>Ga0307477_10001629_pt1 | contig 18537 bp, 16 predicted proteins | sample atmos_gasesECM2C_FD_203316 | JGI IMG/M metagenome (GOLD analysis project Ga0307477, IMG submission 203316) | Hardwood forest soil microbial communities from Morgan-Monroe State Forest, Indiana, United States - atmos_gasesECM2C_515 | ecosystem: Environmental > Terrestrial > Soil > Temperate...
CGTTCTCGGTCAACTTTTTGCAATTTCCGGTGAACGCAGCGGTCCTAATTCCTGCCATCGTAAACCCGCCTGTGCCGCCATACAGTTTTGTGATCGGCACTGCCAGGGATCTGCAGCTTCCGTACACGCTTGAATGGAATGCCAGTGTCGAACAGGCAATAGGTTTATCGCAGTCTCTCACGGTTTCTTATGTCGGTTCGCACGCGGCGAGGTTGCTGCAAACAAATAACTATCAGCCCTCGAATAACCCAATCACAAACTTCTTTTACTTCATCGAAAACGGCCTGACATCAGACTACGACTCGTTGCAAACTCAGTTTCAGCGGAGATTAAGCCGCGGATTGACAACTCTAGCTTCTTATACCTGGTCTCATTGTCTGGACTATGGCTCCCAGAATTTTCTTTATGTATATCAGCGCGGGAATTGCGATTTCGATGTTAGGCACAACCTTTCGGCTGCTTTCTCGTATGACCTGCCGAACATGGAACATAACGGATTTGCGGACGCCATGCTGCACCATTGGGGCGTCGATAGTCGGTTCACCGCTCGAACGGGTTTTCCGATTACTCTAAACGGAAATCAGACCTTTGATCCTAAGACAGGTAAATTCTTTAACTCCGGACTTGATCTGGTCCCAGGCCAACCAATCTACATCTACGGATCGCAATGTGCTGCCGTGTATAACAATGGCCTTGGATGTCCCGGAGGCCGTGCGGTCAACCCCCAAGCCTTTACGGACATGCTCTCTGGTCCGTTGGGCGATGCTCCACGCAACTTTGTGCGGGGTTTTGGAGCTTGGCAGATGGACTTGGCTATCCGGCGGGACTTTCCTATCCATGAAAGACTGCGGCTGCAATTCCGCGCTGAGGCTTTCAATATCTTCAATCACCCGAACTTTGGGACCATCAATCCGAATTTCGGCACAAGCACATTTGGACAAGCCACAAGCACACTCGCGAGTTCGCTGGGTATTCTGAGTCCGCTCTATCAACAGGGTGGTTCACGCTCGATCCAGTTGGGCTTGAAGCTGGTATTTTGACGTTTCCACGAGCCAAGAAAGAAGCTCGGTAGAGCCGACCGAATTCCGTGAGGAGTAATTTCGGCAGCGCCGCAACTCAAAAAAGAGAATGAGTTATGTTTGCCAATAAGACAAAAACGGTGTTGTTTCTTGTCGTTGCCCTTGCGAGCTCGGGCCGCAGTTTTACCGCTTCGGTGCAGGAGAATATTCCGCGAGATCCGGCGATGTCGCAGGGTGAAAGGCGCGCGATCACAGTCAAAGACGCTATCTGCATGACGAAACTTGGCGATAGTTACAATTTTCTGGATGGACAGTCCCGCGTCGCATTGTTTTCCCCGGACGGCAAAAAATTTGTTGTTGTCTTACGACGAGGAAAACTAGAACAAAATACCAACGAGTATTCTCTGCTGCTTTGGAAGGCCGAACCCCAATTCACTTCAGCCACTTCTGCAGTGGTTCTGACCATGTCCTCTTCTTCAAATCGGAAAGCAATTGAGGACATTAAATGGTCGTCCGACAATGAAACGCTGACATTCCTGGGGGAAAACCCAGGAGAGCAGCACCAGGTGTACACATTCAACCTCCGTTCCAGAAAACTGAATAAGCTGACGCATCATCCGACGAATATCAGTTCCTACAGTTTGAACGCCACAGGCACGATCGCATTCATCGCGGAAGCTCCCTTTGAAACTCTTTGGGACGAGAAAGCTCGTCATGACGGTGTAATCGTATCCCAGCAGGCCATAGCAGACCTTATAGAAGGTAAAAGACACGATCGATGGTTTGGGAACGGAGAACTGTATTTACAAGACCTCGAGGGAGTCCGGCGGATGAGTGTTCACGACAAGGTGACTCCGGGACACAGCACCCCTTTCTTATCTCCGGATGGCAAGTACATTGTGGTGTCCGCAAACGTTGCAACTGCCGAAGTTCCGGGGACATGGAAGCACTATCAAAACCCCTCATTGGAGTACAACACTAGAGCCGATACGCAACTCATTCCCCCACCGACATCTTACTTGGAACGATATGAACTCGTCGATACCAGCACTGGACATAGCCAGATATTGTTGGATTCTCCAATTTGGCCGCCTAATAGGGGAGTCGTATGGCTACCCGACGGCCATTCTGTGGTACTAAGCGACGTCTTCCTTCCTTACGAGAATGTTGACGGTAACGAACGGAAGGAAAGACAGCAGCATGCGTTTGTTGTCGAAGTGAGAGTCTCCGATTGTAAGCTGACGAAGATTGGGGACGACCGACTCCGGGCTATTCGGTGGGACGAAGGGACGAACCGGCTGGTTTGCGAAACTGCGTCCGACGGGACGCCCCAGCGGCTGTATCTGGCAAAGAATGGGGACCAGTGGAAGCAATCGAACGATTTACCCCAGGAAGAGACGCGACCTGAGATCATTCTCAATGAAGGGATGAACGATCCGCCTAAGGTCTACGCGCGCCAACCCGGCACGCGGCAGGAAACACTCCTGCTCGATCTTAATCCTCAGTTTCAGGAGCTTAGATTTGGAAAAGTAGAAGAGATCCAGTGGCAGTGGTCGGCTGGGCATGGCATGAAAGGTGGTCTTTACTATCCTCCGAATTATGTGCCTGGGAAACGATACCCACTTGTGATTCAAACCCACGGCTGGAGTTCCGATGAGTTTTGGATCGACGGTCCCTTTACGACAGCAAATGCGGCACAGCCCTTGGCGGCGAAGGGGATTGTAGTGCTTCAAGTACAGGACGAATACCTTCCGTGGGACTATGGGAAGAGCGGACAAAGGAAGGAAGTCGACGAGGCGCTTGCTATATATGAAAGCGCTGTTGATTATCTGGAGAAAAAGGGAGTAATCGACAGAAATCGTGTTGGAATCATAGGGTTCAGTCACACATGTTTCTATATCAAGTACGCTCTGGTCCACTCGAAGATCAAGTTCGCAGCCGCGTCGACGACCGAAGGTGAAGACGGCGGATATATGCAGTTCATGACCAACGGCAATTTGTTCGTGGATGCTTACTCGCTCTATGGCGGACGGCCATTCGGAAAAGCTTTGAAGGCGTGGATGCAAATCTCGCCCGGATTCAACGTGGACAAGACGAACACGCCCCTACGGATCACAACATTGAGCCCTCCGAATCTGCTGCTCGACTGGGAATGGTTCGAAGCTTTGACTCTCCTGAATAAACCCGTAGACATGGTGATGATGCAGGATGGAGAGCATGTCCTTGAAAAGCCCTGGGACCGCATGATTTCTCAACAGGGTAACGTAGATTGGTTCTGTTTTTGGCTTAAGGATGAAGAAGATCCAGACCCCACTAAGGCCGGGCAATACGCTCGCTGGCGCGAACTGCGGAAGCTTCAGGAGCAGAACAAGACCAAAACGCCGACAAAATAAGGTCTTGAGAAATCGACGAGGCAATTGTGCCCTTGGAGGCGCACCCGGACTTGCTCAACTCCACCCCAATGGTGAAGCACTACGAAGTCATTGTGTCCACGTTGGACCGCAAGCCATAAATCCGGTGGTGTGGCGTGGAAATCAGGATTATACCGCTTGAGTGGGAGGAATCATGGCAACCGGCGTGACAAAGGGCCAGCGTTTCGTTTGCCAGAACTTGGAATGTGGCTGCGAGGTGAAAGTGACTAAGGCGCCTGCGGCAGACGCCGTCTCAAACCCACGGTGCGCTTGCGGAACTGAAATGAAGAAGCCCTACGTGAAGCCTTCGGTGACAACTCGCCCACTGGCTAAGACGAAAACTTCCCACGCCTGATGTCATCTGTGCGATTAGGTACGAACCAATCTGGCGACAAGCTCGCACCGCAGCCGCTCCCACTCGGCGCGCACCTGCGGCTTCCAAATTCGTTGCTTCGTGTTCTTCGCTACGCTTAAGGAATATCCGGCAGAGAGGGCAGCATCTTTGTCATTGAGTCCGACCAGCTTCTCCAGAACGAACGTTCGTTGTCGGCGAGTAAGCCCGTTACGCAGGTCCGACCTTTTGTTCTTCACGAATCCTGCATGTCTGCCTGTTCTGAGGTAGAAGTTTCATCCGACGCGGCCCAGACGGGCCAACAGATTGCGCAAGCTGCCATCGGCGCGGGCCAGAGTCAGATCGCGGAACAGAGCAGCGGCGCGGGTGTAGAAGACCAGGGAGCCATCGCGGCAAGTTTTGTGGGCGAAGGCGAGGATTTTTAACCGAAATCAGGCAAACAAATGAAAATCGTCTTCATCGGACACCGCAAACTTAGCGCCTGATATGTGCTTTGCGTTCTTCATAAAACGCCTGGTCTTTTTCTACTTGAGCTATCCTTTCGTCAAAATAATCCAGCGCCTTGGAGTTTTGATCCAGGGCATTTTCAAGCTGATTCCTGTTTTCCTCAAGTCTTCCCATGGCATGAGATGCCATAATCATGTTTGGGTACCCCGTTCCTGCTTTTAGTGCCCTGCCTACGCTAGCGTTTGCCACTTGAATTATATCTTGTAGGATACTGTTGACATCCTCCATATCTGCGCGGGTGCTTGGAGTTAGTTGCGGGTCCATGTGGCGATCAGTGATTTTATAAATCTTGAGCACAACATCCATGCCGGCTTTTACCGTGTCTCCTTCCGCTGTAGAAAAGACAAGCGGGTTTGCGGCAATAGTATTTTTTAACTGCCCAACAGACTCAACCATTTTATCGTGGGCGCGGGTAGCATCATCAGTGGTGCTATATGCCCGACGTAGAAAATAAAATTGACAGGCAGGCAATGCAGCCGCAACAGTAGCAGACACTTTCGGAGGCAGCTTCATCATGGAAAAAAGCCCGCCCATAACAGTCAACACCTGGCTTTCGGTATCTTGCATAAGGTCCTTGGAGGCGACAACGTTTTCCAACATCAATTGCTGCATGCCTCCCTGAATGGTCTTCAACTTTGCCCTTTCGTTCTCAAGGAATATTTTTTGCTGGGCTAAGCCTCCCAGATGGCTGGTGATTTCCGTGCTCTCAACCGACATGGCAAATATCGTTGGGTCGACGACTGGTTCGGAAGAGTTAGATTTGAGTAATTGTTCTCGTTTCTTCAATGCCTTTCGATCGGCTCTGCTCAGGTCTTTAAGAGCCTCCGGGCTTAACATCTGTATTTGACCCATTGTCAGGTTAGTGATTTCAAGGCAGGTGACTTCTATATTGTTCACCGTCTCAATTCGTCCAACTTCGACTGAGCCTGGAAGACAACCGGCAAAGGCAGTTGGATGCCAAACAACAAACAACAAAGCTGTGATGCAGTGTTTCATCTTACTCGGTCTTTAAGATGTAAATGATGGTCTTCGGTACACTCTTGATCCCTTCTTTTGCGCCAGCGCTCTTTTTCTGAGCCTTGCTTAAATCATCCGAAACCGCCCTTTTTTGCGTTTCAGCTTTGGCAGGGGTAATGTTTCCTGCCTCGAGTGCCTTGGCTATTTCCCGTCGTTTCTGGTCTACATTTGCCTTGGCCTGTTGTTCATTCGTCATGGTTTGCAGGTTTTTTGCAGTATCCTCCAACAAGCCACGAAACAACTGCTTTTGGGTAGCACTTAATGGACGAGTTTGTTCATCAACAACCACCTGCAGTGCCCCGCCTTGGGCTGCAATTGCCGCTTGTTCGGCCAGGACGGCAGCATCTTCATCCGATACGGTATTACCGTAAGCATCCGCTTTGGTGGCAGCTGAGAGAATTGCGAAAGCGCGATTTAAGTCGGTTGTCGGGATGGCTGACGCTGGGGTCCGCCTGGTCGCACGAGCCAAGGCAGCAAATGCTCCCAGTTCACTGGGTGGAATGTTCCCAAACCCTGAACTGCCACCGGCTACGATCGTGACTTCACTCCAAGTAACACTTTCAGGTTTGTCCATGTCATGACGCACACTGGCTTCCATTTTTAGCTTGTCTTGACGGTCGCGCTTAAGTTCTTTTTCGGTAAATGGGCGAAACACGGGAGTTGATGATTCGGATGTGTTGGAATTATTATGTTGGGTATTGACGGGCTGACGGTGCTCTGCAGGCGGCCTCCAACCACGCCAGGGGTCTAACGGTGAAAAGTCAATTTGTGCCCGGGCTGGTTGGGACAGGGAAAGAAGGAAAAGAAGGACAAGAATAGTGTTTATCGTTTTCATTGCGGAATGGGTTGTTTCATCATTTTGAGAAGCTTTTTAGCCGCTGCAGAGTCTGGTCCCGCAGGGTTAGCACCCACACAAAAAAGCAACTCTTGCGCAGTGATATACCATGTGTCCGCTGGCGATTGATCGTAATAATCATTTGAGGGACGGCGATTTGTGTTTTTTACCAGAATTGCCAAGCTGTAATGAGGTTCTGCCCACCAAGGTACGCGGCGGGTGACGTCAAACAGCATCTTTTCGGCCTCGAACCATGGGGATTCGTGAGAGAAATCTCCGCTGCTTGACTGGTTTTGTATGATGTATAAAGCTTTTTTGTATTCGGCAACGGCCTCGGGCGGCGGTACTGGTTTTATTGGCATGGAACGGTACCAACCGATTAGTTTCCAAGTAAGTTCGCGGCTGGATGCACCCGCAACTTTAAGATCGGCATCATAGCCATACAGGTAGTAATCTTCGATCCCTTCCCTAATTAATTTGTTGAGGTAGGATTGACTCTTGAGTGCGGCGTAACGCATATTATGCTTTTCTGCCATCCTTCCTATTTCTTGGATATGCTGAAGAAGTATCCCGTACACGGCAAACTTCTTGGCTTTTCCGCTGGGGAATATGTTCGAGTCAGCTGCCAAGGCGTCGTCAAAGTCACCCATAAAGTAGGCGAAGGTGATATCCCACTCGTGCATGTAGGTTGACCATTCTGCCGCTGGAAATAAATCGGCTTCCGTTCCCGTTCCGCCGTTCATTCGTCGAATGGCTTCTCTGATAACTTGTGATGCCTGCTCGTAGTCTCCCAGCACCCCAAGTGAAAGGCTCCATTCCACCATGGCGGGGGCTGACATCATCCAATCGGAATTATCTTTGATTTGTCGGGCACTCCAAACCACATCACGATAGCGTCCGGCATCAAAACTTCGATGACAAAAATCACGCAGGAGTCGAGGGTCGTCCGGAAGGAATTGGACTGCCAGAGCTTCGGCTTCCCAAGCCTGTTCTGAATCCCCCTTTTTTGCGAACTCATCTGACTTGTCAGACCAAGCCCAACCCCTACTGTGGTTTTGATCCCACGTATAGACTTCTGTCGTAGACTGGCAATTACCTGGGACAGGTATAAACATGCTAAAAACTGTCATTAAAACATGCGCGTAAACACATTTCATTTGATATTTCCCATTTGGGTTTCTTGCCCACGACCAGCGTGGGCCTTTTTCATGATTTTCTTCCCACTCCACACGAAGGGATACTTAACACGGAATGTCTACTTTGTCACGTGAGTAGTATTGTTTACGATGATCACTGCCACTATCGCTGCTTTTACTACGGATCACGCAGAAGAGTAAGACGTTTCTTGACGGTTCCCTATGACCCGTGGGGATTACTTCGAGATATGCCTGATGGAATGGCAATTACCGAAAATGCCCGGCTTGCCTATGGGGGATATTCCGTCATACTATCCCCAAGTGAGGCAGGCACCGGTGAGGCCGCGACCTTATGGTCTAAAATGCCCCGGGCGTTGTGAGCCCTACCCAGCGAACGATTTTTTCATCTTTACCTACCGAAACGCTTCTGTCTTGGAGACTACTGGAAGATGCTTCAGAGAATTCTAGACGCGGCCGGAGTTGGCGTGCGTACCTGCGCCGGCCTTATGGCAATCAATCCTGATGTCTTCGCCGCTTGGGCGGCCGGACAGGAATCTATTCCCGAGTCCCTCCAGCCCGTGCTGGCCGCTGCTCTCAGTGTGTCTCCGACAATGCTGTCAGAGACCGCCAAGTCCGGGCGACGCTGGAGCGAAGCCGATATTACGCCTCAGATTTGGTTCAAGTTTAAAGGTCCCGGGCTAACGGAAAGCGATCGAGAGTTTGTACTCCTGATCCGAATGATGGGGCACTATCTGAATGAACTTGAAGAAGTCACTCGACAAAAGTCCATTCAATGGAAATCCATTTTTGAATCGATCAGAAACACCGTCGACATTCAAGCTCCCGTAAAGGAGCAAGGCAAGGCTGCTGCGCGACTGTTTAGACAGGCGACTGCTTTGGGGCACGGTGCCACGGGCTCTGGTGAAGTGCTCCGCGGCTTGTTAAGGGCCACGGGAATTTTGGCCGTAGAGATTCCAGCGCCCGAATCAGTTCTTGAGGGGTGCAGCTTCTATGTCGGCTCAGCCAATTCACCCAGACCCTGCGTCTTTGCAAATAGCCATCACACGACGTGGTTTCGGAGAAACGCCATTCTGATGCACGAAGTAGGGCACGCTATCTTCGAACCTTTCACCGGCGCGACTTTGGACTTGATCAACGCTCCTCAGGGAGAGGACATTGAGATTCGCGCGCAGTCGTTTGCGCAGGAAGCTCTAATTCCCCGCGAGGTTATTTTGCACGCGGCTCAGTCAATCGGTTGCAAGTGGAATGCACTCAACGCCGATTCGTTAGCAAACCTAGTCGCGACGACTCATGTGGAACTTCGAACTCTGTTATCCGCTGCGCATGAAGAGGGCTTTTTGGGTGAGGCGCAGCTTGAGGAGTTGAAGCGAATTGATATTTCAAACGCTCTTCGTGGACTTAGTGACCATGCGCTAAGCACCGAGGAATACCTGGAGAAAAGAGGCGCGGAGGAACGGGACTGGGTTGGAAAACGAACGACGACTTTGACCGCGCGCCCTATTCGCCTGCCGATCGGATACGTAAACGCAATTGTTGATGCCTACAGGAACCGGCAAATTAGCCCGAGTAAAGCTGCGGCCTACACGATGGTGGACGAAACTGATTTTCTGGATCGCTTTGGCGATATCTACGAAGAAGCTAACGTCTAGTTCAAATTCATGCCGAATCCCAGTTTATTGATCTGCGATTCGGACGTTCTCGTACAGCTCTTCCTACCAAATCAACTGCAACCGCTCAAAGACTTGAAGACGCTCTACGGCGTTCAACCGGCGATCGTTCAAGAAGTCGATTTAGAGATGCGCTGGCTCGGCCACTACGGAGCTCGCTTCGTACACCAGTTGGATAAAGCCCTGAAGTCAGGGCTAATCGTTAGGTTGGAAAACACACTGTTCCAGTCGCTTCTCGGTACAGCGCCAGTCGGCGCCTCGTGGTCGAATTTTCAGTCCTTAGGCGCACAGTACTTGGGACTCTCCGAGAAGGGTGAAGCTTACACTCACGCTGCGGGCGTCACTTTACGCTTGCCTGTGGCAAGCGATGATTTCCGCGCGATTGAGGTATTCGAATTTCAAATGAAACACTTACCAGCGCCCGTACTTCGCTCCTTCGACCTTCTGGCGTTTTCAGTGGAGAGTGGTTGTCTAAGTTTGCCGGATTGTGAGAAGGTCAGGAGTTGTCTTCTAAAGGAAAAACGATGGATTCCAGGATGCTTCAGGAATTCTTCGATCAGGGATGGCATGGCAAATTTTAGTTGCCGCCTCCGGGACTCGACCGAGGCTCCGTCGGACCTGAAGCCGCCGGAGCGGTTTTCGGACACGCTTTTCATTGACAGGCTACAACTCGGCTAGGCGATTAACACCTGATTCTGCCACGCCTGATTTCCACAGACTCCACCTTCCATCGTCGTGGGTTACGGGTTCGCGTGGACAAGGGTTTTTGCCCAATAAAGTGAAGAGGCGAAGTGCTGGCCCGGTGTTTGTCCGGTACTCCGACTTACCAAGACTTAGCCGCGTCGTCTGACGATAACCTCCGAGTAGCCGACGACTAGGAACTTATTGGTCACGGCTCGCCATATCGCTTCGCTTGTACGCTATTCGCCTGGAGACCGTGGAGTCACCGGTCTGCTCATCCTCCATAATAGTTAAGTCAATAGCCAAAAAGGATTACTATATGCGGACTAAGAAATGCCTCCGACGCTATCTCCCAAGAAGCTGCCAGATCGGCGCCAGCATCTTTTCGGGCGCAAGCAGGACTTGGCTTACCTCGTAAACCGAGCTCAAGCAAAAGGAATCACCGCAGTCGTTGGAATACCCGCAATGGGAAAGAGCTGGCTTCTCGCCGAGCTGACGCGATACCTATCGACGGATTTTGCGCCTCGACACCTCGTTGGCTTTACCGAATCCGCGGGGGAAACACCTAACATTTTCCTGCGCTCCGTAATTGACCTTTACGCTCGCTGGTTGAGCGACTCTGACTATTTGCAGCAAGCCAAAATGGTTTGGGGGCAGCAGAAAGATCACGTCGTTGAGCGCGCCGGCAAAGTCTTTGGGGCAGTCGTTGAAAAGCTTTCCAAAGTGTTCGAGCCCGCCTCGGAAATGGTCGGGGCGTCTGTCAAGGAAACCCTACAGCAACTTGCGGAGATCAATCAGACCCTTCGTTCCGGCGAGGACATGCCTCCCACGCTTCCCTACGATCGCGCCCACGACCTAGTCGATATCGTCGCGCGAATTGCCAGTCGACCTGTAACGCTTGTTCTAGATCAATGGGAACAGTCACTCTCGGTCGCGGCAGAGGCGAAGGTCCTCTCCGCTTTCGTTCGACACGTTGAGGAATGGCCCCACTGTCATGTGTTCCTTAGCTCAAACGCCGAGGATCCAGCGTATGCGCTCATCGAAGACCTCCGGCGAAGGTCCCCTGGAACGGTTGAAATTTACGAGCTTTGCCCAATGAAACTCGAAGACCGGGCGTCGCAACAGGCTTTGCTCGAATTTCTCCACAAGCGAGTGCCCGCCACGCGCTCTGTCCCGGATGAAGACGTACTTCGAATGATCGACGGTTATCCCGGCACGATCGCGGGCTGGACAAACGAATACTGGGCAGAACGCATGATTTCTCGCCAGGATTTGGAGGCTCGCGCTGCGCAGGCGCAGGAGTACCGTTTCATCGAACTCGAGACACTCCTGCCATCCCTTTCGGCGGAAGAGAGGAAGGTGGCGATCCGCCTCGCCGTTCTGCCCTTGCGAGACATTGCCGCATGGAACCTGCAGAAAGAAGCGACGTTAGATGGCGAGACGGAAGAAATCCTCGACGACCTGAAAGTGAAGAGTGTTCTCGAAAGCGTTGACCCGCCTACGTTCGGCCACCAAAAGCGGACGGAAGCCGCATTGCAGTGGTTCCTGAAGCACCGAACCGTCGGTGTCCGACAGCACGCCGCGTCCTTGGTCTTCCAGCTGGCCGGTCGTGCCCAAGATCCGAGCCCGGTTGCGTTCCAGTATGCCGCTCTTCTTGCTCGTGTGGGTCCGATCGCTGGAAGTCTTCGGTTTCCGCCTCTGGCGGATGCGCTATGGCAAGTCGGCGCGTCCTTGGTCGGCGACTCTCGCGTCGAACAGGGCTTGCTCGTGAGTGCGGCAGCTGCCGTTAAGAGTGATGACGCGCGGAGTCCTGTTGCGCCGCTCCTGGCCATGGGGATATTCAACAGCTTGAACGATTCGATGATGAAGCAAGAATTGGACCGTCGCGACGCCATGCTCGAAGAGCTTCGCAGCCTCGTCCAGCGGTTTCCGGGGAACGCCAACCTACCCGGACCTCTCGCCATGGGGCTGATGAATTGTCTTACGAAGGCTGGTGAGGAGAACAAGCCAGAACAGCGAGATTTGCTGCTGCAGGAGCTTCGCCAGCTGGCTGCAGCGTATCCCAACGACGCTGGCGTGCGGTTCGACTTAGCCCAGGGGCTTCGCAATACCCTTAAGGACTTGAACAGAACAGACCAGTTCGATCAACACGGGCGAACGTTGTGCGAACTACGGGAGCTGAGTCAGAAATACCCGGATGACTCCCGTGTGCGCTCACAGCTCGCTAACGGGCTGTTCAACACTCTGCTTAACAGCCATAAACGGTGCGATTTGAACCATCGCGACGCCTTGCTGGAAGAACTGCGGACACTGGCCCGACGGCACCCGGGCGACGGCACCCTGGGCCTGGAACTCGCGAAAGGGCTGCAAGTTGCCCTGCATGAATTGCGGGCGAGCGAAAGCTTGCCTCAGCGTGACAAACTGCTCGAAGAGCTACGGAACGTGACTGCAAATCTGAATCAGAATTTCTCCGCCGACCGTGGCATCCGCGTCCCGCTGGCCATGACGCTTTTCAACTGTCACCTTTACGCTCTGGAAGAGAAACGCGCAGAAGAGGTCACGGCGTTCAGTAAGGAGCTGCGCGCGCTAGCCGAAAGGCACCCGCGGGACTCGCAGGCACGCAAGTATTTTCTGTGGAGCATACGAAATAGCTTGCGCGAAGCCTGGAAGACGGGCCAATCCGAATGGCGGGATGGGATACTCGATGAGCTGCGTAGCCTGGTGACGACCTACCCCAGGGACGCCGAAGCACTCCGGCATTTGGTTCACGGGCTCGTTCAAACCATGATCCAGTTCGGGGCTGCGCAAAGTGAGCAGCGGAGTGCCTTTATCGGAGAAATAGAAGCATTAGCACGCAGGTATCCCGCGTTATTCAATCACGATCGCGCCCTGCAGGAGATTTTGGCGGAAGTGAGAGAGGAAATTGAAATACCGCGAATCCCGCCTTACGTCCGAATTACCAATGTCCCCCCAGAGCTTTGGTAGCAGCGAGATCTAGGCAGCACGCTAGGATGCTAGGGCTTTTCGGGTGGGAGGGAGAAATGAAGTCCCAACGAGAATCAACGAGAAGTCTGCGCTTAGGAATAAGGAGCAAAGCGATTAACCTCCGTCTCGACTTGACGTATGACGGGCAAATCGGAAGTAATCCACATGCCTGGTAAAGCGGTAACCGAGCATGTGGAGTACTAGAAAACTACACAGCCGGCCAAAATCCTCTTTCTGCCTTCTGCCCCGCTCTTCGCGCCGTTCTGGCGCTGCACTCCATTTGACGCGCGATTTTGCGCCAGGACTTACCCTGGGCGCGAAGGCTGGCAATCCTACAGGCGTCCACAAGCTTTCGCGGCCTTCCCAATCGCTTTCCCTTGGCCCGGGCATTTCGCAACCCGGCCTTCACTCGCTCGGCAATCAGGCTACGCTCAAGCTCGGCCACTGCCCCTAGAACCGTGAATATCATGCGGCCGGTCGGCGTGGACGTGTCCAGAGATTCGCTTAGGCTGACGAACGCGACGCCCAAGGCATTGAACGTCTCAAGCGCCCGTAGAAGATGCGACACCGAGCGGGCGAAGCGATCGAACTTCCATACGATCACGGCATCGAAGCGGCGTCGGTGGGCGTCGGCCATGAGCCTATCCAGCTCCGGGCGCTTCTCTTTCGTACCCGAGATCCCAATGTCAACGTACTCGCTCGCAATCTGCCAGCCGCGACGCTCCGCGTGTTCGCGGAGCTCGCGAGTTTGCATTTCGGGAGATTGGCCGTTTCCAGTGGTTGAAACCCGCGCGTAGACCGCCACGCGGAGCGGTGTAGAATTTGCGTCAGCCACGTTGCACCTCCTATGTGCAATTGGGTTAGGGGCGTGTCGGCGTTGATTGCGTCGGCGCGTCCCGCTTCTTACTTAGCCTTTTTCAAGTACGCATCAACTGCCATTCGAATCAATGCGCTCATGGTCGCTCCGGTTCTATCCGACAGCGCGTTGAGCTTTTTATGCTGATCTTCACGCAGATTGATATTGGTTCGCTTCATCGCTTGTACTTATACACCTATATGTGTATAAAGGTCAAGTGTCCATGGACAGGAGCGCGTGCAGGAAGATACTCGCTGAAATAGAGGAACTGGTCCTGGCCAGTGGCTCTCCGCTATGTTGGAGGATCGCGCGAGAGATCGCCGATTACACAGTTCCATTCATCGTGTCGATTGACGATCAGCTTTCGCCCTCCGGGACAGGAACGCTCGTATCCTTTCGCGATTCGCACTACTTCCTGACCGCTACTCACGTGTGGGAACGTGCGCTCAAGAAAAGCGATTCGATTCGCATTCCGCTCAAGGAAAACAGTCCATGCCGCTTCGCAATCAGTCCGAAGGAAGTCGTTTCATACAGTGCCCCGATTCCCGCACGATGGAATGAATGGGGGCCCGATATTACTCTGATTCGAATTCCACCGGAGCGCGTCGGCAGTTTTACAGCCGTCGGACGGCCTTTCTACCCGCTCTCGATGAAGAGAGAGATTCGAATCGATTGCGGCCTTGAGACGACATTTCTGATGGGGGCGCCCGCGCTTCGGGGGACATTCACTACCGAAAGTGCAATCCCGGAGCTTCAGGGGATGAACGTTGTACAGGACACGGAACGGTATTCATCGACCGAGTTACCGAGCGAGCTCCGCATGCAATTCGATTTCGTCGACGTCCTCGTCGATACTACCCAGCCTGACGTAGCGGCTAACTTCGAAGGGGTAAGTGGAGGCGGACTTTGGAAGGTCTACGTTTTCAAAGGTCCTGACGAAGAGACTCAAACATTCAAGGTTCTCGCCGGCGTCGCCTTCTGGCAGATCGGCCCGAGATTCGAGCCTGCTCGTTCGGTGCCACGGACCGCAGAGTATAGGCTCGGCTCTCTGCGGCCTCTACGACTAGAACGAAGCGACGAAAACGGGCTGGCACTTTAACAGCAGTTTCTGGCCCCAAGCAAGCCGGCGCGCAAATTGAGTGAGTTAGGGCAGGCGAAAGTGCAGCAAGGTTTTTGCCCCAGAAAGTGAAAGTCCGGCTGACACTGACCCAAGGGACTTTCCGTGGCTGCCCGTAAAAGAACACGCACGCGCGACACACGCAAGAAACAGCCGAGCTTTGTCTCCCCCGAACTCATACCACGCTACCGATCAGATGGATCGTAGTTCCATCATAGACGCGAGATGAGCTTTGAGATAGTCATGTCGAACGCAGCGGCAAGCAGTTCCAGATTGCGGATACAGATTTCCTTTCTTCCGTTTTCCAAGTCCGAGATGAAACTCCGATCCATTCCCACGTGTTCCGCCATATAAACCTGCGTCCACTCCCGCTCCTTGCGTAGCGCTCGTAAGCGCTTCCCGAGCCGGACGCAGATGTCGGTGGACACGGGTGCAATTATGGCTGTAGGCTTTCGCCGATAAATCGGCTATAGCCGTCAGACGACTTCGCTGGGCACCGAGCGAGGGAATACCGCTCATGATTAGTTTGGTTAGTCCTAAATATAGCTTTCGGGACTTCTGCCAGTGCATGTTCGGAAAAGACCCGCTGCAGGTGATCGACGCGGCGTCCGCCGAGATCACATACGCTCGTCTAATCCATCAAGAGAAAACGAAAGATCGGGATTTCCGGAAACGGTCCAGAGGGCGTGCCTATTGTGAAAACCTCCAGCAGCTCATTTCACTGCTCATGGGGTCGGCCCCTGATAAAGTATCGCCAGAGTTCCTTGACTCGGTGAAACCTCTCGCCCGGCACCTTCTGCAACGATGGGAAATCACTGGATTCCGCCAGCTCGTTTCCGGCCCGAAAGAACCGACGTTGGTCGAACTTGTGGATTTTCTCACCGTCGTCATCTCAACGGAGGAAGTTGAAGTAGGAGATATTTCTACGTCTTTGCGCGTCTTGGGTAGAGTGATGGAGTCTCCGAAAACGGCCAAGCATTTCGCAGAGAGCGTTGACATTGCCTTCCACGGCTACGATAACGTTTCGCAGGAGCTTTTTGAGATGCCCGCGGTTCGCTCCTTCGTGTCTAAGCTTGACGAGAAATTTCCTTATTGGCTCTTTTTCCTTTCCAAGCATCATCTTGGGCTTCAGTGTGTGTTGCTTTGCTTACTGCCCCCATCGGTCACCGAAACAGCGCGTGCCGATGTTTTCCCGGCACTTATCGGCGACCGTCTGACAAAGAACTGGTTGCCGGCAATGAATGACATGTGCAAGTATGCGGGCTTTTCAGAACAGGAAGTCAATGCCCTTACAGGGCGTGCCTTCGCTTACATCTCCGGTGGAAGGCTTCCGCCGGGGTAGTTTCGAACGCGCGGACATTTTATGATGGGTTCTAAGCACCCACCAAGTGCGGGGTGGCCGGGGCGACTCAAGCGCGTGAGGGCGAGGCTCATTCGTGAGATCTACTCTGACATCGAGAACAAGTTCGACCCGGACTGAGCCGCTGACTTGATAAAGTGCGACGAATCCTCTAGTTGAAATGGATCATTTGCAAAGAGTTGTTGCGACGCTAAACAAATTACTCTCGCAAGACTCTCCAAAGACGTTTAACAGTTCGTGGATTCTCAAGCGTGCGCCTGGGTGTTACAGCTTCATCCGCAAACACATTCGGACCGAAGTCGGCGGCATCGATTGGGACAGAATCACCAATGGGCTTGAGCCAAGGTATCAAAGGCTATGGACACCGCAGCAAAGCAGGAAATCTAAACCATACAGAGATAGAAAAGAAATTGGCCTGATCTTGAATAAATATGGGAACAAACTTTACGTTTTCGTCGCTCCAGCCGACGCCATGGATCTGCAAATAAGAGACAAGATCGCGATTGCTCTGGTACGCGTTGCCCAAGCCGGGAATTTGCTAGCTAGAGCCCAAGTGGTTGAGCTCGTTCGCTACACAATCGACGGATGGCTCGACAGCTATTGCTATATGTCACGTTGGAGGGGCCACGGGGATGAGATCAGACAGCAACTTAAGGGATGTATACGTCGCTATCGATATTCCGGTTCATTTCTCAGGTATGTTTTTCGGACCCTCGAATATGCCGGTAGGGGCCTTGGTTCCCTTTATCCTTACTCGTTGGATGATCCGATAGCCACCGGCGCGCGTGAGCGCAAGATGGACAACGTTATCCGCGATCCGGAGACCAATGAAATCGTCGGCTACAGGCCAAGGAGAGTGTGGTCTTTCGATTCGGAATCTCAGCACGAGGCTTCGTAAGCCTGGGGTGGTGGCCCCCATAATCTACAATTGTCGGCCACACTAAGAGTCATGCACTCACTCATGGCTCAATGAAAGCAGAGACTACCCCGGAGTGCCTTCATCCAACCCGATCCGGGCCGCCAAAGGACTTCGCCAGTCTTGCTCGGCGTGACGAATGCAACCGGTCCGTTCCAGTCCAAATTTGGACTGGACGAGAATTGGCATCGTGGAAGAGGTCCAATGATCCAGAGGAGTAATGCCGTACCTGGCTCATAACGAGATGGATTATAAGCCCATCGGGCCCGCCACTTAAGTGCCGGCGAGCAGATGGACAAGGGCGACGGCAGGCGCGAAAATCAGAGGTCTCAATGGAGACTCCGTTCAAACCGGGACAACTCGTTCGAGTCAACCTCGCGGGTATACAGGTCGAGCAGGTAACCTTCCATACCGCCGTCACGGACGCGGTAGGGAACATCGTCAAGCAGACCTCGGAGAACCCGCCGAAGTATCTCGTCCGACTGCTCTTCTCGTTCCGCGGGATCAATGAAGTGGAGGTTACCGCTGACCGCGTACGGGGAGGATAGACTCGCTCATCGCTTACGAGACGTTCTATCGCGTCGTTTTGAATTATTCTCGCTGGGACGCTGAGTTTGGCCTGGAGGGACTATGGTCTTCGACAAGTATTTTTCTCTTCCGGCTGCGCTCGCGCGCCACCGATCAGCACCCCTGGCAAGGGAACGCGAACGGTTCTTGACGCATCTCGAAGCAGGAGGAACGGGACGACAAACCATTCGCACGGCGGCCTGCTACCTCCTCCAGGTCATCCAGATTCTCGGCCTTCGTCGGCTCCGTGACGTGACGCCGGAAGAAGTTGAGCACGCGGCGAATCGTTGGAACAAACTTCGCAACCAGGACAGCCAGTACACGACGGGACAATTAGGAGTTCAGTGCTTTGCCGGGTTCGCTCGGCTATTCCTGCGCTTTCAAGGTCGGCTCAAGCCGCCACGCATATACCAGCCGTTCTCGAAGTACGTGGACGACTTCGTAGAGGCGATGTCTTCCGAGCGGGGTCTCTCAGCCGAGACCATTCGCGGGCGGCGATACCGCGCCGCCGACTTCCTCAAATGGTACGGAGAGCGGCATCGGAGATTTCGGGACGCTCGACTGACGGACATCGACGCGTACATCAGGCGAGTCGCGCACGCATGGCGTAGGCATTGCGGCCCGCAGCGCCTGGAAGGCGATTTCTAGTCACCAACCTGCCAGGCCGCAGCCGTTCCGTCTTTTCCTTCTATAACGATCGCGGGGAATGTGAGAACCGCATCGAAGAGTTTAAAAATGGCTTTGCTGCGGACCGCTTGAGCTGCCACCGCTTCCGAGCCAATGCCTCCGCCTGTTGCTCCACAGTTTCGCCTATAACCTGGTCAACCTATTTCGCCTACAGTTGCCTTTGTCGATGCGCTCAGCGCAAATCGAAACTCTGCGCACTCAGTTGTTCAAGATCGGTGCACGGATTCGCGAAACAGCTCGTTGTATCCGCATTCACCTGGCCAGCGGCTGGCCTTTTCAAGATCTCTTCCAAGCCGCCTCGCTTTGCGACTCCTCGTAGTTCATCTGGACTGCTCGACAACACACTCTGGGAAGGGCCAGGCGGGGCTGTCTCAAAAAACAGTTCGCGGAGTCAAAGAGCGGC
>Ga0307477_10001630_pt1 | contig 18535 bp, 13 predicted proteins | sample atmos_gasesECM2C_FD_203316 | JGI IMG/M metagenome (GOLD analysis project Ga0307477, IMG submission 203316) | Hardwood forest soil microbial communities from Morgan-Monroe State Forest, Indiana, United States - atmos_gasesECM2C_515 | ecosystem: Environmental > Terrestrial > Soil > Temperate...
ATGCGGCTCATCGCGCGGCGCCCTCCTCGAGCAGCGACTCCTCGAACGGCGCCTTCTTCACCGCCCGGTCGAGCTCGGTGAGGGTCGCGAGCAGCGGCTCCATGCGCTCGAGCGGCCAGGCGTTCGGCCCGTCGGACAACGCCTTCGCCGGCTCGGGGTGCGTCTCCATGAAGAGGCCGGCCACACCGGCGGCGACCGCCGCGCGCGCCAGCACGGGGATGAACTCGCGCTGGCCGCCCGACGATGTCCCCTGCCCGCCCGGCAGCTGCACCGAGTGCGTGGCGTCGAATACCACCGGGCAGCCGCTCGCACGCAGCACCGCGAGCGAGCGCATGTCGGCGACCAGATTGTTGTAGCCGAATGAGAAGCCGCGCTCGCACACCATGATCTGCTGATTGCCGGTGGAGCGCGCCTTGTCGACGACGTTCTGCATCTCCCACGGCGAGAGGAACTGGCCCTTCTTGATGTTGACGGGCTTGCCCTGGGAGGCGGTATTGACGATGAAGTTCGTCTGCCGGCAGAGAAAGGCCGGTGTCTGCAGCACGTCCACCACCGCCGCCACCTCGGCGAGCGGGGTGTCCTCGTGCACGTCGGTGAGCACCGGCACGCCGATCGAGCGGCGCACGTGATCGAGCACCCGCAGCCCCGCCTCGAGCCCGAGGCCGCGGAAGCTCGCGCGCGAGGAGCGATTCGCCTTGTCGAAGGACGCCTTGAAGATGTAGGGAATGCGCAGCCGCGCGGTAATCTCCTTCAGCCGTCCGGCGATCTCCTCGCTGAGCGCGGCGCTCTCGATCACACAGGGACCCGCGATCAGGAACAGCGGCTGTCCGGCTCCAACCTCGTAACCCGTCAGCTGCATGGGCGTCGGCGCGGTGCGGCGAGCGGCCGGTGCGCCGCTCAGGCGCCGGCCGCCTGCGGCAGCTGCGCGGCGCGCTGGGCGCGGGCCGCACGGATGAAGCCGCTGAACAACGGATGCCCGTCACGCGGGGTGGAAGTGAATTCCGGGTGGAACTGGGTCGCCACGAACCACGGGTGAGCGGTGAGCTCGATGACCTCCACCAGGCCGTCGTGCGAGAAGCCGGAGAAGCGCAGCCCCTTCTCGCGGTAGCGCTCGAGATAGCGGTTGTTGAACTCGTAGCGGTGGCGATGGCGCTCCATGATGACGTCGCGCCCATAGAGCTCGCGCGCCCGCGTGCCCGCGCCGAGCAGCACCTCCTGTGCGCCCAGACGCATGGTGCCGCCCTTGGCGGACTCCTCGTCACGGGTCTGTGCGCCGTGCACCTGGTCCTGCCACTCGCTGATCAGCGCGATGACCGGATAGGGCGTCGCACGGTTGAACTCGGTGCTGTTGGCGTCGTTGAGGCCGAGCGCGTGGCGGCCGAACTCCACCACCGCCACCTGCATGCCGAGGCAAATGCCGAGATAGGGCACGGCGCGCTCGCGCGCGTAGCGCACCGCCTGGATCTTGCCCTCGATGCCGCGCTCGCCGAAGCCGCCCGGCACCAGGATGGCGTCCATCCCCTTGAGCACGTGCGTGCCGTGCAGCTCGACGTCGGTGGACTCGACGTAGTGAATGTTGACGCGCGTGCGGTTCTTCAGCCCGCCGTGCATCAGCGCCTCGTGGAGCGAGAGGTAGGAGTCGCGGATCTGCACGTACTTGCCGACCATGGCGATGTCGACCTGGCCCTCGGGGTTGGCCTTGCCGCTCACCACGTGGCGCCACTCGGCGAGGTCGGTCGGCGCGACCTCGAGGCGCAGCTTGTCGACCACGATGTCGTCGAGCCCCTGCTCATGCAGCAGGATCGGGATCTTGTAGATGTCGTCGGCGTCGACCGCGGAAATGACGGCGCGCTCCTCGACGTTGGTGAACAGCGCGATCTTGCGGCGTTGCTCTTCCGGCAGGGGGAGCTTACAGCGGCACAGCAGGATGTCGGGCTGAATACCGATGCCGCGCAGCTCCTTGACCGAGTGCTGGGTCGGCTTGGTCTTGATCTCGCCCGAGCCACCGACGATCGGCACCAGCGTCAGGTGGATGTAAACGCAGTTGTTGCGGCCGAGCTCGACGCCGAGCTGGCGGATGGCCTCGAGGAACGGCAGCGACTCGATGTCGCCGACCGTGCCGCCGATCTCCACCATGCACACGTCGGCGCCGTTGGCGCCGAGCCGGATGCTGCGCTTGATCTCGTCGGTGATGTGCGGAATGACCTGCACGGTCGCGCCGAGGTAGTCGCCGCGGCGCTCCTTGGCGATCACTCGCTCGTAGATGCGGCCGGTGGTGAAGTTGCTGTTGCGCCCGGTGGTGGTGCGCACGAAGCGCTCGTAATGGCCGAGGTCCAGATCGGTCTCGGTGCCATCGTGCGTGACGAACACCTCGCCGTGCTGAAACGGGCTCATCGTGCCCGGATCCACGTTGATGTACGGATCGAGCTTGACCATCGCGACCTTGAGGCCGCGCGCCTCGAGGATCGCCCCGAGCGAGGCAGCGGCGATCCCCTTGCCCAACGAGGACACGACGCCACCGGTGACGAAAACGAAACGCGTCATAAGGAAGTCGAGGAATTTCCCGCCGTATGAAGCCGCTGCCTGGAAAAATGCCGGGCGCGACGACGGGCCGACAGGTTAACACATCCGCCCGGTGCGGGTGTACGGGCATCGCCGGTCCGAGGCGCCGGCCATGCAGTCAGAGCCGCCCGTGCCGAGCGGCGGCAAGTCAGGCCGGCGCGCGCCACACCAGGCGTGCGCGCCGTGGCCGGCCGGCTTGTGCCTGTACCGACTCGTCGAGCCACAGGTCGGCGGCGGCGATCAGCCGCTCGCCGTCGAAAATCAGCGGCAAGTGCGCCCGGCGCTCGAGCGGCACGTGCGCTTCCTGCAGCAGGCTCTTGAGCGCGCGCCGCGGCCCGCCGCGCACCGGCCGCAACCGCTCTCCGCCGCGGCGCGAGCGCAACCTCAGACTCGGTCCGAGCGCCTCGAGGTCGATGGGCCCGCGCGCATCGACCTCGAGCGCGAGCGTGCCGAACGCCCCGGGCAGCACACAGGCGGGCCGGTCGCGCCAGTTCCAGATCACTTCTTCGAGCGGCGCGGCTGGCGCCGCAGACCTCGCCGCTGCCGCGGCGCGCACCGGGCCGGCGGCACCGGCAGTCGGCTCCTCAGCGGGCGTGGTCCGCTGCAGCGCCAGCAGATCGGCCTCGCGCCGCACGCGCGCCCCCTGCCAGGCGACCAGCGGCTGCGCGTCCTCGCGCGCCGCCAGCAGCGCGGTGGCGATCTGCTCGAGACGGCTGGCGGGCGGCGGCAGGTAACCGGCGGAGCTGATCCAGTAGCGCAGCGCATTGCGCCGCCGCGCCAGTGGCAGCCGTCGCAGCACCTTCGCCGACAGCATCTCCCCGCAGCTCGCACGCTCGGCGTCGGCTGCGCCGAGCGCATCGAGGAGCAAACGGGCCTCGGCGGCGTGGCGGGCGCTGCGCGCCACGGTTACCGCCGCCGCCGGCCAGCGGGCGCGCACCGCAGGCAGCACGCGCGTGCGCAGGTAGCTGCGGTCGAAGCCGGGCGCGGAATTGCTCTCGTCCTCGATCCACTTCAGGCCCGCAGCACTCACAAAGGCGACCAGCTGTGCGTGCGCGAGCGGCAATAGTGGACGCAGCAACACACCGCGGGCGAACGGCACGACTTCCGGCATCGCGGCCAGCCCCGCGATGCCCGCACCCCGCAGCAGTTGCAGCAGCACGGTCTCGAGCTGGTCGTCCTGATGATGTGCGGTCAGCACTGCTTCCCCGGGGGCGAGCGCGGCGGCGAGCAGGCGATAGCGGGCAGCGCGCGCCGCTGCCTCGGGCGACTCGCCGCGCCGGCGCACGATGCGCGCGCGCCTGACGGTGAGCGGCACCGCGAGTGCGCGCGCGATGCGGCGGCAGTGAGCACTCCAGCGCCGCGAGTGCGGCTGCAGGCCGTGATCGACGTGCAGCGCGCGCAGCCTGAGCGGCGGCCGCGGCAGCTGCGCGAGCGCGGCGAGCAGCGCGGTCGAGTCGGCGCCGCCACTGAAGGCGACGCACACGGCGACCTCCGGAAAGCGCGGCAGCAGCTGCGCGAGGCGCCGCTCGAGCCAGCGCGGACCGAAGGCGGGCGGGCCAGCGCGCGGCACGCGTGCCATGCGCGCCTCAGGCAGCGTTTTCGGCAAATACGCCGAAGCCGGAGATTCTGGCAGCGCGCGCGGAGCGCAACTGGTCGCGCGGCACGGCCTGGAGCTCGTCGAGGTGACGGATGATCGCCGCCTTGAGCCTCGCGGCGATCACGCCCGGGTCGCGATGCGCGCCGCCGAGCGGCTCCTCGATGACCTCATCGACCAGGCCGAGCCTCAGCAGCCGGTCGGCGGTGAGGTTGAGGGACTCGGCCGCCACTTCCTTCTTATCCTGACTCTTCCAGAGGATCGAGGCACAGCCTTCGGGCGAGATGACCGAGTAGGTGCTGTACTGGAGCATCAGCAGCCGGTCGCACACCCCGATCCCGAGCGCCCCACCCGAGCCGCCCTCGCCGGTGACTACGCTGACGATGGGAATGCTCAGCACCGACATCTCGAACAGGTTGCGCGCGATCGCCTCGCTCTGGCCGCGCTCCTCGGCGCCGACGCCCGGATAGGCGCCCTGGGTGTCGATCAGTGTCAGCAACGGCAGGTTGAAGCGCTCGGCGAGCCGCATCAGACGCAGCGACTTGCGATAGCCCTCGGGCTTCGGCATGCCGTAGTTGCGGCGCACGCGCTCCTTGGTGTCGCGGCCTTTCTGGTGGCCGATGATCATGAGGGCGCGGCCTTCGATGCGCGCCAGTCCGCCGACGATCGCGCCATCGTCGGCATACATGCGGTCGCCGTGCAGCTCGTGAAACTCGCTGCAGATGGCATTCACGTAGTCGAGCGTGTAGGGGCGGTGCGGATGGCGCGCGAGCTGCGTGATCTGCCACGGTGTGAGGTTGGCGAAGATACTCATCGTGAGCTGGCGGCTCTTGGCCTGCAGCCGGTTGATCTCCTCCTGGAGGTTGACCTCGGTGTCAGAGGTCACGTGCCGCAGCTCCTCGATCTTCGCTTCGAGCTCGGCGATCGGCTGTTCGAAATCGAGGAAAGAGACGGCCATGAGCGCGAGCCTACCGCAACTCAGCGGCCGTCGACCGAAAATGCGGCGCCCGCGGGCGTCGGCGCGCTCGCGTAGATCACCTGCACCGCCTGCGGCCCGAGCAGGCTCTCGAGCTCGCCGAGCAGCTCCCGAGTGGCACGCACCGTCCAGGGCGCGCTGAGCGTGAGTGCGCCGCTGGCGGCGTTGCCGGCGTACTCGACGGTGATCGGACAGGGGCCGCCGCGCCACGGGCCGAGCACCGCGGCGAGCCGCTCGCCGAGGCCGGCGGTCTCGAGGTGCGAGCAGCGGATGATCAGCCGGCGTGCGGCCTGCTCGCGCGCCTTGTCGAGCTCGGTGATGCGTCGCGCGGACAGCCGCCAGGCATCGCTGAACTCGTCGTAGCGCAGCAGTCCCTCGACCAGCACCAGCGCGTCCTTGGCGATCAGCTCGCGGTGCTTGTGCCAGGTCTCCTCGAACAGCAGCGCCTCGATGCGCCCGGTGCGGTCATCGAGCGTCATCAACACGCGCGGCCCGCGCTTCTTGACCTCATCGATGAGACCGGCGACGGTGACACTGCGGCCGCCCGCCGGGCGTGCGGCCTCAAAGCCGGCGAGCGGCCGCTCGCCGACCAGGTCGCCGATGCGGTGGGACACGATTCCCTGCAGGCTCGCCTCGAAGCGCCCGAGCGGGTGGCCGGTGAGATACAGGCCGAGCGTCTCGCGCTCGCCCGCGAGGCGCACCGCCTCGCTCCACTCCGGCGGCGGCGCGGCGCTGACGTGCTGCCCCCGGGCGGGCGCCTCGTCACCGGCGAGTCCGAACAGGTCGTTCTGCCCCGCATCGCGCGCGCGGCTGCGCTGGTCGCCGAGCTGCATGGCGGCGCCGAGGCGGTCCATGAGCAGCGCGCGGCTCGAGTCGAGGCTGTCGAGGCTGCCCGAGCGCAACAGCGCCTCGAGCACACGGCGGTTGACCTTCTGCAGATCGAGCCGCCGGCACAGGTCCTCGAGACTGCGGTACGGGCCGCGCGCCTCACGTTCGCTGATCAGCGCCTCGACCGCGCCGCGCCCGACACCGCGTACCGCGCCCAGCCCGTAGCGGATGCTGCGCTCGCCGCAGGCGGTGAACTCGTAACGCGAGGTGTTGAGGTCGGGTGACAGCACCGCGAGCTCGAGGTCGCTGCATTCCTTGATGAGCGTCACCACCTTGTCGGTGTGGTCCATGTCCGCCGACAGCACCGCGGCCATGAACTGCGCCGGGTAATGCGCCTTGAGATAGGCGGTCTGGTAGGCGAGCAGCGCGTAGGCGACCGAATGCGACTTGTTGAAGCCGTAACCGGCGAACTTCTCCATCAGATCGAAGATGTGCGCCGCGGTGTGCTCGCGCACCCCGCGCTCGATCGCGCCGCGTACGAAGACCGCGCGCTGCGGCGCCATTTCCTCGGGCTTCTTCTTGCCCATCGCCTTGCGCAGCAGGTCGGCGCCGCCGAGGGTGTAGCCGGCGAGCACCTGGGCGATCTGCATCACCTGCTCCTGGTAGAGGATCACCCCGTAGGTGGGCTTCAGGATCGGCTCGAGGCTCGGGTGCAGATAGTCGACCGGCGCATCGCCCCGACCGTGCTTGCGGTTGATGAAGTCATCGACCATGCCCGACTGCAGCGGGCCCGGCCGGAACAGCGCCACCAGCGCGACGATGTCCTCGAAGCGATCCGGCTGCAGCCGGCGGATCAGGTCCTTCATGCCGCGGGACTCGAGCTGAAAGACCGCGGTGGTGCGGCACGAGCGCAGCAGCGCGAAGGTCGGTCCGTCGTCGAGCGGCAGCGCGCTCACCTCGAGCGGCGCCACCCCGGCGGCGCGCTCGCGGTTGATGAGCGCGGCGGCGCGATCGAGGATCGTCAAGGTCCGCAGCCCGAGGAAGTCGAACTTCACCAGGCCCGCCGCCTCGACGTCGTCCTTGTCGAACTGCGTGACGACGCTGCCGCCGGCGGCGTCGCAATAGAGCGGCGCAAAGTCGGTCAGCACCGAGGGAGCGATCACCACCCCGCCCGCGTGCATGCCGGCGTTACGCGTCAGGCCCTCGAGCGAGCGAGCCAGATCGATGAGGTTGCGCACCTCTTCCTCGCCCTGATACAGCCGCTTGAGCTCCGGCTCCTTCTCGAGCGCCGTCTCGAGCGTGATGCCGAGCTCGAACGGGATGAGCTTGGCGATACGGTCGACGTACCCGTAGGTCATGCCGAGCACGCGGCCGACATCACGCACCACGGCCTTGGCCGCCATGGTGCCGTAGGTGATGATCTGCGAGACGCGCTCGCGGCCGTACTTGTGCGCGACGTAATCGATCACGCGGTCGCGGCCGTCCATGCAGAAGTCGATGTCGAAGTCCGGCATCGAGACGCGCTCGGGATTCAGGAAGCGTTCGAACAGCAGGTCGTAGCGCAGCGGATCGAGGTCGGTGATCCCGAGGCTGTAGGCGACCAGCGAGCCCGCGCCTGAGCCGCGCCCGGGACCGACCGGCACGCCGTTGTGGCGCGCCCAGCGGATGAAGTCAGCGACGATCAGGAAGTAGCCCGCGAATCCCATCTGGCAAATGACTTCGAGCTCACGCCCGAGGCGCTCGCGGTACTGCGCCGGCACGCGCTCAGCGCCGCTGAAACGCGCGGCGAGACCGCCCCCGGCCTCGCCGCGCAGGAACTGCTCGGTGCTCACACCGTCTGGCACCGGATATTGCGGCAGGCGTGCCTCGCCGAGATTGAGAGTGAGGCTGCAGCGGCGCGCGATCTCGACCGAGTTGGCGAGCGCTTCAGGCACATCGGCGAACAACGCCGCCATCTCCTGCGGGGTGCGCAGGTACTGCTGGCGCGAGTAGCGGCGCAGGCGGCCGGAATCGGCGAGCAGCGCGCCGTCGTGAATGCAGACCCGCGCCTCGTGACTGTCGAACTCGTCGGCCGCGAGGAAGCGCACGTCGTTGGTCGCGACCACCGGCACGCCGTGGCGCGTGGCCAGAGTGAGCGCGCCGGCGATGTAGGCCTCCTCGAACGGTCGGCCGAGGCGCTGCAGCTCGAGGTAGAAGCGTCCGGGAAAGAGCGCCGACCAGCTCGCGAGCGCGCGCTCCGCGTCGCGCTCACGGGCGTTCACGAGCGCACGCGAGATTTCACCCTCGAGCGCACAGGAGAGACCGATCAGACCCTCGAGCGCCGCCGGCGATAACCAGCCGCGCTCGATGCGCGGCACGCCGCGTTGCGGACCGTCGAGGTACGCGCGCGTCAGCAGGCGTGTCAGGTTGCGGTAACCGGCCTGCGACTGGCACAGCAGCGCCAGGCGCGTCGGCGGCTGCCGCTCGCCCTCCTCGCGCACCAGCAGATCGACGCCGACGAGCGGCTTGATGCCGGCCTGCACGCACGCGCGATAGAACTTCACCATCGCGAACAGGTTGCTGTCGTCGGTCACGGCGACCGCCGGCATGCCGGCGGCACTCACTGCCGCGACCAGCTGCGGTACGCGTACCACGCTGTCGCTCAACGAGTACTCGGTATGCAGCCGCAGGTGGACGAAGCCGGGTGACATGGCGCGTCTCTACGTCTCGCAGTCCGGTGGTGTCAAGGGCTCGCCGTCCGCCTTGAGCGGCGAAAACGAGCGCCGGTGCTGCGGCGAGGGTGCGCGCCGTCCAAGCGCCTCGAGATGCGCCGGGGTCGCATAGCCCTTGTGCACCGCGAGCTCGAAGCCCGGATAGCAGCCGTCGAGCGCGGCCATCATGGTGTCGCGATACACCTTGGCGAGGATCGACGCCGCGCTGATCGCGGCCACACAGGCGTCGCCGGCGATCACCGCCTCGAACGTGCAGGGCATGAGGTCGGCGAGACACGGACAGCGGTTGCCGTCGACGCGCACGTGGGTCGGCGCCACCGGCAGCGCCAGGATGGCGCGGCGCATCGCGAGCAGCGTCGCTTCGAGGATGTTGAGACAGTCGATCTCGTCGCGGTCCGCCCAGCCGACACCGCAGGCGAGCGCACGCGCGCGGATGATCGGCGCGAGACGCGCGCGCTCGGCAGGAGTGAGAACCTTCGAGTCCGCCAGGCCGCGAATGCGGCGCGCGGGATGCAGGATCACCGCGGCGGCCACCACCGGCCCGGCGAGGGGTCCACGGCCCGCCTCGTCGACCCCCGCGACGCGCGCGAGGTTGTGGCCGTCAGCCGCCCGCATCGCTCACCACGGCGCGCGCCGGCGCGGGCGCGCTGTCGCGCCCGCACAGGCGCAGAATCGCCTGCGCCGCGCGCGCCGCGCCGTCGCAGCGCAGTGCGCGGTGCACGCGGGCAAATTCCTCGAGCAGCTCGCGCACGTGATCGCCATCCTCCATTTCCCGCAGCAGCGCAGCGCCGAGCGCCGCGCCGCTCACCTGCTCCTGGAAGAACTCCGGGACCAGAGGGCGGCCGGCAAGCAGGTTCGGCTGCGAAAAGTATCGCACCTTCACCACGCCGAGGGTCCGCAGCACGAACGCGGTCAGCGGGCTCACGCGGTAGGCGACCACCATCGGCCGCCCGGTGAGCAGCGTCTCGAGGGTGGCGGTCCCGGAGGCCACGATCGCCCCGTCGCACGCCGCCAGCGCGCGTTGCGCCTGCCCATCGAGCAGGCGAATTGCGGGCGCGTCCGGGACTTGCACGACTTCCCTCGCGAACACCGCACGCGTCGCAGCCGACGCCAGCGGCGCGACGAACTCGTACTCGGGCCGCTGTGCCCGGATGCGTCCCGCCGCCGCGGCGAACGGCGCGGCGAGACGTGTGACCTCGGCGAGGCGGCTGCCGGGCAGCAGCGCCACCAGCGGCCGGTGTGTATCCAGACCGAGTGCGCGACGCGCCTCGCCACGATCGACCTGCAGCGGGATCTGGTCGGCGAGCGGATGGCCGACGAACACCGCCGGCACGCCGTGGCGGGCGTAGAAGTCGGTCTCGAACGGCAGTAGGCACAGCACCAGGTCGCAGGCAGCGGCGATGCCGCGCACCCGCCCCTGCCGCCAGGCCCATACCTGCGGGCTGACGTACTGCACGGTGCGGATTCCGGCCGCCTTCAGCCGTCGCGCCAGCGCCAGATTGAACTCCGGCGCGTCGATGCCGACGAACACGTCGGGCCGGGCGGCGGCGAAGCGCGCGCCGAGCTGCGCGCGCAGGCGCAGCAGGCGGGGCAGATGGCGCAACACTTCGGCGAGGCCCATGACCGCGAGCTCCTCGGAGGCGGCCCAGGGCTCGCAGCCCGCGGCGATCATCTTAGGTCCGGCGACGCCGAAGCAGCTGAGCTGCGGCACGCACGCGCGCAGGGCGGCGATCAGCGCCGCCCCCAGCTGGTCCCCGGAATGCTCGCCGGCGACGAATCCGACGCGCAGCGGCGCGGCGGCGCCGGGGCGCGGCATTGCGGCGCTCATCGCACCAGGCTGCGGGTGGAGGTGCGGATGAAGTCGACGAAGATGCGGATCTCGGGCTGCGTCGACGCCAGCGGCTCGAGACGCTCGAGCGCCTCGGCGAGCTTGAGGTCCGAGCGATACAGGATGCGGTAGGCGTCGCGGATGTTGCGGATCTGCTCTTCGCTGAAGCCGCGGCGCTTGAGCCCCTCGGCGTTGACGGCATGCGGCGCGGCGGGGTTGCCCGCGACCATCACGTACGGCGGCACGTCGCGCGAGACGATCGCGCCGCCGCCGAGGAAAGCGTGCGCGCCGACCTTGGCGAACTGGTGCACGGCGACCAGGCCGCCGAGGATCGCCCAGTCGCCGACCTCGACGTGGCCACCGAGCGCCACGCTGTTGGCGAACACGGTGTGGTCGCCGATCACGCAGTCGTGCGCGACGTGCGCGTAGGCCATGAAGAGATTGTCGCTGCCGATGCTCGTGACGCCCTTGTCGTGGCTGGTGCCCCGGTTGATGGTGCAGCTCTCGCGAAACACGTTGCGGTCGCCGATCTTGAGGAGCGTCGGCTCGCCGCGGTACTTCTTGTCCTGCGGCGCATCGCCGAGCGATGCGAACTGAAAGACGCGGTTGTCGGCGCCGAGCGTCGCCGGGCCGTTGAGCACCACATGCGGGCCGATCACGGTGCGCGGCCCGATCTCCACCTGCGGTCCGACGATGCTGAACGGGCCGACGCAGACATCGGGCGCGAGCCGCGCTTCGCGCGCGACGATCGCACGCGCGTCGATCATCGACCGGCCTCCGGCGCCAGCATCATGTGCGCGTGTGCCACTTCCTGCCCCTCGACCAGCGCCGTGGTGGCGAAGCGCCAGATGCCCTTGAGCGAGCGCTCGAGCTCAGCCGTCAGCAGCAGCTGGTCCCCGGGCACCACCGGGCGGCGGAAGCGCGCCTTGTCGATACCAACGAAATAAAAGCGCGTGCGATGATCCGGAATCACGTCGCTGGTGACGAAGCACAGGATCCCGGCGGCCTGCGCCAGCGCCTCGATGATCATCACTCCCGGCATCACCGGACGACCGGGGAAGTGCCCGGGGAAGAACGGCTCGTTGTAGGTGACGTTCTTGACGGCGCGAATGCTCTCGCCGGGGCGGCACTCGAGCACGCGATCGACCAGCAGAAAGGGATAGCGGTGCGGCAGCCGCTCGAGGATCGCCTGCATGTCGAGTTGCAGCGCTTCAGCCATCGTCTGCCCTCGGTGCCGCGCCGAGTCCCGCCGCCCGCTCGAGTCGGCGCAGGCGCGCATCGAGCAACTCGCTGCGCTTGAAGCGTCCCACCAGCCGCCGCCAGAGGTGCGCCTCCTCGGTGGGCAGCGTACTCGAGTATACGCCGGGGTCGGTGATCGAATGGCTGACCGCCGAGCAACCGGTGATGACGACGTCGTCGGCGATCGTCAGGTGACCGGCGAAACCTACCGCACCGCCGATCATGCAGCGCTTGCCGATGGTGGTGCTGCCGGCCACGCCAGTGAGGGCGGCGATCGCCGTGTGCGCGCCGATGCGCACGTTGTGCCCGATCTGGATGAGGTTGTCGAGCTTCACGCCGTCCTCGATCACGGTATCGTCGATCGCGCCGCGATCGATGGTGGTGTTGGCGCCGATCTCGACGTCGGCGCCGACGCGCACGCTGCCGACCTGCGGCACCTTCAGCCAGCGGCCTTGCTCCGGTGCGAAGCCGAAGCCGTCGCCGCCGATCACGACTCCCGGCTGCAGCACGCTGCGCGCCCCGACGCGCACGCCCGGCCCGAGCGTCACGCGTGCCACGAGCCGCACGTCGGACTCGAGCGTCACGTCCTCATCGAGCACGCAGTGCGGCCCGATCAGCGCGCGCGGGCCGAGGGTGACGTTGTTCGCCAGCGTGACGTACGGGCCGACCTCGGCGCTCGGGTCGATGCGCGCGCCCGCGGCCACGACTGCGGTGGGGTGCACGCCGGGCGTCAGCGGCGGCGGCGGGTGCAGCGTCGCCGCGATGCGCGCGTAGGTGGCGTACGGGTTCTCGCACAGCAGCATCGCCGTGTGGCAGTCGGCCGCGCTCGCGCCGTTCAGCACGACTGCCGCGGCGCGCGTCTCGGCCAGCTGCACGCGGTAGCGCGGATTGGCGAGAAAAGCCACCGAGCGCTCGTCGGCGTTGGCGAGCGTCGCCACCCGCTCGACCTGGGTGTCCGGCTCGCCGCGCAGCTCGCAGCCGAACCGGACCGCAAGCTCCCCGAGCGACACCGGCATGGCGCGCTTCCGCGATGCGAGGTCAGTGCGTCGGCTTGGGCGCCGGGGCTGACGGGGTGGTCGCCGGCGCAGCCGCTGCGGGCGAGGCCGGTTTGGCACCCGCGGCCGGGGCGCCGCGCGCCTCGAGTGCCGCCAGGATGGCCGGGGTGATGTCGTACGCCGACGTGGAGTACACGACCGCTTCGCTGCTCACGACGATGTCGTAGTTCTGCGCCTTGGCGTAGGTGCGCACTTCCTCGATGAGCGTGCGCTGCAGGCGCGACAGCTCCTCGTTGCGCCGCGCGGTGACGTCGTCGTTGAACTCACCCTCGGCGCGCTGCAGGTCGCGGGCGGTATCGCGCAGCTCCTTCTCCGCGCGCATGCGCTGGTCCTCGGTCATCGTGGCGCCGTCCTTCTGCAGTTTCTCCTGTTTCGCCTTGAGCGCCTGCTCCTGCGCCTGCAGCGTGCGCTGGCGCGGCGCGAACTCCGACCGCATCGCATCCTGGATGGTCTTGCCCTGGGGCGACTCGCCGGCCAGGCGCGGGAAGTCGACCGTCGCAATCTTGCTCTCGGCCCATGCCGGCAGCGCCACCAGCAGCGCACTGCTCGCAATCAACCATCCCACCAAGCTGCGTCTGATCAAAGGATTCACGGAACGTACCTACCCTCGTATGACTGTTTGTAAACGCCGGTGCCGCGGCGCCGCCGGAATCTCTAGTATCGCGTAGAACCCGTTCCGGCGGCTCGCTATCTTAAAGCTTCCCGTCCCTTAGAAGGCATTGCCGACGGAGAACTGGAAGGCCTCCGTCTCATCGCCCCAGGTGGTCAAACCGTTGCCGTGCTGGGCGTTGAGCGGCACGGCGAGGCTGAAGCGGAACAGGCCGAGCGGCGCGAGCCATTGCACGGCGACGCCGACCGAGCGCTTCAGGCCCTCGGCGCGCAGGGTGTACTCCTCGGGCGTCACCCCGTCCGGACCGTAGAACTTGATCTTGTTGCCGGTGTAGTAGACACCGCCCATGTCGAAGAACAGGCTCACGCGCGCGGTCTGCGCGTACTTGGAAGGCATCGGCAGGATGAGCTCGTTCTGACTGGTGATGCGCATGTTGCCGCCGTAGGGGTTGCCGAACTGGTCCTTCGGTCCGAGACGGCTCTCGCGGAAGCCGCGCACATTCTCGGGTCCGCCGCCGAAGAACTGCCGGTAGGGCGGAATCGCCGTGGTGCTGCTGAGCGGGGCGCCGTAGTCGATGCCCTCGTAGAAGGCAAAGGTGAACCCCTTCACCAGCGGCACGTACTTGATGAACTGGTAGTCGCCGATCCAGTAGTGGACGTCGCTCAGCCCCGGCGTAGTGATCGAGAAGGAGACGTTCTGGCGCATGCCACGATCGGCAAACAGCGTACGGTTGCGCGTGTCCCAGTCCCAGCCGGTCACGGCTTCCAGAGTGCTGAAGTTCGTGCCATAGAAGATGTAGTAGTTGTTGCTCGCGTCGTCGTGGCCGAGGCGGTTGTAGGGGTGACCGTTCTGCTGTACCCATTGCTGCGACTGGATCGCGCTGCTCAGGGAGTTGGTGAGCAGCTGCGAGCTGTTGAACGCCAGTCCCAAGCGCACGTACATGAACTCCGAGATCGGGTACGCCCAGGTGGGCCCGAAACTGAGGGTCTGCGACGAGAAAGTAGACGACGAAGAGACGAATTGCGTCACGTCGCTGTAGGTCAGTGAGATGGTGCGCTGCACGTTGTCGATGCTGGTGTACGGGTTGGTATGCTGGACGCTGTAGACCTTGCTGAAGGCGCCGCCGTTGAGATTCACGGCGATACGCTGCCCGGTGCCGAGAAAGTCGGAGTCGGCATAGCTCGCGTTGAGCTGGAACTTGTAGGTCTCGGACCAGCCGAGGCCGCCCGACAGCTGCGACGCCGGGCCCTCCTCGATCTTGTAGTTCACGTCCACCAGGTCCGGCGAGCCAGCCACCGGCGTGGTCTCGAATTCGACGCTCTTGACGTACGGCAGACGCTGAATGCGCTGTTTGGAGCGCTCGAGCGCCTGATTCGACAGCCAGCCACCCTCGAGCTGGCGCATCTCGCGGCGCAGCACCTCGTCGTTGATGCGGTTGGCGCCGGAGAAGGTAATGCTGCGCACGTACACCCGGTTGTTGGGATCGACGAAGAAGGTGAGCGAGACGGTGTGGTGGACGTTGTCGGCGGTCGGTACCGGCTCGACCTTGGCGAACGCGTAGCCGTCGCGTCCCATGCGGTTCTGCATCAGCTCCTGCGTCGAGGTGATCAGCTTGCGGTTGAAGGTGTCACCGGGATGGATCAGCAGCAGCCGCTGGAGCTCGGCCCTCGGCACGACGAACGTGCCGGCGAGCTTGATCTCCGATACCTTGTATACCTGGCCTTCATCGATATTGACGGTGATGAAGATGTCTTCCTTCTCGGGCGCGATCGCCACCTGGGTCGACGCCAGCTGGAAGTTCGCGTAGCCGCGATCCATGTAGTAGTTGCGCACCTTCTCCAGGTCGCCCTGCAGCGACTCGCGCGAGTAGCGGTCGTCCTGCCGGTACCACGAGAGCCAGTTGGGGGTCTTGAGCTCGAGCGTCTCGAGGATCTGCTTCTGCGAGAACCTGGTGACGCCGACCAGGTTGATCTCGCGGATCTTGGCGCGCGAGCCCTCCTTGATGTCGATCTTGATCTTGACGCGGTTGCCGGCCTCCTCTTCCACCTTGGAATCGATGCGCACGCCGTACTTGCCGCGCGCGTAGTACTGATCGGTGAGGTACTGCGTGACGTCCTCGAGCACCGAGCGGTCGAAGGTCTTGCCGGCCGCGAGGCCGACGCCACGCAGCGACTTCTGCAGATCCTCGGTCTTGATGTCCTTGTTGCCGGTGATCTCGAAGCTCTCGATCGAGGGACGCTCGAGCACCACGACGATCAGCGTGTTGCCCTCGCGGCGCATCTGCACGTCGCGGAAGAAGCCGGTCGCGTACAGGGCGCGGATCGCCTCGCGCACGCGCTGCGGCGTGAGGTGATCACCGATGTTCACCGGCAGGTAGTTATAGACCGTGCCTTCGGAGACGCGCTGCAGGCCCTCGATCTTGATATCGCCGACGACGAAGTCGGCCGGCACAGTGGTGACCTGCGCCGGCGCCGATGCCGATGCCGGTGGCAGTGCCGGTGCCGGTGGCAGTGCCTGCGCCGGTGCCGGTGCCGGTGGCAGCGCCTGCGCCGGTGCCGGTGGCAGCGCCTGCGCCGGTGCCGGTGGCAGCGCCTGCGCCGGTGCCGGTGGCAGCGCCTGCGCCGGTGCAGGCAGGCAGCGTACAGCCACTGCCAGTGCCGCCAGCGCCAAGCGCCAGTTCATGTTGCGACCACCGACATCCCCTAGCAAACCCCCGTTCGCGGCGTGATTCTTCCGCCATGTTGCATTGTTCAAGGACCGGAGGCCGCGCACTCCGGTCGCCGCTCAGCGGCCGCACTGTGGCGGCCCGAAGGACTCCTCAACTGAACTGGCGCGCAATGTCGTTGTAGAGCGCGACACCCATCAGAACGATGAGCAGGGCGATACCAACCTGCTGTCCCACGGCCTGGGCGCGCTCCGACAGCGGGCTGCCCTTCAGCCACTCGACCAGTTGAAAGACGATCTGTCCGCCATCGAGGATCGGAATCGGCAGCAGGTTGAGAAATCCGAGCGACAGGGAGATGAGTACCAGAAAGCTCAGGAACGAGGCCGCGCCCGCCTCGGCCGAATCCCCGGCGAACTCGGCGATCGACAACGGTCCGCTCAGGTTCTTGAGCGAGACCCGCCCGAGCACCATGCGCCAGAAGAGTCGCGCCTGCAGCACCGTCATGTTCCAGGCTTCGCCGCCGGCGCGCCCCAGAGCGGTCGCGCCGTTGAGATCGGTGTGCAGCAGCATGTTGGGTGGATAGGCGATGCCGGTGGGCTGCATAACGCGGATGCGGCCGATGCGCTTACCGCCGACCTCCTCGCTCGCCACCTGCACCTCGGTGCTGTAGGTCGCCTCACCCCGCCGATACTCGACCCGCAGCCGCTCGCCCGGACGGGCACTCACGTAGGTCACCAGCTGGCGGAAGTCGCTCATCGGCACGCCGTCGATGGCGACGATGCGATCGCCGCTACGGAGCCCGGCGCGCGCCGCCGGCCCGTCGGGCGTCACCGGGCCGAGCACCGCGGGCACCGCCGGCGCCCAGAATTGGAAGCCGAGTCCGCGGAACAACTCCGCCGGCTCGGTGAGGCGGCGCCGCTCGCTCGCATCCGGCACGCTGAGCTTCGCCTGGCGCAGCTCGCCGTCGGCGCCGCGCACGCTGAGCACCGCCTGGCCGCGCGAGCTCATGGCGTCGAGCAGATCGAACACCACGTCGCGCTGCGCGGCGACCGTGTTGCCATTGATGGCACGGATCTGATCCCCGGACTTCAACCCCGCACGCCCGGCGTACGAGCCCGCGACCACGTCGCCGACCACGGGGCGCACCTCGGTGATGCCGTTGACCCACAACATGATCCACAGCACCAGCACCGCGAACAGGATGTTGAAGCAGGGTCCCGCCAGCAGCACCAGGATGCGCTGCCATGGCGGCCGATGGGTGAAGGAGCGCGGCAGGTCCGCGGGCGCGACCGGACCCTCGCGCTCATCGAGCAGCTTGACGTAGCCGCCGAGCGGCACCGCCGCCAGTACGTACTCGACCCGGTCGGCGCCGGCGACCCACTTGAAGAGCGGCCTGCCGAAACCGACCGAGAAGCGCAGCACCTTGAAGCCGAGGCGCCGCGCGACATAGAAGTGGCCGAATTCGTGCACCGTGACCAGCAGGCCCACGGCCACCACGAACCATGCGAGATACCACACGAAGCTCATGCGTGAGCGCCCTTCAGCGGTTGGGTTCTGGTAATGCCGACGATCCGCTCGCGCGCGCGCACTCTGCTTTCCGTATCGGCCGCCAGGACGTCCTCCAGGGCGCCGATCGCTCCCCCGGTGCTGCGCTCCACTACGGCTTCAATGACCGCCGCGATCCCGGGAAAGTTCAATCGGCGCTCGAGAAAAGCCTCGACCGCGACCTCGTTGGCGGCGTTGAGGACCACCGGGTGCAGACCCCCGGCGCGGGCCGCGGCCTGTGCGAGCGCCAGGCAGCGGAATTTGTCGGTGTCGGGCGGCCGGAAGTCGAGCCGCCCGACCTTGAGCAGGTCGAGAGACTGCACCCCGGCGTCGACTCTCTCCGGCCAGGCGAGCGCATAGGCAATGGGCGTGCGCATGTCGGGCACACCGAGCTGGGCGAGCATCGCGCCGTCGGCATACTCGACCAGCGAATGCACGATGCTTTGCGGGTGCACCAGCACCTCGACCTGCGTCGGCGTGAGGCCGAACAGCAGACACGCCTCGATGAGCTCGAGTCCCTTGTTCATGAGAGTCGCGGAGTCGACCGAGATCTTGCGGCCCATCACCCAGTTGGGATGCGCGCAGGCGGCTTCGGGCGTGACTGTCGCGAGCGCCTCGGGCGCGGTGTCGCGGAACGGCCCGCCGGAGGCGGTCAACAGCACGCGCTTGAGGCCGGGAGGTGGCACGCCGGGGCGCGTGCCTGACGGCAGGCACTGAAAGATCGCGCTGTGCTCGCTGTCGACCGGCAGCAGCGTCGCGCCCCCGCGGCTCACAGCCTCGAGCAGCAGCGGCCCTGCCATCACGAGAGATTCCTTGTTGGCGAGCAGCAGCCGCTTGCCGCTCGCCGCCGCCGCGAGCGTCGAGCGCAGTCCCGCGGCGCCGACGATTGCCGCGACCACGCACTGCGCCTCGGGGAGCAACG
>Ga0307477_10001631_pt1 | contig 18534 bp, 13 predicted proteins | sample atmos_gasesECM2C_FD_203316 | JGI IMG/M metagenome (GOLD analysis project Ga0307477, IMG submission 203316) | Hardwood forest soil microbial communities from Morgan-Monroe State Forest, Indiana, United States - atmos_gasesECM2C_515 | ecosystem: Environmental > Terrestrial > Soil > Temperate...
CCTTAAGCGTGGCAATACTTGGCACTTCGATCAACTGCGCCAAATGCCACAACCACCCGATGGAGAAATGGACCAATGACCAATACTACGCGATGGCGAATCTCTTTGCCCGCGTGCGCACCAAGGCCGGAAGCGACGGCATGCCGGTCGTCTTCAGCGCAGATGAAGGAGACGTGATCCAGCCCCTGACCGGCAAGCCCCAGCCGCCGCGGCCGCTGGACGCGCCGCCCATTTCGCCCAGCCTTGCGGATCGACGAGTTGCTTTCGCCGGCTGGCTCACCTCGCCGCAGAATCCTTATTTCGCCCGGGCTATCGTCAATCGCGTCTGGGCCAACTTCATGGGCGTCGGGCTGGTCGAGAAGGTCGATGACATGCGCTCGACCAATCCCGCCAGCAACGAGGAGCTTCTGGCGGGGCTGGCCAATTATCTCATCGAGCATCACTACGATCTGAAGGAGCTGATGAAGCTGATCCTGCAGTCACAGACGTATCAGCGGTCGGGCCAGACGCTCAAGGGCAATGCCGATGACGGGCGGTTTTATTCCCACCATTATTCCCGCCGCATCATGGCCGAAGTTTTGCTCGATGCCATCAGCCAGGTGAGCGGCGTTCCCACCAGCTTCGAGAAATACCCCCGCGGCTGGCGGGCCATTCAGCTTCCCGACTCGAACATCGATTCTTATTTCCTCACCAACTTCGGCCGGCCGGAGCGGGCCCTGACCTGCGAATGCGAGCGGACCGCCGAACCCAGCATGGCCCAGGCCATGCACATCGCCAACGGCGATACGATCAATCAGAAGCTGCAAAGCAGCGGCAATGTCATCGATAAGCTGCTGGCCGCCCACGCGACCGATAGACAGATCATCGATGAAGGGTATCTGGCAGCATTCAGCCGATTCGCAAGTGAGTCCGAGCGGCGGCAGATCGAGGACGTGCTGCAAGGAGCCAAGGGCGCCGACCGGCACAAGCTGCTTGAAGACTTCTATTGGGGCCTGCTCAGCAGCAATGAGTTCTTGTTCGATCATTGACCAATGAGATATGCAGCGGCAATTGGTTTGATCGTGCTGCTCGCCGGCGCGAAGGTTCGGGCAGAGGCACAAGCTGCCGACAAGCCCGGCTACGCGCAGGTACAGGCGGTGATCGCCAAACACTGCCTCTCCTGCCACGACGCCAAGGAAGCCGAAGGAGAGCTGGTGATGGAGTCGTTCGCCTCGCTGATGAAAGGCGGCGACAAAGGGCCGGTGATCCTTCCCGGCCGGGCGGACCAGAGCCTGCTGGTTCAGCTCATCGAGCAGAAGAAAAAACCCTTCATGCCTCCCCGCAAGGCGCGGGACACGCTCAAGGAAAGCGAAATCACGTTGATCCGCGCCTGGGTCGCGGGAGGCGCGCCCGGCCCCGCGGCGGGCCGGGAAATCGCCGCCCTGCCGCCGCTCATCAAGACTCCGGATGTTCGACCTCTGGTCGCCCCGCGCAAACCGGTCAGGGCCATCGCCTATCTCCCGCAGGGAAACTTCGCCGCGATTGCAAAGGATTCCCAGGTCCAGATCATCTCGGTGGCGACTCGGGACGTGATCCGAACGCTGCACGCCCAAAACGGCAACGTCAACGCGATGGCTTTCAGCGCTGATGGCTCGAAGCTCGCCGCCGGCGCGGGCGCCCCCGGCCTTTCCGGCGAGATCGACCTGTGGAACCCGCTCGATGGTACGTTGCTGAAGCAGTTCAGCGGCCACAAGGACGCGGTCTACAGCGTCGCCCTCTCGCCGGACGGCAGGATTCTGGCCAGCGGCAGCTACGACAACAGCATCATTCTTTGGGATGTCTCCTCTGGCAAGCCGCTGCGCACGCTTGCCGGCCACAACGGGGCCGTCTTGGGCCTGGCATTCCGCGCCGATGGCGCTGTCCTCGCCAGCGCCAGCGCCGACCGCACCGTCAAGCTCTGGGACGTGAAAACCCGAGACCGGCTCGACACGTTCGCCGAATCGCTCAAGGAATTGAACTGCGTCCTCTTCACCCCGGATGGCCGCGTGATTGCCGGCGGCGGCGATAACCGCATCCGAATCTGGCAGGTAAGCCCCTCGGCCAAGGAAGGAACCAACCGACTCTTGGTCGCCCAATTTGGGCACGAAGGGTCGATCCTGCACCTGGCTTTGTCATCGGATGGAAAGACGATCGCCTCGTCAGCCGATGACCGGACGGTGAAGCTCTGGGACAGCCGGCCCGATTCCTCCTCCGGCTCTCCTGAATTGAAGCTTCTGCGGGCCCTGCCCAGGCAGCCGGATTGGCCGGCGGTCGTGGCATTCGCCGGGGGCGACAAGCTTCTCCTCGTCGGCCGGCTCGATGGGTCGGTCGGCTTCTACAACCCTGCCACCGCTCGCCCAATTCTACCGCCGCGGCCCGAGCTGGCATCGGTCGAGCCGCGCGGCATTCAGCGCGGCCAGACCATCAAACTTAAACTCAAGGGCCGCCATTTGGCGGACCTGACTGCGGCAGTGTTGGGCGATCGCGGGATCACCGCAAATGTGGTTGACGCCAATGACGATCAATCCGATTCGGTATGGCTCCAGGTTGTCTGCGCCGCCGATGTGACGCCCGGCCCATATGAGCTGCGGGTTCGCGGCCCCGGCGGGCAAAGCGGCGCGGTGAAACTCTTCGTCGATGATCTCCCGCAGGTTTCGGAAACTCTGCGAAGCGAATCGCCCCAGGGTGCCTCCATCGCGGCGCTCCCGGCCGACCTTTGGGGCGCCTTCGATCAACGCGGCGAGATCGACTACTTCGCTTTCGACGCCCACGCCGGACAGCAGATCGTCATCGACGCGGCGACCCGCCGCCTGGGATCAAAGGCCAAGCTCCTGATCGAGCTGCTCGATCCGGCAGGCCGCCTGATCGCCAGCGGCAGCGGCTTCGACAACGATCCCGAGCCGCTGCTGGCCTTCACCGCGCCGTCCGATGGCCGCTACCTCATCCGCGCCAGCGAGCTGGAGGCGGCGGCATCCAATGAGCATTTCTATCGTCTTTCGGTCGGCAGCTTTTCCTGCGTGAGCGGCGTATACCCGCTGGCGGTCGCGCCGAATTCGACAACCAGGATTCAGCTTCTGGGCGTCAACTGCCCGACCGATGCATGGGCTAGCGTTAAATCCGGCGCCGCCGGGGGCGAGGCGCAGGTACCGGTCGATTGGTCGAAGTTCCGCGCCCGCGGGCCCCTGAGTGTTTTGATCGGTCCTGGTCCCGAACCCGTTGAGCAGGAACCGAACGACCAGCCAGGCCAGGCCATGCCAATTGCCGTCGGCGGCGCCGTCAACGGCCGCATCGATCATCCGGGCGACGTCGATCTGTATCGTTTCGACGCCAGGGCCGGCCGCAATTACGTCGTCGAGACGCTCGCCTCACGACGCGGCTCGCCGGTCGATACGCGGATCGAAATCCTTCATCCCGACGGCTCGCCGGTGCCGCGCGTGCAGCTTCGCGCCGTCCGCAATTCATCCATCACCTTCCGCCCCATCGACGCCAACGCCGGCGGCGCACGCCTCGTCAACTGGCAGGAAATGGACCTGAACCAGTACCTCTACATGAACGGGGAAGTGGTCAGGCTTTTCCTGGCCCCTCGCGGCCCCGACTCGGAGTACAACTTTTACACGATCGCAGGCCGCCGCCGCTGCTACTTCGGCACCACCGCCACCGCCCACGCCCTGGACGAGCCGTGTTATATCGTCGAGCCCCACCCGCCCGGCGAAACGCTCCCGCCCAACGGGCTGCCGGTCTTCACGATCAACTACGCCAACGACGACGATTCACAGCGCAAGCTCGGCTCCGACTCGCGGCTCCTGTTCGCCGCTCCCGCGGATGGGGCTTACTTGGTGAAAGTGACCGATGCTCGCGGCTTCGGCGGCGATCGCTACGCCTACCGCCTGACCGTCCGGCCCGCCATGCCGGATTTTGCCGTCTCGACCGATTTGATGAATCCATCGGTCCCCCCCGGCAGCGGGCGAAAGTTCACGGTGAGCGTCGATCGCATCGACGGCTTTGACGGTCCCGTTCGTGTTGACATCGCCGGCGCGCCGCCGGGGTTCGTCGTTTCCACGCCGATCATCGTCGAGGCGGGCCACACCGAAGCCGCCGGTACGCTCTTCGCCAGTGCCGATGCTCCCCGCCCCACCGCCGCGAATGATTCACGCATGAAGATCACCGCCGCGGCCGACATCAACGGCGCGAAGGTGACCCGCCAGGTCAACGCCCCCGGAAAGATTTCCCTGGCCGCCAAGCCGCCGCTCTTTGTCGATCTGATGTCCCCCGGCGGCCCCGCGACACGCGGCTCCCCGGACTCGGCGCAACCTGAGGAAATCACGGTCGTGCCCGGCCAGTTCACGCCGGCCCGGCTGTCAATCGAGCGCAACGGGTTTAAGGACGAGGTGACATTCGAGGTCGACAACCTCCCGCACGGCGTGATCGTCGCCGACATCGGCCTGAACGGCGTGCTCATCGTCCAGGGCCAGTCGCAGCGCCAAATTTTCTTTCACACCGCGCCCTGGGTTGCCGACACCGACCGCCTCTGCTTCGCCCGCGCCGCCGACGGAGCCACCTCCCGGCCCGTGCTCATCCACGTCCGCCGGGCAGTGACGGCAAAACGCTGATGTCACGCCGCTTCCACCACCCGCACTGTTCCGCGGCGGACCTTCCGCCCGTGCCGCTTGGGACGAAGGACAATATCTACGTCGACTTCCAGCGCGCTCAGCAGCGACAGCAGCCGCTCGACTGAATAGCCGCTGTGCCGGCCGCGCATGAGCTTGGAGACGTCCGGCTGGCTGACCCCAAGGCGCTGAGCGGCGCGATCCTGCGTAAGCCCCAGTTCCCCGATCCGCTGATATATCTGGAGCGTCAGCCCTGCCTTGACCTTCAGTTCGGCCGCTTCCTTGCCAGCAAATCCCAGGTCGGCAAACACGTTGTCGCTGGCGCCCACGACAATCCCCTCCCTGCTGCCAACCCACCGAACCGGTTTCGCCTTCCTCTTATGGCTCGGTCCGATTTCTTCCATTATGGTAAAAATACCATATCAACTCCGGGAAAGCAAAACCTCCGCCAGCGTCAGGAGGGGGGATCTGAAAATCTAGGTGATGGCCACTTCTGGACGCGAAAGAGATTGGTGCGAGTCGACAGGAACAACGAATTTCCTGCCACGGCCGGAGCGGCCATGAAGCCGTCGGGCCAGCGTTGTCGAACTATTCGCTGTGCGCTGTGCAGCCTTGATTTCATGGCCGCGCCAGCTAAATTCCACGACCGACACAGGAGCGGATAATGGGTAGGCGGCTTCGATTGGCCATTCGCCTCTTTTCGTTTGCTGCCCTGTTCGTCGCATCGTTTAACATCCTGCTCATTTTGGGACATCTATTCGGGTTTGACGATGAGATATTTCAAGTCCAGGAATTTAGCGTTGCTAGAGTTTTTGTTGTCGCGGTTTTCACACTGATCGGGTGGGGGTTTTGGCGTTGTTCCAAGCCCTCTTCACCTATCCGGCCGGGTGTAAACTCTGATCAATCGCAAACGTCCGTCAGATCCGAGCCAAATGGCTGACAAGCAAAGACCTTTTGCGTAAGGGCAACCGATGCCGCGCCGTGCCGCTTGTAGACCTGGGTTCACGTTCGTTCACCTCGTTGTCTGCGCATTCATAGCCGCCATCTTGTTTCTCGTGCTTGGTGTCTTGGCAAACAGGCTTAGGGAAAATGCGAATCGACAGTATTGTGCTTCTAATCTGTCGCAGCTTTACAACGCGCTGCAGCAATATGCGAAAATCGAACACGGCCTCTTTCCGCGGGCGCGGTTCCGCATTCCGGCGCTGCCCGAAGATCGTACTACGCCATGCGCTTACACTCACTTTGATGCAGTCGGGCCGTTCTTGGATACGGGGCCCAATGACTGCGACGTGACTGCCGCCATGTATCTGCTTGTCCTGGAGTTGAATGTTTCACCGAAGGTGTTCACTTGCCCCAGTGCCCCAGAGAAAGCGTGGGACTTTTCCGGGCAGCGCGCCGCTAATTTCTCAAATTTTCCGGGCCGAGATTGCCTCGGCTACAGCATGCAGAATCCCTATCCAACGATCGAAGCTATCGTGGACGGCTTCCGGTGGAGCGCGGGCGTTGACCCCGGGTTTCCTCTCATGGCCGATATTAATCCCGGAACGCCGGCAGTAACGACGCTACGATTGGGCTCCTCGAAAACAGAGATGATGCTTGGAAATAGCCCCAACCATCTTCGTAAGGGTCAGAATGTCCTTTTTGGCGACGGCCACGTAGCTTTCGAAGATAGTCCGTTCGTTGGCATCGGACAGGATAGCATCTATGGGTTTGGCAACGCCGCCGACGAACACGATCAAACCCGGCCCGACGCGGTGGGGATTTGGGGTGGCGCCCGCTCGCGGAACGATAGCATTCTGCTGCCAACGGCTGACGACCGAACAGCGACGAGCCTGAGATGAGGGTGGTTGGAAGGCCATTCGGGAAATCAAACGGGACAGGGAAATCAAAACCGGGCGCAAAGGGGTCGGGGGCGCAAATGTCAAGCGTTGACCCCGATCCCGGCCCGAAGCCCCATCCAGATCGCGCAGGCTCGGCAGGCCGATCATCCCAGCCCCTCCAGCACGCCGATCAACTCGATCAGCAGATCACGCTGGAAAAAGTCCCGCACCACAACCGCCGCCCGCCCCTCAGGCGGACCTCCAACGCAGAGCCGGAACGTGCCATCCCCCCACGCTTGGCCAGTCTGACCGGCACGAAGCCACCATCGGCTTGTGGCTCACGCTCAGCCAGTTTGCGGCGCCAGCAATAGAACGAAGACGCCGCAATCGACCGCTGGCGGCAAAATGCAGCCGCCTCCAGCCCGCTGGCCGACTGCTCCGCAATCAGGCCGCGCCATCGCTGACGCGTCCTTTCCCGCGGCCTGCACAAAATCTCACTACTGGATTCGGTGCTGTTGTTCTCATCCATCGCCGCATCGTCACACGCCGTCACGGCTCAGAGAAGATGGGGTTGGTAGAACGGACACAGGTATCGCGTGCCACGGCGTCACGCGGCCATCAAAATCCGGAAAGCGCCGGCGCCACCGGAACCTCGCGCATCAAGGGGGTGATAGAAATGCATTCGGGCAACACGCCGTTGACATTTGACAAAGTGTCAAGAATCAAACGTTGAACCCGATCCCGGGTTGACCCCAATCCCGGTCACGAAGATTTTGACTGGCCGGCCCGCGTGATGTTAGACTGTTGCGATGGCAAAAAAGAGCAAAAATAAAGCGAGCGGGAAGAAGCCGGTCAAGAAGGTCGGACGCACGGCATTGCGAAAAACCAAGGGCGGCGCACTCTTTGACCCCTTCCCAAAGACCTCGTCCGGCGGCGGTGGAGGCGGTGGAGGTGTCGGCAAGTTCATATGAATCGCTGACGGTCAGTAGCTCTCTTCCCCGGCGTGGGAAATTCTCGAGGCAGTTTTCTATTCCCGCTGGCGCGGGATCCTTGGGACTTCTGACTCCCATCCGCTGGCTTATTCCGGATTACTCGGTGCAACGCGAACGGCGATAAAAAATTCAACCGCGGATTACGCGGAGTGCGCGGATAAAAGCGGAAATGCATTTCACTTATTCCCATCCGTGTTCTCCGCGTCATCCGAGGTTCTGGCTCTTCTTCTTCGCGGCTTGGCGCCTTCGCGTTTAAGCCGTTTGAGTTTTCCGGGTTCTGTCCTTGAACCCGCAGACGCGGATCGCCGCGAATCTACTTCTGAATCCGATAGAGATTCGTGCGAGTCCGCAGGAACAGGGCGTTGCCCGCCGCGGCCGGCGTGGCCATGAAGCCGTCGGGGAGTTGGTTGCGGGCCAGGACCTTGAACTGCCGGCCGGGGGCGAGCACGGTCGTCCATCCTTCCTCGCTGAAGAAATAAATCCGCCCGTCGGCGTAGATCGGCGAGGCGGAGTAGTCGCCGTCGATTCGGTCGTGCCAGACTTCCTCTCCGGTTTTAGCGTCAAGACAACTGGCGATGCCGGCGTCGTTCACCATGTACAGCAGGCCGTCGACGACCAGCACCGACGAGCGGCTCGAGACCCGCTTGTGCGTCCGCCAGACGATGTTTGTGTCGTTGGTGACGCCATGTCCGCCGGGACGGATCGCCAGCAGCTCGGGGTTGCCCGGGCCGGTGGTGAAAAAAAGCAGGCCATCCGACATCACCGGCGTGTCGCTTCCGGAAAAGCTCGATTTCACCTCGACGCGCCAGATTTCCCGCCCCGTCAGCGGCTCATACGCATAGATGGCCTTGGAGCCAAGGCTGACGAGCTGGTCCTGTCCGTCGATTCTGAACATGCGAGGCGTCGCAAATGCCTTGCGAAAATCCCCCTCGCCGCGCGGCCGGCCGTCGCGGCCGAGGTCCTCGAAGTCCACGTCGCGATCGGTCCGCCAGACCGTACGCCCGGTTTGCTTGTCCAGCGCCACGACATACTGGTAATCGCTCCCATCGAAATTCATGAACAGCAGGTCGTTCCACACGAGCGGCGACGAGCCGGCGCCGCGATAGTGATTGCAGACGAAATCGGTGCGGGTCCAGAGCACGCGGCTGGTGTGCGTGTCCAGGCATGCCGTGCCGGGCGCGCCGAACGTCACGTACACCCGCCCGTCCTCGATGCAGGGCGACGGCGACGCGTAGCTGTTGAAGGCAATGCAATACTGCGGCCGAGCGATGTCGAAAAGTTTTACGTCGAACACGATCCTGCCGCTGTCGCGATCGGCGCAGACGGCGTAAAGCTCGTGTCCGTCGGCGGTGGCCGTGGTCATCCAGACCTGGTCGCCCCACACGGCCGGCGACGACCACCCCTTGTCGTGGATGAACGTCTTCCATTTGACGTTTTCCTTGTCATTCCAGGTCAGCGGAAGCCCGGTGCAGTCGCTGATGCCGTCGCCGCGCGGGCCGCGAAACTGCGGCCAGGTGTCGCCGGCCAGGACGGGCAAAGAAAGCGCCACAACCAGCGCCGCGGTCATCCACCTTGAAATCTTTGTCATCGAGTCCCCACTGTATCACAGGAACGATCGTTCGCCGTCGAAGAAGATGCGGACCGTCAGGGCGGCGGTGGGGTCGTGCAGGAGGGTGTCATGGTCGGCGTCTTTGCGCCAGTAGGCGTATTTGGGCTGCGGGGCGCTCTGAAAGAGATCGAAGCTGCGCCCGCCCGAGGGGTCACGGCTCAGGGGATCACCCAGGATCAGGAGCGGCCGCGGCCACAGAGACCGCAGCGCCGCCGCGGGCCGGACGCGGGCCAGGTCCGACCCCAATTGCGCCGACGCCACCGGAAGAATGGCGTGCTTGATGGCCCATTGGCCGGCGCTCACGACATGATGGTCGGCAACCTCGGAGATGACCGCGCTCAGGTCATCATACGGATTGTACGCGGCGATGGCGTCGATGGCCTGGCCGGCCGGATCGGGGCTGGCCGCAGCCTCGATCAGCGCCACCGCCCCCAGCCCCTCGCCCAGGCCAAGGATTCGATGACACTGTCCCGCGTGCGTACGGCGCAGCCATTGAATCGCGCCCAATACGTCGCGGGCCTCGATCCCGCCAAAGCCGGTGAACTGCCCGCCGCTGCGTCCGTGGGCCCGCAGATCCACCGCCAGAACGTTGTACCCGTTGGCCACCAAATCCCGCACCAGAAACAGGTCCTTGCCCTTGTCTGCCGCGAAACCGTGGCAAAGCACGACGGAGTCGTCTCCCCATTTGGCCGACCCGCGACCATCGGTGAAGCGATTGTGTGCCGCGGGAATCCACCAGCCTTCCAGTGGCGTTCCGTCCGCGGCGTAAAAATGCACGGTCTGGAACGTCGCCTCGATCAGCGTCTGCGGATCTCCCGCTGACGGCGCCTTGGGACGATACAGGATTAAAATCGACCCAAGATAAGGCAGGCCGATCGCCATCAACAGGGACGCTTGAATGACGCCGGCGACGACCTGCGTCCAGAAATACCGGCCGCCCCGGCCTGTCGCCGGGTCGATCCCGAACAGCCGCGTTACCATTTGCGCAAGCAGCCAGTTCAGGCCGAAAACTACACACAACGCCGAGATCCCCAGATAACACGCGACCGCAACCTGACTGAGCGGCACGCGCGCCCCGCCAACCGAGGAATAAAGCAGCGCCACCGCCCCGCCGACTAGGGCGCCGGTGGTGCATGACCGCAGCAGTGCCCGCGTGAGGCGGGTCTGCCGGGAGCGGCGAGCAGACATCAGCGCCAGTCCCCAAGCGACCAGCGGTATCGCCAGATACGTCCACGAGATGACCGGGTAAAGGTAGAGCATGGCCTGCCTGCCGCCGATTGTACCCGGCTTCAGCGAAGATCGCATCCGGAGGGACGCGGCCGTTTCTCGTGCACCGGGAATTCAGGTGGAATCGGAATGGCAAAGGTCATCGAGTCGCCCGTGCGGGGATGAGCAAGTGTCAGCCGTGTGGCGGCCAGCATCAGTCGCCGCGCGGCGGACTTGTCGGGCCCGTAGGAGATGTCGCCGACGACCGGCGTCCCGCGTCCGGACAAGTGCACGCGAATCTGGTGCTTTCGTCCAGTCTGAAGAATCACTCGCAGCAGGGAGGATTTCCCTTCCGTGCGGATCACCTCGTAGTCGGTGATTGCCCGCTGTCCTTTGCCGTGCTGGCGGGTGGAATAAACGGTTCCGTCGGCCCGTTCGACCAATCGCGTTTCAATCCTGCCGGCAGGCGGGACGGGAACGCCGTGGACGACCGCCCGGTACTCGCGTCCCACGGTATGATGAAAGAACTGTGATTTGAGCGACCGGTACGCCGGGTCGTTCTTGGAGAAAACCAGCAGCCCCGAAGCGTCACGGTCCAGTCGATGAATCAGGCCGACGCGGGCGCGGGATTGGTTTCCCGCGACGTGGGTCTGCACCCGAGCCAGGAGCGTGGGCCGCCGCTCGCGTGGACCCGTGCTGGTCAACAGCCCCGCCGGTTTATCCACCACCAAGATGTCGTCATCTTCGTAAACGATTCCGCGAAGCGACGCCGGCCTCATCCCCCCATGTTGCGGAGGCACGGGAAAAAGAAAAAGGGTCCCGGCCTCACCCACGGGAGCCGGAACCCCTGATTGTCCTTGAATCGGCTTCCTTTGTAGGCGAAGAACAGCGACCTCGACAATTGCAAATCCGGAGAATTTGGAAGTTTTCTGCAAGATACTCCAAAGTCGCACCCGCACGACCCCGAGGATAGGCTTTGACCATTTGAGCACCCATAGCGTGATTGCGGGCCTGGATTTTCTGCTTGTCGCGGCGTTGTGGGCGCTGCCGCTGGCGGCGCTGCCGGTGATGCTCCATCTGCTGTTTCGGCGCAAGACGCCTGTCGTGATGTTCAGCACGATCCGGTTTTTGAAGCAGAGCGCGCGGCAGACCGCGGCACGAAGGAAGATTCGACAGTGGGGACTGCTGGCGTGCCGGGCGGGGTTGCTGGCATTGCTTATCGGGGCGGCGGCGCAGCCGCGGACCCGTCCGGCCGCAGCGATGTCCGCAGCACCCCGGAACCTGGCCGCGGTGATCGTTGTTGATACCAGCTATTCGATGCAGTTGCGCGACCGCGGCATGACGCTGCTTTCCCGCGCCAATTCAATGATTCAGGAATTGCTTGCCGGGGCCTTGCATGATGCGCGCGTGGCGATCTTCCGTAGCTCGCCCCCGAACGCTGCCGATCCGCAGGCGCCGCTGCTGGCGGCACAAGAAGCCGGCGAGTTGGGCAGCCGGATTCGATGGACGCCGTTGGTCGCGCACGCGGCCCGCCACCCGCTGGTGAACCGCGTGGCGGAGGCGGTGGAGTTATTGCGCCGCTTGGATGCAGCCGAGCAGCGCCTGATCGTTATCAGCGATTTTCAGGAGCGCGAGTTCCCGCGCCCCCTGCCGCCCTGCGGGCGGGCAGTTGCGATCCTGCTGGACCTGCATCCGGCTCAGCCCCGGTCAGCCGGAGTGACGCGGGTGGCGATCGAGCCGCCGCGGCCGATGCCGGGAATCGGCAGCGAGGTGCTGGTTGAAGTTGCCGGGCAGGCCGGCAGCGAGCCGCTGGTGGTCTTGACGATCGGCACGCTGGATGGGCGGACGTTACAGCGGTCAGACGTGCGGGCGGCGCGGGTCGACAGCTCCGGATTCGGCCGCGTGCGATTCCCGGTGCGCCTGCCGGCCGAGCGCTGGCTGGTGCTCACCGCATCGCTCCAGCAGGACGATGACATGCCCTGGGACAATACGCGCACGACGCTGGTCGAGGTCCCTGGCCGCTCGAACGTCGCCCTGATGAGCGGCGATGAATTTCCCGCGGCACGAAAGTTCCTTCGATTGGCCCTGGACCCCAGCGAAGGACGGGCCAGCGACTGGCCGCTGGCGGTCAGAGAGCGATCTACATTCGATGGGTCGGATGATGCAGCGGTCGCCGTGGTCAGCTCGTGGCCCGACGCGCCTGCCGCGGACCGGCTACTCAGTTTTGTCCGTGGCGGCGGAACATTGATCTGGTTCATCCGTCCCGGCCTCCAGGACACGTGGTCGGGACTGGGCGATGCGCAAAAGCATGCGCTCGGGGCGATGCTTCCGGGCGAGCCGGCGACGGATGGGCTGGAGAATCCCTCGTCCGCCGGCGTGGCCACAATGACCGACCCACTTCTGGATGGGCTCAGCGAGCGGCGCTTTCAAATCGGGCAGATCGTCGCGCAGCGGTTCGTGCCGTTTTCAGCCATCGCCCCTCAGACCCAAACGCTTCTGAGCCTGCTTCCGCTGCGGCCATCGCCGGGCATGACGCCGTTTGGGTTGCTGTATCGTCGATCGGTCGGCGCCGGAACAGCATACACGTTTGCCACCGTGCCGGATGGTCAATTCACCAATCTGGCGACACACCCGATTTTTCTGCCGCTGCTCGTCGGAATGGCGCTGCACTCCCGCGAAGCCACCGCCGCTCAGAATGTGGAACTGGGCGAACCTGTTTCAGCCAGCGGGCACGACCTGGAGGCAGTCGAGCAGCTTTGGGTACACGGACCGGATAACGCGACGTACCCGGGACGGATCGTCAACGACGCGCAAGGCCGCCGATTCGTTTTCGACGGGGCAATGTTACCCGGCATCTACAAGTGGTCGAAGCCCGGCGAAGCCCAGATCCTGACCGCGACGAATGTGCAGCCGCCCGCGGCCGAATCACGGCTCGCCTACCGCTCGCCGGCAGCGTTGGCGCCGGCTGGGTCAAATGTGATCGTGGCGCGATCCCTGGATGAATTGAACGGAAAGTTGGCCGCCTTGGGCGAGCCCAAGCCGCGCTGGCCGATCCCTGTCGCGCTAGTGATGGTTTTGCTGTGCATTGAGGCGATGGTCGCGCAACGCCGCAATACAAGCTCGCATTAGCAGCCAGCTCGGCGGTATTCTTGCCTGCGATGGCCGCCCCCGATGATAGTTACCGACCAAAATCTACCCGCGAAGACGCAGCGGCGGTGGTGCGACGCTTGCGGGAGGCGGGACACGTGGCCTACCTGGCCGGCGGATGCGTCCGCGATCTGCTGCTGCAAATGCAGCCCAAGGATTTCGACGTCGCCACCGATGCGCCGCCGCAGCGCGTGCGCGATCTGTTCAGGAACACGCAGGCGGTGGGTGCGGCGTTTGGCGTGATCCTCGTACGGCTCGGGCAGAGCCAGATCGAGGTCGCAACGTTTCGGGTCGAATCGGGATACGCCGACGGCCGGCATCCCTCGCAAGTCCAGTTCGCCACCGCTCAGGAGGATGCGCGGCGGCGCGACTTCACCATCAACGGACTTTTCCTCGACCCCATCAACGATCAGGTGATCGATTACGTCGGCGGGCAGGAGGACCTGAAGGCGAGGCAGATTCGTGCCATCGGAAATCCCGCCGAGCGGTTTGCCGAGGACAGCCTGCGGTTGCTTCGGGCCGTGCGGTTTTCGGCGCGGTTGGCGTTCCAGATCGAGCCCGCCACCGCCGCGGCGATCGTCGCCCATGCGCCGCAGCTCAAGCGAGTCAGCCCCGAGCGGATCGCCGAGGAACTGCGGATCATGCTGACGCCGGTCACGCGCCGCCCCGCCTGGCGGATGTTGTGGGATCTGAAGCTGGTAGCGACGTTGATGCGATTTCTCAAGGCGACGGCGCGTACCGATGACGACTTCCGACCGCGTCTGTTCGATATGCTCGCCCCCGCCGTGACCATTCCGTTTTCCCTGGCCCTGGCGGGCGCGGTGGTGTGCTATCGATTGCGCGCTGATGCAAGGATCACGGACCCGCGTCAACTATTCGACCGGCACGAAGTCCACGCGGCGGTGCAGGCGATGCGTCAGTCCCTCCGCATCAGCAACGAGGAGTCCGACCAGATGCACGGTACGCTGCACGGCCTGTGGCCGCTGCTGGCCGACGAGTTTCCGCGCGTCGCCAAGCTAAAGCGATTCCTGGCCGAACCAACGGCGAGCCTGTCACGAAAGCTGATGAACGCCCTTGCGGACATTGGCATCGAAGACAGGCAGATCGCGCGCCTCAATCTCGAACTGGACCGACTCAGTAAAACGGAGTTTTCCCCTAAGCCGTTTGTCGACGGGGACGCCCTTACGGCGCTTGGGCTCTCACCCGGCCCGATTTTCATACGAATTCTCACGGATGTGTATGACGCCCAACTTGAGGGCCAGGTAACTGCGCGCGAGGATGCAATCGCACTGGCGCTGAAGATCGCCGGGAAATAGCCCCGCCGCTGCGCGGAGAAAGGAGAACAGTAGAGCAGTAGACAAATACAACCCGAAACACCGAACCCCCAACCCTCAGTTTTTAGGCCCCGCCAACGCCTGGATAAGCTGTTTCACATCCCCGATCTGGGTGATCCGCAGCCCGAAGTTCTCGCCGACCTTGACCGTCTCACCCACCGCGATGATCTTGTTGTTGATCATCAGCTCCAGCGGTTCGTCGCTGCGTTTGAAGAATTCGACGATTGCCCCCGTCCCCAGCCGCATGACCTCGGCGAGCAATATCTTCCGCTCGGCCAGCTTGACGATGACCGGGACCTCCAGCCGAAGGATGCGGGCCAGATCGCTGGCGCCGGCATCAGCTTTCGCGGTTCGCGCTGCTTGCAGTACGGCCACAAACGCTCCTCAGGCGCAGACTCACAGACCTCCAACTGATTATCGGCCCCGGCGGCCGGATCGCAACAGATAACCGCAATGAACGAAAGCGTTTCAACGACCCGCCCGCGCCCGGACGCTTTCGGCGTGGGCATCTAGGCCTTCGGCTTCGGCCAGGGCGATGATGGCGGAGGCGTCGGCGGCCAGGCCGCGAGGGGTGTAACGTTCGATGCTCGTCCGCTTGAGGAATTCATGGACGCTTACGCCGCTGGCGAAGCGGGCGGTGGTGTTGGTAGGCAGGCAGTGGCTGGGGCCGGCGACATAGTCGCCCGCCGCGACCGGGCTGTGCGGCCCCAGGAAGATCGCCCCCGCGTGACGGAGGCGAGCGAGCACGGCGTTGTCATCCCTCGTCTGGATGTTCACATGTTCGGCGGCGAAGCGATTGGCCCAGTCGATGGCTACGTCAATCGACGGGCAAAGCAAAATTGCACTGTCGCTGTGAAGCGAGCGGTCGATGGCCGCGACGCGGCTGAGGGATGATCTTTGTCGCTCGATCTCAGCGGCGACCTGTTCAGCAAGGGTTTCGGAGGTGGTCAGGAGGAAGCAGCTTCCCGGATCATGCTCGGCTTGGGCGAGCAGATCGGCGGCGATGTAGCGAGCGTCGCCGGTCTCGTCGGCGATGACCAGGATCTCGCTGGGACCCAGAAACCCGTCGATGCCGACGCCGCCGGCCAGGGCGCGCTTGGCCAGTTGGACGTAGCGGTTGCCGGGACCGAGGATCTTATCGACCGGCGGAATGGTCGCCGTGCCGAAAGCCATCGCGCCGATGGCCGCGACCCCGCCGGCCCGGAAAACATGCGTCAAAGCGACCTGGTGGCACGCGGCCAGCACCAGGTCGCTTCGCCCGTGTTTGGTCGGCGGCGAGCAAACCACAATCTGCTTGACCCCGGCCACCTGTGCGGGAATCGCCAGCATGATTAACGTCGACGGATACGATGCCTTTCCCCCGGGGAAATAGAGGCCGGCGCTGTCGAGCGGCGTGAAGCGCAATCCCAACTCGACGCCGTCGCGTCGAAAACTCGATTCGCCGGCCGGCATCACCTTCGATTGATACTCGCGGACCTGATCGATCGACCGGGCCAGTGCCGCCATCAGCGGCGCGGGGATGCGCGAGGCCGCGATCTTCATCTCCTCGGGCGAGACTCGGATCTGGGCGGCGGTGAACCCGGGATCGTCAAAGCGATGGGCGGCATCGACAATCGCGTCGTCGCCGCGGCGGGCGACGTCCGCGAGAATCTCCTGCACGGCTCGATCGTCGCCACTGGACGAAAGAACCAGCGAGCGTGGGTCGAGCCGAAGCCTGCCGAGCAGCGCCTCGGCGCGGCGCCGGTCATCAGGGTCGGTCAGCCGGAGGATCGAAATCATCGTGTCGAGGATCTTAGGACTTGTGTCACGCGTTCATCCGATGTAGTCGAATATCTGTACGCGCTTCCAATGGTGCTTGTTGCGTTGAATGAATTCGAGATGAAGCGGATGTTGCTGATAGACGTCGTGACCGTCTTTGTCGTCGAGGACAACGGTAAGCCCGATGTCGTAGGAGTTATCGACGACCTCTCGCGGCGTCATCGCCGGGCGGCCCGACCAGAGCTGACGGACGACTGGGATTTTCCCGAGGAACAGGCGGCAATCATCCACAAGCTGCCGCCGGTCGGCTTCGCCAACCCCGGCGTTCATCCAGAAGAACACGGTATGTATGAACATTCTCAATCCTCCGCGGCCCTTTGAGGCGCCGGCGGTTTGGCTTAATTTTATCTGCAATGACCCAGGTCCTTCACCTGCTCCCATGCGAGCCTGATCTACAGGCGTCGCGGCTTGCGGCGGCGCTGCGGCGATCGTCCGATCGCCAGGTCGAGATCGTCACGCGGACGATCGGCCGCGGCGGCGATTATCGCAACGTGGCCCATGCCGTTGCGGCATTGCGCCTGGGCCGCGGCCCCACGTTCGACGTCGTGCACGCATGGGATCGCTCGACCCTGATCGCCGCAACGCGCGGCGAAGCGCCGGTCATTTACAGTCTATCCGACTCGGCCGCGCGGCTGCCGGCCGGATTCAGGGCGCAAATGATGTACCGGCAAGTGCATCTGGTTTCCACCACGCATGCCGGCCGTGCCGCGTGCATGCGCCGACAGATGCCCCCGGACCGATGCCACGTCATTTCGCCGCCCGTCGATTTCGGTTCGATCCGCCAAGGGCGGAACGAAGCTTTCCGCCAGGCATTGGGGTTGGGCCCCGAAGAGTTGGCGATTCTCGTGCCGGAGGAACCGGCCGGCGCCGGCAGGCATGGTCTGGCCTTGCACATCGTATCGATACTTCACGTACTGGAGCCGCGCTACCGCATCCTGCTATGGGGGCGGGGCGAGCACGTTGCAGCTTGTGGCCGTCTGGCACGGAAGCTCAAGCAACCGAAGCTGATCGTTCAGGCCGAACGGCAGCTTGGCCGCCGCGTCGAATTCGAGGAACTGCTCAGTGCGGCCGATATGGCTTTGGTAACGGCAAGGCAAGCCGAGCCGGCGTATCCGATGGCCCTCTGTATGGCCGCGGGGTTGCCGATCGTCGCCGGTCTCTCAGTGATAGTTAAAGAGTTGTTGAGTGACGGCAGGAGCGCGACGATCGCGCCGACATTTCAGCCCCGCGACTTGGCGCAGCGGGTCATGAAGTTGGCCGAAAACCCGGCGCGGGCGGCATCGCTGGGAGAAGCCGCCGCGGCGGATGCGCGCCGGCAGTTTGATCCATCGCGAGTCGTCGAGGAGTATCGGCTTCTCTACCGGCGCGTGGCCGGCCCGTGTCACCCCGGCGTCGAGCCGCGGCGCGATTCGGCACTGTCCACTATGACGGTGACGGGTCCGTCGTTGGCCAGGTGAACGACCATATCGGCGCCGAACCGGCCCGTCTCCGCCGGCACTCCGAGATTTCGCACGCGGTCAACCAGGTTGGCGAAAAGCTCAGCACCCTTGACAGCGGGGGCGGCGCGGTCGAATGAAGGGCGGCGGCCATGGCGCGTCACCGCGGCGACGGTGAAGTTGCTCACCAACAGGATTGCCCCGCCCGCCTGCTTCACGTCCAGCTCGAAGTGCTTATCGCCGTGGCGAAAGATCCGCAATCCACAGAGCTTCGCCGCCATCCATTGCACATCGGACGGCCCGTCGTCGCCGCACACCGCGACGAGCGCCAACAATCCGGTTCCGATCGAGCCGACGGTTTCCTCGACGACCTGAACGCTGGCCCGCGTCACACGCTGCACGACCGCGATCATTGCGCCGCCTCCACTGGCTGATCCAGCGCGATCCCGAACGTTCGCGACGACATGATCCGCTCGATGCGCACACGAACGGCCTGCCCGGGGCGCGTCCGCGATCCCTCGAACCACACCGAAAAGTATCTTTCGCA
>Ga0307477_10001632_pt1 | contig 18527 bp, 15 predicted proteins | sample atmos_gasesECM2C_FD_203316 | JGI IMG/M metagenome (GOLD analysis project Ga0307477, IMG submission 203316) | Hardwood forest soil microbial communities from Morgan-Monroe State Forest, Indiana, United States - atmos_gasesECM2C_515 | ecosystem: Environmental > Terrestrial > Soil > Temperate...
AAGGAATATAACTGGGTGGATAGCATTCGAACGAGGTTCGGTGGTGGATGTTTTAGATTAGATTGGACTTAGCGGAAGTTCAAGACGAAGTTAGGAGAATATTTTCATCTTGGCGATGCATGCACGATGGCAGTGAATCCCTGCAGGTCTCCCCCTAAGAAAACAAAATCATAGGGCTCCGAAAAGCAAGCGAATATACCCCCATCTCTGGGAAGCAGTTTGTACCGGGAGATCGTTTCGCCCGATTGAGAATCAATGACGTCAAAGTAATTTATTTGGCCGTCTGACATGTCCTCGCTTACATCTTCGATAAAACCCACCGACAGCTTCAGCCCCGGAAGCGATCTAATCTCCCAGGGCCTAGCGTTCGGAGATGGCAGTGGCACAAAGAACTGCCGCTCGAACTCTCCGTTTTCGGTGACCACGTAGATTACTGGAATGGCGTCTTTGTGAAAGAAATATGCCCTCCCATCCTGGCCTACAACCGTGTCTTCCGGCGCAGGCCCCTTGCCGCTCCAGGGCTCCTTGGCGTTGCTCTGTTTTTCTTGCGTACTAGTTTCAGCCGTCTTTCCCGCATCATGCGTTTCGGAAGCGGACTCCCTGGCGGGCGGAGGCGTTGGATGAAACTCGGAAATCAGATGACCGTCTTGGTTAAATAATGCGATGTATACCTCCCTTGGCGCCTGCACACCCTTCTGAGGCACATACCCCGGCCCCCGGACTACCTTGTGCCCGCCGACGAGAAACTTTCCGTCCGGGAAAACCCCTAGCTGGCCCGCAGAGAAATCTGCAGGTGCGTCGAGCTTTATCACTCTGTCGGGCTTACCGTCCTCGTCAAAGTTAACGACTGATAGGTCGTTGGGTCCGACAGCCTCTCCATCCTTGTTCTTCTCCCTACTATTGACCAAGGCAAACGTGTTGCCAGACGCACCGGTTTGGAAGTCCATAATTTGATACGCCTTGTTTTTGAATTCTTCCCTTTGGCTGAGGGATAGTTCCGGTAACCATTTTCCCTCCTGCGTAAGTCGACGCACGGGAGCGGCTAGCGGGTCGGGCTCTTGGTACGTGCGCAGATAGATGTTTCCAGCATTGTCGCAGCGCATCGGGCCTGTTGTAGGTTCGCTGACTATACCGCGGAGCTGCTTCACTTCCGTGTTTTTAAGTAACTGTGTGGGAAGTTCTTGCGCATGAGCAACGCCGAGTGGCAGGACGAATCCGAAAATCGCAGCCAACCAAGTACGCCAGGTGTTATGCCTTAACTTCAAGTTAATCTCCGCTGGAGGGTGGGCGTAGTTTTGAGTTTGTTTTCGAGTTGGCTTGGCACGGAGGGAGTATAACATCCCTGGAAGTACCCACGGAGTACTGCGAGCAAAGCATACCCAAGGCCGCGGCGAAACTGCGGCCACCCGGCCTGCGCGGCCGGCGATTGCCACACAAGTCGAAGAGAGATTTCTCTCTTCGCAGGCCGACGCTTCGCGGGAGCGAAGCGGAGAAAAGGCACCGGCCTGCTCCGTTCGAAATGACGAACGCGGGAAATTGGCGGAAATAGGAAGAAAGGGCAGCATGCCGCGCCGGTACAAAGCAGAAACCAAGATGCCGGGCTTCCCGACACAAACCGTCGGGACCCCCACAAACCGGGGGGGAAAGCCCGGCGCTACAGAGTCAACAACGCTCACTTCCCCGCCAAGCGCGGGGCAGGCGCCAAGCGGACGCTACATAACAGCGGCAGAAACCTAGGCGAGGGCGGAGCGGAAGAAGGAGAGCATGCGGTAGCCGGCGATGTAGGAAAAGGGAGCGAGTTCGAGGGAGTAGTGGCCGCAGTGGAGCGCGAGGGTGCGGGGATTGGCGCCGTGGCGGCGGAGCGAGTCGAGCATCTGGCGCGTGAGCTCGGGGAGCATGGTGGGATCATATTTGCCGTAGACCAGGAAGGATTTACGGCTGGCGCCCATGCCGCGCTCCACGTAGGGCATGGGGCTGATGGGCGCCCAATACTCGCGAAGCTCGTCCACGGTGACGTGGTGGCGGAGGCTTTCCCAGACGTGCGTGGTGGTCATGCCCTGGCTGACGACGTCGGCGAAATAGGTAGAGACGTGGAAGAAGCCGCCGGCGCGGACCACTTCGTCATGGGCCAGGGTGATGTAGCCCACGGAGGAGCCAATGCTGGTTCCGAGGATGCCGAGGCTCGAGTAACCCTGCTGCTCGAGCCAGCGGAGGCAGCGGCGAGCGTCCTGCACGGCCTGGCGGTTGGCTTGAAGAGTGAGGCCGATATTGGGGCCGCAGACCTGGTCGGCGCGCTCGTGGCCGCGGGCCATGCGGCGATTGTGATACGGCAGGGTCATTTTGAGCGCGGTGATGCCGAAACGGGAGATCCATTCGCAGAGACCATCCTGGCCGTGCCACTTGGCATTCCAGTTGGGAAGGACGAGGACAGCGGTGCCTCTTGCGGCTTTGATCGGGGGGCGCCAGGAGCGGGAAGCGGGCCAGAGGCGGGCGTGGACAGTGTTGTTTTCCGGCCAAGGGGATTCGATGGAACTCGTGAAGGTCAGGACATTTTCGGAGTCGAGGCGGTAGTCGGAGGCGGGAGTAGTGGCGTACCAATCTTTGCTGGAGCCGATGGCCCATTGGGCGTAATCGCGGAGAAAGGCGCGGGGATCGGGGTCGCCGGCGCGACCGCCGATGTGTTCAAGGCCCCAGAAGAACGGCTGGACGCGGCGGTTGTCGTCGGTGGTCCAACGGCGGTGCTCGTAACGGCGGATTTTCTGTTCGAACCAGCGCATAAGATAACGTCAACAGTCAACAGTTTACAGTTAAAAGTTGAAAGAAGGCAGAAGAGAAGCGCGAAGCGAATCTTGTGATGCGGCTCATGAGAAGGTGGAGTCGTGGCTCGGCGGGCGAATCGAGTCAAACGCGCCAGAATTGGCACTCGCACAGGCAGCCAGCCCACGGAGCCTAGGGCAAAGCCTGGTGCTAGCTGTTGGGCATTCGGACACGGGGGCGGCGGGGTTAGTTGAGGGGGCGCAGGCGCTATGGCACATTCAGAATGTGGTCATCGCCATCTTTTTTCTATTCGGGATTGTCATTGGCAGCTTCCTGAACGTCTGCATCACGCGGATCCCGGAAGAGCTTTCGATTGTGCGGCCGGGATCGCACTGCCCGCGCTGCCAGGCGCCGATCAGGCCCTACGACAATGTGCCGATCGTGAGCTGGTTCGTGCTCGGGGGAAAGTGCCGGGACTGCGGGCTACCGATTTCGCCGCTGTATCCAAGCATCGAGCTGCTGACAGGCCTGGTTTTCGTGGCTTGCTACCTGAGCTATGGGGTGACGCAAGAGACGTTTAAGTGGCTGATTTTCTGCTGCTTCATCCTGGTGCTGACGATTACGGATTTACGCGTGCGGCTGCTGCCGGACGCGGTGACCTGGCCCGGGTTTGGAGCGGGGCTGGTGTTCTCCGCGTTCCTTCCGCCAGAAGACGGCATCGTGCTTTTATTTTTTTGGAAACTGCCACACTGGGCGCACCGGGATTTTCTGTTGGGACTCCTGAGCGCCGTGCTGGGGGCTGCGTTCGGCAGTTTTTTTCTCTGGGGTGCAGGTGCGGTGTACAAACTCTTGCGGGGACATGATGGCCTTGGGTCAGGCGATGTGAAGATGATGGTCATGGCGGGCGCGTTTCTGGGAGTGCGCGACACGTTTTTGACGATTCTGCTGGGGACGCTGCTGGGGAGCATCATCGGGCTGAGCGTGGTGTCGACCCTGTACGCGAGCGGATGGAGGCGGAAACTGGCAGAACGCGCGAGCCGCCGAGGTCTGGGCAGCACGAACTCGCTGCGGTGCGCGATCGCCAGCCAGTATCAACTGCCGCTGGGGACTTTTCTAGGAGTTGCCGCATTACTGCTGGTCTGCTTGAGGCCGGTACTGTCCCGCTGGTGGCCGTATTTGATTTGAGGTATTGAAGAACCCGGGAATACGTTTGATCATGTTGGCCACAATCCAAACCGAAGGCGCGCCGCACGTCTGGCTGATTGTGTTGTGTTCGCTGGGAGCGCTGTTCGCGGCGGTAATCCTGAGCTCGTTTCTGATGCGGCGTTTTTTCCAAAACACGCGGGATGCACACCGGGAACAGATTGTGACGGCTCCGCGGACGGAAAATCCGTCGGCATTCATGGCCGCTTCGATGCAAGGGGTGATTCAAAAACTGCGCGACCAGGAGAAGGAGCTGGAGCGGCTGCACCGCCTGGAAAAGGAACGCGCGGAGCACACGGAGCGGTTGAGCGAAGAGGTCACGCGTAACATGCCCGCGGGGCTGCTGGTGGTGAATACGCGGGGGATCATATCGAGCGCCAATCCCGCGGCGGAACAGGTGCTGGGCATAAGGGGGCTGGGCTTCCGGCGGTACAGCGAAGCGCTGGGTGAAACCTCGGACCTGACGAAGCTGCTTGCGGAATGCCTAGCAACGGGGAAAATTTTCCGGCGTGAGCAGGTGGAGCATGCTGCTCCCGGAGGCGCAAAACATCTCCTCGGAGTGACGATCTCGCCGATTCGCCGCGGCAACGAGACCATCAACGGAGCAATCTGCCTGCTGAGCGACTTGACGGAGCTGGCCATGCTGCAGCAGCAGGTGCAGCTGAAGGAAAACCTGGCGGCTCTCGGCGAACTCTCCGCGGGAATCGCGCACGAATTTAAGAACGCGCTGGCAACAATTTCGGGTTACGCGCAGATGATCCGCGCCGAAGCGACCAGCGGAGAAGCTTCGGACAACGCGCAGCGGATTCTGGAACAGACACAAAATATAACGCACGTGGTGATGGAGTTTCTGAAGTACGCACGGCCGCTGGAGATTTCGAACGAGCCGGTAGCGCTGCAGGGGGTCGTGGAGCGCGTGGCCGCGGAAGTGGGAGAAGCGTATCCGCAGGTTCGCATCCGGTGCGAAGGACCTTTCGGAGAAGTGGCAGGAGACGAGGGATTCTTGCGGCAAGCGCTGCTGAACCTGGCGCGGAATGCGGCGGAAGCCTGCGCGAGCGCGGAGAATGGCGGCCGGGTGATTCTGCGAGGAGAGATCGTGCGAGGCGAGGAGAGCGGTTTTCAGAGGATTAAGGTATACGACAACGGGCCTGGCATCGAGAAAGAGGCGTTGGCAAAACTGTTCCGGCCATTTTTCACGACGAAGGCAAACGGCACCGGGCTTGGCCTGGCGGTGGTGCAGAAGATAATCGTGCAGCATGGGGGTCAAGTGGAGGCGCGAAACCGGGCGGAAGGCGGGGCTGCGTTTATCGTTACGCTACCCGCGTGCGGGAGCGTCGCGGAAGCAGTAGAATCGAAGCAGGAGAGCATCTAAGGATTCAGCAAGGATTTCAGCCCATCGAGGGAAGGCAGGTGCGTATGCGTGTGACAGTATGGCTCAGAGCTCCGGTGGTGATTGCAGCACTGTGCCTGGCATCTCTGCCGGTAATTGCGCGACAGCAGGGCTCGGATCAGCGGCCCAGCGGCGATCCTGTTGCCGATGCCGCGCGGAAAGCGCGCGAGAAGCAGAAGAAGGAAGCACCACCGAAAAAGGTCTACACGGAAGATGATTTGAGCCGGGGGAAGAGCAGCGCATCGGACCAGAGCCAAAGCGCGGGTTCCGCGGGCCAGCAGTCTGGAGGAGGGGCGGCAGATAACACGCAGGCAGCGGCAACCGGCGGTGACAATGGCGCGCAAACTGACGAGAAGAAATGGCGCAAACGGTTCCGGGACTTGAGCGACAAAATCGCGCAGGCGGAGAAGGATCTGGACGTGCTGCAGCGGGAGTTAAACAAGGCACAGGTGCAGTATTACCCCGATCCGCAAAAAGCGCTTATGGAACAAAATGACCGCAAAGACATCAATGAGAAAACGTCGAAGATTGATGCGAAGAAAAAAGAGATCGAGCAACTGAAGCAGAGCTTCAGCGACCTGGAGGATGATCTCCGCAAGAGTGGAGGCGATCCGGGCTGGTCCCGCTAATAGGAATTTCCCGCCACAAGCTGCTTTCCAACACCGCACAGAGGAGATGGGTTGTCGCAAGACGTGTGCGCGTTTCATGGTAGAAACGAGGGAGATGGAACCACTCCTGCTCGTCGAAGACAAAAATGAGCTGCGCGCCATGCTGCGTAAGGCGCTGGAGCGCGCTGGCCACACGGTGGATGAAGCCGCGGACGGAACGGCGGCAATCCAGAAAGTGCGTGCGCGGAGGTATTTGCTGGTCATAACGGACTTGAAGATGCCGGGTGCTTCCGGGCTCGATGTGCTGCGGGCGACCAAACAGGCAGATGCGACCATCCCCGTGATTCTTCTGACGGCGTTCGGCTCCGTGGAAGAGGCCGTGACGGCGATGAAAGAGGGCGCGTTCGACTTTCTGCAGAAGCCGGTGGATCTGGACCATTTGAAGCTGTTGGTGCAGCGAGCGGCGCGGCAGCAGGAGCTGTTAAGGGAAAATCTTCTGCTGCGGGAAGAGTACGCGGCGCGGTACGGGTTTCCGCGCATCGTGGGCGAGCATTCGTCGATTCGCGAAGTCAGCCAGCAGATACAGAAAGTGGCGGCGACGGATTCCACGGTGCTTCTGCTGGGAGAGAGCGGGACCGGAAAAGAATTATTTGCGCGAGCGGTTCATCACCTTTCCGGAAGGCGCGAACAGCCGTTTGTGGCGCTGAATTGCGCGGCAATCCCCGAGGGCCTGGTGGAGAATGAGCTGTTTGGCCATGAACGGGGCGCCTTCACCGGGGCCGGCGCGCGCAAAGTCGGCAAACTGGACCTGGCGCACCGCGGGACGCTATTTCTCGATGAGATTGGGGAACTGCCGCTGGCGATGCAGGCCAAGTTGCTGCGCGTGCTGGAAGAAAGACAGTTCGACCGCGTGGGCGGGACACAACCCATCGAGGTGGATGTACGCGTCGTGGTGGCAACGAACCGGAATTTGCAGAGATTGATCGAAGAAAAACTTTTCCGCGAGGACCTGTATTTTCGCATCGCGGCCGTGCCAATGACGATTCCCCCGCTGAGGGAGCGCGGAGATGACGTATTGCTGCTGGCAAATCATTTCCTCGAGAAATTCAGCAGGGAATTCGCGAAACCCGGCCTGGAGCTTTCTAAAGAAGCGCGCGACCGGCTATTGCACTATCGTTGGCCGGGCAACGTGCGCGAACTGCAGAATACGCTGGAGCGAGCGGTGATTCTTGCCGATGGGCTGAGCATAGACGCGAACGGCCTGCAACTGCCCGCTGCGCGGCCGGATGCGGATCGCTTGCCAAGCGGCATGCTGGCGGAGAATTTCAGCTGGGAAGGATCGCTCGAAGAGGTGACGGGGCGAGCCGTCGGACATATCGAGCGAGTGCTGCTGGAAAATACTCTGCGTGAGTTCAAGTGGAACAAAACGCGGGCGGCGGAGAAGCTGGGCGTGACGCCGAAGACGCTCCTTGCCAAGCTGCGCAGCGCGGGGTTGGAAAAGTAAAGCGCATCAGGACGGGCGGACGGCGGTGTGCAGCGCGACGGCGCCGAGCGTCCAAATTCGGAAATAAACTTCTGAGTATCCTGCCGATTTCATCCGCGACACTAAGTCCAAGGGAGAGGGGAAGCGCGAGACGGACGCGGGGAGATAGGTGTAGGCGTTGCGGTCACCGGAGACAAAGGCACCAATGCGCGGCAGGATTTTGCGAAAATACCAGCGATATGCGTTGCCAAGCAGGTTATCAGGCGGCTCGGTGAATTCGAGGATGGCCAATGTCGCACCGGGTTTCAGGACGCGGCGAATTTCACGCAAACCAGCCTCGTAGTCCACGAGATTACGGAAACCGAAGGCCGAAGTGACGAGATCGAAAGAAGTGTCGGCGAACGGCAGGCAGAGGGCGTCGGCTTCAAGAAATCCCACAGCATGCATTTCAGCAGAGTTGGAGCCGGCTCGAGCGGCCGCAGACTTCTCGTTTGCGCGAATCAACATGGGATGCGCGAAATCAGCGCCGATGACGCGGGCTTTCCCGGCGCGCGCGAGGGAGAGGGCCAAATCGCCCGTGCCACAGCACAGATCGAGCGCCAGAGCGTCAGGCCTCGCGAGGATGGGACGCAAGAGACGGGCGACGCGTGCGCGCCAGAGGCGGTCAAACTGCAGAGAGAGCAAGTGGTTCAGCAGATCGTAACGCGGCGCGATCTGCGTGAACATTTCCCGGACTTTGCGTGAGGCGTCCGCGTCGCTTTGTGAGCCTTCGGGGCGAGTTCCTTTTACGGAAGTTGCGTCAGGCATTTCGACTTCCGGAGCACGTGGCGAGCTGCGGGGCAAAATGTAGGACGCGCTCCACAAGATCGAGGGGGATATCGTCGTAGGACCGCGCCTTGCCGATGCGAGGCGTCAAGACGAAGCGCAATTTTCCGGAGCGGGTTTTCTTATCCGAGCGCATGGCTGCGATGATGGCATTGGCGGGTACGCGCGGCCAGGGCGGCAGGGGGCCTAGGCGGCGCACCAGAGAAACAATCCGGGAGGCATCGTCAGCAGAGGTGAGGCCTGCTTCATGGCCGAGCAAGGCGGCGGCCATCATGCCCCAGGCCACTGCCTCGCCGTGCTGGTAGCGGCGGTAGCGAGTCAGGCTTTCGAGCGCGTGGCCGAAGGTGTGGCCAAAATTCAGGATCTCGCGCAAACCTGTTTCGCGTTCGTCTTTACTTACGATGCGGGCTTTGATCTCTACGCAACGCGGGATGATGTACTCGAGCGCGCCGGGAGCGCGGCGAAGAACGGCGGCGAAGTTTTTTTCCAAGAAGACAAAGAGTTTCGGGTCGCCAATGATCCCATACTTGATGACTTCCGCCAGCCCACCGCGGAAGTGACGTGGCGGCAAGGTGGCGAGCACGTCCGGATCGGCGAGGACGCGCCGGGGCGGATAAAATGCGCCGACGAGATTCTTCCCTTCCGGAAGGTTTACGCCGGTCTTACCACCCAGCGCACTGTCCACCTGGGCGATCAGCGTCGTTGGGACGTGTACGAGCACAACACCGCGCAGGTAGGTTGCGGCAACGAACCCGGCCATGTCTCCCACAACGCCACCACCAACAGCGACAAAGAGGCATTTGCGATCCGCGCCAGAACGGCTCAATGATCGAGCTAGATGTTCAACGGTGTGCAGATTCTTTGCGGCTTCGTCATCCTTAACCAGATGCACCGCCCGGATGTTTGCAAGAGCCAGGCCGTGCCGAATGCTCTTCCCTACCGAGCGCCAGACTTTTGGCGATGAGACGACATGGACGCTGGAGAACCTGCCCAAAGGCAGGATTTCCTCCGCGGCGCGGCGGAGGATCCCCTTACCGAAGACCACGGCATATTCGTGCGCAGAAGAGCGCACCGGAATCAGTTTCTTTTTCGGCGGCATTCTATTTTCAATGTAACACACTGCCCGCTTGCGATACGCGCCACGGGATGCGCCGCCAATGACGGGATTTTCTTCGTGTTACCATACGAAAGCAGCCGTTCGCTGGCACTCATGCCCTCTTCCCCCAAAGCCTATCGCGCCGATTACGCCGTCGTCGGGTCGGGTGTCGCCGGGCTACGAGCGGCGATTGAGCTAAGCAGCGCGGGGAGCGTACTGGTACTGGCCAAGTCTGACTTGAGCGATTCGGCGACAGCATGGGCGCAAGGCGGGATCGCCGTCGCGTTGAGCGACGAGGACGAGATCGGGCTCCACGAGCAAGACACGGTTATGGCGGGCGATGGCTTATGCCGCGGCGAATCCGTTGCACTGCTTGTTGAGGAAGGGCCGAAGTACATCAAGCAGCTCATCGAATGGGGCACGGAATTCGATCGCGCGGGCACGAAGCTGGCGTTCACACGCGAGGCCGCGCACAGCCGATCGCGAATCTTGCACTCGCATGGCGATTCCACGGGCCGCGAAATCAGCCGGGCATTGCTGGCCCGGGCACACAGCATTCCACACCTGCATCTGCGCGCCTATGCGTTTACAACTGAATTAATCGTTGAGAAGGGGCACACGGTTGGGTTGCGATTCCTTGATGAAACGGACGGATCAGTGCACGAGGTGAGCGCCGCCGCGGTCTTGCTGGCAACAGGAGGTCTAGGGCAGATTTACCGGGAGACGACCAATCCTGACATGGCCACAGGCGACGGCATGGCGATCGCTTATGAGGCAGGTGCGGTTCTCGCCGACATGGAGTTCGTGCAATTCCATCCCACTGCCCTGGCCATTAAGGGCGCGCCAAGATTTCTCCTGTCTGAAGCGCTGCGCGGAGAAGGGGGAATACTTCGCAACCTGAATCTGGAGCGCTTCATGAAGCGTTACAACGAAGCGCAGGAACTTGCGCCGCGCGATATCGTCGCGCGAGCCATCGTGTGCGAAATGCACAAGACGCAAAGCGAATATGTTTATCTGGACATGACGGCGAAGAGCGAAGAGTTTATAAAGAAACGCTTCCCGCGGATTTATGAGACGTGCTTGAGTTACGGACTTGACCTGGCGAGTGATCTTGCCCCAGTTTGTCCCGCGGCACACTACATGATGGGCGGGGTGAAGACAGACCTCTGGGGGCGGACGTCGCTGCCAGGATTGTATGCGGCCGGGGAGACTGCAGCCACCGGAGTGCACGGCGCGAACCGGCTGGCGAGCAATTCCCTGCTCGAAGGGCTGGTCTTTGGAGCGCGCTGCGGACAAGCGATGACAAAAGACGCGCCGGTAGGCAAGCGGAGCAAAACTGTGCTGCCGGGGAGCCCTGCGCCAAGACCAGGTAACTCGACGGAAACCCAGGCGGGCAAGACGGCGGCAAAGGCTGCGCCGAAACAATCGCCACCTGCATTCCTGAAGATTCGCGACCTAATGTGGCGTCAAGTGGGAATCCTTCGAAACGGAAAAGAATTGGCATCGGCGATCGAGCAGTTGCGCGGGGTGGAGTTGCCGAAATCGGAGAAAGCCGGGCGCGCGGAACATGAACTGAAAAACCTGCATTCTTTGGCGCTGTTGATTGCCGGCTCCGCACTTGCACGCGAAGAGAGTCGTGGCAGCCATTACCGTTCGGATTTCCCCTACCGGAATGACGAGGATTTCAGCAAACATTCGGCGGTGGAACGGGGCAAGGACGTTCGGTTCGAGGCCTAGCGCGCGACACGGAAGATAACCTACTCTTTCAGTGGATTTTTACTTCGACTGAAGCTGTTTCACACTCTCCAGGAAAACATGGCCGACGATGGCAAGACTCCTGGCGCTCACCTTATCGAGGGTGTCATGGGGCGTGTGCCAGTAACCGTTTGCTGAAAAATCGGTGATCACATCCACAGCGGGTACACCACGTTTTATAAATGACTGGTGGTCATCCTGACTGCCGGTTTCTTCGTTCACGAAAATATCCTGATAGCCCAGCCGCGCAGCCGTCTTCCAGATCAGATCGGTGAGTGCTTTCGTAGAGTAGGAATCGCGTTTGATGTGCAGCGGGTGGCTGCCAACGATGTCCGCGAGGAGGAAGGCTTTGACCTTGGGTAGTTCCCCGCTGGTGGCCAATTTTGCGGCCATCTGGCGGCTGCCGTACCGGCTGTCAGTGTCGCTCCATTGCTTCATGGCCTCCTCGCCGTCGAAGAAGGCGATCCAGACGGCGTACTTGCCACGCTGGGGGCAAAGCAAACGCGCGAGCTCGAGCATGACGGCGGTAGAAGAACCTCCGTCGTCGGCACCGACGAAGTTTTCTTTCAACAGGGTATCGTAGTGCGTGCCGAGAAGAATCACGCCGGGTTTGTCGCCTGGTATTTTCACGAGGATGTTTTTCATGGGCAGGCGCCCGATGGGAGTGTCGGCGGTGAAAGAGTCGGTTTCCACGGCGCAGCCATAACTTTTCAATTCGGATTGAAGGTAGTCCTGCGTTTGCAGAATGGCTTGCGAGCCAGAGGGACGCGGTCCGAAACTCACTTGCTTGGCGACATGGGCGAAGGCTCGCTTGCCGTCGAAGCCGTCGGTAGATGCGGGCGGTGGCGCATCATCGGCACTCTGCGGAGGAGCGGAAGCCACAGCGCTCATGAAGGGCGCGTTGTTTGCGGAAGAAGTTGAGTTGGCACTGCCACCACCCTTGGCATTGCATCCCGCGAGGGCGGCCAGGAAGAAGCAGAGGCAGAGCGAACCCAAGATCGATTTCCCAAAGATCGCTCCACGGACTGACCAGAGCGATTGCATTTATTGAGCCTCCGCCGCTGGCGCCAAGCGGCGCTCGCGCCGCCGCACCACCACCCAGGACACTCCCACGCCGAGAAAATACAATCCCACCATCGGAGCCATAAAGATCAACATGGTCGTAGCATCCGGCGTAGGCGTGATGATAGCTGCAACGATGGCGATGATCAAAATTGCATAGCGGAAATTTTGCAGGAGAAATTTGGGTGTGACAATCCCGAAGAGGGACAAAAAGAAAATGAGGATCGGCAATTCGAAGACGAGCCCAAGGCCAAGAAGAATCATGAGGATCAGATCGAAATACTCATTGATGCTAATCAGAGGAACGACAGGCCCCTGAAAGCTGATCAGGAACCGCAGGATGTAAGGCAGCATGATGAAGTAGCCGAAAGCAATCCCGGAAAGGAACAAAAACACCGTGGAGAAAAGAAACCCGGTGATGGCACTGCGTTCGTGCTTGTAGAGCGCCGGAGCGACGAAGAGCCAGACCTGATAGAGGATCCAAGGCGAAGCAATCACGAGCCCCAGATAAATGCTCAAGGTGATCAACAGATTCAGATACCCGGCAGGATGGGTATAGACCAGCTTCTGCTCCAGGTGCGCATTCCCCAGAGCTTTGATCATCGGCCGGGTGATCCAGTTGACAAAATGAGGCGCTACGGCCCAGCCGATCATTGCGCCGACCGCTATGGAGACCAGCGAATTGATGATGCGCTTGCGTAGTTCGATGAGGTGCTCGAAAAAGGTCATCTGCCCGCCAGTCTCTTCACCCGGGGCCGTGCTGGCAGAGTCAGGCTGGCTGCTGATGGTCATGGGTTTCGTCGGGGGGTACGGAGGTCGAGAGATCCTCAGATTTCGTTTCGGCGGTAACTTCGGAGGAGCGCGGGACCGATTCCGGGACGGGAGCGATCACGGGTTCCGCGGGAGTCGCTTCGATAGTCTGGCTGTCCGAAGATACTTCACCTGGGGTTTCCGGCGCCGGCGAGGCGAGCTTCTTACGTTCCGTTTCGCGCGCCTGGCGCTCAATGTCGCGCATCTCCTCCTCAAACGCGGTTTTGAAGTCCGTGGAAGCCTTGCGGAACTCCGCCATCAGCTTGCCAAGGCCGCGGGCGAGTTCCGGGAGTTTCTGGGGCCCGAAAACAACCAGGACGACGACAAACACGACGATCATGTGAGGAATGCTCAACATTGGGCTCTGGGGCCGTCTAAAGGGCCTGTTGGCATCATAGAAAGGGTGTCTGGCAGTGTCAAACGCGAGATTGGGCTACGCATGCTATACTGGGCCGTTGATTGGCCGTGAGAGGTTAGGATGAATCCAGAACGCCGCGGGCTGGTTCTTGTAGTTGCTGTTCTGCTGGTATCTGCAGTCCTAGGGGGCGTTTACGGCCCCTCCGTGCGGGCTACGACGGCCTCTACCGACGATTACCAAACGGCGGTGAGGGAATTCACGCGCGTCCTGGATGTAGTGCAGTCGAACTACGCCGATCCTGTTGATGTCGACAAGGCAGTTTATCAGGGCGCCATTCCGGGCATGCTGCGAGTACTTGACCCGCACTCGAATTTTTTTGATGCGCGGCAGTTTGCGCTGCTGCGTGAAGACCAGCGTGGAAAGTACTACGGCGTCGGGATGATTGTCGCCCCGCGTGAGAATCATACCGTGGTGATGGCGCCGTACGTGGGCGCACCTGCCTACAATGCAGGTCTGCGACCGGGTGACGTGATCATGAAGGTCGACGAAAAATCGACCGAGGGCCTGACGACCAGCGAAGTAGCAGATTTGCTAAAAGGCCCCAAGGGCACGGTGGTCAAGATCACCGTGTCGCGCGAAGGCTACTCCGAGCAGTTAGTCTTCACCGTGACGCGCGACGAGATTCCCCGCCATTCCGTGGAGATTGCTTTCCTGCTGAAGCCGGGAATCGGCTACGTCCGGCTGTCGGGTTTCAATGAAACAACGGACCGCGAGATTGCCGACGCGCTGAAGCAGCTTGATGCTCCTTCTCTCGATGGGTTGGTTCTGGATATGCGCGGCAACCCCGGTGGATTGCTGAATGAAGCAGTCGCCGTCGGCGACATGTTCCTGGACAAGAACCAGTTGATCGTGTCGCATCACGGGCGTACGTCGCCGGAGCGGCGCTATTTCGCGCTCCGGGGAAACCAGGGCAACACAGTGCCGCTGGTGATTCTGGTGAACAACAATTCCGCTTCGGCTACGGAGATTGTATCCGGCGCGGTGCAGGATCATGACCGAGGACTGATCGTCGGAGAGACATCGTTCGGAAAAGGGCTGGTGCAGACGGTCACGCCGCTCAGCGAGAATACCGGGCTGGCGCTGACGACAGCGCGCTACTACACACCGAGCGGGCGGCTGATTCAGCGTGATTACAAGACCGTTTCGCTCTACGAGTATCACTATGAGCGCAAGGTGCCGGAGCATCCGACGGAGGTAAAGCTTACCGATAGCGGACGACAAGTGACGGGCGGCGGCGGCATTACTCCGGACATACTTGTGCCCGCGCCTAAATTAACGAAATTCGAAGAGCTGCTGCTTCGCAGCGATGTGCTTTACCCTGCGGAGACAGGCGTGGGCGGCTTCACGCGGTACTTCCTTGGAACCAAGCCCGCAATCACGAAAGATTTTGTCGTTGACGACAGCCTGATGCGGGAGTTCCGAAGTTTCCTGTCAAAGCACAACGTGCGCTATACGGAGCCGGAGCTGGCGGACAACCTCGACTGGATCAAACGCAAGATCAAGCAAGAGATTTTCATGTCCACCTTCGGACAGCAGGAAGGCTTCAAGGTGTTGCTGGAGGCGGACCCCCAAGTGCAGAAGGCAGTGGAGGCCATCCCGCAGGCACGCGCGCTGTATGAGAATGCGCGAAAGATTGTGGCGCAGCGCAGCGGCGGATCTCCCGACCAGCCATAACTTTCTTGATGCCCAAATTGTGAGTGCATCGTTGCGCTATGTGATGCCGCAACTAGAAAACCGCGCAGAACCTGCGGTTGGCAACCTCAGTTACGTTTGCTAAAATTTTGTTGCTGCTCGTGGGCGAGTAGCTCAGCTGGGAGAGCGCCTCGTTCGCAACGAGGAGGCCGGGGGTTCGAATCCCCTCTCGTCCACCAAGTTCTTATCCTAACCACCATCGTGCAAAATCTAGTAGAGCGGTCCGCTGCTACAGCGGACGGACTTCGGGACGAGTCAACTTCCCAAATGCGCGCGGCCGCTTATTCTGCGGTAGGTTTTTCAAGACGTCTGCACGACAGAGGGGCGCCGCTTGCCGATCTGCGTTGCTTGTTCGAATGCATAGCCCAGCTGCAGCACGCCCCAGTCATCGTGATGCCGCCCGACGATCTGAATCCCAATCGGCAGCCCGCTCGAGGAAAACGCGCAAGGAACAGACATCGCGGGATTTCCGGTCGTCGAGATGTAGTAAGCCGACTTCATCCAGGCGATGTAGCTTTCCATCTTTACGCCCGCGATTTCCGTGGGGTAGCGCGTGTTGACGTCGAACGGAAGAACTTGATTCACCGGAAGGATGAAATAGTCGTATTTGCCGTTGAACTCGCACATGCGCTGGTACAGCGCGGTGCGCTTGGCTTCCAAGCGGGAAAGATAGGGGCCCGTCAGCTTGCGCCCTTCTGCGACGTGCCAGTGGATGTATTCGTTGAGCTGGTCGCCATGGGTAGCTAGTAGATCGCCGAAGGCGAGCTCCGTGGACCAGTGACGCCAGGCTACGAAGCATTCGTCGGCATCGCGAAAATCGGGTTCGTCCTCCTCGACGATGCATCCGAGCGACTCGAATATTTTGGCCTGGGCCCTCACCGCACTCTTTACTTCAGGATCCCAGGGCAGACCCATGTCCTTGAACATCGCGACGCGGACGCCCTTGAAGTTGCGGCCGGCCAGCGGCTGAGCAAACTGGTTGCCGGGCTGGTCAATGGAGATGGGCGAGTGAGGGTCGAAGCCAGCCAGTACGCTGAGGAAAAATGCGCAGTCCGTAACATTGCGCGCAACCGGTCCGGGAACGGAGAGCGTGAACCATCCCAAATGGGTGGGCAAGTTCGAAACACGTCCCGGAGACGGCCGAATCCCCACGACATTGCAAAAATTCGGAGGATTGCGCAACGAACCGCCCATATCGCTCCCATCGGCAAGCGGCACCATGCCGCAAGCCAGAGCCACACAGCCGCCGCCTGTGCTTCCGCCGCACGTTTTGGTTACGTCGTACGGATTGTGCGTGGGGCCAAAGACCGGATTAAAAGTCTGGGAACCCAGCCCAAATTCCGGCACGTTGGTCTTGCCGATAACGATTCCGCCCGCGTTTTTCTCGCGTTGGACGACGCGGCAATCGAAGTCCGGGATGAAATCACGGTGAAGCGGAGAGCCGTACGTTGTGCGAATGCCTTGCGTCTCGTGCAGGTCTTTTACCCCGACAGGGAGCCCGTGCAGCGGGCCCAGCCAGTTCCCCTTCGCCAGCGCTTCATCGGCGGCGAGCGCCTGCGCCATCAACTGGTCTTCGGGAACCAAGGTGACCATGGCGTTGACTTTGGGATTCACGCGATGGATTTGTTTCAGATGTGCTTGCAGGACTTCCCGCGCGGAAAGTTTCTTGCTCCGGATCAACTCCAGCATGTCGACGGCACGCATGAAGCAAACTTCAGAGGACGAATCGGGCGGCGCGACGCTTGAACGCGCACCTTCCGCCGATCCAGAGTGGGCGCAAGCGGAAAGCGCGTTTTCGGAGGGCAAGAGCGGCGATACTGCCGCCGACACGGCGGCATTCGTTCCAAGTTTAAGCGCATCGCGACGCGTGAGTTTATTTGCCATCAAATTCCTCATGGTCTTGCTGAGACTTGATCTACTGTTACCTCACAAACCCTTTGACGGAAAACACGCAGTGAAGCGCACTCTATACTTCAAAGCCCTGGGATTGCAAAATGTCCCGCGCCGTGGACAAGGCTCTCTCCGCCTGAGATGCATCGCTAAGGCGGCCACGGGCGAAATCTCGTGTACCACCGCCCTTGCCGCCCGTTTTATCGAGAACTTGTTTCAATAGTGCGTTCATGTCTATTCCGCTGGACGGATGCTGCGCGAAAACCATGTGCCCTTCTTCTTTAGAGATGAGCACCACGGCGGTTTTCTCTTCCTTGGCGAGCCGCGCTGCAAAGTGTCCGAGATATTCCGCGCTGGCACTATCCAAACTCCGGACGACCAAGCGGACGCCGCCGCGCCCCGGTGGGTGCTTGAGGAGAATGAGAGCCGCCTCGGCTTCGGCGAGACGGCCAGAGAAATCGAGTGCCTTCTTGAAACTTGCGTTGCGATCGCTGATGATGCGTTCCACCGCTTCAGCTGCGACTTCCGGAGCGCAATCGAGTTTCGCCGCTACCTGCCGCAAGCGCTGGAAATCCGCGCGTGCGGTGCGTTCGGCGCGGCGACCACAGACGAATTCCACACGCCAATCCTGTCGGATTCTCGTGCAGCGGCGTAGCAGAAGCAACCCGATTTGCGCGGTGTGTTTTACGTGAGTCCCGCCACAGGGCTGAAGATCGGCGCCTTCGATCTCTATGGCCCGCAAGATTCCAGCGCGGTCGACTTCCTTGCGCACGCCGATTTGCGCCAGTTGTTCCGCCGCGCCGTATCGCACGGTCACCGGACGATCTTCAAAGATGACTTCGTTTGCGGCACGCTCTGCGCCTTCGCGGATTTCTTCGGAAGGTTCAGGGCCCCGGAGGTCGATGGTGGAAGTTTCGCTGCCGAGATGGAACGAAACGGTGGGCCGTCCGAAGCGCTCGTGAAAAATCGCGGAGAGGAGATGCTGCCCAGTGTGCTGTTGCATGTGGTCGAGGCGGCGGCCCCAATCGATGCAGCCGCGGACAGAGCCGAGTTCGAGGGGGCTGTCGATGACATGGATGATCTCATCATCTTCTTCTTCCCTGACGTCGAGGACACCAGCGCTGCCAAGACGCCCCACGTCATGTGGCTGGCCACCCGAGGTCGGATAGAACAACGTGCGATTCAGTACGACGCTCCAAACCGGTGGTGTCAAACCAGCAGCGACCACGGCCGGCTCACAGCTCAACACCTGGGCCTCGAATTCACGTTCGAACGAGTCATAGTAATAAAGGCGTCGCGTGGGCATGGCCGATCGAGTCTAGCACAGGCCTTTTTGGCTATTCTCGGGCGGCGTAGCGGACCGGCAAAGCCCGGGCAGGAGGTGTTTCACGGTACAATGTAACTATGTCCGTGCGACTAATTGCGCTGGATATTGATGGCACGCTTCTGGACAGCCGGTGGGAAGTGTCCGAGGCGAACCGAGCCGCCATTGCAGAAGCGACCCGCCGGGGCATCGAGGTTGCGCTCGTTACCGGAAG
>Ga0307477_10001633_pt1 | contig 18526 bp, 14 predicted proteins | sample atmos_gasesECM2C_FD_203316 | JGI IMG/M metagenome (GOLD analysis project Ga0307477, IMG submission 203316) | Hardwood forest soil microbial communities from Morgan-Monroe State Forest, Indiana, United States - atmos_gasesECM2C_515 | ecosystem: Environmental > Terrestrial > Soil > Temperate...
GGCGATGAAGACGCGGATCACGCCGCGCCTCGACGCAGCGGCAGATCGGCGGTGACGTCGAAGCCGCGGCCCGGCTGCGTGGCGATGCGCAGCTTGCCGCCGGCCCGTTCCACGCGCTCCCGCATCCCGCGCAGTCCGAAGCCGTCGCTCGCCCCGTCGCTGCCGCGGCCGTCGTCGTGCGCCCTGATGCGGAACGCCTCGCCGTCGCGCTCGATCACGATCCACAGGTTCTGGGCGTCGGAGTGCCGGGCCGCGTTGGTGACGATCTCCTGCGCGCAGCGCAGCAGGATGTGCGCCCGCTCCGGATCGGCGATGCGCAGGCTGTCGGCGACCTCGAGGTGCACCCGCGGCCGCGGCACCGCGCCGACCACCGCCTGCAACGCATGCGCGACGTGCACGCCGTCGCGGGCCTGAGAGGAGGCGACGATGTCACGCACGTCGCCGAGCAGCTCCCTGGCCAGGGACTGGGCGACCTCGACGTTCGCCTTCGCCGGACCCTGCGTGCGCTGCAGGGCCGCCTCGAGATTGAGCGTGAGCGCCGTCAGGCGATGGCCCAGCGCGTCGTGCAGCTCGTGGGTGATGCGCAGGCGCTCGGCCATGCGGCTGGTGTCGGCGAGGATCTCCTGCACGGCGCGGAGCTCCGCGTTGGCGCCGGCCAGCGCGGCACGCCCGGCGACCTCGCGCGCCATGGTGGAAAAGGTGAAGAAGGCCACCAGCTGGAAACCCAGGTACGGCGGTCCCAGGAGCCACGCGGCGCGGGGGCCCAGCTGGATGGCGACGCCGGCACCGAGCAGCAGCGTCTGGAGGCCGATCCAGAGGATCCCGGCCCGCGGCTGGAGCCGGGTCCCGAGCTGCATCGCGACCAGGGCCAGCAGGATCCCTTCGTAGCCGTTGCAGCCCAGCAGGACGAGCGCGAGCACCGTGGCCGATTCCGCGGCCACGAGCAGCAGCCGCGGCCGGCGGAGGTCGGCCGCGAAGAGAGCGCCGAACAGCAGGAAGGCGACGATCCAGCGTCCATCCGTCCCCGGCATCACCCCGAAGTGGGAGATGAACGCCCGCAGTCCCACCACCAACCCTGCGATCAGGCCTGCGATGCCGATCAGCCGCGACGGAGTCATCTGCGGACCACCGCCGGAGAGCGTAGCATGCCCCGAACGGGGGGCGAATAGGCCGAAAGTCATGCCCCATCGCATCGGCCGAATGGCACATGCGCCGCCGTCGTCGTCGTCGTCCTATCGTCCCTTCCTGGAGGAGGATCTCCGGGTCAACCACCGATCTCGGGACCCGAATCTCCGGTAGTGGTTCAGTCTCCCTCGGCCTCCCTTTGGGCGAGGGGCCAAAGTCATGCGCCCCAGAAGCCTGGGCCCTCGCAAAAAAGGGAGGCCGAGGGAGACTGAACCACTACCGGATCTCCGACCGATCCATCCCCGCGGAGGCTTGTCACGACATGCTTCAAGACCTGCTGTTCGGCATCCGGCTGCTGCGGCGCAGCCCGGGCTTCTCGCTGCTCGCCGTCCTCTGCCTGACCCTGGGGATCGGCAGCGTCACCGCGGTCTTCGGCTGGATCGAAGGCATCTTGCTGCGGCCGTACCCGCTGGTGGCGCACCAGGACCGCCTGGTCGCGATGGTCGGGAAGGCGGTCCAGGAGCCGCGTGACCCCGACGTCTCGTGGCCCGACCTCCAGGACTTCCAGCGGAACTGCAAGCTGATCGACGCCTTCATCGTCGACCGCATCTTCGGCACCACGCTCAGCGTCGGCGACCGCGCCGAGCGCGCCACCGGCAGCGTCGTATCGAGCAACTACTTCCGGGTCCTCGGAGTCCGCCCCATCCTGGGGCGCGGCTTCGCGGCGGAGGAGGACTTCGGGCGCAACGCTCATCCGGTGACCGTGATCTCCTACGAGGCCTGGAAGGACCGCTACGGCGGCGACCCGGCGATCATCGGCCGCATCCAGATGCTCAACGGTCAGCAGCACACGATCGTCGGGGTGGCGCCAGAAGGTTTCTACGGGACCTTCGTCGGCTATGGCTTCCAGTTCTGGGTGCCGGCCTCGATGCAGGAGCGGTTCACCCCGGGCGGCTACAAGCTCGAGGACCGCGGCGCGCGTTGGATCGAGGGCTTCGCGCGGCTCAAGCCCGGGGTGACACTCGAGCAGGCGCAGGCGGAGATCTCGGCCGTGGCCCAGCGCCTGGCAGCCGCCCATCCGGCGACCAACCGCGGGCACGGCGTCAAGCTGATGCCCCTCTGGGAGACCCCGTTCAACAACGCCGGCACCCTCTTGCCGACGCTGCGCATCGCGCTCGCGGTGGCGTGTCTCGTGCTCCTCATCGCCTCCGCGAACGTCGCCAACCTGCTCCTGGTCCGCTCCTTCGCGCGGCGGCACGAGATGACGGTCCGCCTCTCGGTCGGCGCCGGCCTCGGCCGGCTTCTGCGGCAGCTGCTCACCGAGGGCCTCATCCTCTCGGCCCTGGCCGCCGCGGGCGGGGTGCTGGCCGCATACTGGTGCCGCAATCTGATCGTCCTGCTCCGTCCTTCCTGGCCTGGCGCCCACATCCATCTCCCTTCGGAGATCGACGGGCGCGTGCTGGCGCTCAGCGCCGGCGCCTGCCTGCTGTCGACGCTGCTCTTCGGCCTGGTGCCGGCGCTGCAGGCACGCAAGCTCGATCTCGCCGCCGCGATGAAGACCGACTCCGCCGGTGTCGTCGGGGGCCGCGGCAGAGCGTGGGCGCGCTCGCTCCTCGTCGTCATGCAGGTCTCGCTGAGCTTCGCATTGCTGGTCGGAGCGGGCCTGCTGCTCAAGAGCCTGCAAGGCTTGGGCGACGTCGACCTGGGGTTCTCGAGCCGTGTGCTGTCGACCTACGTCGACCTGCGCTCAGCGGGCTACGACAGGCAGGGCATGATCAACTTCCAGGAGCGATTGATCGATCGCATCCGGGGCATGGCCGGCGTGGAATCGGCGGTGTTCTCGGGCCTCACGCCGTTCAGCTATGGCGGCTATTCCTCCGCGCCGATCGCGGTCGAGGGTTACGTGGCGGCGCCCGGCGAGGAACCCATCGTCGAGTACAACGAGGTCGGCCCGGCCTATCTCGCCACGATGGGGATTCCCCTCGTCGCGGGCCGCGAGCTCACGCGCGCCGACGACGAGACGGCGCCGCCGGTGGCGGTGGTGAACGAGACGATGGTCGCCCAGTACTGGCACGGCCAGGATCCGGTCGGCAAGCGCCTGCAGGTCAAGGGGCGCTGGCTGCAGGTCGTCGGCGTCGCGAAGAACTCGAAGTACGTGAAGCTGCGGGAGGCGCCGCTGCCCTTCTTCTACGTGCCGGCTCGCCAGAGCAAGGTGGGCCAGAACCTGCAGATCCGGACGCGGCTCGACGCCCGGACGATCGCGCCGGCCCTCGCGCGCGAGGTGCGGGCGATCGACGCCAGCCTGGCTCCGGGCGAGGTGATCACCATGCGCGAGCAGGTGGATCGCATGAGCTGGCCGCAGCGGGCCGCGGTGATCCTGATCGCGGTCTTCGGCGGGTTGGCGCTCGCGCTCTCCGCGATCGGGCTTTACGGCGTCATGTCGTACGCGGTGTCGCAGAGCACCCGCGAGCTGGGGCTGCGAATGGCGCTCGGCGCCGGCGCGCCCGACCTCCTGCGGCTGGTGATGTCGCGCGGCCTCGCCTTGACGGCGGGCGGCATCGCGCTGGGCGCCGCCGCGGCGCTGGGATGGACCCGCCTGATGGGCGATCTGCTGTACAAGGTCAGCCCGCGCGACCCGCTGACCTACGGGTTCGCCTTCGCGGTGATGACGATCGTGGCACTGGCGGCGTGCCTCTCGCCGGCCTGGCGCGCGACGCGCACCGACCCGCTGCGCGCCTTGCGGGAGTGAGCTCCGGCCGGGGCCGGACCGGTGGTCGTGGGTCCGCTTCCCGCCGCCTCCCTTTGGGCGAGGGGTCGCGGGGGCTGGGGCGGAGGTGGAGGACTTTGGTACCTCGCCCAAAGGGCGGCGGCGGGAAGCGGACCCACGACCCGGGCGGCCCGGCGACCGGTTGCCGGGTTGCCTCGCTGCCGCGCTGCTAGACTGCGCCGACGATGCTAGACGGCTGGTCTCGCTGGTTGCGCTGGCCTCGCTCGCTTCGAAGGCGCTGGCTCTCGCTGGCCGTCCTGGCGGCGATCGCCGGAGGCGCGGGCGCCTGGTTGGCGCTGCGCGGCGGCGCGGCGAAGCACGCTCCGCTGCTCGTCATCGGCATCGACGGCGGCGAGTGGCGCGTCGTGCACCGCATGTGGCGGGACGGCGAGCTGCCCAACCTGCGGCGGCTTGCCGACCGCGGCACGACCGCCACGCTCGCGACCGCGTACAACGCGTCGCCCGTGATCTGGACGACCATCGCCACCGGCGTCACCCCGGCGGAGCATGGCATCACCGACTTCGTCGTGCCGAGCCCACACGGCGACGTGCCGATCTCCTCCATGGTCCGCCGGGTGCCGGCGCTCTGGACCATGCTGACGCAGGCGCACCGGCGCGTGGCGGTGCTGGGCTGGTGGGGCTCCTGGCCGGCCGAGGCCGTCGACGGCGTCGTGGTCAGCGATCGCGCGCTGATGCGCCTGGACGACCGCGTCTCCCCCGCGGCCTACCTGCCCAAGCTCGCCGAAGACGTCGCGCGGGCCCGCACCTATCCCTGGTTCGTGACGAGCGAGGAGCCGGAGCTGCGCGATGCCGTCATGGCCGCCGCGGCACAGCGCCTGGTGCGGGAAGACCCCGCTCTCGTGCTGCTCTACTTCCGCACCTCCGACATCGTCTGCCATCACCACTGGAAGGAGTTCGAGGCCGTCCTGAACGGCACGAGCCCGCACGCCGACAGCCCGGTGCAGCGCATCTATCGCGCGATCGACGCCGCGATCGGCGAGGTCTTGCGCGCGGCCCCCGGCGACCCGGACGTGCTCGTCATCTCGGATCACGGGTTCCGCGCCGCCCGCCAGGACGAGCAGATCATGGTGTCGAACCTCGACGCTCTCCTGGTGCGGCTGGGATACCAGGCGCGCGACGCGCAGGGGCTGGCGCTCGGCCGCTCGCGGCTCTACACCTACGGCAGCCCGACCTACCTGCGCAAGAAGCTGGTGCGATGCTCGCTGGCGGGCCGGGAACCCGGCGGAACGGTGACGGAACGGCAGTGCGACGCGCTGCGCACGCGCCTCGAAGCCGACCTGCGGCGGGTCACCTATCCGGGCGGCGAGCCGGTGTTCTTCGTGCGCGAGGCGCGGGCCCGGGAGGAGCGCGCCGGCGCGGACTTCGTGGCGGTGCTGTCGTCGGTCGGCGTGAGCACCACCGTGCTGGTCGACGGCAAGCCGGTCGGCGACGTCGTCACCGAGGTGGGCGAGCTCTCCGGCACGCACGATTCGAGCAACGACGGGATCCTGATCGCCGCGGGCCCGGACGTCGCGGCCGGCGCGAACCTCGACGGCATCGGCGTGCACGACATCACGCCGACCGTCCTGTACGGCCTCGGTCTGCCGGTGGCCGAGAACTTCGTCGGGCGCGCGTGGACCGAGCTCTACCGCGCCGACTTCCGCAGCCAGCATCCGTTGCGCACGATCCGGGCCTGGGGCGGGTCGCGGACCTCGACGGTGCGCGCCTCCGCGGCGGACGACAAGCTGATCCGCGAGCTGCGGTCGCTGGGGTACCTCCAGTAGCCCGACCTGGCCGCCTCGGCTCGGGCGGGATAGCTCGAGCCCGCGGGCGGGGCCGGGCCGGCAGCTGTCGCACGACCGGTGCCGCGGCCGGTGCGGTGCGGGCCGGCGAGGCCGCCGGATTACTGGAAGTAGCCGTTCACGTCGAAGATGACGTTGACGGTGCCGGTGGCGAGCTCGGGCTGGATGGTGATGGCGGCGTTGCCGTCCTGGGAGACGGCGACGACGGCATTGTTGGCGCGGACCTGGCCGGCGCCGAAATCGAGGTTGCTGGTCGCGGGGACGGCGGCGAGGTCGGCGGCGAACGCCCGCAGGTAGCCGCTGGCGCCGGCGCCGGTCACGGTGAGGTTCGCGGACACGGCGCGCGCGGTGGCCGGGATGCCGCAGCGGCCGGCGAGGGCGAAGCTGCGCTGGACGCCGGAGGCGAGGGTCGGGCCGGCCCAGGCGCCGGTCGGATTCCGCGTGTCGAGCACCCGGCACGGCGGCAGGGTGTAGAAGCCGGCGGGAGCGGGCGGGCCGCTGCCGCCAGCGACGGCGAGCGTCGCCGAGAGCGCCGGCAGGGTGAGCGTGACGGCGCCGGCGGTCAGCGCGGCGGTCCCTGCCGGCCCGAAGCGGTTCACCGCGTCGAACTCGTAGAGGGCGAGCGGCGCCGAGGGCGAGCCGGCGACCTGGACCTGCACCGCGTGGCTGACGAAGTCCTTGTTGAAGAGCAGCAGGTGGAGGCGCGAGCCGGGGCCGGCCACGGCGTAGGCGCCCACGGTGTCGACGCTCGAGCTCACCGCCTGGATGCTGTCGCCCGCCACCCGCGCCCCCTTGCCGTCGTAGTCGAGGTAGAGCAGGAAGGCGTCCTCGACGCGGCTGCCGGCCGCCGGCGCCACCCAGCGGGTGGCAAGGTCGACGCCCTCGCGACCGAAGATGGCGAGCGCCTCGGCCTGCGCCAGGGCGCTGCTCGCGCCGTTGTCGTTGCCCCAGTTGTACTCGGAGATGGCCAAACGGGTGCCGGGCAGGCGCGAGGCGATCCAGCTCTTCATGCGCGGGATCAGGTCGACCGGCTGCCCGATCCACGACTCGTCGACATAGGTCGGGTCGTAGAGGCCCTTCAGGCTGCGCAGCCGCAGCGCCGCGGTGCCCGCCGACTCGTCGTCGGACAGCGCCACGCCGTTGGCCTGCGGATAGTAGTGGACGTCGAGATAGTCGAGCAGCCGCACGCCGTGGGCCGCCTGGTAGTTGGCGGCCTGCAGCAGGTACCAGTCGGTCAGCGCCAGGTTGCCGTGGGCCTGGGCGTCGCTCCCCGCCTGGCAGCCGTCGGCGGCCGAGAAGAAGTAGGCGCACCATCCCCAGTCCGCGGGCCCCAGCACCTGGGCGGCGGGGTCCTGCGCCTTGATCGCGGCGGCGATCTGCTGGCTGCGCTGCCACAGCTCGTCGTAGGTCGTCGGCTGCGGGTGGACGTCGCGATGGGTGCTGTTCCAGAGCGTCGGCTCGTTGTCGAGAGCGTAGAGATGCACGCCGCCGTTGCCGGCGGTCCCGGCGACCGCCGCGAGGTGGGCCATCCAGCCGGTGACGAAGCTGGGATCGATGGCGCGCGAGGTGTCGTGCGGATCGTTGCCGGTGATCGGCGTGCCGTCCGGATGAACGCCGTTGCCCGCGTCCGGGTTGCACCAAGAGGCGTTGCCGGTCACCGTGCACTCCGTGGCCTGCTGCGGCCCGTACTTGGCCACCGAGAAGCCCCAGCGGCGGCTGCGGTCGGTCGGCGTCCAACCGATGGTCGGCACGGTGATCAGCGGCTCGCCGGCGGCGACGCGCGTCGCGCCGACGAACAGGTCGGAGGACGAGCCGAACGGCAGGTTCTGCGGGTTGGGGTTGTCGTCCGGCAGGTTGTAGAAGAACCAGTCGCTGGCGTGGTTGGTGGTGTCGTCCTGCCAGGAGTAGCGGGTCGTGCTGTTGCCGCCCCAGCGTCTCACCGGCCAGCGCAGGCTGGCGGCCTGGGCGTCGTCGCCGAAGTTGACGCCGTAGATCAACGGGCTGATGGGATGCCGGCCGGCGCCCGGGTCGACGGTCACCGTGATCGGGCTCGCCGCGGCCGGCGCCACCGTCGCGGCGGCCGCGGCGAGCAGGGCCGCCACGCTCCGCCAGCGGCGGCCGCGAGAGTGGGCGCGAGATCGGGTCAACTCATGGTCTCCGAAAAAAGGCGCGGGGGCTTGGGGGACTGGGCCCCCGCGTTCAGTCGCTCGACCTGCCACGGTCGACCTTGACCTCCACAGTACCTCGGCGGCGGCGCCGCGAGTGTGGCGCTTGTCACACCGGCGGCAGGATCGGCCGCATCCCGAGGCGGCAAGTCGGTAGTGTCCTGTATTGCTGGATTGCCCTTGCCTCCCTTCCTCCCTTTGGGCGAGGGGTTCAAGCCTGAAGCGCGCCGGCCTACGACTGCGGACCCTCGCCCAAAGGGAGGAAGGGAGGTAAGGGCAATCCAGCCAGGACACTACCGGCAAATCGCTGGACCCACCACGGGTCGCCGCGGAGAGCTATGCTTTTCGCGCCGGACGGGACGCGCCGGCCGGCGGCACGGCGGTCCCTCGAGGCGAGCGGAGGAGAGAGCGATGGCGCCAAAGCGATACTGGTTGATGAAGTGCGAGCCCGGGGCCTACAGCATCGACGACCTCGAGCGCGACGGCGAGTCGAGCTGGGAAGGGGTGCGCAACTTCCAGGCCCGCAACCTGCTGCGCGACGAGGTCGAGGCCGGCGACGGCGTCCTCTTCTACGCCTCGAACGCCGAGCCGTCGGGCGTGACCGGCATCGCCGAGGTGGCGCGCGCCGGCTACCCCGATCCGTTCGCCTTCAAGCGCGGCCACAAGTACTACGACCCCGAGAGCGACCCGCAGCAGCCGACCTGGTACGCGGTGGACATCCGCTTCGTCGAGAAGTTCCCGGAGATCGTGCCGCTGGCGACCCTCAAGGCCACCCCCGGCCTCGCGGCCATGAGGGTGGTGCAGAAGGGCTCCCGCCTGTCGGTGCAGCCGGTCACCGCCGGCGAGTTCGAGACCGTGCGCCGGCTCGGCACTGCCGGCCGTGCCGCTGCCGGCGCCGCCGCCGGTGCCGCCGCCGGGAAGGCCAAGGCCAACTCCGGCGCCAAGCCCGGCGCCAGGTCCGGCGCCAGGTCCGGGGCCAAGGCCGGGGCCAAGGCGCAAGCCGGGGCCGAAGCCAAGACCCAGGGCAGAGCCAAGGGCAGAGCCAAGGGCAACAAGGGCAACAAGGGCGACAAGGGCAAGGCGACGAGGCGAGGGAAGGGCGCATGACAAGGCGAGGAGAGCGCGCTTGAGCGGCGACGGCTACTGGAACGTGCCGATCGAAGTGCAGTGCCCCTACTGCGGCGAGCGGGTCGAGATCGCCGTCGAGCCGGACGTCTGGGGCAGCATGGTGCAGGACTGCGAGGTGTGCTGCCAGCCCTGGCAGCTCACCATCACCCGCGACCGCGACGGCGATCCGGACGTCAAGGTCGAGCGCCTGGAGTAAGGAGCCGCCCGTCGAGGACAGCCGCATGACGCAGGGCAAGCTGCCGGACGCGGCGGACGGGCCGGACAAGGCGGACGGGCCGGACAAGGCAGACGGGCCGGATGTCGGCGGCGGCCAGCTGCCGTTGTTCGCCGAGACGCCTCCGGCCGCACCCAACCTGCTTGCCGCAGGCGCCGCTGGCGCCGCGGGCAGCGCGGCCGTTGCGTCCACACCTGCCGGCGCGCCCGCGGTGGGGGCCGCCGTGCCGTCGCCCGAGGTCGTCGCGCTCGCCGCCCGGCTGCCCGCGGGGACCTATCTCGGCGGCTCCACATGGTCATTCCCGGGCTGGGCGGGCCTGGTCTACGACCGTGCCCATCCGGCCGCTCGCCTGGCCCGCCACGGCCTGGCGGCGTACGCGCGCCATCCCCTGCTGCGGGCGGTCGGCATCGACCGCACCCACTACCGCCCGTTGTCTAGCGCGGAGCTGGCGCCGTACGCCGCCGCGGTGCCGCGAGACTTCCTCTTCCTGGTCAAGGCGCACGAGGTCTGCACCCTGGCCCATTTCCCGGACCATCCACGCTACGGCGCCGAGCGCGGGCGGCCGAATCCTCTCTTTCTCGACGCCGCCTATGCGGCCGCCGAGGTGGTGGCGCCCTACGCCGAAGGGCTCGGAGCCAAGGGGGGCGCCCTGCTGTTCGAGTTCGCGCCGCAGGACCTGGGCCCGCCGCGGCGTTTCGCCGCTCGGCTGCATGCCTTCCTGGCCGCCCTGCCGGCGGGGCCGCTCTACGCGGTCGAGCTGCGCAACCGCGAGCTGCTCACCGCCGACTACGCCGCGGCCCTGGCCGCCGCCGGCGCCTGCCACTGCCTCAACGTCCATCCGCGGATGCCGGACGTCCGCGTCCAGGCGCGCCTCGCGGGAGTCGCCGCCGCGCCGCTGACCGTGGGCCGCTGGCTGCTGGGGTCCGGGGCCAGCTACGAAGCGGCGTCGAAGCGGTTCGCGCCCTTCGACCGCCTCGCCGCGCCGGACCCGGGCGCGCGCCACGCTCTCGCCGGGCTGGCGCGCGAGGCGCTGGCCGCCGGCCGGCGCGTCCTGCTCACCGTCAACAACAACGCCGAGGGGTGCGCGCCGCTGTCGATCGTGGCGCTCGCGAGGGAGCTGGCCGCCTCCGGCCGGCCTCCGGCCGACCGCCGCTGACCCCCGGTGGACGTGGTCGCGCTCGGGTTCGCCGGTTCCCGGCACCGTTACCAGTGGGGCGGATCGGTTACAATCAGGCCACCGTCGTAGATCCAGAGAAGGTCGAGCACGTCCAGTGGAGACCGCACCCACCGCGGACCGGCGGCGCTTGCGCCCCTCCGCGCCCCTGCCGTCGTCGCCCGCGATCAGCCACAGCCTGGTCCCGATCCTGGTCTGCCTAGCGCTGGCGGCGGCGGCTTCGACGCTTGCCGCCTTCCACGTCCAGCGCCTGGCGAGCCTGCCGGCGCCTGCCCCGGCGCTGGCGGCGGCCGCCATCCTGCTGCTCGCCGGCGCCGCCTTGCTCTCGGTGCGGCTGGCCGGGACCCTGCGCCGCGAGCGGGAGGCGTCAGCCGCCAGCGCTCGACAGGCCTACCACGACGCACTCTCCGGGCTCCCCAATCGGGCGCTCTTCCTCGACCGCCTGGCGCAGAGCCTCGCGAAGGCGCGCCGCACCGGCAACAGCGTGGCGGTGTTGATGCTCGATCTCGACCGTTTCAAGGCGGTCAACGACACCTTCGGCCAGGGCGCCGGCGACGAGCTGCTGCGCGCCGTCGCCGGGCGCCTGAAAGCGATGGTGCGCGATGGCGACACGGTGGCCCGGTTCGACGGCGACGAGTTCAACGTGCTGCTGCAGTACAACGCGCGCGTCACCGAGGCGGCCAAGGTGGCGCGGACCGTCCTCGAGCGCCTCGCCGAGCCGTTCCAGGTGGGAGAGGCCGGGCTGTTGCACGTCACCGGCAGCATCGGCATCAGCCTGTTTCCCTCCGACGGGCGGGATGCCGAGTCGCTGGTGCGCGGCGCCGAGCTCGCCTTGCGTCGCGCCAAGGAGCTGGGCGGCCAGGGCTACCAGCTCTGCACGCCGGCGATGAACGCCAGGGCGGTGACGCGTTTGGCGCTCGAGGGCGAGCTGCGGCGGGCGCTGCAGCGCGCCGAGCTCGACGTCCTCTACCAACCGGTGGTGAGCTTCGCCAGCGGGCAGACCGTGGGCATGGAGGCGCTGGTGCGGTGGCGCCACCCGCAGCGCGGCCTGGTGCCGCCGGCGCAGTTCATCCCGCTGGCGGAGGAGCTGGGGCTGGTGATCCCGATCGGCGAATGGGTGCTGGCGACCGCCTGCCGGCAGCTCAAGCAGTGGCACAGCGGTCCCTTGCCCGGAATCCGGGTCGCCGTCAACCTGTCGCTGCGGCATTTCCAGGATGCAGGCCTGCCCGGCGCCGTGGCCGCCCTGCTGCGCGATCTCGACCTCGACCCGCGCTACCTCGACCTCGAGATCACCGAGAGCGCGGCGATGCAGAACCCCGAGCAGACCGTGGACACCCTGGCGGCCCTGCGCCGGCTCGGCGTGCGGATCTCCATGGACGATTTCGGCACCGGCCAGGCCTCCCTCGCCCATGTCAAGAAGCTGCCGATCGACTGCCTCAAGATCGACCGCGACTTCGTGCGCGACATCGACAGCGGTGCGACCGGCAAGGCCATCGTCAAGGCGATCATCGACCTCGCGCACGGCCTGGGGATGGCGGTGATCGCCGAAGGCGTCGAGACCGAGCAGCAGTTCCAGTTCCTCGCCGCGCAGGCCTGCGACGAGTACCAGGGCTACCTCGCCAGCCGGCCGCTGGCCGCCGACGAGATCGAGCAGCAGGTCGGCGGCGGGGTGCCGCTCTACAGGTCCTGAGCTCTCGGGGTCCGCTGGCGCCAGACCTCCGCGCGCAGGGCCCAGCGCTCGTGGTCGCGCCAGCGGTTGCAGATCTTGAGGTAGCGCGGCGAGAAACCCTCGAGCACGAAGCCGCAGCGCTTGACCAGCGCGATCGACGCCAGGTTGCCGGGCTGGATGTTGGCCTCGAGGCGATGCAGGCGCAGGTTCCGGAAAGCGTGCCGTAGCAGCAGCTCCATGCCCTCGGTCATGTAGCCCTGGTTGGCGTAGGGAGCGCCGACGTAGTAGCTCAGATACGCGCCCTGCAGCGCGCCGCGCACGATCTCGCTGAGGCTGAAGACGCCGAGGATGGCGCCGCCGCCGGCGCGGCAGGCGAGCAGCGCCAGCGCGGTCGGGCGCCGCGCTCGCGCCAGGAACATCTGGAAGGAGACGCGGTCGAGCGGCGGCGACACCCAGGGATGGTGCAGGCGACGGCTGGCCCGCATCAGCGCCACCAGCTCCGTCTCGTCGCTCGCCGCCGGCTGCCGCAGGTAGACGCGTCCCCGGCCGACGCCGTTCGCGGCGCCGTCCCCTGGTCGCAACGCCGCTCCGACCTCCCGGCCCGGACTTCCCGGAGCTCTCGCGGGCCCTGGACCCGGGCTTCTCACGGGTCCCTAGTCCTCGTCCTTGTCCACGCGGACCATGGTCAGGGTGGCGAGCGTCTTCGGCGCGTGGTCCGGGTTGCACTCGTAATGCAGCATCTCGTGCTGCTTCGCCACTTCCTCGGGCGCGCCCTCGCCGTCGCCGGCCAGGACGTCCAGCACGTTGGGAGCGCAGTCGCCGTCGCCGGCGCCGCCGAAACGGTGCTGGCTCTCGGTCTCGGTGACCTTGCGGACGAGCAGCGAGTCGGTGGCCGGGTAGGGGTCGCTCGACGCGATGACCACCTGGTAGCCCCAGTCGGTGGGATCCCCGGGCCCCAGCGCTTTGCGGTCGATGGTGGCCGAGATGGCATGGCCGGAGCCCTTCACCCGGGCCGGGATGACGATCGCGTCCTTCATCGCCGCCGCCTTGGCCTCGACCTCGGCCCGGACGCGCGCGGCCGGCTCCGGCGACAGGATGATGCAGCGGTCCCAGGCATCGGCGGGTGAGAACTGGACCTGCAGCCCGGGAAGGCCCTGGGTGAAGCCGTGCTGCTTGCCGGCCGCCTTGCCGGCGGCGGCGGCGGGCTTCGCCCCGGCGGCCTTGCGCTCCGCTCCCTTCTCGCCGGCGGCCAGCTCCGTGTCCATCTGCGCCGGCGCCGGCTCCGCCGTCCCCCCCGGCTCCGGCTCCGCGCTCGTCGCCTTCGCGCCCGCCGGCGTGGCGGCGGCGCCCGTCTCCTCGGCGGCGGGCTTGCCGGCGTCCGCCTTGTCGGCGGCCTTGCCGGCGTCCGCCTTGTCCCCGCCAGCCTTGTCCCCGCCAGCCTTGCCCCCGGCAGCCTTGTCGCCCGCCGCCTTGTCGGCCGCCGCCTTGTCGCCGGCCGGCTGCGTGCCGCTCTTCTTCTTGTTCTTGTTCTTGCCGCCCGCCTTCGCGGCACCGGCCTTGCCGCCTTCCGCCGGCTCCTCGGCGCGGGTCTGGACGAAGATGAACACCATCTGCACCGAGAAGCCGTTGCCCGTCTTCCAGGGATCCTCGAGCTTCGCCGCCATCTCGACGTCGAGGTCCACCTTGTCGCCGTGGGCCTTGAGGGTGAAGGCGGTCATGTCGAAAGATCCCGGCTTGTAGACCGGATCGGTGGGGTAGGTATACGCGCCCGGGCCGTTGTCGTCGTCCTTGGGATCCTTGAAGGACACCTTCTGCGCCACGGCCGCCGGGGTCGCGGCGGCCAGCGCCAGGCCCAACGCCAGGGCGGCGGTCCCGAGCCTCCAGCAGACATCGCCCATCGCAGCACCTCCCTCTCGCCGGAACCTCAAGTCTACCGTGTTAACGTTCGAGCCCTGGACGGGCGGCGCGAGACCGGCCGGACCGGCCTGGACACCCTGGGAGGGAGCCCGGATGGCGGAGAGCCCTGAGACCCCTGCAAGCCCTGCAGCCCATTCAGCCCACGCAACCCCTCGAACCCCCGCGACGCCCGCCACCCGCGCCACCCGGCAGGCCGCCGCCGGCGGCGAGCGCGTGGCGCACGTCGGCCTGGTCGGCCTGGGGCGGATGGGGAGGAACGTCTTCCGCCTCCTCCACGACAGCACGGACCTGCGGCTCGAGGCGGTGAGCGACGCAGCGCCGCCCGCCACCCTCGCCTACCTGCTGCGCTTCGACACCCTGCTCGGACGGTTCCCGGCGCCGATCACATTGGATGGCGACGTCCTGCGCGTCGGCCGCGACCATCGCAGCCATGGCAGCCAGGGCAGCGAAGTGAGCGAGGGGAGCCAGGTGCGCCTGCTGCCGGCCAAGCCGCCGGGCGAGATCCCGTGGGAGGAGCTGGGCATCGACACGGTGATCGACGCGGGCGAAGCCGGCCGCGGCCGCGCCGAGATCGAGCGCCATCTCGCGGCCGGCGCGCGGCGCGTCTTCCTCACCTCCCAGCCGGCCGGGGCGCCGGACATCACCGTGGCGATGGGGGTCAACGACAGCCAGTTGCGCCGCGAGCACCGCATCGTCTGCCTTGCCAGCTCCACGGTGCAGGCGGCGGCGCCGGTCGCCAGCATCCTGCGCGACGCCTTCGGCATCCGCCGGGCCATCCTCACCACGGTCGACGCCTACACCGACGAGCAGCGGCTGGCCGACGTGCCGGCCGACGAGCCCCGGCGCGGACGCGCCGCCGCCGAGAACATCATCCCCCGGGAGACCGGCGACGCCGCGATGCTGAGCGAGCTGCTGCCCGAGCTGCGCGGCAAGCTGACCGGGCTGGCGATGAGCGTGCCGGTGGCCAATGGCTCGGTGGTCGACCTGGTCTGCTGGCACGACCGGCCGGTGACCGTCGAGGAGGTGAACCGCGTGGTGCGCGAGGCCGTCGCCGCGCCGCCCTTCCGGGGCATTCTCGCCTATGAGGACAGCGCCATCGTGTCGTCCGACATCCTGGGCAGCGAGGCGTCGGGGACCTTCGACAGCATGGCCACCATGGCGCTGGCCGGCCACGCCTCCAAGACCCTGACCTGGTTCGACAACAGCTGGGGAGCCGCCCACCGGTTGATCGAGCTCATCCGGCGCTGCCAGGAGATCGACGCCCGCGCCGCCCATTCCGAGACTGGCGGCGACGTCAAGGAGCTCAGGCCATGACCAGGATCGGCATCAACGGCTTCGGCCGCATCGGCCGCAGCGTCTTCCGCATCTTGTCCGACCGCCACGACCTCGAGGTGGCGGGGATCAACGATCTGTTCGAGATCGGGCAGCTGGCCTACCTGCTGAAGTACGACACGGTCATGAGGACGTTCGGCCAGGAGGTGCGCCACGACGGCGAGGCCATCTACGTGAACGGCAGGCGGACCGCGATGACCGCCGAGCGCGATCCGGCGGCGATCCCCTGGGGGACGCTCGGGGTGGACGTCGTGATCGAGTCGACCGGGGTGTTCACGCGCCGGGAGCAGATCGCCAAGCATCTCGCCGGCGGCGCCAAGAAGGTGATCCTGACGGTGCCGGCCAGCGACGAGATCGACGCCACGATCGTCATGGGGGTCAACGACAGCGGCCTGCGCCCCGAGCACCGCCTGGTGTCGAACGCCTCGTGCACGACCAACTGCCTGGCGCCGCTGGTGAAGATCCTCGACGACAGCTTCGGCATCGAGGAGGGCTTCATGACCACCGTCCACGCCTACACCAACGACCAGCGGCTGGCCGACAGCCCGCACAAGGACCTGCGGCGCAGCCGCGCCGCGGCCGAGAACATCATCCCCACCACCACCGGCGCCGCGCGCACGGTTGGCAAGGTGCTGCCACATCTCAAGGGTAAGCTCGACGGCATGTCCTTGCGCGTGCCGGTGGCCGACGGCTCGATCACCGACTTCACGGCGCGGCTGCGCGAGCGGCCCGACACCGCGGCGGTGAACGCCGCGGTCCGCGAAGCCGCGGCCGGGCCGCTGCGGGCAATCGTCGAGTACAGCGAGGCGCCGCTGGTGTCCTCCGACATCATCGGCAACCCCCATTCGTCGATCTTCGACGCCCTCTCGACCGACGCCCTCGGCGACGGCTACGTGCAGGTCGTGTCCTGGTACGACAACGAATGGGGCTACTCGAACCGGGTCGTGGACCTCATCGGCCGGCTGATGGAGGTCGACGGCGGTCACTGATGGCCAGGCGCATCGGCATCCTCACCGGCGGCGGCGACGTGCCGGGCCTGAACATGGCGATCAAGGGCTTCGTCGGCCGCATGGAAGAGGCCGGTTACGAGATCTTCGGCCTCAAGCGCGGCTGGGACGCCCTGCTCAACATCGTGCCGTCGCCTCGAGCCGACAACTCGGCCTGGCTGGTGCCGCTGACCCGGCCCAACACCCGCACCATCGACCGCAGCGGCGGCACGGTGCTGCACACCTCGCGCATCAACCCGGCGATCATGAAGCCGGAAGAGGTCCCGGAGCACCTGCGGGGCCGCGAGACCGGCTGCGACGCGGGCGGCCGCCTCGACCTCACCAGCGCCGCCCTCGAGGTGCTCGAGTTCCTGCGCCTCGAGACGCTGGTCGCCATCGGCGGCGACGGCACTCTCTCGTTCGCCTGCCGGCTGCACGAGGAGGGGGTGCCGGTGGTCGGGGTGCCGAAGACCATGGACAACGACGTCTTCGGCACCGAGTACTGCATCGGCTTCTCGACCGCGATCACCCGCTCGGTCAACTTCATCCACGACCTGCGCACCGCCGCCGGCTCGCACGAACGCTTCCTGATCGTCGAGCTGTTCGGCCGCTACTGCGGCGAGACCTGCCTGCTCAGCTCGTACCTCGCCGGCACCGACCGCGCGCTGATCGCCGAGGTGCCGTTCGAGCCGGGCCTGGTGGTCGAGCTGCTGGCGGCGGACAAGCGGTCCAACCCGAGCAACTACGCGGTCGTCGCCATCTCCGAAGGGGCGCATCCGGTGGGCGGGCGCCCGGTCGAGAGCGGCGACGCCGACGTCATGGGCAACCGCGAGCTGGGCGGCATCGGCCGCCTGCTGCGCCAGGAGCTGCAGCGCACGACCGGCAACCGCGTCATCTACCAGCGCCTCGGCTATCTCATGCGCTCCGGCCCGCCGGACGCGCTCGACCGCCTGGTGGCCAGCAACTTCGCCAACCTCGCCGCCGACCTGGCGCTGGCCGGCGAGGCCGGCCGCCTGGTGGCCATCGTGGAAGGCCGCTACAGCACCGTCCCCATCGGCACCGTCGGCGCCGGCAGCAAGCAGGTGGACGTCGAGCGCTTCTACGACCGCGCCAACTACCGCCCGAAGATCGTCGGCGTGCTGGACCTGCCGATGTTCCTGCACTGAGAGCCCCTCGCCCAAGCCGCCGGGCCTTGCGGGCCGTATAGTCAGATGCGAGAGCGCGGCTACCGGCCGCCGAGGAGGTAGAGATGTCGCGACCGAAGGTGCAGTGGGGAGCCCTGGGCATCGTCGCCGTGGCGCTGGCGGCTGTGGCGCTGGCGATGATCGCGATGGGCGCGGGCGGGGTGCGGGGGCGCGAGGCGGCCCCGGAGCCGGGGAAGATGGCCGGGAGGGGACCGGTGGTGGTCGAGCTGTTCACGTCGCAAGGGTGCTCGAGCTGCCCGCCCGCCGACCGCTTGCTGTCGCGGCTGAAGCGCGACCCGCGGCTGGCCGGTGCGGTCATCCCGCTGGCCTTCCATGTCGACTACTGGAACCACCTGGGGTGGAGCGATCCGTTCTCGTCGTCTCTATGGTCGCAGCGCCAGGAGGACTACGCCCACGCCTTCCGCTCGAACCGCGTCTACACGCCCCAGCTGGTGGTCAACGGCCGCAGCGAGTGCGTCGGCTCCGAGGAGAGCGAGGTGATGCGCCGTATCCGCGAGGCGCTCGCCGCCGGACCCGCCGGAGAGGTCGGCCTCGCCGGGCCGGAAGCCGCCGGCGGTGGCGACGCCCGGTTGACCGTCACCGCCCGCCTGCTGCGGCCGGTGCCCGGCCCCGGCGTGGACGTCTGGGTGGCGCTCACCGAGAGCGGCCTGACCACCGCGGTCCGCGCCGGGGAGAACGCCGCGGCGACGCTGCACGACGACCAGGTGGTGAGGAGGCTGGTCAAGGCCTTCAGCCTACCCTCCACCCCCGCGGCCGCCGGGCCGGCCGGTGCGAAGGGGACCGGCGGCGCGAACGGCGACGCCGGCGCGAATGGCACCGGCGGCGAAGCGCGTTCCGCCGAGGTTACGCTGCCGATCGACGGCAGGTGGAACCGGGCCGCCCTCGACGTCGTCGCCTTCCTGCAGGACCCGCAGTCGCTGGCCATCTACGGCGCCGCGTCCCGGCCCCTCGCGGCCCGCTGAGCGGTCCCCCCGCCAGATCGGCCCTCCGCCGCGCGCGACGGCGGCGGGATGCCGCCCGCCCGCCTCGCGCCTGCCGCGCC
>Ga0307477_10001635_pt1 | contig 18515 bp, 15 predicted proteins | sample atmos_gasesECM2C_FD_203316 | JGI IMG/M metagenome (GOLD analysis project Ga0307477, IMG submission 203316) | Hardwood forest soil microbial communities from Morgan-Monroe State Forest, Indiana, United States - atmos_gasesECM2C_515 | ecosystem: Environmental > Terrestrial > Soil > Temperate...
TCTTTGCTCCACGCTTCCTTCAGACCTCACCTCGCAGTGACGCCCTTGCGCTTCGCTACCCTTCACCTCCATCAGGTTGGGACGGGACTTGCACCCGCCAGCTGCCGAACATGCACGGCGTACAGCAGAAGGGGCCTCCGGCCAGAGGCCCTTTCCGCTGGTTGAAGCTCAAGAGTGAACCTCCAGTTGAGCTCCGTCGCCTACTTATTCATCGGCTTCATAGGCGGCCACGACCGTGTGAAGCGTGTCGGGACAACTGGGATTCGAGTCCGCTTTCATAATGCCCTTCTCACAGCCACGGATTGTTTCAACAGCCGAACCGAAAACCACGACTTCGGGCTTTTCGTATTTCATTTGGGTTCACCTCCTTTCTGTATTGGCGTTCTCGTGTACAGCGAGATGCATCCGCTAATTTCTAGTGTTCTTCCTCACCCGGGCCACAGGACGCGACCTGTCAACGTAGCTCCTGCTTCTCCTTCTAAGAGCTCCGCGCGTGAGCCAACGAGCGTTGAAGGCGGAAATAGATTCCAAGCCTTCAAATGACGGAGCCAGCGTTCCATCACAAGGGTGCGCACGACGGCAACTGTGGGAACTTCCTGGCCGTGGCGAGCCTTCTGCAAGGCTTCCAAGAACCGGTTCGCCTCCACGAGGCCGAGCGAACTGCTGGCCATGCACTGGGTCATCTCGGCGAAATCGGTCCATTCCGCCAAGATAGCTGCCAGCGGGGCTCGCGCCACAAATGCCTTGCGTTTCCGATGAAGGAGTTCGTCCGGTACGATGCCGATGAGGGCGCGGCGCATCAGTGAACGGCGCTGGCCCGGGCGCAGGAGTTGTTCTCGCGGGACGCAGTACAGAAATTCAAGCAGGCCGCGATCGAGGTAGGGATAGCGTTTTTCGCGCGGCAGGTCTGGTGACAAAACATCACACGATAGTTGCCTTTGCAGGGCTTCGAACGTAGAAACGTTCTCCTGAAAGGTTGGCAGGGGACCGAACAGCTTGCGTCTTGTTACGTACCCCTCGAAGGCCAAGGGGTTGCGCTCGACAAAGCCTGGATTGAGCCAAGGCGCTGGTCGCATGTGCTTGGCGACCCCCACCAGAGCGGGAGGGAAGAATCCCCGGGCCGCCTCAAAGAACAGATGGAACCAGGGTTTTCTCTTGTTTAGCGACGAAACTCTCAGTTGATGAGCGAGCGTCCTGAATCTGCCTCTAACGAGGAGATCTTCGAGCTCTGGCGTTGGCGTCGGGACACCGCCCGTGACCTCGTCGCCGCCGATGCCGGATAACACGACCCGATTCCCTTGAGATGCAATGCAGGCCGCGAATTGGCGGCTCGCTTCATTGGGTCTCCCGCCGCCTGCGCCTGGAGTGGCCGCGAAGCGGTCGGTGGCAAGCGCGAACGGGAACGACTCGTGCTTGCCTACATCAATGTGGCAGCCAGCACGGCCGCGCTTTTCTTCGACCCTGGTAAAGTAGGGGCACTCGTTCCAGTTGGGCTCGGAGTCGTCGTAATAGGAGACGGTGTCGAGTCGCGGAGTTTCGGCGATTCCGCGGGCGATGATGGTGTCCGCCATGCACACGATCGAGGAAGAATCCATGCCGCCGCTCAGTTCGGCAAGGATTGGGCGATCCGAACGGAGCCTGCGCCGAATGGATTCTGCAAAGACTGTGCGGAAGTGCTCCTCGTATTCGCCGTCCGTGCGGTAACGGATTCTCTTGGCGGGATCGAATTCCCAGTACTTCCTGACCATGTGCTTTCCTGGGTGCAGGAGGACGAATGAAGATGGCGGAACGGAATGGATTCCAACGTAGGGAGTGAGGTGGGTGGCCGGGAAAAATGACAGCCAGCCGGCGATGTATTCTTCCTCCAGCGGAAAGCTCTTTCCGTCAAGCAGGACAAGCGGATCGAGGATGGTGCTCCAGCGGACCTGATTTTCATCGAGTGCGTAGTACAGATGACGCGTCCCGATGGGATCCTTCGCGAGGATCAGCGACTGATCCTTCGGATTCCAGAGAGAAAGAGCCCAGTCCCCGAGGAGCTTCGCAAAGCAGGCAGTTCCCCACCGTTCAAAGGCTGCGGCAACGATAGAAACGTCGGGGGACAGAGAGGTCAGGAGAGGTCTCAAATTGCTGATGAGTTCGGAGCGGTTGTCGAGCCTCCCGTCCCATGTAAGTACTGCACCAGAAGGGGTTAGAAAGGGCTGGGTCTCTTCCCGGGACTCCTTTGTCGTATGGAAGGCGCGGTAGAGCATCCCGACGTTATCATTTATATAAGCGTCTCCCCCGTCCTGCCCGTAGGGGGCCAGCATCTCCCCGGCTTTCGCCAGATCCTCCTGGTCGATGGGTGCGCCGTCGAAATTCCATCTTCCAAACTGCACGCTCACGGAATCTCTCCTTTGCTTCTTTTTCGCCCTTCCTGGTTCAGCAGCGGTCGAGCACGGCGTACATCTCCGGGGTGTATGATTTGTCGTTGACCACCCGGCCTTCGACTTCCACCCAGGCATGGGCTTTGAATGGCATCTGCTGCGCGCCGATCACGAGGTGTGCGGGAACTCCGCAATCCCTGAACAGACAAGCGGTCGCCGCCGACCGCTGCAAACAGAGCGCTTCTTTCCAATACCAAATGCAGGCCATGTCCACTGCCGAGCAGATTCGGTCGATGGCATCCCTGGCCTCCCCCTTTTTGCCCGTTGGATAGCGCCGGACCTTGTCGTAGAGAGCGGCGAAATTTCCGCGCGCGAGACACAAATCGAAATAGATCAGTTTCAGGTACGCTCTCATAACCAGAAGAGACATGGCCGACTCCTTCGCGTTCACACCGGCACTTGCAGCTGGTCGCAGAGAAAAGCCATCCGGTCGGTGAGTGCCTCGATCCGCGCGCTCAAGGGAAGGACCGGCGAATGCCCGCGGAATCGGCTGTAGTCGAGAACGATCGGATACGGAGACGAATTGGCCGCTTGCAGCCGCGCCGTCATTTTTCGCGCGTGCAGAGGGTTGCAGTTGCGGTCGGCGTCCCCGGAAACGATCATCGTTGCTGGATAGCCGACGCTGTCGCGGACCTGGTGATACGGCGAGTAGCTCCGCAGCGCTTCGAAGTCGTTCGGGTCTTCCGCCGTCCCGAACTCCTCACTCCAGACGTGCGCGTTGTCGAAGAGGTGGTACCGCAGCATGTCGAGCATCGGCACCATGCAGACGACAGCCCGAAACAATTCGGGCCGTTGCGTCATTGCGGCGCCGACCAGCAGCCCGGAATTCGATCCTCCAAAGATTGCGAGTTTCGATGCCGTCGTTCGTCCCGATTGGATGAGCCACTCGGCCGCCGAAAGGAAGTCGTCATAGGCCGTCTGACGGTTGCGCCGCTTGGCTGCTTCGTGCCATTTCGATCCGAACTCTGATCCTCCTCGGATATTCGGCAAGGCGAAGAGACAGCCCTTCTCGATTAAGAAAGCGACAAAGACGCTGAACCGCGGCGTCATGGATATGCCGAATCCGCCATAGGAGGTCATGATCGCCGGACAAGAGCCGCCCTCAACAACCTCTTTGCGCCCCACGAGAGAAATCGGGATTCTTGTTCCGTCTTTGGACAGATACGAGGTCTGCGTGTGGAGGATGTCGGACGGGCCGGCGGGAACGGTTCGTTTCGCCCACAACGACCACTGCTTTCTCGCCGGGGAATATCGAACGACGCGGACCGGATCCGTGAACGATTCCCTTTCGAGGAACACTTCGTCGCTCTCGGGCGCTGGGCTGGCGATCCGGAAGGTCTCATCCGGGTCGACGGTAACTTCCTCTGTCTTTCGCCCAGCAAGGCTGAAGACGCGGATGTGACGGTCCATGAGCTTGCCGGATAGCGTCACAATCCGATCGTCGGCCACGACCCATTCGAGGATGCGGCTGTCACTCTCGGGAATCAGATCTACCCACTCGGTCTCAGCGCCTGGGCGGAGCCGCAGTTCCACGATGCGCAGATTCGGCGCGTTGCGGTCCGTGATGGCAAGGATTCTGTCGCGAAACAACATTGGGCCGAAATTGTAGTCCGCGTTTCGGACAATGTGTTCCGGAGCGGCCTCGCTTTCCCACCGTTGGAGATAGAAATCCGTGAGTGTTTTCTCGGAGTACCGATAGACCAGGAAGCCAATCCTCGTCGCATCCGAAGTCAGGCAAAGCCTGATCTTTTCTCCCTGCCCCGCAAAGAAAATCTCCCGGTCTTCCCTGAACTCGCTGCCAAGAAGGTGCTGGAAGGCAGCGTGGCGATAGAGTTCCTTCCCGTTTGCCGGTTCGTGAACGTAGCAGACACTCTTTCCGTCCGGCGCGAATGCAAAGCCGCGCAAATAACCGCGGGAAAGGACGTCCGGCAGTGTTCGCCTGCTTTCGATTTCGAGGAGTTTGAACGTCCCGGTTCGCTCTCCACCTTCCTTGACCTCGAAGAGCAGCAGCCGTCCGTCCGGTGAAACGCGGAGGGGCGTCACCGCAGTGTATTTTCCGGCACCATGTTCGGAAGGGTCTATCAATCGCTGATCTACTCCGTCGGCTCCCACCCTCATGCAGATACACGGCTGCTCTTGGTCAGGAAGACGCTTTCGGAAAAAGTACCGATTCCCTGCCTTTTGGAGTGAATCGCAGGTCTCGACGGCAAGGAACTCGCGAATGCGCTCGTGGATCGCCTGCCGCCCCGGCAAGTGGTCGAGATACTCGCGCGTGTACTGCGTCTGATCATCGATCCACCGGCGGGTACGCGTGGAGTCCTGGTCCTCGAGCCAGCGGTACGGGTCCGTGACGGACACCCCGTGAAGAATTTCGGTGACCGTTTCGACAGGCGTAAACGGAGGAGCCGACACTAGTCCAGGCATAGTTCGCTCCCTTCGGCCGAGAGCACAGTGTCGCGGTACATCCGCCGAGTAAGGCTCCGGAAGTAGCCGGCGAGCGCGGGATTCGAAACTGGGTCGAGCGTGTGCCAGGCATCCCCTGCAATGGCGTAGGCAAATACCGCAACGGGGGGAGCACCGGCCAGCGCCCGCCGCAATTCATCCGGAGAAAAGAAGGCCGCCCAAGGCCGCAGGTAGGCAGTCGAGAGCCGCGCGTCCGCGGCTGGTTCCGCGACGCCACCTCGCTCCATGTGCCGGCGGAGATATTCGAACGTGATCAGAGGATTCGTGACGCATCCCTCTGCCCAGTCGAGAAACACGCAGTGTTTCTGGGACACCAGAATGTTTCCGGGATTGAAGTCGAGGTGGCCAAGCGTATCGGGAAAGCCAAAGCTTTGAAGAAGCGAACAAGATTCCTTGAGTCCTTCCCCAAGAGAGGCAAGCTCCGAGTTCGCAAGCGGAGCGGGAGTTTTCTTTTCCTGCAAGACCATGAAATCGGCCATGCGAGCAAGGAAAGGATCGATGCATTTCACAACTTCAGGAATTCCAAAATTTTTGCACTTCCCTTCCAGCAATTCAGCACTCTTGCCAATGGATGCGATTTGAAGTTCCGCAAGCCCCCGTGCGGCTCGCTCCCAGGCGGAACGGTCTGCGATTTCATCGAGCCCGGTACCCGATACTTCTGCGGAGAGCCATCCATTCCACAAGCGATGGATTCCGAGCATCCGGGGGACATGGTTCGGAAACAAACGGGCGAGAAGCAGAGACACAGGCAACTCATGGGAGTTGGGTTCCCCCGTGGCCTTGAACCAGAGAGCTCCTTCATTGGTCTCTATGCGGACGAGGCTGAAGGTTGGGCTTGCATTCCATTGCCGGAAGCCGCCGGTCACTCGGAGGCCTAACGGAGCCACTTGTTCTTCTGTCCATCGGAAGAGTTCCCGCAACCAGCCAGGCCGGGCGAATGGGCCCGTTTTCTCCCCTCTCCCGTAGGCATCGAGTTCCTCGAGAGATTCGTTGATAGCCGCGGCATCTCCCGCATCGCTGTATTCCGTGGCCGCGGACCGCAGCATCCAGCAGGTTCCGGCAGACGCTTTGTCGTTCTGCCGGACCGTTTCCATGACGGCGCACTTTGTCCCGTCTCCATTTCGGCCGGAAGCCGAAGCGTTCAGAACAAATAGGCAGTAGGTCTCGAGCCCCCACTGCCCACTGGCCTCGGACACCAGCTGTTCCGCCACCCTTTGTCGCGGCTGGATCGCAACTCTCGGAAGCGTCCACGCTGAGCCGCCTTGTAAAAACAGAATTTCGGAAGCATTTCGCCGGGTGACAACTAGCCGGTAGCTGTCCCCGGGATTGTGAGGTGATTGCATGGAAGCCTCTCTTGCTTTCGAAACGTCAAACGACGTCAGCAGATCGAGCGGGTTGAAGGATGTGATGCCTGTGCAAAGTCTCGATGAAATCGTGCACATCCCTACGCACCACTTCCCTGTCCACTCCGTAGTCGTGGCCGATCTCATCGGCGATGCGCGACTCGTCGTATCCCTGTTGCATCCATTCGAGAATTTTGGACCCAATACTATTTAGGCAAAACATCTGGCCGTGATGGATGTCGAGGAGAATCCCTCCGTCCACTGTCTGTGTTTGCCGGATTGTATCGGATACCCTGAACATCGCTCTTCCAATTCGTGCCGAGTCGATACGATTGCTTCGTGTGCTGAGGACTGTCGCACTCGACGGGGGAGAATTCCAGAAACTCCGCTGGTTGTTCGCATCGGGGCAGCTACCGGCCGCAAGCTTTTGCAAGGACGGGACATACAATCACGGGCCCGGCAAACCAGAGGCGCGTCGCGTTCGCGCCCCGGTCCTAAATGAACGAACAAGGAAGGCGTTATTTTGCGGAACAGCGGCACAATGGAGGTCTAATCTGCGGAAGCAGAAGCTCCACTAGCCGCTAGAACGTCTGCCTTGCTGTAGAAAGGGTGGCGTCCGTGTCCCAGCCGACGGAAAGAGCACTCGAAGGCTGAATTGCAAAGCGGTCTTTGAAGAGGAACGATGATGGATCAGCGAGAGCCCCGCACATGGAACTCCACTAGCTACTAGGCTCGAACCGAACGCCAATGATTTTGAGGTGTGCCGATAGATGGTCGCCGTGCTCGATGCGGTTGTGGCATTTCGGGCATGCAGCGGGGAGCCATCCGGTCAGATCCTCCCATTCATGCCCGCACTTTACGCAGCGCAGCGCATGAATCAAAGTGTGTCCTTCCTGCGGGAGTTTGCGGGCATTCTCAGGCGACATCGCTGAATTTGTCACGCTGCCTTTCAGAGGTCTCATCCCTGATCACGCGCTGTAATTCGCGATAATTTCCTCTGGCCGTATGATGTGCCGCTCGAGACCGAGTTCGCCAGGGCTGAAACCGAGCGCGAGACCGACAAGCTGGGCGACGTGGATGACCGGCATGCCTATCGTGCGTTTCATCGACCGTTCGGATTTTGGCTGCCACGCGTCCATCGAAATGTGGCACAGCGGACATGCCGTCACCATGACATTTGCCCCCTGCTGCTGGGCGTCAACCAGTAAGCCTCCCGCATGGCGCGCGGCTCGGTTTTCGTCGATGGTCATCATATGGAAACCACAACAATCGGCTTGGCTCGAAAAATCAGTGGGGCGGCCGCCGAGCGCCAGAATAAGATTGTGGAGAGACCGAGGATTATTGGGATCATCAAAACCAAGCACGTCCGAAGGGCGCAGGATGTGGCATCCATAATAGGGCGCGACGGACAGGTCGCTCAGAGGGCGCTTCACCTGTTCCTTTAGCCGGTCCAACCCGTAATCGGCAATCAATACCCAGAGGAAGTGCCGTACTTCGACGGTGGCGTTGTATCGAAGGCCGATGCTCGAAAGCTGCTGATTGGACCTCTCTAAGGCCGCGGGATCCTCCTTTAGCATCTTGTTAACCTGGCGCAGCGTAATCGTGCAGGTGGAACAGACCGTCATTACTGTGTCAACGCCGTACGATTCGGCCAGCGAGAGCGTGCGGGCATTCAGAACCATGGCCATCTCGGGCTGTGCCTCTATAAGATCGCGTGCACCCGTGCACGCTCCGCACTCGAGGGTGATCAATTCCCAGCCGAGGCGTTTGGCTACGAGGAGAGTGGATTGGTTTAGCTCGGGACAACTCTGCCTAGCGGCGCAACCCTGGAAGTAAGCATAACGATTTGTCATGAGTGTCCCCTCGCGAAATTAAGAGCGCTTATCCATGCCACGCAGAATGGTCTGTATATCGGTTGACTGGGCTGCCTGACCAAAGTGTGGTTTAGGCAGCTTTCCACGCCGCAGCATGCGCAGGGCCTGAGGAATAAATTTGGCGACCCCCACGACGCCGTAGATGTCCACGAGAAGACGGAATTCGTCCAGCCACGCAGCCCTGAGAATGGAACGCAGGAAGCTGCTGATGTGAGAGGTCTTGTGGGCATCCAGTTCGTGACGCTCATACAGCCGTTTCGTGAGTGATCCGATCGCTTCGGCGGGACGGAGTTCTCGCGGGCACTCCTCGGTGCAGGCGAAACATCGCGTGCAGAGGGAGGGATTGCTCTCCGCTGCGTACAGGAGCCATGGGAGGGGCTCGGCCCTACGCTGCACTTGGGCCTCGAGCCGGATGAGGCGCCGCGGTCCGGCGAATTGCGCCCCACCGTTTGCATTCTCGGCCAGCGCCGGACAGACCGAGTCACAAATGAAACAATCGATACACTCGGAGAGCGCCCGGTAGTGAGCAATTTCTCCCGGCTCGAGAAGGATCCGAGCATCCTTTGGCAGCCCCTCCAGAGCCTCCGCGGCCCAGGGTGCTAGCCGTGCTTGTAGTTCCTGACGGTCAACGATTAAATCGCGCACGACCGGGAGTCCTTCGAGCGGTGAGAGACGCATGTGTTCGCGAACCGGTTCGCTGCAGGTCAGGACCGGGTGGCCGTTGACGCGCATGGCGCACGTGCCACATCGCCGCGTGCGGCATTCCCAGAGGAAGCCCAGGTCAGGAGCGTCGTGCTCGTACAAGTACAGGAGCACGTCTGCGACGACCATGCCCTCTTGACGTGGCACTCGATAGGTTACAGGACGTGGAACCTTCTCCCGCTCCGGATCATAGCGGTCAACGACGACGGTGAGGATGTCCGACTGCATTGCTTGGCCTCGCTAGCTCGATTGCAATTCGGCAACCGGAATAACACTCATGTCTACAGGTTGTGATGTTGCCGTCAGTTTCCCGTTGAGGTCCTGAACGACGGTCTCGCGCAGCCAGTTCGCGTCGTCCTCGAGCGGGAAGTCGGTCCGATAATGTGCGCCGCGACTTTCGGTCCGGCTCAACGCCGCGGCTGCCATCATCTCGCCAACATCGAGCATCATGGGAATCTCCAGCGCTTCCACCCAATCATAGTTGTAACGGCGAGTCTCGCTGGTGACGCGCACTTCGTTGTACATTTCGCGCAGCCTTTGGAACTCAGCCAGCGCGATCTGCAACCTCTTCCCGTCACGGACTACACCAACACAGTCCCACATGATGCGTTGAATATCATGCTTGAACTCGCAAGCCCGACGCTTTCCTGGCCCCTCGAAAAGCCCTAGGACCGCAGATCTTTCGTCGCTGATCTGCAGGCCGAGCGCGGCACGGATTGGCGTTGGACAACCAACGCGGGAAGCCTCAGCTGCATTGATACCGGCAATCGATCCAAAAACCTGAATCTCGGCCAGCGCGTTTGCCCCAAGACGATTTGCTCCATGCAGGTTCGCGGCAACCTCCCCTGCAGCAAATAGTCCGGGCACATTGGTTCGACAGTCCGTATCGATCTCGACTCCACCGATCAGGAACAGTGCACTGGGCGTGGCCTCAAAGGGTTCCTCGAAATTCGCCTTTGCGGGCCCATAGAAATCGACGATCATCTGGTAGCGATCGGCCAACTTATGCGGTTGGTACAATCCGTCCTTACGATCATTACCCGACGTGTCTACCCAGATGCCTCCGTGGGGGCTACCGCGCCCTTCCTGGATTTCAATGTAACCGGCGCGCGCAGCAACATCCCGGGTTGCATACTCGGCGCGCTTCGCGTCGTACTTCAGCATGTAACGCTCCCCTTTGGAATTCAGGAAGCGGGTATGGTGACCGTAGTTCGGTGCTTCGCCGAGCGTGAAACCCTTGATGAACTCAGGATAGGTGTATGCGAGCGGTATAAACTGCATCATCTCAAGATTAATAAAGCGAGCACCCACCCGACGCGCCAATGCGACGCCGTCCCCGGTGGAGCTGCGGGGGCAGGCCGTCACCGAATACAGGCGGCCTGCCGCCCCGGTGGCAAGGATGACTGCTCCGGCGACAAACGCAACAAAGGAACCCCTCGCGAAGTCAACCGCCGTCGCCCCGTACACCTGCCCCTTGTCGTCCTGCAACAGTCGAGTGACCATCATAAACTCATGAATTCTCGCACCGCACTCCAACGAGCGCTGCGCGAGGATCTTCTGAACGTTGCTGTTGACCTCGCCCTCGATTCCCCGTTTGCGAGTAGCGCCGGAAGGCATCCGCAGGTCCAACGATCCGTCTTTGTTGCGGTCGAAAGCGCATCCATAGCGCTCCAGGTCGAGCACTTTCTGCGGTGCGTTGTGGACAAAAGCCTGAACGAGCCGCTGGTTATTGACAAAGCGACCGCCGATGACCGTGTCGCGGAAGTGCTGTTCAGGGCTGTCATCCGGTCCCACAGCAGCCTGGATGACGCCGCCCGAGACGCTCGTCGCGCCGCCAGGAACGGGCCCCTTGCTTAGCACCGTTACGCGCGCGCCCCGCTTCGACGCTTCGACAGCCGCGCGTAATCCCGCTCCGCCGGCGCCAATGATCAGCACATCCGATTCAAGAATCTCTACGTCCATCTGGTCACTTTCTGATATGCCTCTCACTCCCTGACGGCCGGCATTCGCCTAATCCATGGCTTCGTCCCGCTTTATCCACTCGACTCGGAGAGCGAATGGCCCCGTTTGGCCAACCCCAGCCCAGGTAGGTCCAAGTGGGGAAGTAACTGAGATTGCCTTCCATTCGGGCCTAGTCGTTTTTCGGGGCCAACACCAAGCTGGGCCCTAATCGAGACGCAACGACACATCGAGCCTTGCCATCCGCATGATCCTAAAGAAAAACGACCACTTACGTCCTTTAACGGGCCTAAAAAAAATATTAAAGCGCTATCCTATCTAGGAACGGGAACTCTTCGTGCTACGCGATTTATTGTGGTGTGGGGCAATTTCGCGCCGGCACCAGAAAGCCCGGAGAGGTTAGACATCAGTCCAGCTGAAGCAATGGTCTGAGCTTCCGGATGTCATTCGCGTTTTCCAGTCCAAGCACTGCACTGATAAGGTTCGAGCAGGCCGCTGTACCGAGAACCGGCGTCATCAGGTCACGGCATTTCGCGACGATTTCATCTCGGGTCATGGGGTTCTCGGCAGTGCCGCGCACAGCCTCGACATGCTCGGTGAGATGCGTTCCATCGGTCAGCGTGACTTCCACGATGGCCTCCCGCCGCGGCAAGCGCTGCTGGAGTTGTTCGTCGGGGATGAGCTGCACCTTGGCGCGCTGACGGAGGATTGCCGGATCCTGCATGCGCGCCTTGTCGTGCGCCGAATGGAACGAGGCCGTCTTGTCAACCAGCATAACCGCCATCATGTGTTGCAGGCAGATATCGGGCATGTCGCGATTGTTTACGGTGGCCGCCGGGTGAGTGCCAACTCGGACGGTCAGATGTTGCACCTGTTCCGGATCGAAGGGGTGCCGCTTCAGCAGGATCTCCAGCGCGTCGAGAGGCGCCTGGATTGGTGATCCCACCGTCCATTTCTTGATGTTCGTCCGCGTGACCTCGTAGCGCTCGCCAAGCTTTTCTACCAACCCCGCCGGATCGGCCTGGGGCGCGTAGGCCAGAAAGAAGTTATCCGGCCCGGACAGGATGTCGTCGACGCCGGTCCAGCCCGATTGTACGAGCAACGCGGCGGTGACCCCGCTGCGCGCTGACATACCGCCAAAGGCGAAGGCCTTCTCCATGTGCTCGGTATCGCGCTGCCACGCTGCGATGCCGGAGGATTGCTGCGCGGTATAGTCGAGCAACCAACGCATCTGCTGCGCTTCGAGGCTCGCCGCGGAGCCAGCAGCCGCTGCGGCACCGAATGTACCGACAACACTTGGGTCACTCTTGTGAGCATCGACCTTGAAAGCCTCCGCACCCAGGGTCATCGTTACGCGCGTTCCGATGTCGTAGCCGAGCGCCACAGCGCGCAAAAAGCGCGTTCCGTCGATTCCGAACTGCTCCCCGAGCGCCAGCGCGGCAGGCACGACCGCGCAGCCTGGGTGCCCTCCCGACGGGGCGTGCGAGTCATCGGTTTCGTCTGCATGAGCGAGCACCCCATTCGCGAGTGCCGCTTCTATAGGGCCGCAAAGGACCTTCGAGGCAACCACCATCGCAACTTTTTCGCCACCATAGGCACGGGCGAATCGAAGTGCGGCGCGTCCGGGAGGCAGCTGGGAGCCCGAAACCATGGCGGCCAAGGTGTCGAGCACGTGGTGCTTCACCTTTTCGGTCACTTCGTCTGGCAGCGGGCGGGTTCGAGCCTCGCTCATATAGGTACTGAGCTCTGCCATGACTGAACCGGGTTGCCGAGTGCCGGTGGAAGGAGTGGACTGCGCGACCATACCTGTCGCGAATGGAAACGGCGCAGCCGCGATGATCCAGCCCGCGCGTTCTAGCAAGCTGCGCCGGCTGAGCATTGCGGTGCCGTACTTCGCGTGCACGTGCGCGTTTTGATCCTGTGCCATCATTCACCCTTCTTCCTTGGGCCGTCGATTTTCGTTTTGGAACAAGCGGTCCAATGTCTGCTCAAAATGTTCATAATCAAGATACTCATAAAGCTCATTGCGTGACTGCATCAAGCCCAGCACGCTCTCTTGTGTGCCCTTGGCTCGCAAAGCGCGATAAACCTTGAGGGCCGCCGCGCTCATGGCCCGAAATGCGGAAAGGGGGTAGAGTGCGAGGTCCACTTCCGCCTCTTTGAGTTGCTGGAGCGTGTATAACGGAGTCAGGCCAAACTCCGTGATGTTGGCAAGTACCGGGACCCTCGCGGCCTGCGCGAAGTTCCTGTACATGGAAAGCTCGGTGACAGCCTCCGGGAACACCATGTCTGCTCCCGCTTCGACGTAAGCGCGGACGCGGTCCAGCGCTGCATCCAGTCCTTCCACGGCGAGAGCATCGGTGCGTGCCATGATGACGAAATTCGAGTCCGTCTTCGCATCCACCGCGGCTTTGATGCGGTCCACCATTTCGCTCTGCGGCACAATGACTTTATTAGGCCGATGTCCACACCGCTTCGTCGCGACTTGGTCTTCAATATGAACTCCTGCGGCACCGGACTTGGTCAAGGATTTCACCGTGCGGGCGACGCTCAAGGCCGCACCAAAGCCGGTGTCGACGTCAACCAAGAGCGGTACGTCGGTTATGTCCGTGATACGGCGTGCGTCCGTCAAGACGTCGGCGAGCGTGCTGATCCCGAGGTCGGGTAAGCCAAGAGAGGCTGCGGCCACTCCGCTGCCCGATAAGTAGATCGCCTTGAAACCGGTGCGCTCGGCAAGCTTCGCCGCGTAGGCATTGATGCAGCCAACAACCTGCAAAGGTCGTTCTGCAGCTACCGCGTTTCGCAAGCGTGCGCCTGCTGACGAATTCCTGTTTGTCTCACTCATGCAAACTCCTTGCCGGGTAAGCGTTTCGCGACCTCGTCGCGACAGGCACCGGACGTCCGTAAGCATCGGGATCACCGAATTTCGTGGTGCCTTATTTCTTCGCCAAGAGACGGGCCAGCGTCGCCACGTCGGGTAGCTTCTCGAGGTTCAGAACAGCATCCCGGATTGACGCGACCTGATTGGCCGGCAGGACACTGGCCGAGAGCTTCTGAAACTTGCCGACCACCTGGTCCTCCGTCGCGAATCGTCGCTCGCTCCCGCGCGGCGCCTCAACGGTTTGTTCCAATACCGTTCCGTCCCTCAAGAGTATCTCGACTCTCACCAAGTGGCGGAATTTGGAGCCTTTCGCGGTAATTTCGGGATCCGCCACAACTTTAACCCTCTCGGCAAGCGCCATCCGGGCCGGATTAGCGACTACCGCTTCGTGAAACTGATCCACAAAAACGTCGCCCTCCAGAAGGAGTGTCGCCACGCAGAACGGCAGGTTCAGTTGTGCTGCCGTCACACCCTCCGGGCGATACTTCCAACCGACGTGATCTGCTGTTACTTGCGATGCGTGGACAACGATATGATCGATTTCCTCAACGGAGAATGGCCGCCTGGCTTGAATTTCGCGAATAGCATCCAAGGTCGTGTGGTTGCTGCCCACGCAGGAATAGAATTTGAGCGAGATCATCATTGTCTCGAAATGCAGCCCCAAGCCCGAGGTGAGAGCCTCCAAATGGAACCGATCCTGTGATCGTGAGAAGGTGGTGCAAAAACCGCCATATTCGCTCTCGAAAACATTCACGATCCCGGTGAACCCAGCCTCGGCAAGCAAGGCGGCATATAGCCCGCTTTGCGCCGAGCGGCCCGCGTGCATCCGTTTGACCATCGATCCGTACTGGGCGGCCATGAGTCCTGCCGATTGCGTTCCGGCGATGCCCAGGGCGTGGACCGTCTGCTCCTGCGAGAGCCGCAGCGCAGCCGCCGCCCCGGCGGCCGCGGAAAAAACTCCGACCGTCGCGCCCTGATGCCAGCCCTGTCCGATGTGCTCCTGTCCCATACAAATTCCCACTCTAGGTCCAACCTCGTAGGCGGCCACCGCCGCGGTAAGAAAGTCCCGGCCGCTCAGGCCTTCCCGGATCTCCGCGACGGCGAGCAACGGGGGCAGTGAAACGGATCCGACATGCATGATGCCCACACGATGCACATCATCGAGCTCGAATCCCTGCACCAAAGTCCCGTTGACGAGTGTGGCATGTGGTGCAGAGAGCCGTAGCGACGTGCCCCACACGCTCGAAGCAGTCGAATCATCGATCTGGCGAAGCGTGTTCATGAGGATGCGGCTCCATTCCAGATCCACGCCGTAAATCGCGCAGCCCAGCGAGTCCAGGATCAAGAGCTTGATTCGCTCGATCACTTCTGTGGGGATCCGCTCGAACCGCAATCCAGACACGAACGCAGCAATTCCTTGGGTATACAGATTGCCGGCCACGGCATGAGAACTCATCGGAAAGACTCCTGTCCCTGACAAAACGAATTATCCGGAGGCGCGCCGCCTCTTCGAACAGGACCGGCGGCCGCAGATGGCTCGCGGCTGGGAAACGTCCAGGCCGCCAGGCTCGGCGAAGGAGCAAGCGATTAGCACACGGCGTGCCGCGGGGTTGCGTCGGTGACCATCATCCTGTCCGTCAGCTGCCGGATGCTCTGTACTTGCTCGAGATTCTGAATCAATGCATGAAGGTGTGCGACCTGCTCCGGCGACAAGACCCTCCCTGCGCAGTTCTCGAATTTTGTCTTTAACAACTCCGGCGGAAGCGGAGCCATCGAAGACCGTCCGGCGGCGCACTCCACCGATGCTGAATAGCTTTGCCCGTCGACCAACGTGATCGCTACCTGGCCTGCGAAGTGGTTGGAGGGATCAAACTGCGCGTCCGTATACGGGGCGGCACGAACCTGCTGTGTGATTTTTCGAGCATCCGGATCGCGGAAGGCATTGCCTTCGAAATGCTCCAGCAGGACCTTGCCGTGCATCAATGCCCGAGCCACGCAATATTGCACACTGAACTTTGCTTCGAGCGCGCTTCGCGGGTCCGGGCGGTTCGTATGCTCGAGGCGCCGTGCATGGATCCAGACGTTTATTTCAGAAACCTGGCCTGCCTCGATCTTGTGCGCTCGGACGATTTCGAGCATCGCATCGATCGCCGGGTGCGTGCTGCCGCAGCAAGGATATTGCTTAATTGCCACGCCGGGTTCGACGATATCTAGCGGATCCGCCCAGTGATCAAGAATCCTCTTGGCCTCGAATGTGCCCGCACCATTAAAAACATTGAGGAAGCCATGGTTGTGTTCAAACGCCTCCGGATGGGCTGAAAAACCATCCCGGGCCAGCAGCGCAGCGAATAGGCCGTTCCGCGAGCACTGTCCCACATGTAGCGACTTCGTCATGGTGCCAAAATTTGCCTTCACGCCGGCAGCCATTGAAACGCACAAAGAAAGAGCCGTTCCCACCTTGTCCACGGGCAGGTCCAACAACCGCGCGCAAGCGGCCGCGGCCCCGAAGATCCCGAGTGTCGCGGTCGGATGCCAGCCTTTCCGATAATGGTGGAAATTTACGCCCCGGGCGATGCGCGCTTGCGTTTCGAACCCGACGATGTAGGCAAGCAGCACTTCGCGCCCCGCGGCGTCAATTTCTTCGGCCAAAGCGAGGAGCGCCGGCAAAATCGGGGCTGACGGATGACCGCCCAGCGTGTTACTGCAATCGTCAAAATCGAGCACGTGAGCGGCGGTGCCATTGATGAGGGCAGCATCCAGATGAGCTGTCCTGCGGTCACTCCCAAACACCAGGCTTGAACCAGTCCTGGGTCCTCCGCCCAACAGACGCCCGACAATCCCGGGCGCCTCCTCACGAGCACCCGCGAGCGTCACGCCCAGGGTGTCCAGAATCGCTATCTTCGCCGAGTTTACCGCTTTCTCAGGAAGATCCTCGTACTGCAGGGCAAGAATCCGCTTTCCAAGTTCCTTCGAAATGCTCATTGGTTATGGTTGCCTGTTGTTCGCCCAAATCGTCGAGAATCCTGGCAGGGCACACCGTTCTCCGTCCAGCCGTCTCCGGCAGCGGTTATTTCCTCAGAGAGCTTACCGCCCCTAGATTCACACGGTATGAGCTTAAGAAAAGCCAGTTGCATCTGTCCTTTAACGGGCCTAAAAAAAATCTTAAAGCAAAACTGCCGCACTGGGAGGCGACATGCATGCGCGCATTTGAAGTTGGGCAAGTGCCACGCACGGTCAGAAAGTCTCTGTACCCAATCGGTATGCCGGTCCGATAGCCAAAACATTGACTCACTCCCAACTGGCTCTTAGACCGTGGGAGTCGCGTCTGGAATTCCCGCAGACGGACCCGGCGACAGGGGAGCGGATTCCTGCTCAAGCGTTTCATCGGCCTTCACGAAAAACCATAACAACCCGGCAATCAGACTCAAGACAGCGATAAAATCCAGCGCCCGAGGCCATCCGTACTTCGTCGAAATGTATGCCGTCAGGATTGGCGCGAGGGCTCCGCTGAGCGCTCCGCACATGTTCATGAGGCCGGACAGTGAGGCGGCGTAGTGGGGTGTGAGATCGATGCACGTCGCCCACCACGTGATGTTGGCGAACATGTTAAAACCTGCCCCGCAAGCGACCAACAGGATGGCGACCGTGTTGTTCGAGGTGTTGCAGCCGATCCACACCAGCATTGCCGAACAGGCCATGCCTAGCCACACGGCGGTTTGCCTTCCGTGTCGCTTGCCGAATCGACGCACAGCAATGTCGGAAAACCACCCACCGACAGGAGAGAGCAGAAGAATGGCAAGATAAGGAGTTGCACCCCACCTCCCGCCACGACTGACCGTCAGACCACGGGCCCTCAGTAAGTAGATAAAGAACCACGTATCAAAAAAATACATGGCGTAAGCTCGGCACATATAGCTCAGAATCAGACATCGGACCGAGGCACTGGAAAGGATCCTCCGCCACGGGGGGCGTCCCTTGGCCATGTTTCTGACTGGTTTGCCGTGGGCAGGCTCAGCGCGAGGACGAAGCAGCTCAAGTTCCGCGGAATTCACGTGCGGATGTTGCTCGGGCCGGTCGGTTACATAAAGCCACCATGCGATCGCGAAGAGAGCTCCGATAAGACCGCAGAGCAGGAAGGACACCCGCCATCCGAAGTGCTGCATGGTCCAGGCAATGAAGACCGGTGTTAGGACACCGCCCGCTCCAATACCTAAGTTGTAAAAACTGATACCAAACGCAAGCTTTCCCGAGCTCATCCACGAGCCCACGACTTTGGCTGAATTGGGAGACGTAAATGCCTCTCCCGCACCAACGAAGAACCGAATTGCTGCAAACGACCATGCCACCCCTACCCAACGACTTACGGGAAGCCGGGGCGCAATCGCCATGGCGGCCAAGAAAAACGAATACCACAGGATGGCCAGCGTAAGTACCTTGCGAGGACCGTACCGATCTCCCGCCCACCCGCCCGGAAACTGGAAGAGTGCATAGCCAACCACGAAGGCACTCAATATCCATCCCATCGTGGTATCGCCAAACCGAAATTCATCTTGGATGTATTTCCCGGTAATACCCAGGCTTATTTTTCCGAGGGATGGAAGCATATTTACGGCTGTTACCAACGCCATAATTCGCCAACGGACGGTGCTGGGACTAAGACTGAACTTGGATTGTGTCTCCGACGGGCGGACGGGAATACTCGTCATGGTTGATCCTAGAACTGCCTTTCATTGTGAAGAATTCGGAATTCCCGCAGACGGACCCGGCGACAGGGGAGCGGATTCCTGCTCAAGCGTTTCATCGGCCTTCACGAAAAACCATAACAACCCGGCAATCAGACTCAAGACAGCGATAAAATCCAGCGCCCGAG
>Ga0307477_10001636_pt1 | contig 18463 bp, 16 predicted proteins | sample atmos_gasesECM2C_FD_203316 | JGI IMG/M metagenome (GOLD analysis project Ga0307477, IMG submission 203316) | Hardwood forest soil microbial communities from Morgan-Monroe State Forest, Indiana, United States - atmos_gasesECM2C_515 | ecosystem: Environmental > Terrestrial > Soil > Temperate...
CGGATGATGCGGGGTGGCTCACGGGAGAAACCATCTTCGCGAATGGTGGCCACAAGTAAAACGACTCCAGGAGAACACCGGAAATGAGCGCCTACTTGAAGCGGCCAAGGCATGTTTCGAACCATCATTTCTCTTGGAGAGACCATGACAGACAGCTATCCATTTACCGTTTTTGGCGGTGAGTTCAAAGGCAAGCGCGTTCTTGTGACCGGTGGCACGAAGGGAATAGGGGAAGCGATTGCACGCCGCTTTGCATTGGGCGGTGCCTCGGTGGCCACCACCGCGCGATCTGAGGCAGCTAACGGCCAGGATTCTACTCTTTTCATAAAGGCGGATCTTGGAACGGCTCGTGGTGTCCAAGACGTCGTGGATTGCATTCAACGAGAGTGGGGTGGGCTCGACGTCTTGGTGAACAATGTCGGTGGAACAGAAACAAAAGCAGGCGGATTCGAGGTGATCTCCGACGAGGACTGGCAAAGAATCTTGGAGGTCAACCTGCTCGCCGCCGTTCGCCTTGACCGCGCTTTCATTCCCGGCATGATCGAACGCAAGTCAGGAGTCGTCATTCATATCTCTTCCGTCGCGCATCGTCTGCCATTTTCCAATTCGACGCTCGCCTACGCGGCGGCCAAGGGAGCCTTGGCTACTTACAGCAAGGGGCTGGCCAAGGGTGTCGCTCCGAAAGGTGTGCGAGTCACGATGATTTCGCCCGGCTTCATTGAGACTTCAGGCGCAAAGGGAATGATCGCCGACATTTCAAGAGGCAGCGGCATCAGCGAGGATGCTGCACGTCAACGGATTATGGACATGCTTGGAGGCATTCCCATGGGCCGGACAGGTCGACCCGAGGAAGTGGCGGAGCTGGTAGCCTTCCTGGCCTCAGACCGAGGCGCGTTTATCAGCGGGGCTGATTACATTATCGACGGTGGCACGATGCCCACTACTTGATGGCCGCATATCCCGGGCAGCAGATTAGGGTCGCAGGCTTGCGGATGTGTTCTCTCGTAGCTGCTCCGGCCGAATCGTCGGCAATCCGGAAGTTAATCACACATTGGAGATATGCGGATTCGTTAGGTATCGATAAGTTGGATTAGTCGCATAACCGGACAAATATCCGGCTAGTACTCAACATGTGAGGTTTGGGCGTTAATCGGGCACTGCATCCGTTGGATGGCAGAATATTACAGATAGCTCCCGCGCCTGCCCTAAGACAAGGGAATGGTGTCGCGCTCAACCGAAAAATGTAGATCCCAAAGTGATGTTTGGGCGCAGAATGGCCGTCTCAACGGAAGCTACCGAAGACAGAGTCTATGAGGAGCCGTCATGGACATTCATCCCTCCCAAGGCCCGATACATTCGTTCAAAGACTTTCTTTTTCATCTACTCACGGTGGTAATTGGAATTCTTATTGCACTCTCCCTGGAAGGCTTGCTCGACTGGCACCACCACCGAATGCTCCTCCAAGAAGCTCGATCTAATTTGGCCCATGAAATTCGAGAAAACCGCCAACGTATTACAAAAGGATTGGCTAGTGCGCCCGATGCTGAGAGCCGACTGAAGGCGACGATCGAAGCAATCGACAGCTATCGTAGGAACCACGATGACCGGGCGTCCAAACTCGACTGGTCCTTCGGGCTCTTCCCATTGAACACAACAGCTTGGAGCACCGCCGCGAGTACTGGAGCTGTTAGCTACATGAATTACTCCGAGGTCCAAGACTACACGCGGGTCTATGTTGTGCAGGAGCAGTTCTTGTCGCTCCAGCAGCGCACCTTGGAGAAATGGCTCGAACTCCAGAAATGGAGTGCCAGGATCACCCCTGGCGGCTTTTCAAACCTCACCAATGGGGAGCTGTTCGAGATTGAAGATGAGGCCAGCGCGGCTCTCATCCACACGCAGACAGAAGAAAGCATTGCGGGATCACTGGTGAATGAGTATTCGAGAGTGCTGCAAGAGAAGTAGACCTCATACCTACACCTTGTGGGGGGATGTCAGGCCTTTGGAAAGTGACGAGGAATTGAAGGTTCTGAACCCCGCCCAGCGGCCACTTGGACGTATTGTCGGATAATCGGACAACTTCAATACCAGTACTGAAAATGTCCGGTTTGTGCGTTAATCGGGACTTTGGAATTTTTGCCAGTTTCGCTGAATTAGCCTACAAAGTCGCCTGGGCGACGACTACCTGGTGCAATACTGGTTCAGAAATCCGAAAACGTCATCGGCCCAGACATCGGATCCAAAGTAGCCAAAGGTGTGGCCGTCTCCAGGGGAGTCCCCGTAGGGGGGATAAATCTTCAGTTTGTACGTCTTGCTTACCTGGTTCATCTCTGCGGAAAGTGTCTTGCTCGGCGATAGGTCAAAATCATTGGCAGCCTGAAAAAAGAAGATGGGCGCTTTTGCATTTCGGACTGCACGAGTCATAAGCGACCGTAACTCGAGAGCCTCCGCCCAACTCTGAGCGCCACCTGCTGAATCGATCCCCGCACAATACCCCCCTCGTTCGACCCCCAGCACAGTTTCAATGCCGCCGAAGGAGTTTCCTGCCACTGCGATGCGATTCGGTTGAACGAAATTCTGCTTTCGCAACCACCCTAGGGCCGCCAATTGATCGTTCAGATGATCCGTCTCCAACAACCGCACCATCGTTGCGGCAGCTCCAGAGACGCCTCCGGCTTTCTCGGCAGCCGCGATCTGGTCGCCAATATATGGACCTGCGGAGGCACTCAATCCCTGCCCCCGCCGGTAAGGTCCAAAGAATACCCATCCATGCTTTGCGAACACCGGGCCCAGCGCGGCAAACGCCTGCTGGCTCATCATGCCAGGCGCGCTCCCATGGTTATAGATAACTGCGGGAAAGGGTCCGGTTCCTTCAGGTTTATAGAGCACTCCGTGCAGAGTGATCTCTCCACTTGGAAATGCGACGGTTTCTGCCACAGCCAAAACTGAAGGTAAAAGCAATAGTGCGAACAGGGCGGAAAAATAAGGTTTACTCATTTTTGTATCATCGTAGCTCATACCATCATTCATTGGTGTTTTGCAAAGTTGAAACTTATGCTCATGTTCCCTCAGACCGACGGCATGCACAGGCACCTACTCCAAGGCCTCGTATCGATAGGGAGAGTCGGGACCGAGGGGGGTGAATTTCTTGTCTGATGATCGCACACCCTGGGAGGACCCTCTACACCTTTCCAGGACCCTTAACCACATGAACTCCGCGCTCAGAACACATCCTCTCTGAATCCATGATCGCGTTAACTCAAGTTTATGTCGCAATTTAAAAGTCCTACAAGTCCCGGAGGACAAGTTGCATTTGCAGTTTGGCATTCGAGAATTCGAAGCAATTGTTGAAGTCCTCGCATCTCCGGCAGTCCTGCCACGCATCTCTGTCTATGGTCAGCTTGCGGTCCCGTTGTCCTGGCCCGATTGTATCGACACTGATTTGAAAAACTTTCCCAACCAAAGGCCGGCCAAATTGGAATTGTTCTAGGTCGGGATAAATCCTGCCAAAGCATGTCTTCATATTTTCCTCTGTTGCCACACGCCAAAAGATCACTGCTGGGGTCTCAGTTTCTCTAGAGACTGGTGGATGGGCAGGCCCTCAATCCCGCCGTCTGCTTACATGTGGTTCAGTCGGCAGCAACCACACCGCCGTCGGCTGCGAGTAAGTTTTCGATGTTCAAACCAAGGCCCTTCGCCACGCCTCTCCCGTAAGCAGGATCGGCCTTATAGAAATGCCGGATTTGCAATTCCTGAATGCGTTGCGGCACGGATTTCATGCTCGAAACGATGTTGCCGATCAGCCGCTCTCTCGCGTCCGGCTTCATCAGACGAAACAAGTTTCCGGGTTGTGAATAATAGTCGCTATCGATCCGGTGATTGTGACGGTCCACCGATCCCAAAATCGTTCGCGGGCGCTCGCGGTATGCCGGATCTTCGGCGGGGCCGCCAAAGCTGTTCGGCTCGTAATTCGGCATCGAACCGGAATTTCCATCAAAGCGCATAGCGCCGTCGCGGGTGTACGTGTGCACGGGGCACAGGGGCTTGTTCACCGGCAGGGCATCGTAGTTCACGCCCAGCCGGTAGCGGTGAGCATCCGGATAGGAAATCAGCCGCGCCTGCAGCATCTTGTCCGGCGAGTATCCCATGCCGGGCACGATGTTCTTGGGTTCAAAGGCCGCTTGTTCGACTTCAGCGAAATAATTCGTAGGATTGTGATCGAGCACCAATTCGCCTACTTCCACGAGCGGGTAGTCGCCATGCGGCCACACCTTCGTCAGATCGAACGGATTGATTCGATATGCTTCCGCCTGTGGTTCGGGCATGATCTGAATTAGCACGCGCCACTTGGGAAACTCGCCTCTGGCGATGGCATTGAACAGATCGCGTTGCGCGTAATCCGGATCTTTGCCGCGCATCTCGTCAGCGCTTTCGCGTGTGAAGTTTTTGATGCCCTGCTTGGTCTTGAAATGCCATTTCACGTAGAACAGCTCGTTCTTGCTGTTGATCAGACTGAACGTGTGACTGCTGAACCCATCCATGTGGCGATAGCCGTCGGGAGTGCCGCGATCAGAAAACAGAATGGTCACCTGGTGTAGCGATTCAGGCGAGAGCGACCAGAAGTCCCACATCATGGTGGGCGACTTCAAATTCGTTTCTGGGTCGCGCTTCTGCGTGTGAATGAAGTCACCGAATTTCAGCGGGTCGCGAATGAAGAAGATGGGAGTGTTGTTGCCCACCATGTCCCAGTTGCCTTCCTCAGTGTAGAACTTCAGGGCAAATCCGCGCGGGTCGCGCTCCGTATCCGCGGACCCCTTCTCTCCGCCCACCGTGGAGAAGCGCAGAAAGGTGGGCGTGCGCTTACCCGTCGCGGAGAAGAGCTTGGCGGTAGTGTATTTCGGCATTTCGGGGTTCGTACACACGAAGTATCCGTGAGCGCCGGATCCTTTGGCATGTACCACGCGCTCCGGAATGCGTTCGCGGTTAAACTGCGCCATTTTTTCGAAGAGTTGGTAGTCCTCAAAAACGATAGGGCCTCGCGGCCCTACGGTGAGCGAATTTTGATTGTCGCCCACAGGACGGCCTGCGTCGGTGGTCAGCTTTTCGCGTTCTTCGGACATGTGTTCTCCCTCCAACGCAAATCCTAGTTCCCGCCCACCTATACATCCAATACATAGATCGCATACAATAGATAGGCACAGCCTATGGAGATAAATCAGCTTCGCTACTTCTGCGCCATCGCTGAAACCAACAGTTTTAGCAGGGCGGCGCAGCTTACCCACGTGTCCCAGCCGTCGCTCTCGCAGCAGATTCGCAAGCTCGAAGACGAGCTGGGAGCGCAGTTATTCGACCGCCTGGGCCGCACCGTCCGCCTCACCGACCTAGGCCGCGCCTTCCTCCCACGCGCTTGCGGTGTGCTGCGCGAGTTGGAAGGCGCGCGCGGCGATGTGGTCGCGCGGAAGGGCTCCATCGGCGGGCCAGTTTGCGTGGGCGCCATACCTACGATCGCGCCATATTTTCTTCCGCGGCACCTCACCACTTTTTCCCGCAAACATCCGCAGGCACGAGTGACTGTGGTGGAAGACATCACTCCGCTCCTGCTCGAAAAACTCCGTGCCGGAAGCGTGGACGTGGCGTTGGTCGCGCTGCCACTTGCTACGCGCGGCCGCGAGTTCAAGACGTTTGCTTTGATGTCGGAAAAGCTTTATGCGGTGCTGCCTCGGCTACACCCACTGGCGCGCCGCCGCGCCGTATCACTCGCGGAGCTTCGTGAAGAACCTTTCCTGCTTCTGCGGGACGGCCACTGCTTCCGCGAGACGACCGTGCAGGCCTGCAAGCGCGCTCACCTCAACCCGCAAATAGTTTTCGAGAGTGGAAACTTCACCAGCATTCTAAGCATGGTGAACGCGGGCCTGGGCGTTTCCATCGTTCCGCAGATGGCACTCGAGAAGCGGGCAGGATGCCGCTTCGTCCCACTCGAAGACGAGCGTGCTTCTCGCACCATCGGCGCCGTCATTTTAAAGGGGAGGTTCGCCAATCGCGTTCAGGACGCATTTCTCGCGCATCTGTGCGCCACGTCCTCGATGAATGGAGACGCACTTACCTCATGAACGGCGCACCCCATTTGCCCAAGGTCGTCGTTTCAAGTGGGCGCCTCTTGTTCTTGGACAACCTATCGGTGAGTCACAGGGCAATGCGTCTGGTACGCAGAACACCGACAGAACACGAAATCAAGGTTCTTTCTCAACAAGTCCTTCGACCTTAAGCTCGAAATATTACCGCGACTGAGAGCGTCGACGTCACGATGAATCAAGCCTTCAAAAAGTTCTTCATATAAGGCAAGATCGCGATCAACCACGGGTCCTCACTCCGTTGTGGCGCGTTGCATACTAGAGTGTGTCCTCGATAGGGGGACGGCCGGAAGAGCGGCATCTAGAAGACCTCCTATCTCCTCCGGAATAAAAGCCCTCCGCTCTCGGTCCTTCTAATGGGTCGGGTCATGCGGCACAAGCTTGGCATGCCGTGCATCCCGGGCATCACTTGCGCAACGGATGGAACAGGTGAATAGAAACCTATGCCGCCTTACAAAGTAAGCTTGCAAGCCAATAGGACTCTCTGTGCGGGCACCACTGCCTTCTATCTTGAGAAACCCAAGGGCTTTGAATTCGAGGCAGGACAGTTCGCCAATTTCACTTTGCTTTCCGCGGCTGGTTCGGATCTGAAAGGCAACACTCGTACTCTCTCGATCGCCAGTGCGCCTTATGAAAAAAATCTAATGGTTGCAATGCGTCTGCGCTCCACCGCTTTTAAGCGCGCGTTGAATTCCTTACCCGCTGGCACAGAGCTTCTTCTTCAGGGCCCCTACGGCGCGATGACTCTCCCACGCAACACCAAACGCCCTGCGGTGCTGCTGGCCGGCGGTATCGGCGTGACACCCTTTCGCAGCCTTATCTGGAGCGCTGCGGAATCGCTTTCGTCGCGGAAAATTTTCCTTTTCTACTCGGTTCGGGTTCCGGGAGAAGCTGCCTTCCTGGAGGAGTTGCGGGAAATGGAGCAGTACAACGGACGCTACAAACTCATCTGCACGGTCACACAACCCGAAAAAGTAAGCGTGCCCTGGCGGGGAGAGACAGGGCGAATCTCAATGCAGATGCTCTCCAAATGGGTTCCGGACTTGAGCGTTCCGATCTACTACATCGCTGGGCCTCCTGGGATGGTTATTGGCGTGCGTCAGATGCTCGTCGGCGCTGGAATCGCTGAGGAAGACATTCGCGCCGAGGAATTCGCAGGGTATGAGTAAGCTTCGGCGTTCACCGTGTAGCACATCAAACGAAGTCCCTTTCCTCTGAAATACTCTTCGTTGTTCGTTTCCAAGGGCGAGTTCGATTGCGTGCGTACTCAACGTGGCGGCTCGAGGAAATCTCCGCCCGAGTGGTTGGCGCAGCGGACGGCGGGAATAACAAACGCTAGTTCGCAGTCTTACAAGATGAGCGAACTTAGGTATGAAAGGAGAAAGAAATGAAATTCAATCACAAAGCAAACACAAAAGAATACATCGGCATAGCGCTACTGCTTCTCGCATTCTTCGTGGCGACGCCTGGCGTCAATGCAAAACATCGCGCCGACAAGCCAACCGTACAGCCGGCCCTCGTGATCGCGCACTTGCCGCTTGAGGGAGCTTCGGTAAACCAAATATTTTTGCGAGAGCAGGGTGGCATCCAGTACCTGTATATCGGTGAGCCATCCAAGGACGGTCTAGCAATCGTGGATGTAACAAAGGCGAACCAGCCAAGCATCATCAAGCGCGTGGCCTGGCCGAATGAGAGATCCACTGGAAAATTGCAATTGATTGGTGATCGCCTGGCTGTTGCCGAAACGCCGGACGCCGTCATGGCGGAAACGATTTCTCAATCGGGGACTCTCACGTTGATCGACTTGAGCGATCCGTCAAATCCGCGAACCATTCAAAGTTTCTCCGGAGTCACTGGTACTCTCGCGGATGACGCACGCAATCTGGTTTACATCACCAACAACGAAGGATTGTGGATTTTGAAGTATCAGCCGGATCAGGCAGCGTTCTCAGCACGTCGCGGATGTGTCACGGCAGACGCATTCAACGAGTTTGCAAACTGTCAGTAATCCATGAAGACGGGCACAGCCAGGCCGAAATCGAGCTGCGTGCAAGAGGCGAGCTATTCAAAATCGGACGCAGGCTTCGAAGTTCAAGGAGGAAAGCACAATGAAAGAAAATGCAAACAGCAAGTTGTGGAAATGTCTTTGCCTGGCAACAATTGCGATTGGAATCGCTGCGACCCCAGTCGTTCAAGCCAAATCAAAAAATACCGCAGGCAATCGTGCCAGAGTGCTTGCCCATCTCGAGCTTTCCGGCGGTCCCGTAACTCGAATGCTCTTGCTCAAGAAAGGCACCAAAGAATTTCTTTTGCTCGGCCTCGACTCCTCACCACAGGTCGCCATTCTTGACGTCAGTGTCCCAGACCAGCCCCATACCGTCACCCCGGCCGCGGGAATTGGTACAATGCCTGTCTCCGAACTGAAGGTCGTTGCCGACACCCTCACGCTCTTCGGGACACCTGACCGAGAAACCGCTTCATCGTCCGAACCTAAAGAGATCCGCAGCCTTTCCGGTGTGACTGCACTTGTAAAGGACAAGGCGCATGGCCTTATTTACGTCACAAATGGCGATGGCTTATGGATCGTGAAGTCAAAGCACACAACCGACAGCGACGCAATCCCCGACTACTATGGAGGCGGAGGCTAGACGTTCTTTGATGTGTTACGGACAAGGGTCGCGAAATTTCCCTTGGGTATTGTGATGTTGAGGCGCTCCCGCATGTGCGGAAACGGCCCCAGCAATCTCTGGTAACTCCTCGAAATAAGGATGCCTGACGAACCCGCGGCAACCCTCCCGATTTCGGGAGAGAAACTCGACGTGGGGCAGTACTTCTCTGTTTTCATTTGAGAATTTTGGACCGGCCGGGAATTTTTTATTGAACTCCAGAGTCTGGACACAGCCGGAGTGCGTGGGTGGGAATTAACGTGCGGCCATCTCTTTCACTTTCGGCTCGACACTAGATGTACAAGGTCGACGAGACTGAATTGACACACAAGGAGAAAGACGGTGGAACAATCCGGAAATATCTTCAAGAAACACTCGAATCGACGCTCGTTTCTCAAGAATGGAGTGGCAGTGGCAGGCGCGGCGACAGTGGGCGCTGGGCTTTTGACCGGCGGACTATCTGCGTTCGGGCAAGAAAAGAGCGAGGGTCTCACGAAAGGAGATGTAGCGATATTGCAGCTCCTCCTGGCGGCTGAAATTGTCGAGACTGATCTGTGGCAGCAATATAGGGAACTCGGAGGAGTAGAGGCAACCGGTAGCGTCAGTCAACCCTATATCACTGCGCTTCAACAGCTTGACGGCGACATGCCGCAATACATCTCTGACAATACCGACGACGAGATAAGCCACGTCGCTTTCCTGCAGGCGTATTTGAGATCCAAGGGCCACTCCCCGGTGAACCTTAACAAGTTTGCCCATAACATAGCGCCCAGCAAGGTGGCGGGTGTTCCGCCAACTGGGCGTCTTACAAATCTCCAGAAGCTCAGCGTGGACACTTCTTGGTGGGGTCGCTACCGTAGCAAAGAAAATCTCGATCTCGGAGCAAGAAATTTCGCTCAAGCAGTGCCGAGCCTAGCGGATGGACAGTTCACGGCAATCCCCAGAGACGCTGCTGACCTCGGAGATGCTCAGCGGATCCAAGCGATCGCCAACACGGCGGGATTTCATTTTGGGTTCATTGAGCAAGCCGGTACCAGCCTCTACGCAACGCTCAGCCAGCGGGTATCAAGTCCAGAAGTCTTGCGAATCACGATTAGCATCGGCGGGTCCGAGATCATGCACTTTCAGGTCTGGCACGATAAGGCGGGTAATGCGAACGCGGGGAATCCGGTTCCGTTCACTGTGTTTGACCCCGTGAACAAATCAACGGTGACGTTTACGGACCTCACATCAAACCAGCCCGAGTCGCTCCAGGCCAACTTGATTATGCCGGAGCCGACAGACTTCATCAAGGGTCTGCCGGAGGTCGCAATCATTCGCCCCACGGGCCCTGGAGAGATCGACGCAGTCGGCGCTATAAACGGCTTCATCGCAGATGGGCTCTTCATCGGCCAGCCGAAGGAGTTCAATGAACTACTGCTCGATTTGGCCGCAGATGCCGATCGGGCCGAACGCGAATCGTAGGCGACTGGAAGAATCACCATATCCACGGGCTCTGGTTCGATGACGTGGCGCCAAGGAAGCAGTGGATAGGACCCACCCCGGAGACGGATAATCCCGCGCTCGCTCGCAGATTCAAGCGAGTCCGCCACCTTCTTCAAAAGTGGCAGCCATTGCTCGTTCGGTGCACGGGCGGCGCGGGATTATCTACCAGTGTGCTCGGACTAGCGCCGCGGATACTAAAGGCCAATACAAGAGCCATGAAAAAGGAGCAGAGCATCCCGGATATCTTGGCCTTTCATCCATCTGGCGGCGGAATATCCTCAGGTAAATTATTGGAGGGGGATGGGCGCATTTTAGAAGAAAGTCATCGTATTTTCCATGTCCGGCGGAGCCGACCACGTTATCCAATCAACTAATCGGGACTTGGCCGGATTCTTCAATTGGCCGCACACCGGCAGGACTTTCGGAAAACAAAAGCCGTTCCGCCATTACAGATGTCACTCCGGTCAAAGGTGCCAGGATGACGGGCACGCTGCGGGCACGCAATCTTCGGTGTTACATCGTGAGTACGGCGCGGAATCGGGCCTTGCCCTCCACAACGCGCTGGTATGCCTTTGGAGCCTCTGCTAATGGGTACGTCTCGACAATCGTTTTAACTTTTCCTTCCGCAACGAAATCAAGGGCTTCGTAGAGATATTCGGGCCCATTCTGCTGGCTTCCAATTATGCGAATGCGTCGCATGAGCAGATCCATGATCGAGATGGAGAGCGGATCGGCGTCGGCGCCCATGATGACGAGGCGGCCGTCGGGGCGCAGCCCTTGAATGCTGTCCACCATTGACTTGGTAGAATTGGAAGTGCTGAGGATGATGTCCGCGCCCCCCATAGCAGCGAGGCTCTTGCCGTCGCGGACAATTTCATCCGCACCGAGCTCGCGGATCATTTTATCTTTATCGGGTGAATGCGAAATCGCGATTGTCTCGAATCCGGCAGCCTTCGCAAATTGCACCGCCAGGTGCCCAAGCCCGCCGATCCCTAGCACGGCCACGCGCTCATGCGGCTTGGGATCGGCCCAGCGGAGCCCGCTATAGACGGTGTAACCGGCGCAAAAGATCGGGGCCGCTTGCTCGTAGGAAACCTTGCCCGGAATCAAGTAAGTGGCGTCGGCATTCATCAACATGTACTCGGCATGACCGCCTTGTACATCGATCCCCGTGCCCTTCAGATAGGGACAGAACATCCTGCGGCCGCGCTGGCACCATTCGCAGCGCCCGCATGTGGATTGAATCCATGCGGTGCCCACACGGTCCCCTACCTTTCGTGTTGTGACATCGGGAGCCACGGTGATGATCTCACCGACTGGCTCGTGGCCTAGGATTCGGGGAAATTGCCCTGGAATGTGTCCGAGGGTTTCATGCACGTCGGTATAGCAGATGCCGCTCGCGTGCATCTTCACCAGCACTTGATTGGGCCCGGGCTGAGGCTGGGGCACGTCTTTGATCTGCCACGAACTGCTCACAGCGGGTACGACTGCAGCTTGCATGATGTCTTCCTCCCAGCGTAATTCGATGCCGACACCATCGGGCTTGGTGCATGATTCTTGAATGCGCGAACCCCTAGCCGGAATTTCCGATTTAGAGCCTTCGTTCGCGCATCGTAACCTTTCCCCAATCCACTCATGGTTGCCGCGCACTACCCGTGGCTGGAAGTGTAAAACGAACTTACAGGCTAAGTCCCGATTAACGCGCTCACCGGAAATATAGAATCGTCCCAAAGCCACATGATTGCATAACAATGCCGGCCCCCTCGACCCGAGTAGACTTTGGTCGCTGACGACCAAGGCTCGGGAGAAAGGAGCCGGCATTGTTATGCAATCACTAGCGGCGAAAAGGACACACGGACTTCTTTCCCACGGCGGGCCACTTTTTCAGAGTGGTAATGTGGAGTCAGTCAGGGCCCGGGGAACCATCCAAGGAGCGCAGAATATCCATGGGATTGATCAACTATATCGTGGGTAACCAATTTAGAAATGAGAAGGCCGGCCGGGTGATTGTATTCCCCGGGGACCGCCGCGGGCGAGGCTACCTTGTAAAGTCCGAGGCGGAGGAATCGAAAATCAGGGCCTTCCTGAAAATGTTTTACTTCGCGCACCTTTCGATACTCATGCTGGGCAATTTCCTGGCGATGGAGTGGTCCACAGGTCTCAACCACGAATTAGGCATCCGAACTTTGCATTTTTATAAAGCCATGAGCATTGCGGTGGGAATTTATTGCATCGTCGTGGGAGTTCCCTATTTGTTGCTATGGAGATCGTATAAGCAGGAATTTCCGATCTTTACTTCGGGCCTGGACGAGGTGGTGATATGGGGGAACTCTCCGGGGCAAAAAACTCTAATTTATATTGGGGCCGGGGTGGCCGCCTTGGCGATCTTGTTAGGAGTCGGAGTCTTTCTGCTCGTTCGGGCCAGGTAATTTAGTTTTGAACCTCCGCGGTTGCTCATACGGCATTGCCCATCCAATGTCGGTCACTTACCTGATAAACGCGCAAACCGGATATGCACGGTACGCGTATTCAAGATCTCCGGCTATCCGACTAATCGGGACTTAGCGCCAAGATACGGGCCTCTGCGCATGGGGACGTAGTAAACCCTAACAAACGGTGAAACCTCATGTGGCCCTGGAGAGCGCTCTCATCCCACTCTCACGCTCGATGAGTGTCCGCAGTACTGTATCCAGCGCCACATTTCCTTTTCGAGAGCCAGCCTCTTTGGCCTCAAACTCGATCCATCCTTGATTGAAACCATCGAGCATTTGAATGCGCGGCTCGGTGTTCTTCATACCTGGTGATCTGAAGAGCGACTCCCAATTCTCACGCGGCACTGCTTCCACCTTCACAGGACTGGCCAATAGATTAGCGAAGCTCGCAGCGATTTCCTTAGGGGTCCCACGATGCGGCCCTTCCAACTCGACGACCCGGGTGTCGTTCCACTTTTCTTGAAGCAGTTCGGCAGCTAACTATGTCGGCAGTGGCAACCATAGGTACAGGTTTATCCAAGGGCTGCAGGAAGCTCAACCGCACGTGTCCGCTTAACCGTCTGCAGCAAGAAAAGGCGGGCACTTTCGCTCCCCGCCCGATCATCTTTTGGTTCTGCTCGGAAGACAAACTTCAGTTCTTAGCGGCTGTGGCCTGTGAACCCACTGCCACCGTGGAATCCGCCTGCCGAGGACCCGCCACCATGGAAGCCTCCGCCTCCGTGGTATCCGCCACCGGCGGCTCTGCCGCCATCGCTTCCGGCGTGCGGTCCCGAATATCCGTGCCCGGCATGATATCCGCCGCCACGCATGTCCGGAGCGTAGTGACCATCACGATCCCCACCTCGGCGGTCAGGGTCGAAGTGGTGATGGTGGTGCTCCTCGAAAAAGAACGGAGCATCGAACGCAAAGAACGGCGAATAGAATCCCCAGCCGAACGGGCTGTAGAAGATCCCGTCGCCTGGAATGAACGTGTAGCAGCCAAACCATGGATTCCAATACCAACCCCCGCCATACCATCCTGGTCCGTAGCCGCCGCCGGCAATGTAAGCAGGCGCGGCGTCAACGTTCGCTTCCGCGAGATACGCAGAGCGCAGACTACTCCAGCGATACAAGTCTCCGGACTTGTACGTGCCCTTGTCGAAGCCCTGCGGCCTCGTTGAATCTTGATCGAGCGTAAGTTCGTGCCCACCCTTCACTTTCATCTGCTTGCCGTTCTCGTCAACGATCGCTTCGCCGTCGAGAACGAGCAATAGATTGCGGGCCGCGTCAAAATCGTAGAACCCGTTTTTCACGAGTTGCGTGGTAACGCCGTCTGCATCAATGCGAATGTCGTTCTGCTTATGAATCTCGGTGACTTCGATCGTTGCTTCGCCTTCCTCGACCGCGATCTCGGTATTCGTAAGGCCCGGCGAAATCAGCTTGACTGAGCTGTTGCTTCCAACTCGCAAGAAAACACCAGGTGTGAGCAAGAGTTCCGCTTTCCCGTTTTGAGTTGTAATCGACTGGCCTGCTTTCAGAGTCTCCGCAGCCACCGATTTTGAATCGAGCGGTTGAGAACCCACTGAAACCTGGCCCTCGACATAATTCAAAGTACCAGGTACCGCACTTCCTCGTGGCTGAGTGTCGCCCCTGGCTGGAATGGCGAGCATAGCCGCGAGAAACAAACCGCCAATTAGACTTGAGTTTAGACGCCTCATCTTCTTCCACCTCTAGACGATTAGATGCGGCATGATTTTCTTCGATGCGGCGAGCGGATTCAGGTCGCCATCTGATTGCGAAGTCCCGCTTTCCCCCACGCCGTTCGGGCCAGCCACTCGGAACTGATCTCGAACAGGATACCGACTAGAGCCTAGGTCTTGATTAACGAGCTATCTCTAACGACGTCGTTATGGCATCAACCGGGCAAGTCCGGTACTGGTATTCAAGTTGTCCGGCAATCCCACTGATTAAGGAGAAGAAATGAGCAATAAGAGAACGGTTGAGTTTGACGCTCAGAAGAAAGTCAAGCAGCCCACGGACGTGGAATTCAAGACGCGGGATGGCAAGAAGGTCGATTTTCTTGCAAACAAACCGACGCGTGTTCCAGTGCACGTCAAATTCAAAGCGAAACGGTAGGCTCTCGGGCTACCTGTCGCAAAGGATCTCGCTTTCCGAAGTGCACCTCGCGCTTGGATCGGGAGAAATACTCCGGCCTTTCTCTGTCTTGCACAGCCACCGCTTACCGGGACCCCAGCAGACTCTCCCAAATCTCGGCAATTAGGCCGCAAATTCGCGAGTTCCATCGAAACTAAGGGAACCGAGAAAAAACGCGCGACTGGCTGGCGGAGGGGGTGGGATTCGAACCCACGAGACCCTTTCAGGCCTAACGGTTTTCAAGACCGCCGGTTTCAACCGCTCACCCACCCCTCCGGCTGTCTTCAGTTTAACAGGCGAACCCCACCCTTCCATAACGGAAGGGTGGGGCATTCGACAAACAGGATTAGTTGGTGTGTGTGGGAATCTTACTATCGAGCAGGGAGACCAATGGCTGGCCTGCGCCAGGCGTCTTGACGGCGTTACCGCGAACGATTTCCTTCGAGGTGACTGGCTTCTCATAGACGCGCGCGTTGGCGTCCTTGTCCGTATGCAGCGTTGCTCCTTCGAGCGAAACGCCGGCGAACAAACCCTTGGCGCGCGCGTAGGTGTACACGTCCGCGCCGCCCACGGAACTGGCTTGCGCAGTCGCCCCCGGGCCTGCTGCGGCTGTGGCGTCCGTCCCCAGCTTCGTCTTATCGTTAAGTACCGCGTTCACACCCTTGTCGGTGGTGACCAGAAGCACGAAGTCAGTGGACGTAGCGCCTACTTGAATGCCGACACTGGCTCCGCCGATGCTGTACATGGCTGGTGCGGACCACTTGCCGTTGAAACTGTCTCCCAAGCGGCAACTCATCGCTCCACGCCCGCCGCTGCCGCCAATGCCGACTCCAACCTTTTTGACACCGGGCAGCACGATGATGCACTTGGCCTGGGTCAGCAGGTTATTGGGAATGCTGCCTCCATTGATCATATCCACGAGTACCGTCGCTGAATTCTTGAGTGTCTCTTCATCTTTCTTTTCGTCGGCGCTGAAAGCAGGCAGTGCAAATAGCAATGCAAGCAGCCCGGTAAAGAGATAGGACAATCCTGCTCTAACCACTAGATGACTCGTCTTTCGCAATCTTCTTTCAATCATGTGTTCTCAACCTCTCAAGTTGCGGGGTGGGCGGTGGTCTGCCGTGAGCCGGGCCTGTGTTCTTGCAAACGATAAGCTCTAGCAAGGCCCCAAGTCAAATCCGAAAATCCGCGAACCGGCCAGGTTCAAATTCAGGGTCACCCGCGACGTTACGGCATCCATAGTCTTGCCCGATACCGAGTGATAAAAGATATGATGTCAGGCAGTCGGAACAATTGCGGGAAGTGCGGAATGAATTCACGCACGATTTCGTCCACACAACTACTCGCCGCGATGCTTGCCGGATTCGCGTTGCGAATGTTCTTCATCGCGCACCGCCCGTTCTATTCCGGTGACACACACTTCTATGAAGAACTTGCACGGAATTGGCTCGACCATGGAGTCTACGGTCTCTTCGTCAACGGCCAACTGCTCCCCGTTGACATGCGCATGCCGGGATACCCCGCGTTTCTTGCCGCAATCTATGAGGTGCTGGGACGTTCGAGAACATCGGTACTGATAGCACAGGCCCTGCTGGACCTGATCACCTGCTATATCATCGCAATGATCGCAGCGCGGCTTGCCCCTGCTGCAAAGCAGGCCACAGTGGCCAGCGCCGCACTGTGGTTGGCAGTTCTTTGTCCGTTCACGGGGGGCTACACCGCCGCGGTACTCACAGAAACCCTCGCAACATTCTTCACCGTCCTGTCGTTCTATGCCCTCATGTGTGCGCTCACCGATCCCTCGATTGAACTCGCAGGATCAGACGCCAGCGGCGCGGCGCTCTTCCCGTTTGTCCGCTGGGTTTTGCTGGCCGGAGTTCTTGCTGGCCTTGGGACCTTGGTACGCCCTGAAACTCCGCTGCTCTTGGCGGCCGCCGGCGTGGTTCTGTGCATTCGCTGGCGGCGTCCAGCAGATTGGCGGAAGCTAGCGTTGGCGGGAACGTGGATGGCTCTGGGGCTCTTGTTGCCCCTCTTGCCGTGGGCAATGCGAAATGCACGTACGCTGGGACGTACTGAATTTCTGGCGCCGCACTATGCGGAATCGCGGGGCGATTTCATTCCTCGCGGCTTTTATGCCTGGACCGGAACATGGATGGTGCGTCCGCGTGACTCTTACATAGTTCCCTGGAAACTTGGCAACGAGCCGATTCCCACAGAGACGCTGCCCAATTCCGCATTTGATTCTGATACTGAGCGCGCCCGTGTGGAGTCTCTTTTGAGTCGCTACAATAACGGGCTGAAAATGACGCCGGTGCTCGACCATGACTTCGCGGCGCTGGCGCGCGAACGAACCGCACGACACCCTCTGCGTACATTTATTTCTATTCCCCTCACCCGCGCGGCCGCACTGTGGTTCACGCCGCACATTGAATTGCTCCCCTATTCCGGCGAACTCTGGCCTCCCGGCGATCGTTGGCGAAGCAATCGAATCGATTTCGGCGTCACACTGGCCTTGGGGATTCTCAACATACTCCTCATCGGACTGGCTATTGCGGGCGCATGGATGTGTGGCAGCAAGCCTGGCCTGGCTCTTGCGATTGCATTTCTTGGAATCCGCACTGCTTTTTTCACACAAATGCAAAGCATTGAGCCACGTTACATGATCGTTTGTGTTCCTATCTTATTGGCGATAGGCGCTCAAGCCTGGGCGGTTACCCAAATGCTCTTTTTCAGCAGGGAAGTCAAAGCGCCGGGACCCGTTGCTCTTCGGTGAAGTTGCTTAAGCTCTCTGTAGGGCAAGACTCCGGCTCAAAAATTTAGGTCGCGGCTTGAGAAGGTAGGCGCAAGACCGGCTCAGTGAACAGGCCGGGAAGTTGGCCGCGCGGGCCAATCCTGCGGTGCAAATTCAACTCCCCAAAAATGTGGGCTGGGTGAGAGAAACTCTACTCCGACGCGCGTACCTTTCTCCGAAGTGTCCCCGAGATACACCACCCGGCATTCCTGCTCTTCTTCTGTTACCGGATTGATCAGCGCGATCTCCCCGCCCAGGTGCAGTGTCTCGTGCAGGTACAACAGTCCACCGTGCGCATTGATTACAATCGTCTGGCTGTTTTCACGGAATTTCCGGCCTTCCGCGTTCTTGCCTGTGGCGCGCACAGGTATCCTGGTGAAAACTCTGGAGCTGCGCCTCTGGTTGCTCTCTGTCGTTTCCGGCATGGTCATACGTTATCCTGCAACGCGACCGGCAGGTAGTCAACGAAATGAGCAGGCCACGTGCCCAAAAACACAGTTCGCAATTGGCTTGCTGAATTTGAGTAAGGTTACTTAGAATAGATCGTTTGTTTCATTGCGGTGCGGCATTGGTGTAATGTCCGCAAATCCGTCCGGGCGGAGCGTTAGTCAAATCTAATTCTGGGGGCAGGTATTCCGAATGAACCTGATCGATTACATCGAGTCCAAGCGCGAGGAACACCTGAATGAGTTGAAGGAATTTTTGCGTATTCCCAGCGTCAGCACAAAAAGCGAACACAAACCTGACATCGAGCGCGCCGCCCAGTGG
>Ga0307477_10001638_pt1 | contig 18447 bp, 18 predicted proteins | sample atmos_gasesECM2C_FD_203316 | JGI IMG/M metagenome (GOLD analysis project Ga0307477, IMG submission 203316) | Hardwood forest soil microbial communities from Morgan-Monroe State Forest, Indiana, United States - atmos_gasesECM2C_515 | ecosystem: Environmental > Terrestrial > Soil > Temperate...
AGCTTTCGCCGGCGGGAACTGCTCCAGCTGCTCGATCAACTTGATCCTTCGATCGAGGAGTTGAACCGGGCGGTGATCAGCGAAGCGGAAAGCCGCCCCGCAGCGGTCTGTCTGATGCAGCAGGCTGGGGTGGGGCCGGTGACTGCACTGGCGTTCGTGTTAACTATCGGACCGGTGAGCCGCTTTGCGAACAGCAAAAAACTGGTGAGTTATCTGGGCTTAAATCCTAGCGAGGAGAGTAGCGGAGGTCGGCAGCGGCTCGGTGCGATCAGTAAGCAAGGCAATACGATGATGCGTTCCTTACTCGTCGAAGCCGCGCAGACGGCTGCGCGACTCGATCCGGAAGTGCGGCGGGTCTATCAACGATTAAAGTTCCGTCGCGGCCATAGTGGGGTGGCCAAGGTGGCCATCGCACGAAAGTTGGCGGTGCGGCTGTACTGGAAGCTGCGACAAGCAGCCCAGCCCGTGCCGCCGGCTCCCACGCAGGGCAGCCCGACACTTTCCGTGGTAGGCGAAAGCCTATCGTGTTTTTGATTGAGCGCCCTGCCTCCTCTTTGCAGAAGAAAGGGGAGTTCGGAGAAAGAATCATGGTCTGAAGTTGAGATCGGATACATGGTTGGTGGAGTCAGTTAAATTCCCCGACGGATTCTGAGGAGCGAGCCTTGGTCGAGGTCAACCAAAAGATTCCTTATAGGGACGAAGCGAAGCTTCGTCTTGCAGCCCAGGGTGGCGAGCCGTCCGCGCCGTCAAGGGTCTTCGATGAACGCCCGCTTCGCGGGGCGCCCTTGACCTCGCTCCCGGCTCGCGAAGCTACGAGTGTGCGTGGCACTGCAAAAAAAGAATGAAAAAAGATGAAAACACTCTTGACAGCGCCGCCGACGTTATACACGGATAGTGGGATTTCACGCGGGCAGTGTACGAGAACCTAGGAGTTGGCACCCGCTGATTCCCGCTTCGCCCAAGTCAACAGGCACCAGCGTAGATGATCGCTTGTAAGAATTAGAAACGTGAAAAGAGGGCAGCCGAGCCACGGCATCCAAAACCAAGACCCTGGGTCGCCGGGCCGAGCCGTCCAGAGGAAGTGATTTTGCACGGATGGGTAGACCCAACTGAGTGAATCCCGCTGCAAGAACGCCACAGTTCCCAGCATTATGAACAGAATGCTAGACATCTTCAGGGCTTCGTGCCAAACGTGCCGACGAGCCTCGTCGGATTTGCAAAGGTGGGCTAGACGCACCACTGCGGGATCGTCACCTGTATCAACGAAGGTATGCTCTGCGAAAGGAGTCCCACGATAGATTCTAAAGGGCAACTTGGTCAGCCTAATCGACCAGAGAAAAGCGATGAGAGTCGGGAAGACCCAAGGACCCAAGAGGCATACGAATCCGTTGTCGTCAGTGTACGGTGTCCCAAATGGGTAGAGTTGAAAGGCCACGATGGCTGTGAGTGCGGTTTTACCGACCGCGCCCGTCATTTCGGCACTGTTCACCATCCAAGGTGAAATCTTCCGTGCCAGCTCGCGGGGGAGTAATCCTTTATTTTTAGCCCGCATTTTGCCACTTCATCCCGAAGAGATGCATCGGGAGTCTCGCACTAGATTACGCTATCTATGCTTGCTGCCTTCGGTAAGAAGAGTTGCTGAATACTTCGAAGAGTAACGTTGCCAATAATTCGATTCGCCTTTCGCCGCTGTTACGGTTGACAGGGTCCTTCCATGAGAAGGCCGGTGAGTGTCAAGTCGGTTTTTCTTTTTCCTCTCTATAAGAGGTTTTGCATTTGAGCCAAGCCGCCTCTGTCGCCACCCTTCATCCGCACTCTTTATGAGCGATTTTTCACTCGGTGCCAGTTGGGCGTTCGTTTCAGCGCGACAAGCTCGCCGTTGTGGTATCCATCATTGCGATTTGCTGAAACCTCGTGCGAAAATCACATCCTATAATCAACATTGTCGTCCGGCTCCTTTCCTCCGAACCTTGGTCGATTAACCGCTACCAAGTCTACTCGCCCGAAGGGAGCCAACAACGTTATCCAATCAAAAACCCGAAGGAGTTGGCACGATTCGCTTGCCATTCTTTGCATCGTCGGTGTCGCCAGCATTCCGCAGAAGTAGAAAATCGCTTTGATTTACGCATAGGATAGGCATAGTACTTCTCGCAAAAGAGGCCGACGCTTGGGGACGAATCGCGCCAAGGTATGCCAAATTGGCATTCTGGCGATCATTCTGTTCGCCGCACTCGGGTTCCGGCTCCTCTATTTTTGGGCTGCCCGTGCCGGCCCTCTGGGAAATATCGATTCCGCAGAATACGAGGACCTGGCAGGTAGGTTTACAGAACATCGGGCGTATGTGGGTGGCATTGGTATCGGCGGCTTCCCGTCGGATCTTCAGCGCCCTCCCGGATATCCCTATTTTCTAGCCTGGGTACGGTCAAGATTTGGAATTGGGCGGACGCGTGTCGCCGTAGTGCAGTGCGTGCTCGATAGCCTTTTCGTCGCGCTACTCGCAATGACCGGCACTCTTCTCGTCAATGAATTTGCCGGATTAATGACGGGAATCGTCTATGCAACGGACTGGCCCAGTATTATTTATACACCGTCTACTCTTGCCGACTCGCTGCTTGCCGTCGTCTTAGGAGCAGCCATTTGCCTGCAAGCCCTCGCCGTTCAAAGACGGTCGAGTTGGCTCTCCCTCGGCTCCGGCGTCTTTTTGGGGCTGGCAGTCCTGGTTAAACCAGTCGGACAAGTTGTGGTCATAGCTTTTCTACTAGCCTGGATTCTCCAGAGAAACCGGCGGAGTACGAGCTTGTTGTTCCTCCTCAGCTATATCGCTTGCATTGGCCCTTGGATGGCTAGAAATTATCTGCGCTATGGACTGGTGACGGTTTCAGCGATCAGCACAGCAAATCTGTTTCTTTACACCGCTGAGGCCAGCGCTCATCCCCATTCTGTTGCGGATATATCTTCTTCCGGTATGGACGAAGAACTGAGGCAAATCAATGTTCAATGGAGTTCGTTCCAGCTTTCGCCGTCCGAGCGTGCGCTCCGCATGGAACGAGAAGCGCTGTTGCTTTATCCGGCAGCATTGGTCCACTGCGATCTGGCAATCAGCTATTGGGTTCGCGCGCACCTGTTTCGGCACAGGCTTCGTGACGGTGACGGAGTCCCTTGCCAATCCGCCCGGCCGATTAGGTACGGCATTGCTTGCTGGCTTGCCTCTGATCCAGATTCTGGCGATGTGGTTCTTGGCTATCGTCGCACTTGTCGGAGCGAACTTTCCTGGCGTTAATCGAGCCGTCCTAGTTCTGTTCGCCGTTTGCGTGTTTTGCCTTATCGTCCCGGCGGCTTCCACCGTGGGACAATCAAGATTCCGCGTGCCTGTGGCACCTCCGCTTTCACTCCTCGCGGGAGCTGGAGCCGCAGTGCTGCGCGAGCGGAAGAAAACACCGGTTTGAAGGGGTGCCTTCCGCCAGTTCCCGTAAGAGGACTGCTCGGGAGTTTCAAACGCGCCACTCTTTGTGGTACATGAACGCTGTAGGATGTACCGGCTCGGCGATTGATTCAGTGCTTCGCCAACTCAGGACCAGATGAAGAGATACGAGAACTCTGTGCCCATCCGATGGATGCGCCGCGTGCGAACAGCCCTTCTGCCATCAACCTATAGAGCTTTATCCCTCGCGGCGCTGCTCCGCAGCCTCATAAGATACGAGCGACGCCTCTTTCGCGCCAACACTGTTGGTTGGGGAGATCAGATGCCAAACGCGGTTAGTATCGATGTCGGGTGCGGAACCTCTAAAAAGCCAGGGTGCATCGGAATCGATCTATTACCAGCGCCGGGTGTGGACCATGTTCTCGACATCCTAAAGGAGGACCTTCCATTTCAGAACAGGTCTGTCGATTACATTTTTAGCTCACACTTCATTGAACACATCAGCCCGCCTAATCGCGTTTGGCAGGAGTTTTCTCGTGTCGCAAAGGATGGGTGCGGCATTGAGATATGGTCTCCGTTCGCCTACAGTGACGAAGCCTTTCTGCCGGGGCATGTTCAAAATTGGTCCAAAATCAACTGGCATCATCTTGCGGTGTCTCATCGCAACTTCTACTCTCCTAATTTTCTCCAGGGAGGCTATTGGCAATGGCAGGAGTGCCTCTATATCATTTACCCGGAAACGCTCAGCGAGTTTAATTCACTCAAAATCCCGCTCCAGTTCGCGGTGCGTCATATGGTGAATGTCGTGGTCGAATGGGCGAATTACTTTCGATACACGACGAAACAGGAGGCGGCGCGAGAGCCTGTCGAGTACTATGCGGTCGCAAGGGACGCTAAGCGTTCTCTTCTTTAGAACTCACCACTCCCCGATAAACGGTGTGGACGCAACAAGTAGATGCAACACCATCTAATCTAAATCCTCTTTCCTAAGGTGGTGATAACTCTGAAAATCCCGAGCCAGAGATGCAAACGCGTCCTTCCCACGTCCTGATGGAGCGAGGTGATGACCGACAATACTTTACACCTGGACGTCCTGGCTTAGTGCTGCGCTCATTGGCGATCAAAACCGAGCGTCTTGGAAGCCGGGGGGCGAGACTTAAACCACGCTGTCGATTAATCGACGCAGTCGCCTCGGCAGTGCGAAGCTTACGAAAATAGGGAGTACTGATAAAGTTTGTGCACGTTATGCCCATCCAGCACAAAGGGACCTCGATGGCATTCGCGTTTCAAGCAGCAAGAGGGGGCATCTCGTTCTCTCGCCGTATACGGAGTCAATCCGCGGAAATGCTGTGCGGATGATTGTCGAACCAGCGAGTCAGTTCGCCGTCGCTGACTCGGCGATGAGCCTGGATCCATTTTCGCTTGCCGCGGATCGATTCACGTTTTGACCAGAATTGGGCGAGCCCCGAGAGCAATCCCCGGTTGAAGAGCACGCAATATCCAAAAATCAGCAAATCGCGCGCGGTGACCGGAATCAGCAGGCGCAAATACAAACCGGCCGAGATATTTTTCGCCCGCATCAAAAAGCGGTTCTTGATGGAGTGGCGGTTGATCTCGTCCGGGAGTTGCCGAAAGCGCTCCGGAGTCACTCGCCGCACGTGCCAAGCCACCGCTTCCGGCACGTATAAGCATGACCAGCCCATCAGTTGGGCGCGCCAAGCCAAGTCCGCATCTTCGCGGTAGGCAAAAAAGTCCTCATCGAAAAATTCGCCGCCCACCGAAATGTCTTCAACCATTGTCCGGCGATAAAGCGCTGCAGCTCCGGTCGCGCCGATGACGTACTCCCGGCGCTCGTATTGCCCGCGATCCAGTTCGTCGCTCCCACGATCGAGATGCCGGAGATTGCGACGGAAATAGATTCCGGTGGAATCGATCGTGTCGCTGTGTTCATCGCTTGCGCCGGGTTTCCAGCGCAGCAACTTGCCGCATAACGCGCCGATCTGTTCTCCGCTGCGTGTCGCTGCCAGCCCTGGTACCGCCAATAACGTTGACAGGAAATCGGGCTTCAGGATCACATCCGGATTCAGCGAGAAAAGCCAATCGCCCCTCGCCTGCGCAATCGCTTGGTTCTGGCCCGCCGCAAAACCGCGGTTCGCATCGTTGTAGATCACGCGCAGGCGCGTCTCGAATTCGCGCAATACCGCGCGCGTACTGTCCCTCGATGCGTTGTCTACGATGATGATCTCCCGGTCGCGATAATCCTGCTGCAGGGCCGATTCCAGGCACGTTTTCAGGAATTTTGCTGAGTTATACGTTGTGATGAGAATAGAGACCGTCAAAGCGCCGAAAGTCTACTGAAAACTCGGTCGCGCCTGCAACTTTCTCGCGAGCCTGAGAGTTCTGCCCATCTTATTTTGTTAGAGCGCGTTCACTGGGAGGAAACGATGATTCGAAAAACGAGCGGCGGTTACAAGGTGTTATCCGAACAAATAGGCAAGAGCCTTGGCGGGCCTGACAAAACGTGAGCAGAAGCGGAAAAGCGCCTGCGCCAGGTGGAGTTTTCTAAGCGCAGGAAGGGCTAAGCGCTTACGCTCCGTCTAGGCCATGCATTAAGGGGAGACTCGGCAACGCCCGCATCTCCCCTTTTCTTATTTACTGAGCTACTACTGCGGCGGTGCTGAAGGCGCGAAATGCTGCCTTCCCGCGGGGCTTGAATTGACGAGAGTGTAATCAGACGGGAGTTCGAACAAAGTGTTGGCGGGTTCGCCCCGGCTGATATTCGTAAGTGACGTCGTCGACTTCCCGTGCTGCGGATCATTCGTTTCGGTACTGACGTCGACGCTCAGTTCGGGCGAATACCAGCGAGTGGTAGTGATCTGAATTGGCGCCGTATTGCCCAACTGGCCGGCGGGGATCGTGCGCGTGGTCTGCGTGCCCTGCACAAACATGCCATTCGTGGTGTTCGAACCGAGATCCTGGCTCGTAACGTCTAGATTCGAACCGGCCCGAAAACTGGGCTGCGACGTTCCCGTCTTGGCCGGAGGTAACGTGAACCTGTGCGCGGTCTTTTTCGCCGGATCGAGAACGTAGGCCACGTGCGCCACCGGGTCAGTGATTCTTATGATTTGTTGCGGATTTCCGGAATTCGAGGGACGCGTCTCCTCGAGGCGCGTGCGCCCCTGACTGTCGCGGTAGACCGTGGCCGTGTTCTTTTGATCGATCAGGTTTCCGTCGGACAAGGTTTGTGTGTGCTCAAAAGTGACTTGCCCTGAATAGGGCGCGCCCGTCACGGTTTTGCCGCCCATAAAACCGAACATAGGTGGCCCGGCCTGCATCATTGGCCGAGAGCCAAATCGGGGACCAACGGGCACAGATTGCGCCCACAGCCCACTTGACGCTAATGTCATTAGACCAAAGCATCCCACCATCCAAATACATCGCGTTTCTCGCATGTGTCCTACTCCTTTCAGCCTACTTTTCCCCAGAAGCCTCAGCTTGTCCGCAACTCGCCCCATCCACTTCAGCGGCCAAAGCTAACGCGCGATCTCCTCCAGCCGTCGCCTCGTCGTCCTTGGCCCTAAGCCGCCGATAAGCACAAACACCATCAGCATGCTGCATGCAATGAATATAAACACGCCAATCGTGCCGTAGTTGCGCAGAAAAAAGGCAATCAGAAAGCTGCTGAAAACCGTGCTGAGCCGGCTCCAGGAATAGACGAACCCCACGGCCCGGGCACGTATTCGAGTGGGGTAAAGCTCTGATTGGTACGTGTGAAAGGAGAACGACATCCAATTGCTCGCCAAAGTGATAAGCACTCCAAAGAGCATCACTCCCGCCGCGCCCCTCTGTTGCGCGAAGAGCAGGCCGAAAGCGGCAATGGAGAGAGCCGACCAGGCGATTTGCCATTTGCGTTCGAATACGTCCGCAAACGCCATACCTACGAGTGGCCCCAGAGGACTCGCGAGGGCCATGACAAACGTGTATTGCAGCGATCGGGTTACGTCGACGCCCTCGGCGAGCAGCAGCGTCGGGACCCATGTGGCAAAACCGTAAAAGCCGATGGGTTGCAGCAAATGGAAAATGATCAGCAAAACGGTCCGCGCACGATAAGTTTTATTCCATATTTCTCGCAGCGATCCGCGCGCCGGGTAAACATCGTCTTCAACCAACTTCGGTTCCGGCAATACTGTTCCCGTCTCCGATCGCACGCGGCGTTCAATTTCGTCCATGACGCGGTTTGCTTCCGGGATGCGCCCTTGTTGTTCGAGCCAGCGGGGGGATTCGGGAATGGCTCGGCGAATGAACCAAATGAAAATCGCGCCCGAGGCGCCGATGAGCACGACCCAGCGCCATCCGTCGAGGCCCAGCAAATGGCGCGGAACGAGTACGGCGGAGACGAAAGCCGCAACCGGCACGGCGGAAAAGCTGAGAACCTGGTTGAAGGCGAAGGCCCTACCGCGCGAGTCTTTGGGCGCCAATTCGGAAACGTAGACGCCGACCGTGATCATCTCTACGCCCAGGCCGATTCCCGCGAGAAACCGCCACAAGTTTATCGCACCGGCTGTCGATTGCAGGGCCATCACCAAGGTACAGCCCGAATACCAAAGCAGGGAGAAACTGAAAATTGCCCTCCGTCCAAAACGGTCTGAAACCGGGCTGAAGACGAGTGTGCCTACGAAGAGGCCGGCAAAAAGGGCGGCCACAAAACTCGCGAAGCCATCGAAACCAAGAAAGCCTTTCGTCGTCGGGGTGAAAATGCCTGAACTGTAGAACGCAGGAGCGATGTAAGCCGAAAAGAAGAGGTCATAAAATTCAAAGCACGCGCCAAGCGACAGCAGGACGATCAATTTGCGGATGTAGCGCGATTTCGGCAGGCGGTCCAGGCGGGCGGCGACGGTAATGCGTGTGTCCGCTTGTTGGGAAGCTGCTCCCTGTTGCAGATCAACTCCTCCGGTTCGATGGGAGCGCATCAAGCCGCCCAGGCGTTACGCTCGGCCGATGGCGAGAATCGGGAATATCGGCGAGCTAAATGACCTTATCTTCCGAATAGCAAATTTTCTCCAGGTTGCATTCCATGCAGCGCGGCTTGCGCGCCTGGCAAATGCGCCGGCCATGCCAGATCAACTGATGCGCAAAAATGATCCACTTATCTTTCGGAATAATCGGCATCAGGTCCTGTTCTATTTTCTTGGGATCCGTGTTGCGAGTAAGGTCCAGCCTCCTGGACAAGCGTTGTACATGAGTATCGACCACTATGCCCGAAGGGATGCCGAAGGCCGTACCGAGCACGACGTTGGCGGTCTTGCGCGCGACGCCCGGAAGGGTCAGCAATTGCTCCATGGTGCGCGGTACGTGCCCGGAGAACTCTTCGACAATCTTTTTGCTGGCGCCCTGAATTGATTTCGTTTTGGAGCGGAAAAAGCCACACGTTCGAATTTCGGCCTCGAGATCCCGCGGGTTTGCGTATACAAAATCTCCCGGGTTTCGATACTTCTGAAAGAGCGTGCGAGTCACCTCGTTTACGCGCACGTCGGTGCATTGGGCGGAAAGGATCGTTGCGATCAGCAATTGGAAGGGATTTTCGTGCACAAGCGCGCAAGTTGCCGCGGGATAAGCTTCGTCTAGCTTCGCGAGGATGGCTCGGACCCGCTTTGGGTCTGTGCCCGCCGCGCGAGCCAAGCGGGGCCGCCCATTTCTGGAAGCCGCTCGGGGAGGCTTTTTGGCCTTAACGCTGCGCGGATTTTTCAGTTTTTTCATCGTCACAAGTTTGCGGGCTGAACTGGGCAAACTATAGCACACGTGAAGATGCGAGAAAGTCGGCGAGCTTGCGGAACGCTTTCGCGCGATGGCTGTATCGGTTCTTTTCGTCCGCAGACATTTCTGCAAAGGATTTCCCGGCTGGACCGAAAAAGAAAACTGGATCGTAACCAAAACCTCCATCGCCACGGGGAGTTTCTATGATTTGTCCTTCCGCCGCATCTGAAAAAACGGCGACAACCCGGCTGCGCGCAGCCAGTGCGATCACGCAGATGAAGCGCGCCCGCCGGTCCTTTGATCCCCGCGCGCGTATTTCGGAAAGCAATTTCTCAATCCGCTCCGCGGATGTAGCATTCGGCCCGGCGTAGCGCGCCGAGAGCACACCCGGCGCACCTCCCAGCGCATCAACGACCAAACCTGAGTCGTCCGCCATTACCGGAAGGTCCGAGAAACGGCTGTAGTGCAGCGCCTTGCCGGCTGCGTTTTCGCTGAAGGTGGGCGCGGATTCTTCAAAGACAGGCAGTTCCGAAAAAGTCGGAAGAAGTTGGAGGTCGAGCCGAACCAGGCCGTCGGCATTGGCAGCCAATGCGCGGAATTCTTTCAGTTTGCCTAGATTCGACGAGGCCAAGAACAAACGAACGGCTGCGCCCGAGGCAGGCGTTCGTTCATCCTCACCGCGCGCGGGCACTGAAGTTGGAAGGCACGAGCGAGCGTTGATGCTCGGTGAGATTGCGGATGCCAACGGCAGCAAGATTCAGCAACTGATCGAGTTCGCCGGCCGCAAACGGCCTGCCCTCGGCCGTAGCTTGCACTTCGACGAAACGGCCGCCGCCGGTCATAACCACGTTCATATCCACTTCAGCGCGGGAGTCTTCTTCGTAGCATAGATCGAGCATGGGATTGCCGAGAACCAGGCCAACGCTGGTGGCGGCAACGGAATCAACAAGAGGCATCGACCTCAGGATTCCTGTGGCGACCATGCGCTCAAAAGCCATGGCGAGGGCCACGTAAGCTCCGGTAATGGAAGCCGTGCGGGTGCCGCCGTCAGCCTGAATGACGTCGCAATCGAGCCAAACCGTTCGCTCGCCCAATTTTTGCTGATCGGTTACGGCGCGAAGCGAACGGCCGATGAGGCGAGATATTTCGAGCGTGCGTCCGGATTGCCGTCCGCGAGAAGATTCGCGCGGCGTGCGCTGCTCGGTGGCACGCGGCAGCATGCCGTACTCCGCGGTGACCCACCCCTTGCCGCTGCCCTTCAAAAACGAAGGCACGCCATCGTCGAGGGTCGCCGTGCAAATCACGCGCGTCTGGCCAATCTCGATCAAAACGCTCCCGTCCGCCACCGGAATAAAATCCGGCGTCAGTTTCATGGGACGCATTTGATCGTAGGCGCGGCCGTCAGATCGCAAGCTGCCTCCTTAGTCAGAACACGCACAGAATGCAGTGGGCAGTTTGCCCGGGCAGGTGAAGCGCTGTCAACACGCCAGCGGGATTCCACCAAAGCTAAACGCGGTTGGCCCTCAGCAGCTTAAGCGGATAGTGCGTGCCACGCCAACGGATTCCGCCGGTCCACAGCGTTCGAAGCGTCGACTTCCAAAGAATGTAGACGAAAAGGAGCGAGGAAAGAGGATGGGCGAATGCGTATCGCCGCGGAAGCCCATACAGGTGATTGGCATCAGAAATGAATAGAAGCATCAGAATTACAGCCAACATGTATAAAACCCACGCCAAGCCTCTCACCACGAAAATTGCCAGGAACGGCCACAAATTCAGCAATAGGACAGCAACGCCCGCCCCAACAGACTTGGCCACGCTGTAATCGATGCCGGCGAAGGTATTTTTCATCAGGCCGTCGATCAGCTCGCCCAATGACGAATACCACTCTACAGTCAGCAAACCCATCCCCAGGACCATCTCCTGACGGTAGCCCGCTTTCTTCAAAATCTTTCCGAGCTTGATGTCGTCATCCGGCCGCATGGCAATGACGCGGTGAGTTCCCGATGCTCTGTAGGCTTCTGCAGCGACGAGATTAAATGCGCCGATACCGATAACACTTCTGCTGGCGGGATCTTTTGCCTTCCACGGCCGCATAAAACCCGAAAAGAATATGCCGAAGGCTGAGCAGAAGAGGCGCGGAAGCAAGGTTGGCAGGGACACCCTTGGCATTATCGCCAGATGGTGCAAGTGGTGGGTCTGAAAGTAACCGACGGCCATCGCCAGCGTGCTGGGCTCCATGACAACGTCCGCGTCGGTGAACAGAAGCAGCTCGCCGTTGGCTCTTTGTGCGCCACAGTACAAAGCATAATTTTTCCCCAGCCAGCCTGTAGGGAGCTCTGTGATGTTCACAATTTGAAGCCGCGCGTCTTCTGCCGCCATCTCTGCGAGGATGGCTCCGGTCTGATCGGTCGAGCGGTCGTTCAGAATGATGAATTCGAGATCGGGATAATCCAACGTCAGCAGAGATTCGAGCGCTTCTTTTATTTTTCTTTGTTCGTTTCTTGCCGGGACGATCACGGAAACACGGGGCAAATGCGTCGCTGGATTGCGCGGCACATCTCTCAGGCAGGTTATCGAACGATTACCGTACGCCATATCGATCCCCCAAACCAAGACAATGCAGAGTGTGAGTCCCGCCAGGACCGACAAAATCGTGGATGCTCCTAATTCTTGATGGCCGGCTGTTGCTCCGGCGATGAGCTCGCATTCGAAGGATTGGCCGCGAGTGGCTGTTCGCCGGTCGCACCTCCGGTCGCGGCGGGTTGCACCTGGGCCTGGGGCGTAACGTTGAAGAATCCACTCAGATCGAGATGGCCCGCCAAAGTGTCAGCCTCCTGCCCTCGAATCAAAATTTTTAGCCGATATACATTGCTCAGATTTGCTCCCAGGGTTCGCACGATTGAGTCCACGGCCATCTCTTCGTTCAAGATTCCCGAGGGAGCTTCCGTCTCCAGAGTTTCCGAGAAATCCGCGATGCCCGTACCGTCGGGCATGAGATAAAACTGCAGCAACACGGCATCGGCAGGTAACGTGCGCTGCGTTTGAGTGGGAGTTTTTTCGATCAACGCAGTGATGAGCTGCTTGGCTCGCTTTTCCGCATCGGCAGAAAGGTCCAATTCCAAGGTGGTGGGCTCGAGCGTGTCCGGAGAAGTAGGAGATAACCAAAAAAGCTGAGCCTTCTCGCGCGTGTCGCTGGGCGTAGATATCGGCGGCACAATCGCGCGGCGAGCCTGCTCCGCAGTGCGGTCTGCGCGCCGCAACCCCAGGACAGTGCGGAGCAGCGATGGAAACGTGAGAAGCGCCGCGAAAGCGAGCACGGCCAGTACCGCGATGGCGATTTTCCACAGGCGCGGCATCAATGCGCTCCGTTCGGCGCGCTAAAAGGATGAAATTCCGCCACCGCCCTACCGATCGCTTCGGCCAGCGGTTGCGCCATCTGGTCGAGACGTTTAGCGTCCGTGACGTCGATGCTGGAAAGCTCGATGGCGATCGCCGGGGCTGCGATCGTGCGCAACTGGCGCACTGGAGCGGCGATGGGCGCGTCCGGGGAGTCTTTGAAGCGCTGTACGAGTACGGTTTGTACCAAAAAAGCTAATTGGCGACTCGAGTCAACTGAGGAGCGCTGCGCTTCATCCCACTGGATCAGGTTGGTGCGCGTTGGTTGCACACCTGAAGCTTGAGCCGGAGCAGTTTGCGGCGGCGCGCCTGCAGTTGAATTCAGCGCCGGAGTCGCATTCGACGGAAAAACATAATAGTAAGTGCGGGCTGTGCCTACCGGGCCGCTCGACGAAACGTGCAGTGAGATGAAGATTGCGTTGGCAAGGCCATTGATCATCGCCGAGCGAGCATCAAAGGTAGGATCCTGATTGCCCTCCCGTGTCAGCAACACCCGCAAACGCTGGGCTTCGAGGGCAATTCGAGCCGCGCGCGCGAAATCCAAAACGACGTCGCTTTCTGTGAGCCCAGTTGGGCCGCGCGCACCGAAATCCGCGCCCCCGTGAGCGGGATCGAGAACTACTGTCAGCGTCGAAGGTTCCTCGGTTGGTGCAGCAGCTTGGGGGACTTGCGGGATATTCGTCGGCGGAGAGGTATTTTGCTGAGGTGGGGCACCGGAAGGCACTTGCACCTGGGAAATCTGCTTGCCCTGAATTCGCTCCGCTTGCTGTGAACGCACCGGCAAAGTCAGGAGCGTTACCCCTGCCAAGCCCCAGATTAATAACAAGCGGCGCCGTCGCATCACCTTGAGGATACCAGAACGCACCTTTGAGTAGCGCCTGCGGCGATTAGTCCGAATCTCTTGTGGCTCACTTCTATGTTGCGGACTATATGCCGCTTCCGCGGCAGATACAGTGGATGCCGGATAGCTACTAAGTGTATTCGGCCCTATGCTGCCGCAGAGTAGCGGAACTCTTTTCGCGCCTGAGTCAGGCAGAAAACAGAAATCTTCAGCTCAAGGTGAATATGGACGCGCACCTCATCGGAATCGACTTAGCTCAGCTCCTGCTGAAACAGAACGCCCAAAGGGAAAAGCAAGCGCCAGCTAAAGTGAAGTCCGATGCAGAATCGGCCACGGCTGCGAAGGAGACCCGCCACAGAATCTCGTTGAGCACCTTGCAAGAAGGGAAAACCCCATGACAAAGGGACGGACTGTATTGGGTTTGCTGATCGGTTTTGGCGTGGGGGTCGGATTGACGCTCTTGTTCGCTCCCCAATCTGGTGAGGACACTCGATATTGGATCGCGCTGACTTCGCGCCGCGCGAAGCGCCGGCTGCGGAATACGAGCCGACGTTCGATTGAGCAAGTGCGGGATATGCTCGAACGCGGGCAAGAAAGCGTTTCCAAGGCGATCCACAGCCGCGGAAATAGTGCCGAAACTGAGGTCACAGAGCTCTAGCGTTTGAGTTCCTCCGTAGTTCACAACCACATCAAGTTTTGGTGAGTGCCGGATGAGGCAGGGCCGGGTCCGTCGGACCGGGCACCGGAGTGGGTATCATCACCGAAATGCGCCCATAAGTGGCAAATAATCAGGGGCTCTGGATGTCGTGCCGCCCCGATCGGTTTTTTAGGCACTTCGATGTGTAAAAAGTTGCTGCTGTGCTCGACCGGTTCAACCGTTCAAATTACAAAGCAAAGAGATAAACCCCGAGTCTTCAGAGAATTGGAGATAATGAAGACATCAACGCTTCTTTGGTAATCAATTTGCTCATAGGTCTCGGTCTCGATATCAATCGTAACGCGCAGCGAATTTCGAGTTGTGTTCGATAGCTCCGTCCCAGTTCCCAGCCCCCGCGAGCCAATCCTTACTGTGACCTGCCGCCGCTTCGTCATCGCGAAGGATTTCGCCTTGGCGATAAGCAAGGCAACCTGAAGTGGAGGAGGAGATAATGGGAGTTCGGCTGCTACTTGCAGACGACCACGAAATCGTGCGGAAGGGCTTGCGCGCTCTGCTGGAAGCGGAACCCGGCTGGCAAGTCGCTGCGGAAGCTGCGGACGGCAAAGATGCGGTCGAGAAGGCTCAGCAGATAAAGCCCGATATCGCCATTCTGGATATAAGCATGCCCTCCCTGAATGGGCTCGAAGCCACCCGCCAGATTGTCAGGGACATTTCGCAAACCAAGGTGCTGGTATTGACCATGCACGACTCCGATCCCCTCATTCAACGGGTGCTCGAGGCGGGCGCTCGCGGTTATCTTTTGAAATCCGACGCGGCGCGTGATCTCGTTGCTGCGGTGGACGCGCTGCGCTGCAATAAGACTTTCTTCACTCCAAAAGTAGCGCAGCTAGTTCTCGAGGGATATCTCGATAAGAATCCGAGAGGGAGCGCATCGCCTGAAGGCGGCTCCTTTCGTCTAACGGACAGGCAAAGAGAAATCGTGCAGCTCTTGGCGGAAGGAAAGAGCAGCAAAGAAGTAGCCTCGGCATTGGGGCTCAGCGTCAAGACAGCGGAAACACACCGCGCCAACATTATGCGCCGGCTCGACTGTCACTCCGTTACCGCCTTAGTCCGTTATGCCATTCGTAATCACATCATCGAGGCCTGACTGAAATGCATCGCCAAATCTAGCGAAATTGCTGTTTTGCTATCGTCGACGACTGACAGCCAGGAGCTTAGAAATGCTACCGTTACGCCACCCTGGCTCCAATCTTGCTGCTTAGAGATTACACGTCCTCAACCCGGATGTTACAGCCTGCTCCCGATGGACGATCTCAGACCTCCCCCCTCAAGATTGTGCGTGAAGTTGGACGGACGCCGTTTGGCGCAACTGGAGAATTGAGGTGCGATGTGGGTTCTTCCCTGGCCGTGGGAAAACACCTGCTGGATAAAGCCGCTACGGCGGAGCCTGCGGTCCGTAAGTCACGGACCGGCTCTGAAACCAAGAAGCGCGATGACGCCATGTTCGCGGAATTGATCGGTCCTTCACAGGAACGCGTATACCGGCTGGCATTACGCATTACCCGCAACACCGAAGATGCCGAAGACGTCCAGCAGGAGACGTTGTTGAAAGTGCATCGCAAGCTTGGCCAATTTGAAGGTCGCTCTCGCTTGACCACCTGGATTTCAAGGATCGCCATCAACGAAGCCTTGATGTGCTTGCGCAAGCGGCGCAGCGCCTTCTATATGCCCCTGGAAGAGACGCTTCAGCCTGCCGAGGAAACCGCCGTTTCCGAGGAGTTCCAATCACCCATAGAGGGTCCCGAGGCCGCCTATTCCCGCAAGGAATTGAGGGAACTGCTCAAGCAGGCGATGGAAAAATTGCGGCCAGCCTATCGCGTTGTCTTTCTGTTGCGGGCCGTGGAGCAGCTCTCCACAAGCGAGACCGCCAAAGTTCTACAAATCTCTGCCAGCGCAGTTAAGGCGCGTATGCGCCGTGCGCGCAATGAATTGAGAGAATGGCTGGAAAAAGCCTGGAGAGCTCGCCTGCGCGACGAGCGCACCATAGCTGCGGCGAGGCAGTGGCTCATCTGAATCCGCGCCTTGAATTTCATATGGCCCCGACGAGTAGAATCAGAAACGCCAAGCGAGTTGCAGGCTCGTCCAGTGGATCGGGCCGCCCTGAGGCGACCCGCCATTCCGTTCTTTCGCCAACGCCCGCGCCGGATACCCCGGATTCGCTTCGTGAACTGCCGCCAGAGGCCGGCCAGAGCGCTCAGACAGGTCGCAAAGCTCTCGCCAAGCGGCAACCGGAGGTCCCAAAGAAAAGTGGGAGCAAATGAAACTGCTCGCGAGATGGCAGGTGGAGGCTTATTCGCCCGTGCAAGAGGTGTGTGAAGTTTTTCCAATGAAGAAAGGAAGAACTAAGAGGAGGACATTATGAAGCGGTTCTTTTTCCGATTCTTGATGATGGGCGGATTGCTTTTTGCGATCCTGCCCACGGTACGAGCGCAAGATAGGGAAAACCACGTCGAAATCGGTATTTTCGGCGACTATTTTCGCCTCGGCGAAACTCGTGGCCCCTCACTCTCGGGAACGGGCGCGACGTCCTTCGGGGGAGTGGGAGCGCGCTTATCCATCAATGTCTCGCGAAGATGGCAAATCGAGCCGGAGATGAACTACGACTTCGCTGAATCCTTTTCCGAGGGGTTTACCGGCCCTTCCGGCACCGTAGTTGGTTTCAGCACGTCAAGGCTGCGGATTCTGCATGGCATGATCGGTCCTAAATTTCAGACCGGCGGCGGAGCCTTCCGGGCCTTTGTTACTGTAAAAGGTGGCGGCGACGATTTCATGTTTTCGTCGGCTCCGGTTACTTTTTCGACGTTTGCGAGCTCGGTTAGCGGTCTTCGCACCAATAACGTGGTTGGTGTCGTCTATCCGGGTGGCGGCATCGAGGCTTATCTCGGGCCCATCGGTTTGCGGATTGATGTCGGCGACGAAATCTACTTCCAGAGCGGCGCCCACAATAATCTCCGCGTTACCTTTGGACCGAGTATTCGGTTCTGAAGGTCTGTAATAACTGCCCTCTCACGGAAGATCGCGGCGGATCTTCGAGACCCGCCGCGATCGTGGCGTTGCATTGCCTATTCGGCCGATTCTATGGACTCGATGTGCATCAACTTTGAGAGCTCGTCGTATGTTCCGGAAACGCGAACGCGTTCGAGAAGCCCCGAGACTTTCACGGGAAATGCCTTAGAAAAAACTTCGGCGCGCAAGGCACAATTTCCCGCTGCCGAGGCCGACTGACATACACCCGGTCAAAATGCCTTCTGGCAAAAATGATTCAAGAATGGGGATTTATTTTTTCTGCGGCCTCTCAGCGAGATTTGGTGCCTGAAGTGCCCATATGTTTTGCGGAAGTGACAAAGGGGGAAGCAACATGCTACGAGTCGGCGATTCCAGCGATGTGCAAGACGTTAACACGTTTTTTTCCAGCGAGAGCGGGATCTTCAATGCGGTTGGGCCCGAGGGGGAAGATATGATCGTGATGTGCCCGCCGGGAGAACCGTGGTTCGTCCGCAAATCAAACTATAAGCCTGAAACCGATAGCCCCGATCAGTCATGGCACGTGACCAAGCTTGCCTCGTGGGCAGTGAGCAAAAAAAAGTGCTGATGCATCAATAGCCGAATCAATGCTCGAATCCTTTAATTGTTTTTCTATCGGGTTCCTTCTGACATGACAAGCGCGGGCATGGGCTCAAAACTTCTCGGGAGTTCGCGCCGGACCTTGGAACTGCAAAAACATCAAGGCTCTAGAGGCGACTTTCAAATTAGACGCGCAGCTTTCACCAATAGTGAGACCCAGGCGCGAATCGATGCTCTCAGCCGCCGGGCTCAAGGGGAGCCCAAGAACGAAGAGATATCGGGTGTGCTTTCCAATATACGCGGAAGTCTTCAAGGGACTGATGCGAATGCCTACTTCTCGCCGCTTGAATCCGCGGTTCCAGGAGCATTCGTGTCTCTCAAGGGATGGTATGGCGTAAGAAAAGAAGCGATCAACTTTCGCGGAAAACGTCAATTATCGTCAACGCTCTCGCAAACAACGACCGGAATCAAGCCACCTTACTTAGAGTTCTGAATCCATTTTTCAAAGGTGGAACGAGGGGAGCCATTCTGCCCATCAATTTTACCGGATCGCGCTCTAATCTTTCGGACAACAACCTTGGCAGGCATGTCAAACCCGTCTGACAGTGCTGAAAATCGTTAAGCTTGCTCAGAACTACGTCAGCCAGGTTTGTTCAAAGCTCCGCTCGGCGTCGAACGTGCTGATCTCTTCTTCCTCCGAAGGCCGTGCAGTAGGCTTGCTGGCGTTGTGAAGAATTTCCTTCAATTCCCGCC
>Ga0307477_10001640_pt1 | contig 18428 bp, 16 predicted proteins | sample atmos_gasesECM2C_FD_203316 | JGI IMG/M metagenome (GOLD analysis project Ga0307477, IMG submission 203316) | Hardwood forest soil microbial communities from Morgan-Monroe State Forest, Indiana, United States - atmos_gasesECM2C_515 | ecosystem: Environmental > Terrestrial > Soil > Temperate...
CCAGTATACCCTTGGTGTACGGGTGTTTCACCTCGCGCATCTCTGTGACCAGGTCGGCCAGTGCCACCAGCTTTGGATGTGCGTTCCTGCCGGTGCAAATCACGTGCACGCGCTCAGGCCGCTTACGCAACGCCTCTACGACCTCGTCCGCGTCCAGCATCTTGTAGCTGATGGTGTAGTTGATCTCGTCCAGCACAACAAGGTCATATTTGCCGCCGTAGATGGCATCGCGGCCGGTCTGCCAGCAGTCGTAAGCCAGCTTGATGTCTTCGGGGTCCGTCTCCGCGCCGCCCACCTTCACGAAGCCGCGGCCCATCGGCCGAATCTCAAACTTGTCGTCTCCTAGCATCTTGGCGGCGTCCAGCTCTCCGTAGTGCCAGGAGCCTTTGATGAACTGCACCATGAGCACTCGCAATCCCTGCCCGACGGCGCGAAATGCGGTGCCCAGCGCGCAAGTCGTCTTGCCTTTGCCGGGCCCGGTGTAAACGATCAACAGCCCCTTTTCTTCCGGCATATCCCTCGTAGCGCGATCGGCATCCTCTTACGAGTTGCGAACCCAATCGACCGCCAATGCAGCAGCACACGATTCTCGGCGTGCACGACGGAACAATACCGCCGCAAACGCCGATCTGCAAATCGGCAGCTTGTCAGTCGAGTTGGAGCCGCTTGGCTAGCTCCGCCGCGATCGCGGCGATGCGCTGCCGGGTCGCGGGTGGCAGCGCGGTTTTGGGCTTGGCATGCGGATCCTGCAAAACAATCCACAGGCCAGGCCTATAGACCTCATCATTGCCGGGACAAATTGCGCCGGTTAGTTGCGCAAGCTCAAGGGGAGAGTCCGAAACGAGATCGAGTCCCGGATGGTGCGCAGGATGTTGGGACAATAGCTCCATCAAAATCCCGCGCGTGTCGTCGACCAGATCGCGAAAGCCCTGCGAGACCAAAATCGCGTCCACGTCCCGGGGCGTGGGCTGGTCCGGTTGTTCAAGGTCATAGTCGGGCAGCGGCTTGTCCAGGGGGATTTCAATGGAGGCGGAAGGCTGGTTTTCGTCCGGCACGATGCGGATAGACATGGTGCGTATGTTTGTACACCAAGCCGCCGCCGCTTGCGATAGGTGGCGCTTCCGATGGCGCCAATGAAACAATCCGCCGCCGCAGACGATGGCGCTTGCGGTAGTGTGCTATTTTTGTGGGGCATCGAGTGGGGAAGGAACGGAGTCTACGTGCCGGCAAGCGATACGCCAAGCCTTGTGCGCATCAGCGGGTCTACGTTCAGCTTGCGCGTGCTCGCCGCGGCCATCATTTTGCTCTTCTGCTACTACGCGCAGGGCGTAGTCATTACGCTGCTGCTCTCGATCTTGCTCGCGTATTTTCTGGATCCCGCGGTCGAGCTCCTGGAACGCGTGCATGTGCCACGCACCATTGGCGCGATGACTATGGTGCTGATTCTCATCGCGGTGCTGGTCGCGGTCGGATATGGACTTGGCGAACGCACCGCGGATTTTGCCGCCAACTGGCCGAAATACGGCGGCATGCTGAAGCAAGCAGCGAGCACCGTAGAAGGCAAAATCATCGGTCTCGAGGGGCGCGTGACGGACCTTGGGCCGGAGGCAGCGAACGCCGCGCGTGCTGCTGACGTACGTCCAGACCCCGGCGTGCTGCGCACGTTAATATTCAGAGGCATCGGATCCTTGTATGCGTTGTTCCTGGAAATAACCTTCGTGCCGTTTCTGGTGTTTTTCATGCTGGCGGGCAAGCGCGAGGTGTGGCACGGGACGCTGCAACTGTTTCCAGTGTCGCGGCGAACGCAGGTAAAAGAAACTTTGGAAGACATGCGCGAGGTCTTGCGCGATTACCTTGCGGGAATGACCCTGGTTACGTTGCTGGTGATCGCCGCGAGCAGCTTGTTTTTCTGGTTCCTGGGCATGGATTATCCCATTCTGACGGGAATCGCCTCCGGCCTGCTGAACATGGTGCCGTACATCGGGGCGGTAATGGCGTGGTTGCCGGCGTTCCTGATCGCGCTGGTGAAGTGGAAGACGATTGGCTCGTTCGTGCTGATCGCCGGCGGCCTGACCGCAATACATGTGCTGGCGCTGAACTTTGTGGCCCCGCAACTCGTGGGCCGCCGCGTACGCCTCAACGCCGTGGCAATCACGATCTCGCTGCTATTCTGGGGCTGGGTATGGGGCGGCATGGGCCTGCTCCTCGCCATCCCCATCACCGCGACGCTGCGAGTGATTTGCGATCACACCGAATCCTGGCGCCCCATCGGCCGCTGGCTCTCCGCCTAGCGACTGCTTTTTCTCTTTCCTCGCTTACGTAGCGGCGGCCTTTAGGCTGGCGCCTCTGTAGCGGCGAGTTCATCTCGCCATCCCGATTGTCATCCCGAACCCGCTCGCGCCCCCGAAACTAACGTGGTAGCCCCGGAAATTAAACGTGGTAGCCATGGACTTTAGTCCAGGGTGAGCGTAGCGAAAAGAGGGACCTGCTTTTTCGCCCATTTTTAGGGGGTCGGAGCTTTAGTTTATCCTGAGCCTCGAAGGGCTCCGACATTACGCACCTCACCCCACCCGTCATTCCGAGTGGAGCGGCCCGGTTTTTTCTTGCGCGCGCCCTTTGGGCGCCGGCTTGCCCCGACGTAGGAGGGGTTCGCGGAGGGAGGACCGCCGCCCCATCGTCTCGCGTCCTCTGCGAGCGATGAATCTCTCTTTTCTTCATCTGCAGACCGCCCCATCCCGCATTCTTTGCGGGGAGAGCCCGGCATCTTGCGCCCCTGTAGCGGACGCGGACTGCTTGCCCTGAGCCCCGGCGGATCGCGGCCCCACCGTGACCACCTAAAGGCCAAACCGCCTTGGCGGAGGCTTGATGATTTTCACAGATCTGTGTAAAACTCCTCCTTGACAATAAGTTGTACTAGGTATATCTCTTGTGCGGAGGTACAATGCCGCAACTCTGGGGGAGGTCGGTTATGGAGGGGAGCAAGGCGTTTTTGACTGTCAGGGTAGACGCGACATTGAAGGAGGAGCTCGTCCAAGCTTCGCAGCTTGAGCATAGGTCCCTCTCCAACTTCGGTCGACTGCTGCTGGAGTACGCCTGGGGCCAATACCTCAAGGCGGGCTCCATCAAGGAATTGCTGGAGCAGAAAGAAGAGCACTCTCAAGTAAAGGAGGATTGAAGAAGTGGATCGACCACAGGTAGTGATAACGCAGCATGAACTTGCGGACATTTCCGAGATGGAGCGCGAGGTCGCATGGCGCACGAGGAAACTCGACGAGATGAAGTCGAGCGTGAAGGAGGCGCTGCTGCTCCACGTCCGCGTGGAGCCGGGCCGCTTCGACGCGAAGCTGCGCAAGATCGTGTACAGGAACGTCCCGTGGAAATCGCTTGTTGTGGAGAAGCTCGGCCAGCCAATAATGGAATGGTTCAAGAAGCTCCATCCCGTGCGCATCCGGTTCGAGGTCGACGTCGTGGAGCACGCAGTGGAGCCGCTGTGGAAGGGAAAAGACGATCAGGCCATCAACATTAGTTAAGGGGCCTCGAACCGCGTCACTCTTCCGAGGCGTGGACGAGAAGGCTCCCAAGGACCGCATAAGTCCGCACAGTTGTGAGCAGAGCCCACACGCCCGCGCCGACCCAGATGCTGGAAACAGCCACAGGCGAAAGCTTTTTGCTCAGTGGTTCGAGTAGTATCGTGACGAGGAGTAGGACGAGCGAGGCGAATAATGATTCCTCGAAGTAGTGCACGACAGTGCGAAAGTAGCCGAGCCTTTTTAGGCGCCCTATGACGGGCTTCGCGTCCATCCCCATCAAAAGCGTGATGGCGATTCCCCAGAAGGCTACAAAGACAACAGAGGCCTGAATGACTCTGTCGAGCATCCGATTGCCCCACTCAGCGTCGGACACCGACAGGTCCAGCGACGTTACGTTGGCCAGGAAGAGTAGCACCCCGGCCAGAAGAGGCCCATACCTCTCAAGGAAGAACAGCATCGAAGAGCCTCCCGATCGGCCTAGGCTCTGAATCTCCGCAGATAGTCCCTGTTCTCGCGTATGGCCTCCCTTAACGCTAGCCTACAGCCTTCGGTATTCAGGCGTCTACCACGTCGTTCAACATCAGCCGTAAATGACAGTTTTCCATGCACGAAATCTACCGTCTCCACGTGCGTATCCCCGTCTTGAGCCTGTATTGCGCCAGTGATGCTGAGCGCCGTAAAGTTATCTCTAGACCGGTTGTACATGTCGATTATTCCGCGAATCGGATTCGGCCTTAGTCTCCGGTCGCTCCGCCCAACTGATATTTCAACCTTTGCCAAGATTCCATTGAAATCGTCCATCATCCCAAGAACTCTCAACAGGGGCTGGCGGCTCTCGCCGACGAAGTCCTGCGGGCGTGCGAGCTTGAAATACACCTTCTTCACTACGTCCATAGTCTCGAACCGCTGCCACGCATCTTCACGCAGAATGACATCGAAGCGCACATTATTACGAGAGAGGTCCGAAAGCAGGTTTTCTAAAGCCGAAGCCCTGAAGTGGCCCCGCCTTTGCACCGCGATAACATCCACTCTCGAATCGTAGAGAAAATGAATCTCCTCACCCAAACCCTCCTGGGCGTCAATCTCGAGATTGTGCCGGTGGCCCGTGCCCGTGTGGACGACACTGGGGAGGTCCTCAGTCCTAATTCGTGCCGCCTCTCCGAAGTACTCAGCGCCCTGCTGCCGCTCTAGGCTCAGAATCACTGCGGGGTCTAATCCACCTCGGATCCTTTGTCGCGGAGTCATCGCGGCAATTCGCTGCAACACGTCCACGAACGCGACAGCGGGTTCACCAGGATTGACTTGAACGCTGGGTTTGTAGAATTCCACGTTGAATTTCGGCATGGATTTTGGGAACAGGATACCCCAACTAAGGTATACATCAAGCTTAAATTGCCCCAGATATAAACTGACATGGATTTGCCTCTACCTCTTCAGTTCCTCATTACCCTGGCGTTCGGCTCGATCACCGGGACGCCCGCCCTCTTCCCGATGACACTCGACTCGCGTAGTATTTCGGCGGCTGCAATCCATGCGCTTCTACCTTGCTGTCACTGATGACGATTGGTTCGGCTATCTCTCAAGTAGCGGCCCAGTCGATGAGGTCAACTTCTGGCAGCCCAGCGGCGGGCGACAATTTCGCATTCTTCAGCCGGGAGAGCCCTTCCTTTTCAAACTCCATAGCCCCAGAAACTACATCGTAGGAGGGGGATTCTTCAGCCATTTCACGATTCTGCCCGTGAGCTTTGCCTGGAGTACTTTCGGAACGAAGAACGGTGCGCAGAACGAAAGAGAGATGCGAGCTCGGATCGCGCGCTACCGGAGGGTTGAGCCAAGCCCGTTTGAGGACTACGAAATTGGTTGCATACTCCTCCAGGCCCCGTTCTTTTTTCCGGAAGACGAATGGATTCCCGCCTCGGATTGGGCTCCAAACATCGTTCAAGGGAAGAGCTACGACACAGCGGACGGAGCGGGACTGTGGATATGGCGGCAGATTGAAGATCGATTGAAGGTCTATGCTCCATCCCCTGCTGTTACGCCGCAAGGCACACAAGAGGAACCGAGGTTCGGGACGCCGCAACTTGTATTGCCCCGCCTCGGGCAAGGTTCCTTTCGCGTACTCGTCACAGATGCCTACAAGAGGCGCTGCGCGTTCACCGGCTCACCCGTTCTGCATGTCCTCGAAGCAGCCCATATCAAACCGTACGTTGAAGGTGGACCACATTCTGTGACCAATGGGATTCTGTTTCGCCAAGACGTGCACACGCTCTTTGATCGGGGCTATATCACAGTGACGCCTGAATACCGCCTGGAGGTCAGTCAGCGCATCAAGGAAGAATTCAAGAACGGGCAGGAGTACTATTCCGCCCATGGGAAGCCGATTGTCTTGCCAGAGGCGACCAGTCTGCACCCCACCGCGGAGTTTCTTAACTGGCACAATCAGAAGGTTTTTCTCGGATGACGGTACCTTTGCCAGGTCCTGACTCTACGCCGGGTGCCGGACCCTTTGATTTTTGTAAGGGTCCGGGTTTAGAGCTAACTTCGAGCACAAACGCCACGTGTGAATTCTTCTCTGCCGCTCCTCGCCGTTCACTGCACCTAATAGCTGTTCGCCCCCGAAATGTGCGCTTTCGCATCCGCAGTCTAGTCTTCGGGACGGCCGTTACCATTCGCTGCTTCTAATAGCCATTCGACCCCGAAATTCCGCCATCCGCTGACTTTTACTTTACTTCCCAACGACCCCCGCGCTACCCTTCCCCATGGTCGCCCGTGTCCCGGCCCCAATCTCGAAGTTCCTTCCACGTCCACTCGCCGCAGTGCGCAGCCGCTTCACTACTCACTACCCACCACTCACTACCCACTCTCTTTTTTCTGCCCCTTTGTTTTCATGCTCCCTTGCCCCGATCAGCGAGGGGCACAAATCCCTCTTCGCGCCTCCTCGATCGCAAAACTCCCTATTTTCATACAGTTACAAATCCCTTTTCTCGCAACCCCTTTCTTTTCACATCCATGCAAAACCCCCGGTGTGTTTTCTGCTTCCTTGCATTTGCACGAGCCACGGGTCACGAGTCACAAGTCACGCCGTTTCATACTCTTGCCGCCTCTTTGGTCTCTCTTTGCGCTCTTTTCTGCACTCGTTTCCTTTGTTTTCAATCGCTTGCAGCCTCTTTTCCGAAAACACCCGGGGGTGGGGGGCATGCGTGAGGAATCCTGGATGAGGCGTCCCGTTTCGGTCCTTAGTCTTGTCGCGCTATCTGCACTCTCGATGACGGCCGCTCCGACCGCTGAAGCTTGGGGTTGCCGAGGCCATGAAACTGTTGCGGCTTTGGCGGAGAAGCACCTGATGCCCCAGGCGAAACAAGCACTGCTTGCGTTGCTGACGGCAAACCCCATCGATCCGCAGTTGAAACGCTATTGCGGGCAAACCGGGCAGGATGCATTCGTCGATTCTTCCACCTGGGCCGACGATGAGCGCGGCCGGGAGCCGGCCACGGCGCCATGGCATTTCATCGATATCCCTTTGAGTGCGACGCAAGGTTCCGCACTAAAGTTTTGCGGCGCGGGCGGGTGCGTGCTGCAAGCCATCATGGACCAACTCGCCATTCTGAAAGACAAGAACGCGCCGGGAGCGAAGCGCGCCGCGGCGCTGCGCTATATCATTCATTTTGTGGGCGATCTGCACCAACCATTGCACGGCGCAACCAACAGCGACCGTGGCGGAAACTGCGTTCCGGTGAAATACTTCACGCGCAATCCGCACCCCAGGAATAATTCCTACGTTCCCAATCTCCATCACGTTTGGGACACGGAAATTCCGGAAAGCCAGATGCAAGGAGCGGATCCGGCGGAGTTTGCGGACACGCTGGATGCCGCGCTCGAGGCTTCCTTCGCGGCCTGGCAGCAAGGCGGAATGCAGTTGGACGCCTGGGCTTGGGAAAGCCATGACCATGCCGTGGAAACGGCATACGGAGCGTTCATCAAATCAATTCCAGTCGAGCCGGACGTTCCGGTGAACGCCTGCACGGATGACAACAACATTGGACAGCGAATGCTGCACAAACACCTCGTCATCGGCCAGGCTTATCGAGACCAGGCGGCATCGGTGGTTGAGGAGCGGCTGGCGCAAGCGGGTATTCGGCTGGCAATGATTTTGAATGAAGCGGCAAAGACTGGCTTATAGCAGTTTTATTTGCGTGAGAACCATTCGCTGTGCAGAGCTATAGCCGTTGTCGGAGCACCGCCATTTGCATCGAGGCACACTCACGATTCATGTCTCTTGCCATTTACGGCGTAAGTGATAACCTGGGTATGCTGGATGCTGCGTTCCAGCGAAACTCTTTCTCCTATACCCGTTCTGGCCCGACCCTCTCGCCAGCGGGAAACCCGGCCCCTCTACGAACTCCCTTCCAGTTCTGAAAGACGAGAAGTACAGATGCCGCCCAGCCTGCGGCCGGAACACGTGCTTGCTACCATACTGTCCGCGACAGAGTACGGTCTACTGTCGTTTTCACTCGATGGCACGATCCAATCCTGGAGCGGCGGAGCAGAGCAGCTTTACGGATATGCCGCAGCAGAAATCACCGGACGTCCGGTAACCATGCTGCTGCCAATCTATCAAATACCAGCCTGCGAAGAGTTCTTGCGGGCCGCCAAAAACGGAGTCTTCGCTTGCCGTGAAAATACAGAGCGCCTGAGGAAAGATGGATCAAGAATCCGCGTGGCGCTGAAGCGGGCCGCGGTTCGCGACGAAACCGGCTCAGTCATGGGGATCCTAGAAACTGCCAGTGCCGAAGGCTTGCATGCGCAGAGCCGGGCGGCGGAAGGGCACCTTCCATCACTGCTGGAACAGATGCCCGCGATACTCTGGACCACGGACCAAAACCTGAGAATCACCTCTAGTTGGGGAGCAGGGTTTAGTCGGTCGAAGGTCAAGGCGAGCGAGCTGGTGGGTCGAACCCTTTACGACTACTTGAAATGCCAGGATCCTCACGCCGCGCCCATCGCGCAGCACGCCGAAGCGCTAAGAGGTATTTCTACTTATTTCGAGTATCGGCACGGCAACCGCCATTTCGGCGTTCATCTCCGCCCGCTGCGCGCGGCGTCAGGTGAAATCACAGGTTGTATCGGCGCAGGCATTGACATTACGGAGCGGAAGAGGAGCGAGGATCAGATCCGTTACCAAGCGACCCATGACGCACTGACGGGGCTGGCGAATTACCGCGAATTTATGGATACGCTGGAAGTCGAAGTGCGCCGGGCCGAGCGCAGCAAGCACGTGTTCGCGCTGCTGCTTCTAGACCTGGACGAGTTGAAGGCGATCAACGACAAGTACGGTCATTTGGTGGGAAATCGTGCGCTGAAGAGACTGTCGGAAATTATCAAGGACCATTCCCGGGCGACGGATCTGGCGGCCCGGTATGGAGGCGACGAGTTCGCAGTGGTGCTGATCGACGCCGACCCCGGAATGGCAAATCGCATTGCACAGCGCGTGGAGCGGGCCTTCCGCAGTGGGCAGGAGCGGCCACCGCTGACCGTCAGCATCGGCATCAGCATATATCCGGAAGACGGACGCACCGCGGCGGACCTGCTGGAAGCCGCCGACCGGCACTTGTACAAGCGCAAGAAAGCGGCACACGCCCAGGGTGTCACCGCGGGCTAAAGCTTCATCGGAAACGCGTAAGCGTATTTTTTCCAACCGCAATCGGCTTCATTGACTTGCGCGGCAGCGCAGCCTAAGATGCGTTTCATCTGCCAGATAGGAGCAATTGCCGCGCCCTCCTTCCTGGCCGATTCCGCATGGTCCCCGGCGGTGCACATTGCCAAGCTCCGTAGTGTCGCATTACCGTTTACTCAATCCGCTGGGCAGCGGCGGAATGGGTGTGGTGTACCGAGCGGAAGACACGACGCTGGGACGCACGGTAGCCCTGAAGTTTCTCTCCTCGCAAATTGTGCAGGATCCCAAGCGCGTGGAGCGCTTTCGCGACGAAGCGCGCACCGCGTCTGCCCTGAATCACCCCAACATTTGCACTATTTATGAAGTCGGAGAGCAGGAAGGCGAGATGTTCATCGCCATGGAGTACGTTGAGGGCCGGCCGCTCTCGGAGTTCTTGCGCGATGGCGGGATGGCGGTGGAAACGTTGCTGCGTTACGGGCGGCAGATCTCCGGCGCGCTGGACCATGCGCACGAACGCGGAATCGTACACCGCGACCTGAAGCCCGCGAACGTGGTGGTGACGCCAAACGGTAACGCAAAAATCCTCGATTTTGGCCTGGCCAAGCGGAACGATCCCGAACAACTCCAGCGCAAGACCACGCAAGGTGTGGCGACGGAAACCAGCGCCGGGCTGACCGGGACGCTCCCGTACATGTCACCGGAACAACTGGAAGGGAAAGAAGCCGGGCCGCGCAGCGACATCTGGTCGCTGGGCGTCATGTTGTATGAAATGGCGACGGGCACGCGCCCCTTTCGAGGGGAAAACCTGTACCGGCTATGCACCGCGATCATTCAGGAGCCTATGCCGCCGCTGCCGGGGAACGTCCCAGCAGGGCTTGCTGCGGTTATCAAGCGGTGTTTACAGAAGGAGCCGTCGCGACGCTATCAACGCGCAAGCGAGCTGCGCGCCGCGCTGGAAGCGTTGGAAATAAGCGGCACGGCCGTCGCCCCAACCCCGCCCGCCCAGGAGAAGACAGGGACTGCGCGGAAGTCACCATGGTGGATTGCCCTGGGTGTGGCAGTCGTACTGCTCGCCGGCGTGAGCATCGGTGCGCTATGGCGCAGCCGGACGGCAAATAGTCCAGGCAAGGTGGGCATGAGCGTTCCCGAAAGGGTGCAGCTTGCGGTTCTGCCCCCCAGCGGCGCGACGGGCGCGGACGACAGCGCGTTCAATGATGGCTTGGTGGAGACGTTGACATCGCGGTTGACGACCCTGACGGAAAAGCATCCGCTGGCGGTGATCCCAGCCAGCGAAGTACGTGCGCGGAAAGTTGCTACGCTGGATGCCGCGCGTGCGGAGTTTGGCGTGAACCTCGGGTTAGTCCTCAACGTGCAACACGCGGAAGGACAGGAGCGCGTGAATTATTCGCTGGTCGACGCTGCTTCTCACCAGCAGTTGCGTGGAGGAACGATTACCGCGCCGCGTGGCGACCCCTTTGCACTGCAGGACCAAGTGTCCGAGAGCGTTACGCAGGCGCTAGAATTGCAACTGCAACCTCAGGAGAAAAGCGCCCTTCAGGCGCACGGCACGACCGAGCCCGCGGCCTACGATTTTTATTTGCAGGGGCGCGGCTATTTGCAGGACTTCGGGGAGAGAGAGAAAGTAGAAAGCGCGCTCGCGGTGTTCGGTCGCGCGCTGCAAAAAGATCCGGCGTTCGCCGCCGCCTATGCGGGACAAGGCGAAGCGTACTGGAGGAAGTATGAACTCTCGCACGAAAGCGAATTGGTGAAGAAGGCCGGCGATGCTTGCCGGCAGGCCACAAATCATAATGACTCCTTGGCTGAAGGGCACGCGTGTTTGGGTTTGATCTATCAAGGGACAGGGAAGTACGAACAAGCGGGAGAGGAATACGCGAAGGCGGCAGCGCTTGAGCCGACGCTCGATGCGGCACAATCGGGACTGGCGCGTTCCTACGAAAGCGCGAATCGCTTAAACGACGCGGAAAAAGCGTACCGCGCGGCAATCACCTTGCGACCGAATTATTGGATGGGCTACAACCGCCTGGGCGCATTTTATATGCGGCACGGCAAATGGGAACCGGCGGCGCAAATGTTTTCCCAGGTCGTATCGCTCGCGCCGGACAGTTTCATAGGTTACAACAACCTGGGCGATGTCAGGATGTTCCAGGGGAATAATGCGGAAGCAATCCCGCTATTGCAGCGTTCCTTGCAAATCCGGAAAACCGCGGACGCAACATCGAACCTCGGAACGGCATACTTCCAGTTGCGTCGCTACACCGATGCAGCGGCCGCCTACGAGCAGTCCACGCAACTCGATCCCCAAAATTACGTGCTGTGGGGGAATTTGGGCGACGCTTATTTTTGGACACCGGAACGCCGCCACGAAGCGGCGGGAGCTTACACGCGAGCGACCGCGTTGGCGCTGGAAGCTTTGCGAGTGAACAGCCGCGATGCCGTGGCACTGAGCTCTGTATCTCTATATCGCGCTATGCTCGGTGAACGCAGGGCGGCGGTTGACTATCTGGAGCGCGCCCTCCGCATTGAACCGAAGCGCCCCGATCTCCTCTTGAATGCCGCGATCGCATACCGGCAGCTTGGAGAAGAAGATCAGGCCCTGGATTATCTGGAGAAAGCGGTGACGGCGGGCCTTCCTGCGGAATCATTGCGGGATCTACCCAATTTTGATAGCCTCCGCAACAAGCCTCGCTTTCAGAAGCTATTCCCTCAACGGTGAGCTAAGTTTCGTAAGGAGAATCCATGAAGACTCTGGCGCAACTCCCATCTCATTTTTTTCCTGGAACTGCTCTCGCACTGACAGCTATTGTCGCGGTGGCGTTCGGGATCTCTTGCTCGCAGACACCCCAAGTTGCACCACCGCCGGTTCCCAAGACAAAGGTATATAGCTGCAAAGATCGTCCGATCAAGATTGACAAGAGCTATGGCAACGGAGTGGATAAGGATCCGGTGGTGGTATGCATTGGCGTGTACGTGACCTGGAGCGGAACGGCACCCTGGAAAGTGTCTTTTGCAACTTCTCCCTTCGCAGGCGGCCAAACCGATATAGACGATACAACAGACCAGAGCAAGCTGGTCATTAAAGACGTGGGTGCAGACGACGCAGCTTTCAAGTATTCCGTCACTCCTGCCGGTGGGACAAAGCGCGATCCGCAAATCATCGTTATGGGCGGAAGTTAGGTCGCATACTATTCTGGTTTGACGAACGGCCGCATCGAGCTAACGGTTTTTCTAGGATCAACCGCGCTTTGAAATAGCCGAATCGCAGCGATGCCCGCAGCCCCAGCAGCGAGGCAGGATTCAACATTCTCGACCGCGACTCCGCCAATCGCCAGCACGGGAAGATTGGCAGCGCGGCAGACTTGCGCGAGACGCGCTAAGCCTTGCGGCTCGCCGAAACCGGCTTTCGACGGTGTTGCGAATATGGGGCCGAAGAAAATGTAATCGGCGCCATCCCGTTCCGCAGCCTGCGCCGCTTCGATGGAATGACAAGAAACGCCGATCAAGAACGATTCATCGATGGGTTGCCGCCGCGCAGCTGATGCAATCAATCGCTTTGCCTCGCCAACCGGTAAGGTCTTTTCGCCTAGATGGACGCCGTCGGCGCGCTCGGCCAGGGCCACGTCCAGGCGTTCATTCACCAACACGCGAACGGTGGACGACCTTTTTGCGGAATATTTTCCTGCGATGGTGAGAGCTTGCCGTGTCAATGACGCCAACTCTCTGGCTGTCAAATCCTTCTCGCGAATCTGCACCCAGTCGACGCCGGTGGCTGCAATCTCTGCGATCTTCCGGGTCAGCGCTTCGATCGAATCTGCCGAGTTCGCGACGGGCAGACTGCGGCGGTCCGTGACGTAACAAAGCAACGGAGACTGGCGCGCCGGAAACGGATTATTGCGGGCGGACACTGGAAGCAGCGGACTGGTTTGGCTCAGGCCCGATCATGTTGACGGCCAAGAAAATGTCCAGGACGCCGAGCCCGCTGACGGCGCCGCGAAACGCAGGATGAAGCAGGATGCGCATAAGCGAAGGGAAATGGCTCAGGAAGTAATTCTTTTCCCAGATGGAAGTCCACGGCAGATAAAACAGGATGGCGCCCATGATACACAGGACCACCACGAGTATAGCGCTGAGCATTCTATTCATGAATGAAAGGTAGGCCCGGCGGGTTGACCCAAAGCATCAACGGATGGGTTTCTGAAGAGCAGCGATGCGCTCACCCACATCGCGATAATCAATGTTCATCGCATAGACCTGGGAAAAACTCTTCAGCGCCGCGACCGGCTCGCCCGCCGACTCCTGTGCTACGCCCAAATCATACCGCAATGCGAGGACACTTTCCGGGTCGAGGTTCGGAGTGAGCAGCGCACGGTCGTACCAGATGGCCGCGACGCCGGGTTGTCCCTTTTCCATGAAGGCAAGTCCCAGGAGCGTGCAGCACTGCATGGTGTAGGGGAACGGGCGGCCGCGATCCGTGGCCTTGGCCACCTTCTGAAACTCGCTGATGGCTTCTTCGAGCAAGCCCATCTCGCGGAAGGCGATACCCAGGTTATAGTGGGTCTCCAGGTCTTCGTCTTCCGCTCCCATTTCGCCCAACTCGGAGCGAAATTCGTCGAAGACTTCCTTGAGCGGACCACTCTCCAGCGTGCTCGAAGCAGGTGGAGCCGCGGACTTGGAGGAGTTTTTTCCTGCCGCCGGCGCCTCGGCTCGCGGAGTCGTATTGGCGGACGCCGGCGCGAGGTCGGCGAGACCAAGCTGGTCGATCTCATTGGCGAGGTCCGCGATAAACTGGTCGGAAGCGAAGGTCGCTTCCTCTGCAGCGGGCGGCGCAGAGTTTTGGTGTACCGGTTCCCGTTTGCGAGGAGCGGCCGGAGGAGTCGGAGGCTTCTGCTCGTGCGCGGGCATGAGAGGCTCGGCATCGAGAACGAGCTCGTACTCCTGCTCCACATCGAACTCTGGCTCCGGCGCCTTCGTTTTCCCCTTGGCTGGTGGTTTTTCTCTGGGAGGGGCGGCCGGTGCGGGAGGCTGCGCCCGCAAAGGAGGCTCTGCCGCTGAAGCGTCCTTCTCGAAAATCGACGCGGTCTCGTGCGCTTCGCGTCGGATAGAAATGTCGGGCAAATCCTCTGTGGAGGGCGTTCCCGCGGAGCTCTCAGCGAAAGGGTTCGTATTTTCGGGTTGCGCGGCCTCGATCGGGACCTCAAATTCAGCGGCGCCATCTTCGCGAGCGGTAGGCGTTTTTGCGCCCGGCTCGGCCGGCCGAGTATCGCTGAGCATCGACGCCCATTCGTCCGACAGATCGACTTCGTGGACCTCTTCAGTGGCCGGAGCAGCGGGCTCGGCCAACGCGGCTTGCTCTGGTGCAACTTCTGCGACGGTCGGGTGGTGCTCAGGCGCCGCCGACTGGTGTGGGGCCAACTCTTCGTCCGTCAAACCTGCAGCGCGTTGGAAGCGGCGGCGCAGTTCCTCGAAGCGTTCCGCGCTGCGGACGTCACCGCGCTCGGTGTGGATTTGCTCCAGTTGTGCGGCAAGCTCTGCGGTGCGGCGGTCGTCGCCCGCGCCGAGAACGAAATCCAGGAGTTTCTCGAGTGTCGGGGCGTGCCTCGGTGCTCGGCGTAGGATGGCTTCGAGCAAACCTATTGCTTTCTGAGTCAATCCATAGCTGGCAAAAAGGTCGACATCGGTCAGCGACTGGGCAATGAATTTCTGCGTTTCGTCGTCGAGCTGGCCATCCGCGGATTCCGCCGGCTTTGCTCGTACTTCCGGAGCGGCCTCGGCCTCGGTGGGCAATTTGGGAGCAGCCGGTCTCCTCAACTCGACAGGCAAAGCCACTTCTTCTTCCTTTTCTGCCGGTACGGGAGTCTCTTCCGGAGCGTCATGGCCCAGCTTGCGCAGAACGGCGTTCAGCTTGCGCTTCGGCGCATCGCTTTGCGGCTCACGAGCGACCAGTTGCTCGAAAATCTCCTTGGCCCGATCGTATTTCTTGGCCGCCACCAGGGCATCACCGAGGTGCGCGAGAGCATCGGGTAGGTGGAATGAGTCGTTGCCGCGGCTATAAAGTTCGACCAGCCATTCCAGCGGCTCAAGTCGCCCGGGCAGCCGGGCGCTCAAGTCACCCAACAGACGGCCGACTACCTCGTTCTCGCCGGCGTCCAGCATGGGGATACGAATGCGCTTGAGAAGCGTGAAGGCTTGTTCACCTTCATCGGCCTGCAGCAGCGCTTCCACGACTGTTTGCGAGGGTCCGAAATTCTTTATGTCGGAATCGAAAACGCGCGAGGCCAGGGCCGCAGCCTGCTCCCAGTCCGAGTTCTTGAGATAAAGATCGAGAAGCAGGTCGGTCTGCTCGCCGCCCTTGTGGAGATCGGCGATTTGCTCCAGAGCTTTAGCCGCCTCCGCGGTGTCGCCCTTGGACGAGTGAATGCGCGCCTTGACGATTACTGCGGCCATGTTCTTCGGATCGAGCTTTAATGCCCGGTCCGCCAGCTTCTCGCACTCCGCGGAATCGCCGCGCGCCAGCGCTCGTTGCGCAGCGGAAACATAGGCCTCGATGGCGTCGGCAGTCTGCCCCATCGCGGTGTAAAGATCGGCCAGGCGAATCTGAATGCGCAGGTTGTCCGGCTCCGCCAGGAGCAGCTTCTTCAGCAACGCCACCGCTTCGGGTTGGCGGTGGCCTTTTAGGTGGATTTCCGCGAGCTGTAAGAAAAGCGGGCGTGCCTCGCTCATCACCCCCTGCTGCACGTAAAGATCGGCGAGTTTCTCGAGTGGACGAATCTCTTCGGGAGCCAGCTTGGCGATGCGCTTGTAGACGGCAATGGCCTTGGTCAGGAAACCGTCGCCGACGAAGATCTGCGCCAAGCGCTCAAAATAATCAATGGCCTGAAACGTCTCGCCCTGCCGGATGTACAGCTCCCCGATGGTCATCAGGGTGACCTGGTCTTTGGGCTCGTACTTCAGGATTTGCTGGTATTCGGCGATGGCCTGAGGGACTTTGCCCTGATTGAGGAGCTTCTGTGCGGCTTCGACGTATTTGCTTTTGCTATAGGCCATACGGGAACTTGCACACTGCGCCGCCCGTGCCTGCTGGAGAGATATGTCCCCGCGCCGAGGCTGAAACGGCAGGCAGAAGTCGTGCCTTCCTACGCTAGCAGGCGAAGAAAAGGCAAGTCAACGAAGGCAGATTTTCGTGTGAGCAGCCAGTTATCCCCGTTGGAGTTAGGAACGCGGCGGCGAAAACCAGGCGAACCCAATGAAACGCCCTCCTATCTTGCCGTGGCAGCCAAACGGTCCGGCCCGTCAGGGCAGAATCGCGTCCGGCAGCAGCGCGATCTGGATGGCCCCCGCGGACCAGCAGCCTGCGTCGCGAACGGGAGCGAACGAATACCGGTGCAGCGGCGTAGGGCCATGTTGGCGCAAAGCCTCCAGGTGATCAGCGGTGGCGTAGCCCTTGTGGCGCGCCAAGCCATACTGCGGATAGACCACATCCCACTCTTCCATGCGGGCATCACGATGCGTTTTCGCCAGGATCGAAGCGGCAGCGATCGAGACGCTGCGGCAGTCGCCTTTGATCAGCGGCTTCTGCTCGATCAGGACATCGAGCTGGAGCGCGTCGATCAGCAAGTAGTCCGGGGCGATGGCCAGTTGCTGAAGGGCCGCGGTCATAGCCTGACGGCTGGCCTGGTAGATGTTCCATGCGTCGATGCGTTGCGCGTCTATTTCCGCAACCGCCCAAGCCAGTGCGTGCTCGCGGATACGCTCAGCCAATTGCGCGCGCCGCTCCGGCGCAAGCTGTTTTGAATCGTCGAGCCCCACAATGCGGCGCTTGGGGTTCAAAATCACCGCGGCGGCAACCACTGGCCCGAATAGCGCGCCACGTCCGGCCTCGTCTAACCCGGCGATGCGCGTCCAGCCAAGTTTGCGCGCCGCTCGCTCGAAACGGGAAGAGCAGAGACGGCTCATTTCGGCCGCGATTTTAGCATGAGAGCAGAGGCTGAGGACCTGAAGTCAGAACCCAAAACGAAAAATTATTCGTAACGCAGCGCAACCATCGGATCCACGCGCATCGCGCGACGCGCCGGGAGCCATGCGGCGAGGAACGCTACCGCGAGAAGAATCAGCAGAGCCAGCCCCAGCAGCAGAGGGTCGTGCGCGTGAACCTGAAATAGCAGGGACTCCAACAGGCGCGAGCTGAGCCAGGCACCGAGGAGACCCAGCGCGGCGCCGGAAATGGTCCAGCGAGCGACGCTCGAAAGCACTAACCTCAAAATGCCCTGCGGGGTGGCGCCCAGGGCCATGCGCACGCCAATCTCGCGCGTTTGTTGCGCCACCAGAAATCCCACCACGCCGTACATGCCGATCGCGGCGAGGAGCACTCCCATGGCCGCAAAGATAGACAGCAGAATGGCGTTGAATCTCGGTCGATCGGCAAGTTTGCCGACGCGCTGGCTCATGGTTTCGATGGTCACCGGCACGGTCGGATCGATTGCCGCGACTTCCGAGCGCACCCAGCGCGCCAGTGCTTGCGGGTTTTGCGGCGTGCGAAGGAGCAAATGTCCCCTTCGGAAATATCCTTCGAGCTCCGGTTTCCACGGCAAGTAAAATTCCGGGTCGGCAGCAGCAGTGAGACCGCCATTTTTTACGTCGGCAGCCACACCGACAATGGTTCGCCACGTCTTTCGGTTCGCAAAAAAGAACGATTTCCCAACGGGATTTGCGCCGGGCAACAGGCGCTTGGCGAGCGCTTCGCTGAGGATGACGGGATTGCTGTTTGCGGAGATATCCTCGGCTCGAAAGGCACGCCCGCTCACGATGCGAATGCCCAGTGCGGAAAAATAATCCGGCGTGACGAAGCGGTAGCCAATCATGCCCCCGGTGCCGTCGGAAAAGCGCGGCTGTCCGGGAACCTCGATCGAGGAAAGGAAGGTTGCCTGCATACCTCCGGAAGGCGGCAAGCTATCGCTTAAGCCGAGCGCGCTTACGCCCGGGAGTTTCGCCAGCCTCGTTTCAAGTTCCCGGAAAAATTCCAACTGTTGCGGCTGCTGTGGATAGCGGTACTCCGCCAGGTCGATTTGCGCTGCAATTAGGCTTTGTGTGTCCATGCCCAGCGGCACGCTTTGCAGCTTCCACAGGCTGCGCAGCAGGAGGCCGGCGCCGGCGAGGAGGACCAGAGAGACCGCGATCTGCGCGGTGACGAGCGTTTGGCGCAAAAAGTT
>Ga0307477_10001641_pt1 | contig 18427 bp, 11 predicted proteins | sample atmos_gasesECM2C_FD_203316 | JGI IMG/M metagenome (GOLD analysis project Ga0307477, IMG submission 203316) | Hardwood forest soil microbial communities from Morgan-Monroe State Forest, Indiana, United States - atmos_gasesECM2C_515 | ecosystem: Environmental > Terrestrial > Soil > Temperate...
TGGCTTGGGATCCAGCGAGCAAGCGGATTTACGTTGCGTGCAACGATTTCGCCGTCGTCTATCAGCAGAAGGATGCAGATCACTACGAAGAGCTCGGCAGAGTTCCCACTGGCTTTCGCGCAAAGACCGCCATCCTGGTGCCGCAGCTCAAGCGCTATTACGTCGCCGCGCCGCGCCATGAAAACGACGCAGCCGGAGTCAAGGTTTACGAAGTCCTGTAGCAATTTTTGAGGAATTCTTTTCGGTCGAGGTGTGGACTCCATTGCAAGCTTCAAGAGCGATTGGAGGCCCACGAAGTTCAGGAGGTCAGCCCAGTCAATCGGTAACGAGACAATCGGGCCCCGGGGACCACGTCGTCGACTCTTGGAGGTGCCCATGTTTTCCAGAATCCGTACCACGAAAAGCGTCGCGTTTTTTGCGTCGATTCTCGCGCTCGCGTTCAGCCCATTGCTCCTCACCACTGCGCGCGCCCAGGTCGCGGGAGCAACGCTCTCCGGCATTGTCGCAGACCAATCGGGCGGAGTAATTCCCCAAGTCTCCATTTCCGTCAGGAACACCGCCACCGACATCACGCGCACCACTACGACCAGCGCCGCCGGCTTCTACACGGTTCCAAATTTGTTGCCGGGAACGTATGAGGTAAAGGCCGAAGCCAAGGGTTTCTCTTCTGAGATACAAGCCGGCATTACCTTGACGGTGGGCCAGGAGCAAGTACTGAATTTCACGCTGCGCGTTGGCCAGGCGAGCCAAACGGTCGTGGTCACCACCGAAGCTCCCAACGTGGAATTGGCCAGCTCGAGCATCAGCGCGACCGTCACCTCCACCACAGTTCGCGAACTGCCGCTCAACGGCCGCAGTTGGACGGATTTGGCGGCGCTCCAACCGGGAGTCAGCTCAGTCACACAAATCCAGACGGACTTCGCCGTTGGGGGCGATCGGGGTAACCGAGGTTTTGGAAATCAAATCACCGTCGCCGGCGACCGCCCGGAACAAAACAATTACCGGCTGGATGGGATCAGCATCAATGATTTCAACAACGCCGCTCCGGGCAGCGTATTGGGCGGCGACTTGGGCGTGGATGCCGTGCAGGAGTTTTCCGTCATAACCAGCAACGTTTCCGCTGAGTACGGCAGGACTTCGGGTGGAGTGATAAACGCCGTCACGCGTTCCGGGACGAATCAGTTCCATGGAGGCGCTTACGAGTTTCTCCGCAACGACAAGCTCGACGCCGCGAATTTCTTTGAGAATGCGAACGGTCTCAAGAAAGGTTCTTTCAGGCAAAATCAGTTCGGGGTTTCCTCCGGCGGTCCGATCAAGAAGGACAAACTATTTCTCTTCGGCGACTATGAAGGGATCCGCTACTCGAAGGGTCTTCCCGTCTCAATTACTGTGCCATCAAATGATGCACGGCTGGGGATTCTCCACGACTCGTGCGGCAACGCGCCCGGAGCCACATACGCGGACCAAACCGCTTTTGGAAACTGCGCGGCGCCGGTTACTGGCGGCCCCTATGTTCCCAATCCAGTGTTTGTGGGCACGTGCCCCGCAAACTCGACAAATCTCTCCTACGGAAAGTCGTCCGTCTGCGTCGATAATAACTCAGCGAAATATCTGAACTTCTGGCCCGTTTCTGCCAATACTAATTCGGACGGTAATACCGCTGCCGATTCCTTTACCGCTAAACGGCTCGTCACCGAGAACTTCTTCACAATCCGGGGTGATGCTAAGCTTTCGGAAAAAGATAACCTCTCCCTTACCTACCTGCGCGACGATACTCCATACAGCTCGCCTGATGGCCTCGATGCGGTGCTGGTCAGCTCCCGCACTAATCGTCATATCGCTAGTCTGGAAGAGACTCACACTTTTGGCCCCACACTCGTAAATTCCGTTCGCGGGGGTTATTCACGGCTATATGAGATCAATGATTTTAGCCCGACTGCCATCAATCCCCTGGCTATGGACTCCTCTCTGGCTGCTTTCCCCAATCAATTCGCTTCTCACGTGACGCTCTCAGCTATCGACCAGTTCACCGGCGGCGTGAACGGGAATACCACTGCTCTGTACACTTGGAACTCATTCCAGGGATATGACGACGCCTTTTGGACGCACGGAACCCACTCCATTAAATTCGGCGGTGGAGTGGAGCGGCAGCAACTCGATCGCCTCAGCCACACCGATCCCAGTGGAGTCTTCACATTTGGCTCGCTGTCTGATTTTATCACCAATAACCCGAGCAGATTCACAGGGGAAGATTTCGCCTCCGTAGGGCCGCAGGGACTACGGCAAACCATTTTTGGCCTGTACACCCAGGACGACTGGCGCCTACGTCCAAACCTGACGTTAAACCTGGGGCTGCGCTGGGAAATGGCGACGGCGATCAACGACAACCACGGTGCGATTGTGAACATGTTCAATTTGACTGACCTGCTGCCCCACTGCGGGACGCTCATCGCGGGGAAGTGCCTGTCCGGCGGCCCACTGTTTGCTAATTCCACACTTAATAACTTCGAGCCACGCGTGGGATTTGCCTGGGACCCGTTCCACAATGGCAAAACGGCTGTTCGCGGGAGCTTCGGCATGTTCGACATCCTGCCTTTGGCCTACCAGTATATTGCCGCCTCCTCCAAGCAGTTTCCGTTCGTCTCGTCTGGAACCATCAACAGCCCAGGTCAAGGGTCATTAGGCACTATCCAGACGCTCCCTCCCCCGGCGGGCGATGGCGGGACTAAAAAAGGAGGGAGTTACACCGAGCAGTATCCCCATCGCAGTTACGTCATGCAGTGGAACTTCAACATACAGCGCGAAGTGGTCAAGGACTTGACGCTGATGGTCGGGTACGTGGGCTCGCGGGGTGTACACGAACCCTTCCGGACCGATGATGCGGATATCGTGCTCCCGACGCTGACGCCGTTCGGGTATCTCTTTCCGCAAGTCGCCGTGGACGGGAGTCAGTGTGTTCCTAACACCCAATGTACCGCGCTCGTAATGGACTCCATGGGAAACCCCATCCCTCCTCCGAGGATCAACGAACACTATGGCCAAATCCATTATCTCGCGTATGAAGGGAACTCTTACTATCACGCTCTAGAAGTGGCAGTTCAAAAGGCGATGAGCCGCGGCGTGCAATTTCAAACCTCGTTCACCTTGGGCAAGAGTTTGGACACCGGCTCCGCGGCCGGTCATGGCGACCAATTCTCGAATTCGATCTCGAGCTTGCCCTATTATGATCTGAGAGCGCTCCGTGCTCGCTCTGACTTCGATATTAAGCGAACCTTGGTTGTCAGCCTCAATTGGCAGGTTCCTTCCCCCAAATCTATTTCAGGACCTGCCGCATGGATCGCGAATGGATGGGAGTTAGGCGGGATTTTCAAGGTGAGTGATGGTGTTCCGTTTACTGCCACTTGGGCAACCGGTGGCGATCCGCAAGGCCTCCGTAACAGCGACGATTGGGCTTTTCCAAATGTGCTGAGCACTCAGGGTTGCGCAACGCTCACCAATCCCGGAAATCCTAACCACTACATCAAGACCGAGTGCTTTACTGTCCCCTCCTGGCCGGGGGACATGACCAGTTGGCAGAATAATTGCGATCCAGCCCCGCCGAACGCTCAGCCGAACAGCGGACCGCAGTTCAATGCGACATTTCCGCAGTGCTTCAACCTTCGCGGCAATGCAGGTCGTAACCTCCTGACCGGGCCGGGCACGACGAACCTGGACTTTTCCGTTTTTAAGAATCAGTCGATCAAGAAGATTTCCGAGAGCTTCAACGTGCAGTTCCGGGCTGAATTTTTCAATGTCATGAATCATGCGAACTTCACATTGCCGTCGATAGCTCTCGGCCGTACGGACATCTTCGATGCCACCGGAGCTCCGCAGCCCGCGACAGCGGGTGTGCTGAACTCGACGTCCACCCCAGGAAGAGAGATCCAGTTCGCGCTGAAGCTTGGCTGGTGATCCTTAGCGTTCTGGGCCTTCCGGATGCCGTTCGGGAACGGTTCCGTTGGGGGGATGACGCAAAATCTGTGTCAGGACAGCCAGACGCTACTATTACAAGTAATCGGTGAAATTGGCGGGGCCTCAAGAACAAAACATTTGTGCATAGTGCGAGGAAATGATCGTCCTTCAAATGCGACGGGCTAGCTCGTCTTGACGGGTTAGCGTCTACGTACGCGAAAAAGGGACCACCCGCACGCGCCGATCCCATCCTCGTCTATCAGTTAAGCAAGCATGGTAGACTGCCGGGGCGCGGTTGCCTGCCAGTGAGCCATGCAATGGACTCTACGCTTACCAGTCGCCGAAAGACTTATATCCCACTCAGCTTCTCCTTGCTTGGTAGGAAAATCGAAGAATTATTTATCCAGCAATATGACCGAATGTCTTTTCATCATAACGATGAAGCAAACGACTATCGAGTTCAGGAAAGGCGTTTGTCTGCGCTCATGTTGGATAAATCCATCTCCGACGAGGAACGCTTCGACTATGCCCGCGCAGTAATCACGCTGGCCGACAAGTATCAGCAAACGTTTGTTCAAAGACTTCTGGACCTCAACAAAGAAATCGACCGCGAATTACTTGCTTTCGAGCAGTTACTAAACGTACGATCACAACAAACTGCTGATTCAGGAAACGAGATTTCACACCTGCAGCGATGGCTGTCTCTTTCACAGGATTTGCATCAGGCTCGCGTAACTGCTACGACGAGCGGCGTCGTTAATAACGTCGTCACCGACAAATGGATTCCAAACATAATTATCAACAGCGACGGGCGTGGAGATATGACGCTCAACACGTCAGAGCAAGAACCGCTCAAGAAGCATGCGGCGGATTCTGTCTTAGTGAAAGATGCGATCGAAAAAGATGGCCGGATTCAGTTGGAACGAGAACCACTGACGAGGAAATTATTTCCAACCGATGAGGATGAAATGAAAAGACCTCAACCCGCTGTGACGCCACAAGGTCCTACTAAATCTATTCATCCGCTTGAGGGAAGAGCGTGGTTCAGACTGGCCAAGGTGATCTATGGCGCATCCTGGGTCATTGGGTTGGGAATAGCTGTACTCATCGGATTAGAAGAAAAGGATGCATGGGTGTTTATCAGCGCAGCCGGTGTCGTGGCAATTGCTCTGATCCTCGTGAAAAAGTTTTTGTATTACGTAATTTTGGGCCGAACAACTGCAACCGAAAAGCCTGGTCGCGGTTTTATAGACATTGAAGACTTGCAGAATGATCTAGCTGGTGTGAGAGCCAGTTCGCCTGATGTTTATCAACGGGTGGTCGCTCCTTTTTTCGATTCCTGGAAACGACAATATGGACGCCGAATTCCGGTTCATGCGGTGAACGTCTTTAACGAACGTATCGACGAGGAGATGAAGGAGATCAAAAGGAAGAAGCAACAAATTCTAGATAAAGCCACAGAAAAGGGAGCAACGATTGAAGTGGCGCAAATTCGCGCTCAGATGGAAGAGAGGAAGACTCAGTATCAGGGAGAAGACCGAGGAGCGTTTAATCGTGCAATTGATCAGTTCATTATGTCTATTGAGGCCAAGTACGGTGCGGCTATACCGATTGCCGAAGCTTCACAATTGGCAGACCAACTCGAAGAGGATATCCGCAAAGACAAGGAAGTAAAGCAATCCAGAGAGCAGACCGTCTCACCCATTTCACCCGAATCCAAGCAACAAGACTTTTATGCGGGCACGAAAACTCATTGGTCATCGTCGCCAGGCTCTTTTGAGCGTCAGCTACAACGGCGCGAAGGGAATCCCATGTTCCCGAAAGCGTTGAGAGAGCCAACGAATGAGGATATTCAGGCGGCAAGGGCAAATGATGAAAGGGATTTCAAGGAAGCCGAAAAAGCAGCGATGAGTTGGATAAAAGGGGTAGAAGAAATGTTAGAGAGCGGAGCAACTATCGGAAAAATGGCGCCGTATCACAAATCATCATCAGATGTGATGCAACTCTGTGCCATAGGAGGCGAGCCAGCCGAAAGTTATAGATTTAAGGTCGAACGTGTCGACAGTGCGGTCGCTGCGGAGATCATAAGAGCAATGGAGAAAAGCTCTCCAGAAGATGCTGCAAAGTTGGGGGAATCGGATAAGACTTGGGTGGCTTTACGGAACATTGGTACTCATCCGCTTCTCGCTCAACTTGCTCGCAAGGGTGGCCCAATCGGTGAAGATGAACACTTGCCGACAATTCTTTGTGAGACTGTTGAAACGGTGAACGAAATCGTCACAATTGTCAGTGCGATCCAAATGCAAGACGCGAAGTTGTGGTATCGTCAAGCGCTGGACTTGAAGCAGCAAGCAGAAGAAGCCAGATTTAGCATCCCTGCGATTGAAGAGAAACTTGCCCTTTTAAAGAAGATATAGCCGCCGGACCTGCACTGGAGGTTGCCGTTCATCGCGAGGTGTTCGTGAATCATTAACCACACTCTTCCGCAATATTCAGCTATCCATTGAGAACGGAGGGGCGTGTACAGTGCCTTCTAGTTTTATTGGAGCGGTCCGCATGGCCGACAAAAAGGAACCTTCCTATCCGGCACTTCTTCTTTCCCAGAACAAGAGACGCTTCTATTTCAGCACCATACCGGTCGCGGACCTGTTCCCCAATTGCTTCGTCGCGCGACGTGAGGAAGACCCCCAACAGGGTTTTCAACGCGCTTTATCGGAAGCCCGGGCTGACGACATTGGTAGGTACTTGGCGGCCGGAGATGGCTCAATTCCGACAAACGTCGTTCTTTCGGCCCAAGGGGAAGCAAATCTTCGATATAATCCGCGTTCAAAGACGATTTCGTTTTCCCGAGTTCCGCGAGCATTTTTGGTACTTGACGGGCAACACCGTTTGTGGGGATACGCAAAGTGTCCAACAAAACATCGCGTGCCAGTAGCAATTTACGAAGGGCTTTCCCGCGCCGAAGAAGCGAAGTTGTTCATTGATATCAATACGAACCAGCGTGGTGTACCCGCGGCACTGCTGCTGGACATTAAACAACTTGCAGAAATTGAATCTGAGAAGGAATCGCTATTAAGGAAATTTTTCGATCGGCTCCAGAACGATCCCAACTCTGCTCTGAATGGAAAGCTGAGCCCCGCCAAGTCCAAGCCTAACCGGATTTCCCGAGTAGCCTTCAATCGCTCGATGAATGTCGCTCTGAACAGCGAGGTTGTTCGGTCGCTGGCAACAGAGGATATATATCGCCTGATTCGTAATTATATAAACTCGTTCGATGCAGAACTGCCTGAAAAGACTACCTTAACAAAGGCTAGCTATTTTGAGGCAATTTTCGAGATGTTTGATGAGGTTGTACGGGCTACGATGACCTCCCACAGCAATGTGAAGCAGCCATCCCTGCAAGGTACCATACGGGCAATTGCAAAGCTTGATTTCGGTGGGCGAGGAAAGCTTACCAAGAAGGGTTACACCGATCTCATGCAAGCAGCATTCCGAAAAGGGGTTGCCCTGTCAGCTGACATGCTGTGATTATTCCGAAAGGCACCGCATGGCAATACCTCCGCAGCTTATGTTTCGACGCCATACCTGCGGAGGCGACAGCCCACTACACTTCGGCAATTCCCCTTTACCAATGGCGCCTTCACGGCTCCTTTCTCGTGACAGCCTGCACCAAGAAATCAATAACCTTACTAACTTCCGGCGTAGAAATTGGTGCCGGACTTCTCGCCGATGTCGAATTCTTGCTGGATCACGCTGCCGAGCAGCGTGCAACAGTTCGCAACTCCATTGTCGAGTTGAGTTGGCATAGTCCCGCATGGTCGGTCGTAACTGCATATTACTGGTGCTTCTTTTCCGCGATGGCGATTACACGGATCACCGGCAGAACAACTTGGTTCCTTGATCGAGCGGCACTGAGTGAACTCAGGCAATTGGCTGGAACCACGACACAACCGCGGGCGGGTGCACTGAACCTAACTTTGGGTCCATACGTCAGTGCGATGGATCGTGAGATAATCCTTCAACCGAGCAGAGCCCACTTACACGACTCACTTTGGAATGTGTTCCACGGGCTTGTTGCTGAACTTTTTAACCGTACGGACCAAACGGCAAATTCGTCGGAGTACCGGCTATGGTGGTGCCTGCATGAAGCGCGACTTCGTCTCGGCGCAGACTGGCCCAGCGAGATTCGCAACATTGTTAATTATCGACCAGGATGCGCTTATAGAGAGGTCATTCGTAATCCTGAGATCGATATAGCTCCGTTCATTCGACGAAACTCGCCGTTTACTCCCGAAGGACTCATCTCAAAGCTCGAAGACGAGCTACTGAAGATAAAAGCGGGCACACCCGCGCCCGATCAGGTTCCGCTTCTTTGCCGAGTGTTGCTATTATTTGCGATCACTGCCTCAAGTATTGCCGAAGAACTTCATTTTGAACTCATCGGCCGAGCTCCCGCTGATCGACGCTGGTCGGATTTGCGCCGCCGTTTCTTACAACAGCGCTGTGCAACTCGTGACGTCCGTTCCTTTTGGCCCTTCGGCAGGGAGATATAACAAGAGTTGTCACAGACCACCGGCGAGATCAGAGTGTAGCCTACGTTTTGATATGCGCTAATGTAATGGTGGCTTAGTGCAATGCGGTACGGAGTGCCGGGCGGATAGATTACGAGTCTGTTGGAGAAACTCCCACAAGCCGAGCGAGTATCAGCCAATGCCTTGGGTGCGGTGTTCGCCTACCAGCCCGAATATTCGTTGCGTACGGCTCCGAAATACCGAGAGCGGTCGCGATAGCCGGAACTGATATTCCAGCAAGCGCGGGTTGAATCTTCGTGCGGTAGGCTTCTTCTGTAAACCACTTGGGTAAATCCGAGGGCTGCCACGCTCGTTTGGCTGCATTCTGCCGACGCTGTGTTTCGCTGCGTCGAACTTCGGCTTCCGGGGCATGTGACGCTACGCGCCCGCGTTTCGCCGCTTCTATCAAGGCTTTGGTGGAAACCGTCGGGGCGCACGTCGCACAGTAGCTATCGTCGGATACAATCGTTTTCCCGCAAATTCGACAGATATTTACAGGCTTCGGCGATTGGGCAGTCCGTAGATTTGCCGACCTTCCTTTGGCCTCTCGGCGGTGCCTTTCCGTCAGGGGCGTTGGTGGAGAAAATCCGCGAGATGGTTTCCGGGCCGTTGACCAGAGTTTATCGCAGACCCACTCAGCGATTGGCCCGACCGCACGACCCCACGTCGGCGCTGTTTGCGAAAGCTGTGCAGCGAACGACCCCATCAAACGGCACGATCCGTCGCGCTGCTCGAAAAACCACTTTCGCCGCAGCGGGCCACGCGCAATCCAGTCGAGTAGATAAGCATCCACGTGCGGGCGGATCGGTTCCATCAAGTCGCAAGCGAGGCTGTCGCGCGCGTCAGTGTCAACGTGTAGAATCCCGATTCCGGGATCGAGTCCGAGCGCAGCGGCCGCCAACCGGGCTTCAGATTCGAGCAGCGCGTAGAGGTAGTTCAGAATCGCATTAGGTGGATTGATCGCGAGTCGAGGAGACCCGGTCAAGGGCGAATGTCGAGCACCAAACGTCCTCCATTGATTAGGCACCCGGTGCAAGTCGCGGGTCGGAAAATTGATCGACAACCCGCGCCATGCGGACCAGTAAGCAAGCGCAGCGTGCGATTCGAGTTGACGGACGGCAACAATGGTATCGGCCTCAGCCAAGCCGATACGCAATTCCAGAATCCGGTCGGCTGCGCATGCGTCGTTGAGCTTTTCTCGGGCAAGCTTTTCCTGTCCAATGAGTTTTCGATGGATCAACTCTCTTGCAATGCGTACAGCGGCACCGGAGTGGTGTGCGAGGGACTGCGCGCGCCGTAACCTGGCGTCGGACGGACGGATCGGGTTCGCGGTAGCCAGCACCGAGCCGTCGCGTTCCAGCATCACAAAAGCCGCATCTTGATCCGCGAGCCAGCGAAGAGCTGCCAGCGAAACGAATCCATCGGACCCGATTAGAATGAGACGGCGAAGACCGTGACCTACGCGCGGGAAGCGCGCTTCGCGACGTTCGCCGCCGATCCCGTCCTTCAATATCAAATGGCCGCGATCCACATGCACCGATATTCCGTAACCGTAGAGGGTCACGACGCCATGCCGAGGTGTGAGTAAATTGCGGGACTGCGAGAGCTGAGGTACGCTCGCCGAAGCTGCCATTGGAGATACCCCTCCTATGGTGGTTAGGGCTTGTCGCCTGTTACCAGCAGACGATAAGCCCGCTGTTTCTAAGGTTTATTTTATCAATTTCGGGGTGGGTTGATCTCCGAATATTTGTGCGCCGGGAATCTCTCAGAATGAGAATTTGTTCGAGACTGAATCGCTAGGGCCTGCACCCTCGCATACTTGAAGCGGGTCAGATAGACTTACCGCAAAATGTTTGCCGACGATGACTACCTACCTAGTCCGACGCCTTTTTGGTTTGTCAGCGAGGAATTGTTGACTGAGGTTTTGCGTTCTGAAATCAATGCTGTGAACCAACTGCGGGCCAGATACCCTAACGTCCGTAATCTTTTCGACTCTCCTGAAGCTACAGCTCAACAGCGCACCGTATGCTTCGAGTTGCTGGCGCGCCGCAAACTGATGGGCATCGTCTATGACATGTTCGCGGGGCGTCATACACAATCCCCTTCTCTAGGAGACGCGGAGTCAAACGCTCTCACCGGAACGCAAAATCTTGTTGCGGGTGACGCTCCAGCCTGGGCGCGCGAGGTCAATGACGTAGCGGAGCTACTACCATACCGCATCAACGACGCGCTACCGAAACCGCTCCGCGCAGGAAGGTATGATGCAAATGACCGGGCACAAGCTGAGGCCGTCAAATCACTCAGCAGCGTTGAGCAAATTCAAGCGCTAACTTGGCGAGTACTGGATCAACAGCTGCGACGTTTAAAGCGACGTTGGTCAGCGACTATCGTAACTGGCCGGAAGGGCTCAAAGCGTGGCTTAAAAGGCGTTGAGGGGCTTGTCCACAAAACTGATCTCTCGCGCTACAAGCACGGCTTGACAGAAAAGCAGCAACTAGCTTTTTCGCTGAAGTATGAGTACGGACTCAAACTCAGCGAAATCGCTTCACGCATGGAGCTTGACCGGAAGACGGCATACGAACACATCAAGGCTGCCACAAGGAAAATCGACCAGGTTCGTTCAAGCGAAAAGCGCAAGGCCCGCGCCAAGAAAACGCCCGATCTCTAGCCTGAACACAGCACCCCACATTTTCTGCCCGCCAAACCCTGCCTTCTTCCAGCAAAAGAATTTTTATTCGCCCTCTTTGCATCTAGTTACGCGCAATAGCCACCCCACAACACCCCACGCGTGGCCCCTTAGGGTGAAGGAGCTAAAGGCCATGCGTAAGAACCAGGAAGCACAGAATCCAAAACGACGACGGGCGCTAGCCGTGCTAGCACGGATGCGCAGCCGCGGAGAATCGCTGTCGGAAGCTGCGCGCAACGAACATACGACGCCCCGAACCGTACGGAAGCATGTTGGCTCAGCCCTCAGGCGTGATCCGCGCACAGGCCACGTTGTCGCAAAAAGCGGGGACACCTTCAGGCGTGACATTTATGTGCTCACTTCAGAGGGGTACGTGCCAGTCTCGGTCCGTTCCTCGAAGCAGACGCAGCTTGCCTCAGAACATCTGATCGCCGTCGGTCGATTCCTGCGGACAGGCGATACCGAATGGCTTAAGCCTTTCGTAGGGAAGCGTGTAGGTGGCGTCGAGCTGCTGACCGATTCAGATCGGCTCCGTGAGTTAGATGATGCGGGTTTGATCAAACTGGATGCGCTCTATCGTGAAAATCGCAGCGGAACGCGGGAGAAGTAGGTATGAGCTTCCCGCACAATCCAGCACGGGACGCACGGCGGAAGGCCGAGGTGGTAGAGCAACTCGGAACGAAGCAGGCTCCGTGTCAGTACTGCGGACTCACAGACCCGCTCGTGGTGCGCCGTCGGCGGATTGTCAATCACCACATTTTCGGGCGTGATCGCGACCAACTTGAGGTTCCCACCTGCTTAAATTGCCACGCGGTTGCGCATGAACATTTGCAGGACGCAGAGGTGCCAATGGCTCAGGAAAAGGAACCAACCAAATTTGCTCGGGCAATTTTTCGAGCACTAGCCGTTCATTTCGAACTACTGGCGAAAGCCTGCTGGCGATTCGCTAAGAAAATGGAGGAATGATGCTTCACGATCTTTATTTACGCGCGCACGTCGTTGACTCCGAGGATGCGAACGAACGCGTGGAATCACCCGCGCAGCCCTCACGAGCGCCCAAGCTGTGGCCTGACTACGCTCTTGTTTTGGACACAGAGACAACGCTTGATCTTGAGCAATCGCTTACTTTTGGTGTTTGGCGCTTCTGCCAGCTTCAGGGCACTGAGTATGTAGCGATCCAAGAGGGAATCTTCTATCGGGATGGCCTGGCCCGCAAAGATATTCAGACAATCAGGGCCTATGTGCAAAAACACTTCACAGACGGACTCGCAAAAGGGGCAGAGCGAGAGCTAACGGTTCTCCCGCGTGCTGAATTTGTCGAGCGTGTATTTTGGGAATCTGTCCGCGCTGGCGCGCTCATTGTGGGATTTAATCTATCGTTTGACATCTCACGCATTGCCGCACGTTGGACGGCTGCACGCAACGGCGGCTTTTCTTTTGTCCTGAGCAATTTGAGCAAAAAGCAAGTCCGAAATATTCATCGCCCTCTCGTCCGAATTTCGCCACTGAACGGAGTTGCGGAGCAGTTTGAATTAACCGCCGTGCAACGAAAAAGTGAGCAATCTAAATGGCGTCGCGGGCGTTTCCTGGATTTGCATACGCTGGCGTTTGCTCTGACGGACAACAGCTATTCGCTCGCGGGCGCAATTACGGCTTTCAAGTCTCATCCCGAAAAGATGGAATACGAACCAACCGGAAAAGTGAGCGACAAAGAAATCACATACGCGCGCCGAGATGTATACGCAACTCTCGGACTGCTCAATGCTCTGAAACAGGAGTACGACCTTCACCCCATTACGTTGCGACCTGACCGAGCTTACAGCCCCGCGTCTATCGGCAAAGCGTACTTGCGCGCAATGGGGATTGAAGAGCCGATGCAAAAATTCAAGAAACTTCCACCCAAGATTCACGGGATCGCTATGGCCGCTTATTACGGTGGGCGTGCGGAATGCCGTATCCGGCGCTGGCCAGTCCCGGTGGTGCCAGTTGACTTGACAAGCGAGTATCCAAGCGTCGATGCGCTGCTTGGCATATGGGATTTGCTAACGGCGGCGCGCCTGACGACAAAAGACGCGACAAAGGATGTGCGCACGCTACTTGCAAACGTCACGTTAAGCGATTTGTTTAAGCCCGCGTTTTGGAAAGGACTTAATTTCTATGCGCTGATCGTTCCAAACGGCGATATTTTGCCGGTTCGTTCCGTTTACGACGACAAATCCGGGACCTGCAATATCGGCTTAAACGAATTGCATTGGAAACAATCGATGTGGGTCGCCGGACCCGATCTAATCGCGAGTGTGCTCTTAAGCGGCAGGATTCCAAAAGTAAAGAAAGCAATCCACATCGTTCCGCACGGAAAACAGCGCGGGCTTCAAGCAGTTAAATTGCGAAGTGCCGTTTCCGTGGAACCAACAAAAAAGGATTTCTTTACCCGTGTTATCGAGTATAGGAAACAAAACAAAAGCGATGACCGGCTGCAATATTTCCTGAAGATTCTCGCAAATAGCACATCCTATGGCACTTATCTCGAACTGAATCCCGTAAAGGTTGACCTTGATAACCGCCGGCAAATCACAGTTTATTCGGGCCAGCACGTATCCAAGGTGCCCGCCCCGGACACAATCGAGCAGCCCGGTAGCTTTTACTTTCCTTTGTTCGGTGCACTGATTACCTCAGGCGGACGGCTGCTACTAGCAATGATCGAGCGCTGCGTCCGGGATGCTGGCGGAACGTACTTGTGCTGCGATACCGACGCGCTAACTATCGTCGCGAGCAAACGTGGAGGAGAGGTTCAAATGCCGGACGGCGCTCCCCCGATCAAGGCTCTGTCATGGAAGCGAGTCGACCAGATTACGAGCCGATTCGATTCTCTTTCCCCGTATAATCGGAAAATTGTGCCGCATCTTTTGCGGCTCACGGATGACAATTACGATGAAAATGGCGCTCAACGCCAGCTTTTCGGATTGTCGATAGCGGCTAAACGCTACGCGCTCTACACAACGAAATGTGGCCAACCATATTGCAGCCATCGCAAGTGCGTCACAATCGTTGACCCGAAAGCCCACGGTCTAATCTTTTTTGCTCCAAGCGAGGAGCGGGAGAACGACCTCCCAAAGTGGTGGTTCGAATTGTGGCGTTTTCTTTTGGCGCTCGAATTCAAGCAGATTATCGAGCCAGACTTTAATGTTCTGATGGTTGCTGGGCGCGCCATAAATGCTCAGACCGGTACCGATGTTGATGGCCAGCCGCCATGGATTGGCCTACCGGCCATGATGAAAATGAGAATCTCAACGCCTCATTATTTGGAGCAAATGAAAGGCAAAGCTAGCCCGTTCGGATTTGTTTTGCATCCACGAACACGCGACAAGCTAAATATCATCACGTTGGGCGATATTTTATGCGGCTACGTCCAACACCCTGAGATCAAATCGCTTGGACCGGACGGAGAGAAATGCAAGGCTCACACGCGCGGGTTGCTACGCCGGATGACGATTAACGGCGGTCTACAACATTGCATAGGAAAGGAAGTTTCGCGGTTTAAGCAGGGCAAAGACGATTTCATCGAAAATATCGATGACGTTTGTATTCATTACGATGGTGGACGCGTGGCCGCCAACGAGAGCCTAACAGCGGAGATCAGCGCGCGCGGATTGCGAAAAACAACTAAAGAGACAGGACTTGACCGCAAAACGATTCGGGCGATTCTCAATGGAAAGAAGGTGAAAGCCTCGACGCTCGCGAAGGTGGTGATCGGGTTGCGACAGGAATAGGTCATTCACACTTCCGGCGGGAGCAGACCTCAACTGGTAAACTGGATCTATCCCATAGTTTCAAGCAGAAGAGTATTTCGTGGAGTGTGAAATGGAAGAGGTCGAGTTTCGAATCGTAATCAACTGTCCGGTCGCTTTGACTGCCGAGGCGGCAAGAAACGTTGAAGCAAAATGCAAACCAAAATGGAGGATCACTCGATTATCCTTGCAGCGGCTAGAGCCGAATGTTTTCGAATGCAAGATCGGAATCGACCTCCGCGATGTATCTCAGGAGAATCACGCTGATCTAGTTGCCTTTCGAGATACATTCCTTAGCCTTCTGGCGCTGATCGCCCTAGTTCCCGTCAGACCGCTGATGAAAGGGACATTCAACTTCCCAACGGGAAACAACACGTTCGCTCAGCTATCGCTTGGTCCCATGGATTACACGTTTCCCGAAAAGCCAATTCTCTCGTTTTCTCCTATGGTAGAGGGTTTTGGGCTCGATGAAGGCTATCGCGTCGCCGTTTGGTTCATCTGGCAAGCAATTAATAGTAGCGAACCAGTGCATCGTTTCGCTAATCTTGCGATTAGCTATGAGCTTATTGTGGGACGAGATTCACCTGTCACCGGGTCAAAACCGCCTCGGTGCAGTTCGTGCGGAACAGACATTGGACAATGCCCCAAGTGTCAAAAAGAACTGAAGGTGCCATTCACACTTCGCGAGAGAGCTAAGTTCCTGTTTGCCGACCGCGAGTTGTTGGATGATTTTATCGATTTCCGCAACAGGACGTTTCATGGCGGAGTCGCGGACGTAATCGCGAAATCACGCGATCTGGCAAAATTGAATACAGACCTGCTAGTGAATATCAGGAATTATTTGGGTAACAAATTGGGGCTGACGCAGATTGATTCATCTCAGATCGGTCCGGCTGTAGATACTCCTGATATCATCATGACCGTCTTCTTCGAAGCGAACCCTTGAGTGATTCGCCCTGAGAGGCCAAATTCAAGCGAGTCGCGTTCTCCTAGGAGCGATGATCAGCGTTTGTGACTGGTATAGATGGAATTCGGGAATTAATGACTTCACGACGCCATCGCGAAGCCGATGGTGCGCAGCCCCCCAGAGGTGGGACTCGTCGAGTGGATATTTCGCGTGAGGATTGTGAAAAACCTTTGCAGCTTAGAAAATGGCCTCTCCCTTAACATAACAAATCGCGCCGGAGTTCGAAGCCAGTGCCTTCTTGATCCATCGATTCGCATATACAATTCTTCCAAAAGATGCTGCGGAAGTTCCTTATCGAACTAGTTGTTGTCGGGATCATTGTGGGATGGGCTGTGGCTGAATTCCTAGACGCCCTCACGCCGTGGATTCCGTGGCTGTGCATGGCCGTATTGTGGCACCTCACCTGGGAAATTGCCAAGGGACGCCGTGTCAAGCGAACGATCACTCACATAGTGCGGGGAAGGAGTGTGATGGTCCTATACACCCTAGCTTTCCTTGTAGGTGGATTGTTATCTGTTGCGTACTTCTGGAGTGTTAACGCCGTGCTTAGTAGGGTGGCCCGAAAAGAGCAGTTTCTCACCACCCAAAAAGCACGCTCCCCGCTCTCAACACAAAGTCCATTATCACCTCAATCGATAGCGGAGCAAAATAAAATAGGCAACCCCGCCCTTTCACATGTGGAGGGCATCCCTGCCGAAACTCCGATCGAGAATCTCGCCCGGCTTGGATGGAATATCAAGAGTGATGATAAGGCCGGTATCACGTTTGAGATTTCTGACAAACCTTTGCCGAGCATGAAGGAATCAGCAGATTCTTTTCGAGCGGTTCACAAACCATTCCGATTGAATCTTCAGCAGGTCCCAAGCATTGCCGGCTTGAGATTTCTCTCTGAGGTGAACGATTGCGTGGGCGTAGAGATCGGTGCGAGCAACATAGACGACCTAGCAGAGTTGCGAGATTTGACCAGTTTACGGACTCTCGTCATTTCACAGACGCCATTCACCGCGCGCAATGTGCTCGACATTAGCCCCCTTTCTTCATTGCTGAATCTCGAAACCCTCAGCTTGGGTATGTCGAGAGTCACCAACCTCGAATCTTTGCGCGGACTGACGAAACTGAAATCGCTTAGCATTGGCGGGTCCTTGGTTCGAGACCTCTCTCCCATTAAAGGATTGACGTCGCTGAAATCGCTAGATGTTAGAGATTCTGGGGTGACTGATGTGTCTACGCTCGGTGGAGACGACGCTCTAGAGGAATTGAGTGTTGACAATAAGCAGATTCCCAGCCTGACACATTTAAGTCGGCTCCCGAACCTCACCAGGCTAAACATAATCGCTCGGGTACCGGTTGACATGGCGGCAGTCGGGTCTCTTTCTAATTTGAAGTTCCTATTTATTTGGGGGCCGCCGGTAATCGACATGTCGCCACTGCGGAACCTCGGCAAGTTGACGACATTGCAGGTAAGCGGTTTCGGGTTTACCGCTGGACGGTCTCGCATTATAGATGCGGATGCAATTGGAGACCTTTCGCAGTTAAGGACCTTGACCCTTGGATCGGTAGAAATGAACTCTCTAATGTTCCTAACTAGGCTAAATAACCTGGTCCAGTTGAATCTCAACGACCTACCAGTTACGTCGGTATCTGAGTCGGCAGATATTAAATCCCTAAAGCAAATATCTCTGGTCGATGTGCCTATCGTTGACATTTCTCCCTTTCTGTCGCTGCCTAATCTCGCAGAGTTATCTCTTTTGCGAACTCCAGCGCGAGCGGATGTTGTATCCGAGTTGGAGCGACGAGGGGTAAAAGTGATCATGAATTAGCTGAAGTCAGCCTCTAGCGCGATTCGACCACTCCCAGAATTTTAAGCCCGTGCCGCCGTGCTTGCGCTTGACACTGCCAGGGGGTGGTCCCTTTTTCGCGTACGTAGACGCTAACCCTAGCTCGTCTTGACCCCTTTCGTCCCCTCGACTACACTGACCTTTTGATCTGCTCCTATTTTCGATGCTGAGGGGAGAGTTCTTTGCCGAAACGCACGTTTCAACCGAAGGTGCGCCGCCGCCACAAAACGCACGGCTTTCGCGCGCGCATGAAGACCAAAGGCGGCCGCAGGGTCCTGGCGGCGCGGCGCAAAAAGGGACGCCATCGTCTTACACCCATCTAGAAACTCGGACCCGCCTGCCGCCCGCGTGCCCAACGGACAAGGACGGGCAGCGCAGCCGCGGCAAGATTTTCCGCGCGCCATTCGACTCGTCAAGCGCACGGAGTACGAGGCCGTCTACGGAGCGGGCCAGCGGCGCTCGAGCCCTCACTTCACCATTTTTTACCGCGTGCAGCCAGCGATTCGGAATGAGCTTTCCGCGCCACATTCTGCTCGTGAAGACGCACAAGTGAGGCCCGCGGAAGAGGCCGTGCGACCCGCAAGCCGCTTCGGCATCAGTGTAAAGAAGGCACTCGGCGGAGCGGT
>Ga0307477_10001642_pt1 | contig 18419 bp, 15 predicted proteins | sample atmos_gasesECM2C_FD_203316 | JGI IMG/M metagenome (GOLD analysis project Ga0307477, IMG submission 203316) | Hardwood forest soil microbial communities from Morgan-Monroe State Forest, Indiana, United States - atmos_gasesECM2C_515 | ecosystem: Environmental > Terrestrial > Soil > Temperate...
GCCCCTGCCCAAGCTGAAATCTGTCTGTAATTTCGCAACGAGCCGACGATTCCTGAGCGTGAAGACTTCGATTCTTGATTCGTCCAGCGCCTTCTGAATGATCATTGCATCCAACGCTTTCTTGGAACTGCAGCATTCCTTCTCAACCTCACCGGGAATGGCTACTGGTACGTTAGTGTTGGTCAGAAATAGGTCAAGAAGATCGGCCTTTGCGATCAGGATCAGCGTAGACGCGTCGAAGACAATCATTATGACAAAATATGACAGACGTAATTCTAGCAGAAAAGAGATGTAAATAGAAGAACCAAGGGCATTCCTGACCGTCAAAAAATCGCAGCAAAGGCTTATCGTTCTAACGTTCAACAGCTCGCACTGGCACCGTTCGGTCGCGAACCGAATGCTCGTCGCTGTACAAGCTATTGAGAAATGGGATGTTAGCTGCGTAGGAATCGAGCCCATGCTTTGCCGCGATGACAAGGACTAGTGAAGGAATCTTGATCTGATGTTGATAAAGCGAGCTAAACCGAAGTTCGTAGGCAAAGTTAGCACCGAAATCGCTCGCCCGTTTGCGCTCGTATCGAAATCTGTTTCTCCGCGATTGTTGCAGATCATGTCCCCCATGTCCCCCAGCCTCTGCTTGAAAATACTCCGTAACTAGCACAAAATGGAAATGATCCCCGGTAGCTCAATGGTAGAGCATTCGGCTGTTAACCGAAGGGTTGCTAGTTCGAATCTAGCCCGGGGAGCCAACCTTAAATCCCGCTCTCAATTAGACTTATGCTGCTTTTGCTTTTTCGCTTCTAACCACTTTTGGTTGCCCAAGTAGCCCAAAGGAAATCTCAATACTTGCTGGCAACGCAAAACCTAGACCAGTTTTCTCGGCCACGTCTTTGCGCCACTCCACATCCTCCGTCAATTGGGCAGCGTACTTGTCCGTTACATCTTTGTTTGCGTGGCCAATCCAGAACTTTTCGAGGTCCCAAGGCACGCGGTTCTTTCGCAGGTGCATAACGCGGAATCGCCGGAAGCTGTGGAACGCCTTTCCATTCTGTTTCAAGTTGAGCTTGTTCAGAATGGGGTTCAGGCCGTCACGCAAGATGTTCCGTTGTAACAGGGGCTTACCAGAGTCGGCATGGAATAGAAAACCGTTGGTTCGGTCTCCGATGTAGCCCTTGAGCATGACCGCGAGGTCGGAACAAACGTCAATGTCTCTGACGGCGTTCTCCGTCTTCGGGTCCTGCTCCTTGCAGTTCCACACGCTCTGTCGGACGTACAGGGTCTTGCAGTCAGCAGAAACGTGTTCGCCCATTTTCAGACCGAGGGCTTCTCCAATCCGAAGTCCGCTTCCAGCTAGAAGAGCAAACAGAATTCGGTAGCGACCTGCAGCTCTCGAAACGATCTGTTCGACTTCTCTGGCTGTAAACGCGGGTTTGCTCTGCTTCCTTTCGTTGACGATTGGAAGCCCGATGTGATTTAGGTTCCAGTTACGCGAATGCAGTTGCTCACCCTCTTTGTTAACTGCCGACGCGACGACGGCTTTCACCACCTGAAAGTAGGTGACGATAGTCTTGTCGGCCAGTGGAGGTTTCGCAGTCTTCATCGCAATAACCAGCTCCCGAGCAACTTCGTTTTTTACGTCAGCCAGGGGCTTATCCCCTATGACGTTACCGAGCCACGTCACGGCGCTTTCGTATCCCGCGACTGTGGCAGACCTCATTGGAGTCCGCCTCTTCTTGCTGAGGATGCGGCCCGCACGGATTTCCCTGAGCCACCAATCAGCCTGTTCTCTGAAGGTGGTCAAAGGCCCCGTGACTTCGTTGAAGGTCTCAACGGAGTCAACGCCAGTTGCGATGATGTGCTCACGCAGCTTGCGCTCGGCTTCGGTCCTAGTCACCTTACCGAAAGATACGGAAAATCTCTGCCTCGCATGTCGGCCGGGAACATCCTTCCAATAACGGCCATACTTTGGACAGAATCCTTTCGGATGGGTGCAGCCTCCTTTCTTGCATAGTTGTTTCACGAACACTTCACCATTCTGACCGACACGGCGGCTCATGCACTTGCCTCTCCGCCTTATCGGTATCGCTGCCACGGAATCTAGCACAGTGCTTGTGGGCAGGGAAATGACAGGATGATTCTGTTCCTGAATGGTTTCCCGTTCCTCCGCGACGTGGATAGAATCATGACAGCCCATGCTAAGAATTCCCTGCGTTCCATATGGGGATCGCTGCCTTCAGCACCTTGATTACGTCTCGATTTCCGAGGGCCTCTTGCAAAGGCGGGGACTCGAAGTAACTAAGCAATTCCAGCCCGAAGGGTTTCAAATCCTCGACAGGTTCGAAACGCACTTTGGCCGGGTTCGCAACTGCATCGTAGAAAGTTTCTATACCCTCACGACGCAACCACCGGCCACTTGCTTTCTTTTTACCCCACAGAACGATGGAGCGCGACGTCGTAAAAATCCGCGCCCGCATGGGCAATAGCTCTAGCGTGAATTTCACTTTTTCGCCCACGAGGTAGACGGACAGGTAAGCGGAAACGCGGTGCACGTCAACGAATCGAATGTCTACAACCTTCCCGCCGCCGATGGATTGCCACGCTTCGGAAAGCCACTTTTGCGCGATGTACTGCCCCAGAAGCACATGCAGGTGAGCATTCCCGTTTTCTTGGAATTCCAGCACGCCGACAAACGGTAGCGCACCCTTAAACTGCCGGGCGAGTAACACGCGCATTTTGCGCCAGCACTCGCGGATATATCTGTCAGTGTGCGTTTTTTCCCCGGGCGGAATGCGCTCTGGATCAAGCGTCAGCGTCGCCATTTTGTTCAGCTTGTGCTCTTGCGCTATCTCCGCGATGCGCGCGCGCACTTTCTTGAGCTTGGGTTTCCGGCAGCGACTGCAGCGGTATGACTTGCAAAAAAGGGAACTGTAGCCGAACGCTCCCGGTTTGCCCTTGACCGGCCCGACGACTGAGAAATTTCCGCACCCAAAACCACGGATTTTCCGCACTGCTTTCCCGCCTTCCGTTTCCCGTGTTGCAATTAATCTGTAATTCCGTCGAGTCCGGCTTCGCCTAAGTAACTGCCTTACAGAAAAGCACTTACCGAACTGCTGTACCGAAAACCGCTTGGCCCCACTCCCCCCGCCCTCTCCCCGCGCGAAAAACCCGCGCGGAGAGAGGGAGCGCGTTTAGCGCTCTGAGCCTGCAAGGGCGCATCGCCCAATTCAGACTTCTTGCCCCAATCAAACTCCTCGGCGGAAGACCAGGCCCATCGCGCCGAGGTCCACGCCTGGATGGCTCGGATTTGCGCCAGTCTTCCGCCGAAGCTCATAGAGACTCCCTTTGTGTGCGCAGACGTTGGGGCGCGTTAACGCAGCCCGAACGTCTCTCCATTAGGGAAGGATCGAATTTACTGCCCATAGCTGTGCGCACACGCGCCAAGAGGCATTCGTCACAGAAGTGTCCAACTGGAATCGAGCGTTGCCAGCGTGGTAGTGCAGAGGCGCTTGCGTAACCGCAGGCTGTCAAATGCAGCCTGAGATACGTGGGGCTTAAGCATTGCTTATTGCATTCCGAGCAGCGATATTCCTTGAGCATGTGCCTCTGTTCCAGTGCGCGCAGATAGTGCCAAAAGCTGGAAAGAGGCGTACCAACGGAACAGAATTTCAAAGCGCTAGGTCGAGGCAGGTAGTTCAAAATGAGTGGGATACAGCAAAAAGAAGGGAGTGAAAATTTCGTTTCGTTTCGGTCTAATCGCCGAGCAATTCACGCGTCCACGTACTCAATTGGGCACGCATTGAGGCGGAATTTTCACGGTATTTTGTAAGCGGGGACTTCCCGAAGCCCCTGAATTCCCGAGTTCGGAGCCATCGGGCTCTTTTCTCTCCTTGGAGTCGAAGGCGGTGGCATTCCAGGAGAAGCTCGCAGTCTTTTCGAGATAGTCCCGGCGAAGACTCTACCGCTACGCTCTTCAAATTTTGTTCAAGGTCGAAAATTCCGTAAAAAAGTTTCCTCTGTTTGTCGGGATCACCTGAATCCGCGAAAATTTGCAGGAGCTTAGCTACAAGCTGCATGTCGTTGATGTTGGGTGTTCGCCAATCTATTTGTCCGGGCCTCAAAAAATCCACGAAGCAAGCGAGCGCATAAAGCGCGAACTTGTGATGGTTGTCCTTGTCGCTCCAATTGGTTTCGTAGAAGCAATCAGCCAAGCCGGAGGAGGAGAGCCATTCGCGATATGTCTTTTCTTCGATCGTTTTGATGAAGAACCTTCGCAGGAATTCTGCCTCTCGCTGCACAAGATTTCGTCGTTGCCTTGCCCGGGAGACGATCCCGGGGACGCTTAGATACTTCGGTATGGCGTATGCAACGTACGTCCATCCGCGTCCGCCTGGGCGTTTTGTTTGCTTTAGTCGGAGCGTACCTCGGCGCGCGTCTAATGGCGTCTTGCATCGGCCCCTAAGGGGATCACCGATCCACTCTTGAAACTGTCCGTGGCATTGCGGGATGCCGGGTGTCCCATTGCTGTGGAATAGGGGCCGGATCGATCTCATGCTCGGAGGGGCCCACATGCGGGCGGGAGAGTATTGGCCGTCACTAACTCGATTGGCATCCCGACAATTCTATCGCCACAATGTGCGCACACGATAGTTTTACACCCCTATGGTGCTTCGATTTCCAAGCTCTCAGCATCCGCGCGCTTGCCCACGTGGGCGTCAGGTTGCACGTCAGATGTGACGCATCTCGAATCCGGCACTTGTGCTCTGTGGTCGGAAGAAGGCTTCAGGAGCCCTGACCGCACATGCGTCATATGACGCAAAGCATCCCAAGGGTCATTGCGGTAAACGGCTCGGCGGTTTTCCGAGAAGTCCCGCACACGCGCGCGCGCCTCTTTAGCGCGGTGATTGTCGCCTGTAGGGAGAGGGAAGCGAAAAACGTGTTGCCGCACGTGCGGACACTTACAGTCCACGGCTCAGTTAGGGCGCTTCTCCAAATTCCCCATGCGCCCGCGCGCGTGGGCTCTTTACCTATGAGGAGCGCGCGGCGGACGCATAGAGTTTGCAAAATCACATTTGTCCCACGTGGGCACCCGAGGCAGGCAAGGCTTACCCCGAGGGGCCCGACTGTCGGGCGAGGCCATAAGCGCTCCGCATGAAAAGCACGGATTCTGTCCTGGTTATCGACTTGGGTTTTTGCGGCCCATGTATTCGATGAGCTTTCTAGATTTATGCGCCTTCCCAAAAATGCTAGCTCCTACGCTCGCTATATCTTGGGCCAGGTCCGCGACCAGGATGGGATGGGCGGGATTCGTACCGAAGCAGACACGCGGCACATCGGCTCCTAGATTCTTTCCCACACTCAACACAAATAGTAAGCCGGGAACATGGAAGGTAAAACTGTGAAACTCACTGACAGGGTTTCGATATGGCAAGCTGAAGCTGACTAGTGCTTTTTCGCGCGGTGTTGCGCTCAGGATCAAGCCCATATTTTTGGGGAACAGAGTTTCTCCCCGTAAGAAAGCGCGGACGCTTTCACCGTAGGGGCCAAGCTCTATTCGCGGTGTTTTGCTGCCACCTTCCCACGAATGAATCGATGCTTTCCAAAACACACCCATCGCGAAATGGATCAGCTTGTCGATTTCAATTGCCGGATTACGCGAAGCCGCATACATACGAAGCTCGCCATCAACTACGTCCGGTTGAAATCGTTCAATGATGTCGAGCAGCGGGAATTTCTTGTCCATCGTCGCGAGAAGAGGCAACAGCCAATTTTCGCCTCCCTTGTTTAGAACATCTTCGCAGTCTCGGCAAAGCAGTGGGTGTTGCACTTGCCGCGAGGTCTGCATCACGACCCTTGAGGTCATAATGACCGGCTCGGAATCTGTGGAGCGGCAGTAGTCATACATAGCTTGAGGAATCAAATGGCTACTGACTGCATTCTTGTCCTCAAGACAGAGTGGACATGGCGTTGGCTTTTTCACGTCAGCATGGGCTTGCCAGATCATTGTCGCGAGATGAATTCTAGGAATTGCCTTCCAAGAGGCGTAGTGCGTGGACTGAACATTCCGTGCGCTGTCATCGTCGTGTGCAAGCCACCGCCCGGCATGAGGCCACGCTGTTCCAAATCACTGACTATTTGATCGTAGAATCCACGTCGCCCTGCGAGTTCTGGCATGGACTGCTCTAGGACTATTCCAGGTGACCCCATCGTCCAACTCGGGTAGGTAATCTTATGCCGCCGAGCCCAGTCCTGGGAATTATCGAAGAAAGCCAAGACTCTAAGGTGCCACGGTGTCAGATTGTCAACGTGGTTGAGAAAAATCTGTTGCATGGTTTCATCAGGAGCCCCCGGCAACGCCGCGCTCACGACCGCATTGCGCAGGGCTCCGAGTTTTTCCTGCTGGTGAGTTCTGAGGGCAATCTCTGTCGCGTGAAGGGCCGTGGTGATAAACGCCTCGTTTTGTGAGAGCTTCTCAGGAGTCAATTCGGCAGCCTTTTCCTGAACCTCTTTGACAGCGTCTGCAAGCTGCCCAAGCCACTTTTCCCGTCGCTTTTCGAGTGGCGGCCCGAAGATAAGGCCGAGCATCTCTGCTGCTGGGCCACCTACGACTGGGGCTGCCGAGACTGCTGCCTTGGCCACTGCATAAGCCACGTCTCCGGCTGACTTCTTTGGCTCCTCTGGAATGTCCGACATTGAGTTGGCCTTCCCTTGTTGGTCCCAGTGTTCGACTGATCTCCTGTTACGACTTGTCCGGCATGGCGCTACCAGGTGCGGCCTTCACAGCGGCGCGCCACTCCTGAATGCGCGCCTTCTGCGCCTTCAAATCTCTGCGAACGGCATCAAGGATGTACTTGTAGTCTTTTGCTTCGATGCTTGTGTGATGCGTGGCGATGAAAAGACCGCTGTAATAGTTCACTATACGAAGCCCGTTGCTAATCAATGCCTCAATCTCTGAAAAAAGGATTGGATTTTTCTCGGTAAACGTTTTGAGGCTTAGGGCGCTTGTGCGGCTGCGATGCGCAACGTAGTTATGCCGCCAAATCGTCAGTTTTTTCACCAATGGGTCGGCATTACTCACTGATTCCGAGTCTTTCTGAAGTTGCGTCGGGTCGGGTTTCCGAGAGTGTGCCGCGAGCGAGTCAACAAATGCGTTGTCCTTCAATCGCTCTCGAAAATTCGGTTCATCGAAGAGATAGAGATTGGCCTTAATGGTCTCCAGGAAATTCCTGAGGTTGAGACTCGGTTTGCCATCGTACAGATCGTAAGCCTTGCAAAGCCGAATTAGTGTGGCGTCCATATGAGCACTCAAAGTCATAGACCAGAATGCCGGGGACTGATTGAACTCCACGCCATATTTAGGGATTGCGGCGTCAAGGTTTTGATGGAGCCTGAAATGGTCGCGTGCGTCAATCAGTTCGTATACCAGCGCTTCCAGTAGGCGCTTGAACTCGGCAGAATCGCGAACGTCGATCTTCATGTCAGGATGCCCTTGGCTTGCATTTCAGACCGATAGAACTTCGTGCCGGCTCTGATGATTTCCTCAAGTTTGTCATTATCCGCGAGCCTAACTGTCTTGTTACACAGGCGAAAAATATCTCCGAAGTATTGGAACGCATTTCTCAGGTAAGCAGCAACGAACATGTCGCCCTGGACTGCGATTTTCCTGTCGTTGTCATGCCTTTCCGATTGGCTCAGCATCGTGAAATAGGCCATTGCGTCTGAATGCTCAACGCCCGAGAGAACTCTGTAACCCTCCTCGTATTGCTTCTCGAGATCGGCTTCTTTGAACATTTCGAATATCGAGTTGACCTCAGGTTCGTACCACTGCCTTGCCATTCGGAGTCGGCCTTTTGCATCCGTGTATTCGAAAATGGGCTTAACCGCCCAAAAATGCCTCTGAATATCCTGAACCCACTCAGCAGGGACTCGACCGCCGTTGGCCTGTTGCGCCTCACGATTCATCTCAACCCAGTACCATGCGAAATACCTTCGCGCACGCGCGACAGGCTTCAACGAAATCCACCGTGTAACAACCATCAGATTGAGAAGGCATCGAAGTATGACAGCCGCGTCTTCACAGGAGGCCACTTCACACAAACGACGCACTGAATCAAACGATTTGTAAGCTCTAGGGAAAATGAGCACCAGCGCTCCGTGGTAGTGGTCTCCCGAGAGTCCGCCGTAGTCCTGGATTGATTGTTCGGCGAGCGCATGCAACCGATAGACATGCTCAAAATGATTTGGATATTTGGAGACAATATTTGCGCGGAATTGCTCTTCATTCATCGGCTGTTGCGCTTGCATGGTCGTATCCACCTCAATTGCCTCCAATGCGATACCTTGATTTCATGGACAATCCGTCACACTGAATCCGTCGCCTTTGCCCTTCCTTAATTTGCCGATCGAGGTATGCCTGCGTGAAATGATCTTCCAGCTTTTGGCTTCGTCCCATTCGCTTAAGCAGTTCTTCTAACGACACGCCGCGATCGCTCATATCCAACATCGCCAGTGCTTGGAGAGGGCGAGCGTCCGCCGAACAGAAGCGATGGTCGGGACACCGATTGGCCAGCATCAAAGCCAAGGCCTCCTGTTCGCCAGGGTCGATGCTTTCAGAAAATAGTGGGTCGAACTGGTCCATCAAGTCAGCAATTTCTGCTATTCCAGCTTGGAGCTCCGTGATCTCGCCCTGTGCGATATAGGAAGACAATTTAATTGAGTTGTGCTGGCCCCTAACAACGAAATACTTGGCTTCTTGGCGAACCACCACCGAAGGGACCGCTACATCGAAGGAAGTAATCAGCGGCTGCCAGACATTCAATTCGTGAACTTCGATAACGATATTTGCATCAAGCAATACTAAGGGCGGCTTCACTGGCTGGCTGCTCAAGCGACTTTACTTTCCCACGAAGCTCCGCAAGGCTAACCCCCAGAAGCTCTGCCAACTTTGCTCGTGATAGTTGTTCCTTTTGGAAGCATAGGAAGCACAACCGCACATACCGGTCGGAGTGGTTTTCCGGAGTTGTCCATCGACCGGCCATCGTAGATCGGTCAAGGTCTCTGAATGCTGAGTCGTCGCGGACACGGCGAACTTCGTCAGCGTTGATCTGTCGCAGACTGACGAGCCGCCACAAAAGGGCCTCCGTTGATACGTCAAATTCCCTTGCAATCTCGATCAGGTCAGCGTAACTGATTTTCTTTTGTTCGAGCTTTGCCGAAAATGCATCAAGGACACATTCGGCCGGAAGGAGCAAACAAGACGCGAAGCAATCTGCCAGACTTTCGAACTTCTTCCGGAGAGCGTCATCTTTACGAAGTCGTTGGGGAGGCATATCTTCCCATGTCAGTAAGTGGAAAAGTTCGTGTGCGAAGTTGTAGTTGCGACGCCAAGGGGCTTCTGAAGAGTTCATTAGGATCGCTTGTCCGAAATCTCCAACCGTGGACGCCGCCGACCCGGCGAGATTCTCACGATAGAAAATCTTCACCCCAAAGTCTTCCTCTAGAACTTTTGTCAACGACGTGGCGGGGACTCGGCCAAGGTTCATATTCTTACCTACTTCCGTAGCAAGCTCAGCGGCCTCTCGGTAATCGATTTTCTCGCCAGGAATGCCCGCACTGCGGAGTGTCGACTTGGGACGGAAACCGGCCAGTTTTTCGACAAGGCTGTAATTACGAGAATCCTGCAAGAACTGAGTTTCGATTTTCTGATAGTTGTTTTCCGGTTGTTCGCGCCACAACACTACCGGCTCCGCAAGGGATTCTTCCCTAAGGAGTTCGCTGGTGCTTGTATGTAGGACGGTCGCAAGTCGGGCCAGCTCCCATGCTTTGACTTGGCGCTCTCCGCTCTCTATCTGCGAGATGGTTTGAGCATGCTCAACCTGTAGAAGAACACCGAGCTCTTGCTGAGATATTCCCAAGCGCTTGCGTGCTTCCCTGACTCGCAAACCCAAGATTTGATTCAGATTCATGGCACTCCAGGGGGGCAAGGATGAAGAATTTGTTGCAACTACCCCATGATTGTGGCAGAAAGTTCTGCAAAAATCAAGAAAATCTTGAATCTGTACAAGTCATCAGTAACCCTATTGGAATGCGCAACTTACGTCTTGGGACTCCGGTTAGGCGACCAAGCAAGTAGATTGGGTGATTGCCTGGCTATCACTACTTGGTAGAGAGCGCTTGCATCAATTCCTGATGAGCTGTTGCCAGGCGGATTCGCGCTTCACTAGTCGCACGGAAGCTTGGAATCAAATTCTGCTCCACCTTGCCGAGCCGCCCAAGCTTTGATTCCAAATCAGCGATTCGGGACTTTGCCTCAGCCGGGGGTTCACGTAGCGCGGCCTGCGCCGCCAGCATGTATTCCTCGTACGCACGAATCTTGTCATCGCTTTCCGGCTTGCCCGTCGTTCGCGACTTTTGAAGATACTGATCTCCGATCGCGAATTCCACGCCCCATGCCGCGCCCCAATCGAAGCCATCCTCCGGCATCGCTTTCACGACAACTGACAGCTCTGTTTTCTGTTCCTCGTTCAATTTTCCCTGGCGGGCGCTGTCGCGAAGCGGATCCAAGTTATCCAGAATTATTGCATGGGCTATAAGAGCTGCAATCACAGGGCCGCTGCGTGACATATCCTGCCCAAAGTGAACTCCAGCCAGCCACGTATCTACGGCCGTTCGCGAATCGCCATGTGCCATCTCACGTATTCCTTGGATTTCATTCAAATGAGACAGCAGCCGCGCCCGGACACCGAACCAAGCGGGAATCGCCGCCACGTTCAGGTAATCGAATCCCCAATTGCATGCAGGCAGCTTCGTGGCCCGCTGCATGGTTTGAAGTGCATCGCGGTTGGAATCCAAAATCGGCCCAAGTTTTGTTTCGTCCCACGCAACTCGACCAGCAACCATCTCTCCGAACAAATGTTGCGTCGCATCATCATCAGGCGGCTCCAGCACCTCCGCCAAAGCAAACCAATAACGCAGCGCTGCATTATCCGTTTCCGGCGGAAACATCGCCTGTGCCCGCGCTGTGTGAGCGCTGGCAAGAACGGCCATAATCGTCGCCAATAATCGGAATTTCATGGGGTTAAGATACATCCATTGTAAGCCGGGAGTCGCAACGGGTAACCCAAGACACTAGCAGTGGATAACTGTTGGTAACGGTCTCTGTGCCCGTCCAGTAGCTTGGTGCCTGATTAACGCTAATCAGAAGTTCAACTATCCGTTATCTGATTTCATCACCCTTACATTGCGGTTTATCCTTTCTGTATGTTTGGTGGAATTGTCTTTGGCATATGGCTTTCGGGCTTCATAGGAATTCCGATTCTGGTTATTTTTTCAGGTCGTGGATGGGCCACAACCTTTCGTGCAACACTCCCCCGCTGGCGTAGCAGTATTGGGGTCGGGTCGCTCGGAGCTATTTTCTGCGGTTGGCTCTTCATTGTTGTTCTTACGATTCTCGGGATTATCAACGACTCTTGGATAGACTTTTTCACCGTTAAGAGAAATGTTGTTTTTCTCCTGCTTGCTGTTACCGCTTCATTAGCGTGTTTCGCTCTAAAGGCCACTGCGCGTGTGCAAGCAGTCGCTGCCGGAGCACTGTTGGTGCTGATGGCATTATTGTGGCTTGCTAGGGATATGCCGTAGGACTCGACAAGCTCAACTGGTCGGACAATCGGACATTGAAGAAATTGGGTGTCTCTTCGATTCCACCGTCTTTCTACTCTTCATTAGGTTGCCCAAAGTTGCCCAATTGAGGGTCGGGATTTAAGGTGGTCCGGTCGTAAGCGACACCGAATAAGGCATTTAGAGTCTCGCAGCCCCGGCTGTTAACCGAAGGGTTGCCAGTTCGAATCTAGCCCGGGGAGCCAAATCCTCCTTCTCTCTCAGTCAGTTACAAACCTCGATTCTCACCATTCATCAGTGAAGTTCGCAGTGTCATACGGGTGTCATACAAAACGCGTCACTGAATCGTGGCGCGCTCGCCGTGCCCAGAAAAATGAGCGGCAGAAAAAGGGACAGCCTATTTAACTGGCTAAATCGTGCGGGACAAGAGTGCGGCAGCCAACGTGCTCCCGCATTTTGCTCGCCGTCCAAGACATGTGCACTCCCACTCGCTTATTTACTGCTTGGCAGCACGCCATGGGGAGTGCACAAGAAGCACACGTAAAATTTGAGATACTTCCGAATAGGCCTCGGGCGATGGCTGTTCTTTGCCTGTGGCAGAGCGGATTCTCTTTTCTGTCGGCGAGAGTTGACCTGCGCAACCCCCTTGTGCGGTGAAGAGGACCCAAAGGAGGCAGAATGGCTACTCCGCAAGGCCACCACGAAATTGTCCTTGTCGCCGATGACGACGAAGCCAATCGCGAACTGCTCTCCACCCTACTGAGCGCAGAGGGTTACCAGGTTGTGTGTGTAGCGGACGGCCAACAGGCACTAGCTCGGCTGGACAGCGACTCGCTTGATCTCGCGCTGCTCGATGTGGTGATGCCTCGGCCCACCGGATTCGAACTTTGTCAGGCGATGAAGTCCAAGCCGGAAACCCGCTTGATTCCGGTCATACTGCTCACCAGTCTGAATAGCGACCACGACCGCATCCACGGTATCATGTGCGGCGCTGATGATTTTCTCAACAAGCCCGTAAATAAACACGAACTGCTGGCTCGGGTTCATTCCCTATTGCGCTTGAAGCATTTCACCGATGAGCTGGATAACGCAGAGTCGGTATTGTTCAGCCTTGCGCTGACTATCGAGGCAAAGGATCCCTATACCGAAGGGCACTGTGATCGCCTTTCGAAATATTCCGTTGCCCTGGCGGAAAAACTGGATTTGTCCCAGGACCTGCGTGTCGCTCTACGCCGAGGCGGTCTTATACACGATATCGGCAAATTAGCCGTGCCGGACCATATCCTGCTCAAACCCGGACCACTGACCCCGGAAGAGCGAAAAATCATGGAGCGACACACCGTGATAGGTGAGGGAATTTGTGCTCCGCTCAGATCTTTCCGCCATGTGTTGCCGATCATTCGTCACCATCATGAAAAGCAGGATGGCTCCGGGTATCCAGATGGTCTGAAGGGTGAACAAGTCCCCCTCACGGCACGCATCCTTCAAATCACGGACATTTATGACGCCCTTACTACGGACCGGCCCTACCGCAAGGCGCTTCCTCAGGAAAAAGCCTTTGCAATCCTGCGTGAGGAAGTAAAACGCGGTTGGTGGGACGGGGCCATCTTGGACGAATTCGAGGCTGTCGTTCATGGATATGAGCCAGTGCAGCCGGCAAGGTACGGTAGCTGATGGTTGCTCCCGAGACTCCGTGGCAGGGCAGTGGAAAGATGAACTGGAAACTGGGGAATCGCCTGGTTCTCCCAGGATTTGTTATAGCAACGGCCATTCTGGTATTTGTGGGTTGGCAGACGTACCGGAACACGGCCCGATTCGCCGAGGCTGCCCAATGGCGAGAGCACACCTACGAAGTCCTCAATGCGCTCGATAACACAGTCGGCCGGCTTTCCGATGCAGAAACCGGACAGCGAGGCTATCTCCTCTTAGGGGAAGACGCTTATCTTGAGCCGTATCGCGCCGCGATAAAGAACATTCATCAAATAGTTGGGGAGTTGAAAAGTCTCACTTCCGACAATCCGAACCAGCAGAAACGCATCCAGATCTTGGAGCCGCTGGTAGAGAAAAAATTGGCCGAGCTTCAACAGACGATCGATCTCCGTAAGATTGAAGGCTTGGCTGCTGCAAACAGAGTGGTCCTCGAGGGTTCCGGAAAGCACTCGATGGACCAGATCCGCGCCATAATTTCTGAAATGGCAAATGAAGAGAAGGATCTCCTGCGAATTCGCACGCAAGAAGTCAACGAGAGCGCGGCCAGGTCAGTGCGCGCCATCTTCACCGGCACCCTACTGAGCATTTCGTTGCTGGTGTTGTGTTTCGGGCTTCTGCAAAGGGAGCTGTCCGAACGCAAAAAGATGCAAGAAGCGTTGGCAAAAAGTGAAAAATGGTTCTCGACTACCCTTGCGAGCATTGGTGACGCGGTGATCGCCACGGACATGAATGGCGTCGTGACCTTCATCAATTCCGTTGCTCAGTCTCTCACCGGCTGGAGTCAGGCCGAGGCCACGGGTAAGTCTATGGATCTGGTGTTTGATATTGTGAACAAGGAGACTCGCCGACCCGTCGAGAACCCTGTCAAGAAAGTCTTCCGCGAGGGGAAGGTCGTGGGTCTCGCCGACCATACGCTCTTGCTCTCGAAGCACGGCAAAGAATTTGACATTGAAGACAGCGCGGCACCCATCCTTACGGATTCAGGAGAAGGGTTTGGCGTTGTGCTTGTTTTCCGGGACATCACCGAAAAGAAACGGACGGAAGAGGAAACAGCACGGCAAAAGGAACTCCTGCAATTAATTCTGGGAAGTATCGCCGATGGCGTGGTTGTAGCCGATTCGAATGGGAAGTTTCTCTTCTTCAATGTGGCCGCCGAACAGGTCCTGGGCATCGGCGCAACGGAGACAGCGCCGGACAAATGGTCCGATCAATATGGCACCTACATGCCTGACGGGGTCACCCCGTATTCATCCGATCAACTCCCGCTAGTGCGAGCCATCCGCGGCGAAAGTGTTGATTCGGTAGAGATTTTCATTCGCAACGGGCATGTGCCGGCTGGCCGTTTGATCAGCATTGCGGGCCGGCCTCTCAGAGGCGCAGATGGCGCGCTGCAGGGTGGGGTTGTCGTTTTCCATGACATTACTGAGCGGAAGCGAGCCGAGGAAGCGCTTCGCCGATCCGAGGAACGCTACCATCTGCTGTTCGACAGTAATCCGCATCCGGTGTGGGTTTATGACTTGCAAACCCTTGCTATCCTGGACGTGAACCATTCTGCTGTTCGGAACTACGGCTACGCACGCGAGGAATTTCTATCCCTGACGATTAAGGACATTCGCCCCCCCGAAGACATCCCCGCACTGCTCCAGAGCGCGGCGAATGCTTTAGCGGACACAGAGAGCGCCGGCGCTTGGAGACATCGCAAAAAGGACGGGAGCCTGATCGATGTTGAGGTTACGTCGCATCCCCTCATTTATGGCGACAGAAACGCCCGATTGGTCGTTGCCACGGACATTACCACGCGTAAGAAGGCTGAAGAGGCCCTGCGGCAAAGTGAAGAGCGCTTCCGTCTGTTGGTTTCGGAGGTGACGGATTACGCGATTCTGATGTTGGATCCAGAAGGACGAATTGCCAGCTGGAACGCGGGGGCTGCGCGCATCAAGGGGTACCGGTCTGAGGAAATCATTGGGCAACATTTCTCGCTCTTCTACACAAGAGAGGATGTAGAGAGTGGCAAGCCCGCTTATGGCCTGAAAGTCGCCGAAGAGCAAGGGCGATTCGAGGACGAAAGCTGGCGCGTGCGCAAGGACGGGTCGCGGTTCTGGGCCAGCGTGGTGATCACCGCGTTGCACGATGAGACGGGACGGTTGCGCGGATTCGGAAAGGTCACGCAGGACATTACTGAGCGCAAACGGACGGAAGAACTCATGTTGCGCGCAAAAGAAGAAGCGGAACGCGCGAGTAAATTCAAGGATCAATTCCTGTCAACGATGAGTCACGAACTGCGCACTCCGTTGAATGCCGTTCTGGGTTTTTCCGACCTGCTGGCCGATGAGCGTTACGGCCCACTCAATGATCGCCAGCAAAGGTATGTGAGCCACATACATAGCGGCGGCATACACCTTCTCAAACTCATCAGCGACATTCTTGATCTTTCCAAAATCGAAGCCGGCAGGATGGAACTCGCTCGCGAGAATGTGACGGTGGCGTCGGCGTTTGCCGAAGTGATCAGCGCCCTTTACCCACTGGCGGAAAAGAAATCGCAAGCGTTACTCCAGCAAGCCGATCCTAATCTGCATGTTCGTGCCGACGCTATGCGATTTAAGCAAGTGCTTATGAATCTTGCCGCCAACGCCATCAAGTTCAGCCCGGAAAATGGCCGGATCGAGCTGACCGCTCGCCAGGTAGGTGGCCAAGTCACGGTGGAAGTGCGCGACGACGGCCCGGGCATTCCCCCTGAACAACAAGAGCGAATCTTTGAAGCGTTCTTTCGCGTGGCACAAACGGGTAACGCTGCGGAGGGCACAGGCTTGGGACTAGCCATCACTGCACGTCTCGTCGAACTGCATGGAAGCAAACTGGAGATCGACAGCAGGCCCGGCGAAGGAACCTGCTTTTATTTTTCTCTTCCCCTTATCGCAATCAAACCCGATCAACTCTCTCAGACGTCCGGACCCATCCCAAGGGCAGGCAAAGCGCCGAGGATTCTCGTCGTTGAGGACAATGAGGCGACTGGACAACTTATTCAATCACAACTCACTTCCTCAGGCTATGAAACCCTGAAATGTGACCAACCAGAACGGGCCTTGGAAATGGCGGCTAAACACCAGCCGGATGCCATCACTTTGGACCTCCTCATGAAACCGGTCCACGGGTTAGAAGTTCTACTACAATTGAAAAATGACCCACGGACGTCAAAGATACCCGTCATTGTCGTGACCATTGTGGATCAGCCAGGGGTTGGAACTGCTCTCGGTGCCGACGAGTATCTGCTTAAGCCCGTCGACAAGGCCACCTTGCTGGCTGCCGTTGAACGCTCCCTCAAGTCACGGGGAGGGGCAGCGCCGTCACGGGCTATTCTGGTGGTGGAGGACGATGCGGCCACCCGCGAGATGATCGAAGAGTTGCTCAAAGCTCGCGGCTACTCCGTGATTACAGCTGCCGATGGCGCCCGAGCCCGTGCCCATGTGGCTCATGCTCTGCCCGAGCTGGTCATTCTAGATTTGGTGTTGCCCAAGATGAGCGGTTTCGAATTATTGGCAGAATGGCGCGACAGCCCACGCACGGCCGACCTTCCCGTTTTTGTTCTGACGAGCAAGGATCTCACCAAGGAGGAAGAAAAATACGTTCACTCACATGCAGAATCGCTGTTCCGTAAGCAGAATTCTTGGCGAGGACCTTTGATCAAGCAGTTGGAACGCGTCGTAACTCCTAACATTCTGGAGGACGCTTGAAACCCGGTATCCTTGTCGTGGAAGACAACCAACTCAACCGCGAGTTGCTTTGTGACTGGCTCGAAGTGGAAGGTTACGAGGTCTGGTCTGCGGCAGACTTGCAGTCCAGTTACGAGGTATTTTCGAAGCGGCTTCCTGATGCCGTATTGCTCGATATCAATCTCGGTAAGGACAACGGCCTCGACCTCCTCGCCTGGATACGCCAAAAACCGGAGACGCGGAAGATCCCCGTGATCGGCGTGACGGCACACGCTCTGGTGGCGGAGCAGGAGCGGATCCTGGAGGCGGGCTGTGGAGCGTGCCTCTCGAAACCAATCGACTTTCAGCTGCTTCGAGAAGAACTAAACCGCCGGCTGCGAGACTTGAAAACGCCGCTGATAAATTCTTAGGTTTGCTACCGCGGCAGAGCCTAACCGAAATCGCGCTTGCCACAGGGGTGGTATCTTGCCTGCACGGGTTCTTGTTGTTGACGACGATCCGCTCACCGCTGAACTTATCTCTGAAATCCTCCGCTCGGCTGGCATGGACGCCGGCTTTCTAACCAGCAGTAGCGAAGCCGCTGAGCGCCTGAAGTGGGAGAAATATCATGCCGTCTTTCTGGACCGGAATGCACCTTAATTGTGAGTAGGATACGGAGTTGGTCTCAAGGCTGTTAACCGAAATGTTGGAAGTTCGAATCCTCCCCCGGGAGCCAAAATCTTTTCCTTCAAGCACTTACAGAATTTGGGTAGAGCATTCGGCTCGCGACCGAATGCTCGGGATGTGAAGTGTAAATGGGTAGCAGGGAAATTGTTGAACGGAAAGGCCTTCCCGCAGAACGTATCCAAGGTCAACTGGCGCTGTCATAAGAATGTAGTAGCGCGTGTTTCCCAACTGCGGAATCGTTGTTACTAGCTGCGTTGGGAACACTCTGGCCTGGAGACTTGATCGACCCTTCGATTCTTTGATCAGAGCGGAACCAAGCGATCGACGCATCGTCTTCGAGTTGAAAGACCTAACGCTGGTGGATCAAGAGTTTGTCAGTTTTCTTAACAGCCTGTTGAAATGGAAATCAGTCGACCGCGAAACGATCGGTTAAGGCGACAGGGGAGAAAGCGAACCAGTGCAATACTCTCCTTCTGTGATTTTTTCTATATAGACCGGGCCGCAATACGAATTTCTTCTCGAAACCACGTGTGTGCCGGCTCCGCGTTGAGTCGTTGATGCCAAGTCATGAAATAGGATAAGCCTTTGATTTGACGCGGCGGTTCGACAACCCATACGTTCGCAAGAGGTGCCATGATCTTGGCCAGCCTTCGCGGCACGGTTATCACCAAGTCGGTGCGTGCGATGCTGAGGATCGTGGGCACGAAGAACGGAATACGT
>Ga0307477_10001644_pt1 | contig 18415 bp, 18 predicted proteins | sample atmos_gasesECM2C_FD_203316 | JGI IMG/M metagenome (GOLD analysis project Ga0307477, IMG submission 203316) | Hardwood forest soil microbial communities from Morgan-Monroe State Forest, Indiana, United States - atmos_gasesECM2C_515 | ecosystem: Environmental > Terrestrial > Soil > Temperate...
CTCCATGCCCGGTTGTTCGCTGGGGATATGTCCGATCACGATCAGTGCCTTCTTTCGGCCTTCGCTCACGGCGTCGGCGGCGTACTCCACCGTCTCCCACTCCCGCGTCTCGCCAACCATCAGCACTAGGACATCATCTTGTTCGAGCGCGTGAATCTCACGCTGAGATCCTGCTGCCCCGGGACTGAATCCCACCTTCGTAATCTTCACGTCGGGGTTGCCAACGACTCGCACAACCGATGAGCCGAGTTTCTGGCTGACTTGTTTCGCCAGCTCCTTCACCGTTGTTTCCGGTATCACGAACAGATACTGGTTATCGGCGCGTTGAAACTTCTCCCATCCCAGCGCGTGCACGTTCCCGGCCTCGATCCCATCCGGCTTGCGCATGTGCCAGTGATCGTGAAAACGCCAGACCACCAGGCCGTGCTTCTCGATAAAGGCCCGCTTCTCCGCCCATACCGCATCGCTCTCGGGAATCCCCTCTGGCGTGTCCAGATGCGCATAGAACGTAGGCTCGTGGGTGATCACGAAATCCAACCCTTTGGCGGAGGCGCGCTGCAGAACGTCCATGGTCGCCATCATGGTCACGGCAACGCCGGTGACTGGGGTGTCCGGATTTCCGGCTTTAAACGTGTCAACCGTGTCCTTCTTCCACTCGACACCAACTTGCTTTTGGATCTGCGTCACCAGTTCCCGTGCGGTGATTCGATGTTCTTGAGCGTCCACTCCGCGCACGCCTAATAGGAGAACTGCCAGGGCCAGTCCTACTCGGATGGTTTTGATCTTCATTGGCGTTCCATTTCTTCGGCGATCTCAAGCATGGCATTGACGCTGTTCCAGTTGCGAGCCGTGCCTGTCACCTTCAGCAGTTTCTCAACCGCAGACCACGGGAGCTTGGATTTGCCCGCTCCATTCGGGAAATAAATATAGAGTTCGCGCCCCTTGAGATGCACTTCCTCCGGATAATCCTTGAATTTATCGAAGCCAGCTTGCGCTTCGACGGGCGGTGCAGCGGCGAGAAAAGTTACCAGAATCTTGCCCGGCTCCAGGTTGGGACGATCGGCAAAAGGTGTCGCGGCAATTGCCTTGCGTAGCTCCTCGGCCGTACGGAGGATTACCTCGGGGCTGCATTTAAATTTCTTTTCGATGGCCTTCCGAATTTTTGCCGCCAGTTGGCTGGTGTTCTTCTCTTTCGTCCGGAAGATGACGTTACCGCTCTGCACGTAGGTCCGCGGACCCTCGAACTTCAGGGACTCATACACCGCCCGCAGCGCATCCATCTTGATCCGGTTATGCGGACCGAGGTTCACGCCACGCAGCATGGAAATCAGAACAGGCATGATCTATTTCGGGACCCTACGGAGGGCGATGCGGCGGTACAGTGTCTTGCCTTCGATCATCAGCCTGCCCGACATGGCATCGCCCGTGACATGGAATTCCCAGTCGTCCTTGTCCTTAGTGCTCGAAGTGCAACTCAGCGCCCCGGTCTTCGATTCAAAGTGGCAAGCCAGAGTTCCGATGAATTCCGGCGCCCCTTCGACGATCTTGTAGCCGTCGAGATTCAGCTGAAAGGGATCTTTCTTATCCTGTGCGATCTGGTACAGCACGTGTTCATCATGGCAAGGAGAATCGGGAACCATGCACTTCGAGTCCCCCTCCCAGGAACCAAGGACCGCCTTGTCGGAGGCCCGCAGAGACGGCGCTGCCGAAACAAGCAAAAGACAAATGGCGAGCGCGCGCGTCATGAGGATTACCGCATGATATCCGAAGCCGCGGGCCCCGCCTAGGTGACATCGAGGGCAGACCGACTCTCCCCTAGTCCATACTATTTGTCATTCCGAAACGGCGTTTAGCCGTTGAGGAATCTGCAGTTCCATGAAGCCGGCACGCTGCTTGCAAGAAGCAGATTCCTCGCTTTGCTACGGAATCACAAAAGTGTGATGCCGGGATGGGAGTTTTGCATAGGTTGGTTGTCGTGCTGGGCGGAGTCGTTTCGTCGGCGCACTACCCTGCCGAGTTCGATGGAACCAAAAGAATCACTTCTGGCGAAGGCCGCCTCCTCCGAAAATGAAGAGAAGGTTCGCGCGCAACTCTCGTCGAAAGTGCTCGTCAGCTCGATTGATCTTTCCAGCCAAGCGTCCGTGCTAGAGGCTGATCATCCAAGGGAGAAGTACACATGTCGGGACAAGTCGTTCTGTATTTTGACGATCAGGCCGATGCGCTCCGTTTCGCGCTGGCGGCAGGTCAAGTGATGTCGGGGGAAAGCGGCAAGTTCACGAGCGATCTGGCGCAAGAAACAGCGCGCGTCACCCGCATTCGTCTCGATGCGGTCAATGGCGGACACGTGAAGAAGCCGAGTCCCGGGCACGCCGCCTGAAAGCCAGGGACCTGTGCAGGCCGCTGAGGTGGCTACGCTGTGCCTGCGTTCGTGAACGCCTCGATCGCATCCGATAACGTGGGGAACATTAACAAAATCTGCTCGACCTTCGTAATCTCAAATACTTTCAGCACCCGCTTGTTGACCCCCGTAATCGCGATACGGCGGCCGGCCTTGGCGCACGAGGTGCAGGCGCTGACCAGCGATCCCAGGCCGGATGAATCAAGGTAGGGCACACCCGAGAAATCCAGAATCATCGTCGGAGCGCTTTCGCGGCGCACGGCATTCATGAATGGAGTCACGTTCTCCATAGTGAGCGGACCGCGGAAGCTCAGCACTCCCCGATCCAACACCTCGACTTCCAACGGCTCCGATGCCATAACAGGATGCGATTCTAGGCCAGAAGTCGATTGACGTTCAAGTTGGGCTGCCGGGAACCTTCTTGTGTGGGGGCGGACGCATTCGTCCGCCCCGCCGAGCGGAGCGAGGCGCAGCAGTAGCAGAGATCCATTTCACCAGAGCTGGCCATCGACAGTCGTGATTGCGCGCCACGCGCGCAACCCCGGACGAAGGCGTCCGGGGCTACATGTTCCGCTTTTTAACGATTCCGGCACTTTTGTAATCTTTTTGCGTTTTCTTCTGAAAGCTGGTTCCCAGGCGCCCAATGACAGCTACGATGACAGTAACGGCATGTGGGCGGAAACGGATGATGATAAGAAGTGGAAATCCATGCCCCGAGCGTCATAAGTTCCACCGATGTTGAAAGACATCCCAAAGGAACGCAGGCCCGCATCCGGCTGAGTTCGGTTTTCGGCCCGGACGCGCGAGACGACGAGTTCGGCAGCCGCTCCATCAATCCGATGGAGCTCTATCACAATCAGGTCACACGCGCGCAGGGCAGCTTTTCGCTGCGCATGTTCCATCGCTCCTGGGGCATTATGCTGATCCAGGCGAATATTTCCGCGCCCTGCACCGTTCTTGATTTCCCTACTCGAAACGATTTCGAGCGTGAGATCACCGCGCATGCATACGACGTCATCGGAATCTCCTCGATCATCGTGAACATCGCCAAAGTGCGTGAAATGTGCCGCATGATCCGCAAGCTTTCGCCGAACTCGACGATTGTGATCGGCGGGCATGTCGCCGCCATACCCGGCGTCGACAAGATGATCGATGCGGACCACATCGTGCGCGGCGAGGGCGTTTCCTGGATGCGACGCTACCTGGGTGAAGACCAGAACGCGCCCATCCGGCATCCCGCCATCGTTTCCGGCATGCGCACCCGCATCATGGGCATCCGCTTACCCGAACGCAAAGGTGCGACTGCGGCAACTATCATCCCGTCCGTTGGCTGTCCCATGGGCTGCAACTTCTGCACGACATCTGCCTTCTTCGGGGGCAAAGGAAATTTCGTCAACTTCTTCGAAAGCGGGGACGAGTTGTTTGAAGTCATGCAGCAAATGGGAACTGAGCTCAAGGTGCAATCCTTCTTTGTCATGGACGAGAACTTCCTGCTGCATCGCGAGCGCGCCATGCGCTTGCTGGAGCGCATGAAGGAAGGGCAGATGTCGTGGTCGATGTCCGTCTTCGCATCCGCCAACGCGATTCGCAAATACACCATGCAGGAAAACTGGTCGAACTCGGAGTCTCATGGCTCTGGATGGGCCTTGAATCGTCTCAGGCCAGCTACAACAAGCTGCAAGGCACCGACACGCGGCAACTCACGCGCGAACTCCGCGAGCACGGCATTCGTGTGCAGGGATCGACCATTATCGGGCTCGAGCATCACACCCCGGACAACATCGTCGGCGAAATCGAGCACGCGGTTTCCCACGACACTGATTTTCACCAATTCATGCTGTACACGCCTGTGCCGGGCACGCCTCTCTATCAGCAGATGTCGGAAGAAGGACGCATGCTGCGCGACGTGGACTACGCCGACGTTCACGGCCAATTCAAGTTCAATTTCAAGCACGCCGCCATCTCGCGTGACGACTCCAAGCGATTTCTGGATTGGCGTTCTGGCGCGACTTCGAGGCCAATGGCCCAAGTCTGTACCGCATTTCGCGCACGCTGCTGACCGGATGGAGGTGCTACAAAGACTGGCCCGATGCACGCGTTCGAGAGCGCTTTACCCGCGAAATGCACAAACTCAACGGCGTCTACGGTTCGGCCCTTTGGGTGATGGAACGCCAGTTCCGGAAAGTCGACGTGAGGGTCAGCGACCAGATCGGCGCACTGCGTGAGGAGTTTAAGAGCGAGTCGGGACTCGTTTCGCGCAGGATGCCTGCGGTGCTCGGTCCGGTTCTGTTATGGAGCTCCCGCCGCGAAGAGAAGCGTCTGGCCCGGGGAAAGACTTACGATCCGCCGACGATTCTGGAGCGGAAGAATTGGGCGGAGGCGTAGCTAGACGCGGTCCGTCCCTCATCTCGCAGCCCCGCCTGTGGCAGCCACAAGCAGAATCTTCACGAGAACATCGCCCCTAGTCCTGCTCCGGCGAGAGTAAACAGAACCCACCACCCGAACACGATGGCGAATGCTGTGCCCCGCTTGACCTTACTCACGGACATGAAACCGATGGCAGTCAGAATCAGCGTCCAGATCAGGAAAATGTCGAGCGAGGACATGATGCTGTAGAGAAAAACATTGTCCGCCGGATTCAGGAAATAGCCGGGGTTGGTGGCCACCGGATTCTGGAATGAAAACGAGTCGGGGCTCATTCCCGCCAGCACAGAAGCCATGGCCAGCAACGTTTTCAGCGCGCCCGGCAGCGCGGCGAATATCACGATCGCGAGGGAAACCTTGAAGGTGACATCGGCTCCTGCCACGAACTTAAAGGTAGCGAACAAAAGTGTCGCAATGATCAGCCAGATGATGAGTGTCACGGCGGGAAACAAGTAGGAGACGAACTTTGTGCCCGTCGTTCTTTGCCGCATTTGCGTCTCCCGCTGGTCGGCGGGCATGTTGTCCAGTTGTGCGGACTGCTTGGGGGACATCTGCACCTGGTTTTCTGTAACTTTTCTGAACCCTATCTTTTGGTCCACCGCATAAACAAATACTGTCGAGATGATCGCCATCAACAGGAATGGCGCCCACCACATGGCGCTGCGACGAAGGTCCGTGAAGGTTTTTGACGGGGCAATGAAGGTGTTGAGGATGCGTGCGCCTTCTGACAGCGGAGCGGCTTCAGCAGAGGGCGAAGGAGCGACGGGAGGGAACGGAGCAGCGGCCATGAGTGCCTCCTGGCAAAGATTCGAAGGCATTCTAGCCGGGGCTTGGCGTCTAGACAAGCGGTCCCCAAACGACACGAAAAGCTCCTTGAGAGTTGCGAAACGAAGAGTACGTCTGGGTCACTATCCCAGTAGCCAGGAATTCGGCGACAGGTCTTAGGCCGCCGAATAGTAAGCGGGCATCGAGGCCGGTGCGGTTCGCTGTTGAAGCCATTCCCTCCTACACGCCGTTCCGCCTGACACCTGGCAAGTCTTCCCCGTGGGAACCAGTGGGCCAATGCAGTCCATTCCATTGAGGAGGAAAGTCATGAGATTCGTTCGGATTGCTTTCTGCGCGGCTGTGCTCGCGGCCATAGGGCTCGCGACAGGCCAGACGAGCCCCGGGGATGTGGTAGTTGACGTGCCGTTTGCCTTCAACGTTGCCGGCCAGCAACTTCCCGCCGGTCATTACATCGTCACGTCGAGAGACGGCTTTATGAGGATTTTCAGCACCAACAAGCAAGGTCTCTTCGTTCCCACGCACGCCGCAGTTCGGACCGCGTCGGACGAGAGCAAACTGGTTTTTCACCATTATGGAGACACATACTTCCTCTCCTGCGTTTGGGTGAAGGGCACCACGACGGGTAAGCAGCGATACCCATCGCGTGCCGAACGCGAGGTGGCGGCGCACCAGGCCGAGATGGAGCTGGCTGTGGTTCGTCCTGCCCAGTAAGGTTTTGCCCCTCGCAGTATCAGGGGCGCCGGTGTCGCGTCGATAGTTCGTCTTGCGCGGGCGGTAACCGCCGCCCGGGTAAGATAGTGACGATGTCGAACGCGACACCGGTAGTGATTGCAGTCCTGGTGGCGGAACTTGCACCGGCAGCCGCTTTTGGGTTGGCCGCAGAGCGCGTATCCAACGCTGTCGATCGCTGGCCGCGGCTTGTGCGCTGTACGGCTCCGGCGGTGTTGGCTGTTCCCTACGTGGTCCTGGCGGCGTCGCAGCACATGTTTCGCTGGCAATGGATGGCCTTGTATTGCCTGCTGCCGGTTCTGGTCGCGTGGCTGCTGGGGCAGGCGGCGGTGGTCGATCCCGAGCAACGCGGTAACTGGCGCGATGCACTGGTCCTCTTCACACTCGGGCTTGCTGTCGATCTGCGGTGGTTCGATGCGGCGTGGCCAGCCGGCCTTCGGGGATTGGGGAACCTGCTCCTCCTCGACGCCGGGCTCTACGGATTTCTCGGCATACGGCGGCTGAGCGGCACGGGATTCGATTTTCATTTCCATTGGAGCGATTGGAAGACCGGCCTGCGCGAACTCGTATTTTTCGCGCCAGTGGTCATAGCGCTTGGACTGGCTCTGGGATTCATTCATCCTCACAAGAACTTCCCGCCCGTGGGCAGAGCGCTGATCAGCTGGATCGGGATCTTTGTGTTTGTCGCGCTGCTGGAAGAACTTTTCTTCCGCGCGTGGGTGCAGAACCTACTGGAGCGGCGGGTCGGGCGTCGGGCGGCTCTGCTGATTGCATCGTTACTTTTCGGTTTATCCCACTTCAACAAAAGGTCGGCGCACTTCAATTGGCGCTATGTGCTGCTGGCCACGATTGCCGGAATTTTCTACGGTCGCGCTTGGAGAGAACAACGCCGTGTGCCGGCCTCGGCGATTACGCATACGTTCGTCGACTGGCTTTGGTATCTGTGGTTTTAGGAGCCACGTCACTTGCCGCTATAACCAGTGTAGTGTCCTGCGACAGGTGGATGATAGTGCCAATAGCCGAGTCCCACCCGCATATGGTGCAGATACGCATCGGGGACGCAAACTGCTAAGCACAATCCCAGCAGGCCCTGTGTGATCCCAAGCACAAGCAGGCTGCGGTAGCGGCGAAACAAGGCGCAGGAGATAGCTCCCCATACCAGCGTCGCCACGGCCAGAGCGAGGTTGGGCAGGTGCGCGATCGCGAATAGAACGGCCGCGAATGCAATGGCCGCATCAACTCTCAGCACACGTGTCAGGCGAGGCATGAAGTAGTCCTGCAGCAGGAATTGCTGGTAGATGGTCCACAGGACGTATCCGCCGACGTGAGCGAGGTCAGGCTTGTAGAGTTCATGGAACGTGCCGGCAGTACGAGCCAGTAGAATGCCGGCGGCGGACACCACCACGGCGGCCGGGAGAATCCAGAGAGAAGAGATGAATCGGCGCCAGTTAACCCCGAGTTCGTTGAGCGTCGGTCTTTGCAACAGCACGAGGATCAGCGGGGCCAGCAGGGCGATGGGGCCAAAAATCAGCTGTTCGCGCGTGGGCAGCCAGAGCACGACCAGGATGGCGGCAAAGCTAATCGTCAATTCGGCCAAGGGGCGGAGCGAAGTGTCGGATTGCGGGGTTGAGATTACTAAGGGAGTCGAGTTTAGGGTCGCCACTTCGTTACTTTCCAAAAGGACATAGAGTTGCGCCGGGGCAATTTGGTTGCAAGGTCTGCGTGAGAATGCTTGCTTCTGGGGCTGGGGAGGCGAGACGCCTCCCCGACAGCCGGCAGGATGCCGGCGCTACCGGGCTTTACGCCTGCAGTTCCGGAGTGGCTTCCAGCAAGTTGCGCGTATAGGGATGAACCGGATTCCCGGTAATGAGGTCTGTATCGCCAACTTCTACGATCTTCCCCTTATACATGACCGCGATTCGGGTCGCGAGATAGCGCACCACGGGCATAGAGTGCGAGATGAAGAGGTAAGTCAGGCCGAAGTCGCGCTGCAGTTGTGCGAGCAGGTTGATGATCTGGGCGCCGACGCTGACGTCGAGGGCCGAGACCGGTTCGTCGCAGACGATGAACTTCGGCCGCAAAGCCAGGGCGCGTGCGATGCCGATGCGCTGGCGCTGCCCGCCAGAAAATTCGTGGGGGTAGCGCAGGCGGGCGGATTCATCAAGGCCCACGGCGCGGAGTAGTTCCGCGACACGGCTGTCGAGCTTCGCTCGACCGGACAGCCGAGGGCGGCTGTCCCCACATAAATCCTTCCCACCGGAATCATCCCCACATGAATCGCCCCCACTTGTATCATTCTGGTTGCCATGAATGATCAGCGGCTCGGCGATGATGTCTTCCACGCGGTAACGGGGGTCGAGGGAGGCGAAAGGATCTTGGAAAATGATCTGCAGGTCGCGGCGGAGGCGGCGCCTTTCGCGGGAACTGGCGGCGAGCAGGTCGCGACCTTCGAAGTGGACGCTTCCGGAGGTGGGCTCAATCAGGCGCAGGATCAGGCGGCCGAGCGTGCTCTTGCCCGATCCGGATTCTCCGACCAGGCCGAGGGTCTCGCCAGCTTGGATGTCGAGGGAGACGTCATCGACCGCGCGGATATCCCGCGAGAAAACTTTGACGAGGTTCCGGATTTCGAGCAATGGCACGATGCGATGCTAGCAGTTACGAGTGCCGAGTTGCGAGTATCGAGAAGAGAAAGGACTAGCCGGCTGCGATCAGCGGTACTGCCGCCAGTGCGGCCAGCAATCCTACGAACTTCCAACGGCTGAAATGTTCCTTCAGAACGATTCTTGCCAGCAGTACCGTGATCGCGGGATAAAGCGAAGTGATCACCACGGCTTCGTCGAGGCGGCCGTGCTCGCTGGCGAAGATGAATAGCGCGACGCCGATGACATCGAGACACCCGGCCAGTCCACCGAAGATGGTGGCGGAGCGGTTCAGTTCGAGCGGGGCGCGAGTCGCGAGTATCGCTATCGATGTGGCGACGAACGACCCGATGCGGGAGATGGCGGCGACCCATGTCGGCGAGCCGGTTGCCTCATGGATGCAGAGGTAGAATCCTGCGAATCCCACGCCCGCCAGCGCGGCCGCGCCTACGCCCTTGGGATGGTCGGATTCGTCGTTCTCTCCCTGAGCCTCGGGACGGGCAATTAGCCAGATGGCGAGGATGGCGAGGGCGAATCCGAGGATCGACCAGCGGCTGGGCGCGCCTTCCAGGGCAATATCGACCAGCGTGGGAATCGCAGCGCCCAGCAGCGCGCCGATCGGCGCAGCCAGTCCCATGTGCCCGGAGGCCAGTGCGCGGTAGAAAATGGCGATCGAGAATCCTCCGATCACTCCGGCAGTAACCGCCCAGAAAATGCTGGCGCGATTGGGGAAGGTTCCGTGCTGAGTGAACGCAATGGCCAGCATCAGCGCGAGAGCGCAAATGTGCGAGAACGCTGTGAGCACAAAGGCATTGGCCCGGCGCGAGCCGTATCCGCCGGCGAAGTCGGACGCTCCCCAGAGGAAGACGGCAGTCACAGAATAAGCAGCGGGCGCAAATTGTGGCAGGGAAGACACGCCGGACGAGGTTAACATGCGACAAGAACTCCGCAGAGATCACAGATTCCGCGTGTTAGAATTTCCACAAGCGTTCTTGCGAGAAATCAGGTTCTGAGGCCCGGGTTTGATCGAACTGGCACCGTCAATTCTTTCCGCGGACTTCGCCCGGCTGGGCGAACAGGTGCGTGCCGCCGCGGCGGGCGGAGCCCAGGTCATCCATGTCGACATCATGGACGGGCATTTCGTCCCGAACCTCACGATCGGGCCGCCGGTAGTAAAATCCTTGCGAAAGGTGACGGACCTGCCGCTCGACTGTCACCTGATGATCGACAATCCGGATGAGTTTATTCCGGTATTCGCCGACGCCGGAGTGAACTGGATCTCGGTGCATCAGGAAGCCTGCTTGCACCTGAACCGCACGCTGCACCTGATCAAGAGCCATGGCTGCCTGGCGGGAGTGGTGATCAATCCCGCGACGCCGGTCGAAACGCTTTCGGAAGTGCTCGATATTGTCGATTATGTCCTGGTAATGTCGGTCAACCCTGGTTTCGGGGCGCAGAAGTTCATCCCATCTACCATGCATAAAATGCGGCGTTTATCCGACATTCGCAGCCAACGCGGCCTGAACTATCGCATCGAAGTAGATGGTGGCGTGGCCCTCGATACGGTCGCCGATGTGGTCCGGGCCGGAGCCGAAATTCTCGTGGCGGGCAACGCCGTGTTCGGTACTGGTGATCCAAGGAAGAATGCGGAGTCGCTGCTGAAGGCGGCGACCGAAGCAGCATTGCAGAAAGTCTAGCGAAACCTGGAACTCAAAGGACTTCCAACTCTTATGTTGCGTCGAATTCATCTGATTGCCGTGCTGGGAGTGCTGCTGGCCCTGACCGCCGCTTGCACCAACAAGAAATCTGTCAATCCGCTCGCCGGTGTGGGGTCGAAGCAGCCGGACAAGGTCCTGTTCGACAAGGCCATGGACGCGATGCGTCACAACCGCTTTGACGTCGCGCGCCTCACGCTGCAGACCCTGATCAATACTTATCCCGACTCGGAATATATTGCCCGCGCCAAGCTGGCGGTGGGCGATTCCTGGTACGCCGAGGGTGGGACGGCGGCGCTGGCGCAAGCCGAACAGGAATACAGCGATTTCGAGATCTTCTTCCCTAACTTGAAGGAAGCGGCTGAAGCACAGTTGAAGATCGCCAACATCCATTTTCAACAGATGGAGAAGTCCGATCGCGACTACACGCATGCTAAGCGCGCCGAAGATGAATATCGCAAAGTGATCCTGCAATACCCGGACAGCAAGCTCGTCCCCGAAGCCAAGAAGCGGCTGCTCGAAGTGCAGGAGGTACTGGCGGACCGCGAGTTCGGAATCGGACGGTTCTACTACCTGCGCGAGTCGTACGCCGCATCGATCGCGCGATTGCAGACCCTGGTGGAAAAGTATCCGCTATACAGCCGGGCGGACGAGGCGCTTTATCTGTTAGGACAGAACTACGAAGGCCAGATGGAGCGCATCCGCAAGACTACGACTTGTGATGTCAACAATCTTCCGCGAGGCTGCATGAGGGAGGCGGACAAGGCCCGCGCCACCGGAGAGCTTTCGAAGAAAGCTGCCAAGGAATATTCGAGCATCCGCACGCGCTATCCGCTGATGGATCGCTCTGAGGATGCAAAGAAGCGGCTGGAAGCACTCCACGAACCGGTGCCTCGTCCGACCAAGGCCGCGGTGGCTCGGAACAGAGCTGAGATCGAGAGCCGCGGACAAACGACGATGATGGGCCAGATGATGAGCCTGATCAAGAAGGGCCCGGACGTCTCGCGTGCGACCGCGGTAGGCGAGCCTAACCTGGTGGAGGCCGAACCCATTAGTGCGGTCACCGTGCAGAAAGAGGAGGCGAGAGCCTTCATGGAATCCGCCGGGGGCGGTGGCGGGAACAAAGTGGGAGTGGAAGTTGTAAAGCCAGACCAGCCCGGCGGGAATGGCGCTCCGCCCACAGGAAATGAAGTCAATCCTAATGCGCCGTTCGGTACGCCCCCGGCGGCTACGCCGCCGGGAACATCGGCGGGGCCAGATCCCAACGAACTCAAACCGAATGCCCCATCGGATCCGAACGAGTTGAAGCCCACGGATTCGGGTACAGACACATCGTTGCCACCGCCGAATCAAGTGAATGAGATTCAGAACCAGCCGTCCTCGAGCAGCGCGTCGAAGGCTGATGACTCGACTCCGGCCAGCGATCAGGACCTCTCCAGCAGCAAGCGAAAGAAGAAGAAGGGGCTGAAGAAGATTAATCCGTTTTAGTCCGGGCCGCCTTTGGTCCCAGTTGGCGGATTTGTTTGCGCCGCTCCTCGCTCCGCTTCGTCGGACAGCCGAGGCGGCTGTCCCTACACGGCCAGTGGCGGCTGTCCCGCTGTCCCTGGATACCTCCTACGCACTAGGTGCTGACCACTGGTAACGTGTTACTTCCCTTCCGGATCATTGACTTAGGTTGAGGCACAGGTTACCTTCGCGGTATCTCCCCTCTTCAGAGGAAACCTTTGGCCAGGAAGATACTTCTCGCCGACGACAGCGTGACCGCCCAGAATATGGGGCGGAAAATCCTCGCGGACGCGGGGTATGAAGTCATCACCGTCAACAACGGATCGGCGGCTCTGAAGAAGATTGCGGAACAGAAGCCCGACCTGATCGTCCTCGACGTCTACATGCCCGGCTATAGCGGGCTGGAGGTGTGCCAGCGCCTCAAAGAGGTAGGCGAAACCTCACGGATTCCGGTTCTGCTCACAGTTGGAAAACTTGAACCTTTCAAGCCGGAAGAAGCCAAGCGCGTGCGCGCCGATGGTTTTATCGTCAAACCCTTTGAAGCCAGCGAGTTGCTGAGCGCCCTGAGCAAGCTGGAAGACAAGGTTGTGCCCCGGGCAGATTCCTCGAAACCGGGACGCTTTGCCCGCGCCACGGCGGCGATCGAAGAGGGCCGGTACGACAAGACGATGGCCATCGAGGAAGACGATACGGGATGGAAGAGGCGCATCGCTTTTCCGTCGAAGAAGAAGCAGGAAAAGCCGACGGAAGAGAATGTCGACGATCCGGCGATCTACAACGCGGTTAACAAAGATCTGCGGACGGTAATCACGCACACGGCGGTTGAGCCGATGCCCGTCCAGGTCATGCGCGTCCCAGCTTCGCCAGCCGAAGAAGCCAATGTCAACGTTGGCGCTTTAGCGCCCGAGGGCTTGCCCAAAGACGTTACCCCCGAAGAGATCGCGGCGCTCGCGGCCGCAGCAGCCCAGATCAAGGGCAAGGTTGTGGAGGAGAGATCGCCAGCACCTCCAGCGGAATTGCCTGTCACCGTGCCCCCCGAGAGCGAGGCTCCCAAAGTTGAGGTTGCAGAGGTTGCGAAGGCGCACAGCAAAGAGCACCAAAAAGAAAAAGTAGAAGTTCGCCCGCCAGAGTCCGCACCAATGCCGGAAGTAGCCGCTGCCGCGCCTCCCGCGACCTTCGCCGAGCAACAGCCAGCCGACAAGATTGAGATTGAGGTTGAGATCAAGAGCACGAGGCCAGAAATTGTCTCCACCCAGGCGGATGCTATGACCGCCATGATGGGCCTGGAGACGCAAATGATGGCGGTACACTTTCCAATACCGGGAAATGGAACAGGTACGAATGGCGCCGCGAGTCCGACACAGGAACCCGTGACCATGGCGGTAGCCGCCGACTCAGCCGTCTCGCCGTCGCGCTGGACCGCTGTAGCCATAGCAGTTGCTCCCGACGAGGCTGCAGTTTCGCTCGAGCAGGAAATGCAGAAGGCGTACGCAGCTTTTGCAGCCGCGGAAGGCGGTCATGCCGTAATCACGTCGGCGACTCCTGAGTCGAAACCTGCCGTCACTGAAGCGATTGAAGCACCCGTTGTCACTATGGAATCTCCAGTTGCGGAAGCCGCTGCTTCCATTCCGGCCATACCAGCGCCCGAAGTAGCGCAGCCTCTGGCCGCGGTTTCGGTGGCAGCGACGGAAGCCATCAGCGCGGCCGTGAAAGAGTTGGAAGCTGTCGCCGCGAAGTACGAAGCGGAACGGGGTGCAACCTCGCCAGAACCGATCACCGACAAATCTCTCCAGGCCGCGGCGCTCGAGTCCCCGGCGGCAGCACCTGATGCAGAAGCCAATCCGGAGCAGAAGATCGAAGACAAGATCGAAGAGAAGTTTGAGCCGAAGGTCGAGGAAAAGATCGAAGCGAAAGTTGAAGATCAGCCAAAAGAGGCAGAGTTAGCGCAGCAAGCCGTAGCCTCGGAGACAACGGCCGAAGCTGCTGTGCCCCAGGATCAGCCTCAATCCGAACGGACTCAGGATGAACCGGCCGCCCCGGTGACAGAGACTCCTGAGCCAGTGGCAGAGGCCGAGAGGCACGAAGAGGAATCGAAGTCGGAGGAAGCATCCACGGAGCCGGTGCCGGTTTCCAGTACATCGAGGGCAGGAGGGTCAGACGAAATGGCAAAGAGAGAAACGGAAACGGCCGCCGCATGGGCCAGTTGGAGAAAGATCCGCGAGACCGGAGGTTCGAAGACGGACAACCCGGCAGAGGCGTCCGTGAAGGAATCGGAAGACTCGATTCCCGAGGATAGGGCTGCCATGGCGGTCGCCGCTGGTGCCGAGAGCAAGCCGGAAGAAGTGGCGGGTTCGTTCGATTCCGATCCCGAGATCGCCAGCATCGTCGACAGCGTCCTCGCCGATATGCGCCCTAAGATTGTCGAAGAGATTGCGCGCAAGCTGGGAAAGAAAAAATAGTAGCAGGCACACCGGATCTTCATCCGTCCATGATCGAATGAACTCCCGGCTATCAGAAACTACGCCCTTACCCCATATATTGAGCAGCTTTGCGCCATGCCATGCACGACCTTGCGTCCGGCAGGGCGTGACCGCGCCGTGAAGAGCCGTGCCGGCGAGGTCAGGAGCGGGCCATGAGTGGTGTCCACAGAACTGGGGCTCGCTCGAAGGCCTGCCGCGAATCCGGCGGAAGCGCTGCAAGGACGTTGCCGACAATGGCTCGCAGTTGATGCAGCAAGTTATCGTCACCAATCGTCTGCAGCAGCGGCGCGAGAACTCTGACTTGCAGAGCAGGATCGCCGACCTTCCGGGCCCTTTCCCAGGCAGCGTTCGCGTCCAGCATGGCCTCCGGCATTCTTCCGGATGCCTCAAGCGCTTGAGCGCGCACCGCCAGGGCTGCCGCTTCATATTTGCCCCGAGCCACCGCGCGGCTCTGCTTCATGGCGCAAGTGGCGTGTGTGATGGCTGTGGACCAGTCGCCTCGCGCAAGCGCGAGTTCTGCCCGCGCCTGTTCCAGGCGCATGCGAAACATCCATTCATGCCAGCCGCGCGCATTCGTAACTGCGTCCTCAACTTCGGGCAAAAGCGACTCGGCCCGGCCTGGATTTCCCTGGCGAGCAAACGACATCAACAAATCGATACCCGCACTTGCCTGAGACGGCACGAAGCCAGCTTCGTAAGCGATCCCTCGGGCTTCGCATTGGAGCGCTTCCGCCTTCGCGAAGTCGAACACATCCAGGCGCCATCCGGCAGCCATCGCAGTTGCCCGGGCGAGCAGGGGAAAAGCGCCGCAGGACCTGGCAAATTCGCGCGCTTCATCGAATGTGGCTGCGGCCTCCGAGTATTGACCGTTCGCCGCGAGTGCCAATCCATAGTGCGTCAAAGCGTAATTGAGGGCACTGCTTTCTCCGGAACTACGCACCCCATCCAGAATCTTGCGCGCCAGCTTAAGGGCACTTGGAAGTTCGCCGGCCAGATATAAGGTGAGCGGTGAGAACACCAGTGCGCCGGTGGTGGACACGCCGGGCGTTGCGAGTGCCCTGCGGTCCACCTCCATGGCAGCTTCCAGATTTCCGTCCGCCTGTGCTGCCCGTCCGAGCCATCCCAGAGCTTCGGCGGCCAGATCGTGTCGGTCGACGCGCTCCGCCAGTTCCAGAGCCTCGGTCACGAGGGGGCGCAAGGCTGCAATGTCGAGCAGCCAGAAATTCACCATGGCCAGCTTAAGCAGGAGTTCGGCGCGCCGTTCGAAGCGGCTCGATTCCAGAAATTGAAGCGCAGCGTCAAAAGCCACCTTGGCAGCGGGCCAGTTGCCCACACTGGCCAAAGCGTCGCCACGTTTGGCGTGGAGATCCGCACGCAAATCATCGATCGTGCGTGCCAGTGGGGTGTTGGCGATCGCCTGCAGTGCCAGCTCATAGAACTGAGCCGCTTCTTCGTGAGCAAGAGACTCTGTCGCTTCACGGGCAGCGCGAGTGGCATAATCCACCGCCCGCTCATAGCCGTTCAGGGGCGCTGCCTGAACAAAGTGGTAAGCCAAGTCGGCGAGTGGCAGCGCATCGGCGGAACTAGCACTCTCCAGCACTTCGGCGATTCGACAATGGAGCCGAATACGGCGAGTTTCTGACAGCTTTTCGTACAGCACTTCGCGGATGAGAGCGTGCGAAAAACTGAACTTTCCCTGAACGCCGTGCTCCTCAATAATCAGGCCCGCCGCCTGTGCCGCTTCGAGAGCGTCCAGCAATTCGTCCTCGTTGAATGCGCCGACTCGAGCCAGCACGTCGAGGCGAAATTCGCGGCCGAGCACCGACGCCAGTGAAAGCGCCCGATTGCATTGCTCCGTCAGCCGCACCAGGCGTTGGTTGATTACTTCCTTGACACTCTCTGGCACAAAAGGTTTCACTGCGGGCCAGGCAGGCTTGGTTCCGTCCACTGTGTCTAACTCCCCGGCGTCCTTAAGATGCTGGACCACTTCGCGGATGAAGAAGGGATTTCCAGAGGTCTCGCTCGTCAGCGATTTCATGAACGCTCGAGCGGGGCGTCGCCCCGTGATCGCCTGGACCAGCCGTTCCGCGTCATCGACCGTCAATCCCCGCAGGGCCAACCGGGCAGCGACTTGATCTCGTTGCAAGTCGGCCAGCAGAGCGCCTAGCGCCGTCCGCTCCACTCCATCACCGCGGTACGTTCCAATCAGGAACACTGCGGTCGAGGCCGCTCCGCGAGCCAGGTGCCGCAACAGCAACAAAGAGGACTTGTCGGCCCAATGCAGGTCGTCGAGCAAGATGAGAAGAGGGGTACGTTGCGATGCGCTGCTGAACACTCGATCGACCGCCTGGAAAAGTCGGAAGCGCTCGCTTTCTGGGTCGACCACTGCCCCGCGGTCGAGCTCAGGCAGGCGTGCAGTCAGGTTCGGGACAAGGCGCGCCACTTCCGGCGTGAGGTCCCCATCCCGCACTTGTTGCGCAAGTTCCGCATCCGTGAATTGGTTCACCAGCTGCGTCAGGGCTTCGACGAAGGGTTGATACGGCGTCAACGCCTCCTCGTCACAGTGGCCCACCAATGTGGTGGCTCCTCCCGGGAGACAACGCCAGGCAAACTCGCCGATGATACGGGTTTTTCCGATCCCAGCTTCTCCTGCCACCAACATCACGTGCCGGCTTCCGATCCTGACGCCCTGCCACGCTCGATCCATGGCTGCCAGTTCTTCCTCGCGGCCGACAAATTCGGCCGCGCCCGTGATTGCGGACTGCAGAATGCGCGGCAGCACGGGAGAAGACGCAGGTTCCATGAACCCATATCCATAGCGATGAACGGTGCGGACATAGCGCGGACATTGCGGATCATCCGCAAGCGCAGCACGGACTTCAGCGACCAGATTCGGAAGATTCGCTTCTACTACCGATGTGTCCGGCCACAGAAGATCTTGCAGCTCTCTCTTCGACCACACGCGGGGCCGGCTCGAGACCAGTGCCTCGAGAAGATGAAAGGCTTTCGGAGAAACATGGCGCGGCTGAAACGCCCGCAGGAGCTGGCGGGTTTCCGAGTCGAGGACAAACTCCCCAAAACGATACTGGCTCATGTCGCATCCTGAGCTGCGGACAAAGTTACTTGGTTCGGGAAGAACGGTCTGGGACCCGGTGGGGGATTGTTGCCACACACTATACCAAATCCTAGAGATTTCCTAGAACTTCCCTGAGACTTGGCTTCCCTTTTCCGGCAGAGTACTCGCCGAAGCAAGAACGCCGAATCGCTTGGGGCATTCGGCGATAAGCGCCCCCCAAAAATCAAAACCTTAAATTCCTTGAAGGGGAGGTAAGAAAATGTCTGTCAAAAACCGTTCATTTCCAAACGCAACACTGTTTCTGATCACCCTGCTTGCGCTGGCCACCGTAATTCCCACACCTGCCGCCGCTTCCGTCCCCGATCCTGTGCTGCAATGGATCGGCATTATGAACGACGCCGTGCTCACAGGGGCGAGCAGCCCTCTAGCATCTACGCGAATCACCGCCCTGGTCGCTGGGTCCATGTTTGATGCAGTCAACGGCGTACACCCGCAGTACCGAGCCTTATACGTGAAGCCAAATGCGCCGGGTTATGCCTCACGGCGTGCTGCCGCAGTGCAGGCGGCATACGTCGTCCTGAGTGCCGTTTATCCGGCGCAGGCGGCATCTCTTGGTACCAAGCGCGACGCATCCATAGCAGCGATTTCCGCGACGGAGAGCG
>Ga0307477_10001645_pt1 | contig 18413 bp, 20 predicted proteins | sample atmos_gasesECM2C_FD_203316 | JGI IMG/M metagenome (GOLD analysis project Ga0307477, IMG submission 203316) | Hardwood forest soil microbial communities from Morgan-Monroe State Forest, Indiana, United States - atmos_gasesECM2C_515 | ecosystem: Environmental > Terrestrial > Soil > Temperate...
TTCTGTTACAAGCGGCCGGCAATAGCGTCACGCTCACCTGTACAGACCTAGAAGCTACACTCCGCGCCACGATTACGGCGCAAGTGGAGTCCGAAGGTTCTATTACTGTTCCCGCGCGCAAGCTGGCCGAAACTCTGAAGAAACTGAAGACGCTAGAAGACGCCAACGTCACGATTAAGACGCTAGAAAACAACTGGGTTGAACTCACGTGCGGCCCGCTCAAGGTAAAGCTAGTCGGAATGGACGCTAAGAACTTTCCGACCGCGGCAAGCGTCCCGTCTGAACCCGTGCAGATACAGGCCGATGTTCTGCTCACCTTGATTGACCGCACGCGGCATGCGATCGCGCAAGAGGAGTCGCGCTACACGATCAACGGCGCCCTACTCCTGCTCAAACCCGACTCTATAACAATGGTCGCAACCGATGGTCATCGGCTCGCGTACGTTCAGCACTTGGCTAGTGTCGCGCGGGAGATCCGCACGCTAATCCCAAGCGATACCCTTGACAAGCTGCGCACCCTACTCGCCGATGCCGAAACCGTAAACTTCGCGTCCGATCATGAGAAAAGTCTTATGGTCTTCACGTTGGACGCCCGCACGCTCATTTCGCGCGAGCTAACCGGCCAGTTTCCCAACTATGAAGCTGTCATGCCGAAGTACAGCAACCGGACTCTCATCGTGCCGGCCGCGTCCCTGGCAGCCAGCCTTAACCGCGTCGCAAGTTTCGCAGATGAACGCTCGCACGCGATACGGTTTGAGCTGCAGCCTAACACGCTCAAAGTTGCAGCCAGCTCCTCAGACTTAGGCGACGCGAGCGAAACCGTGCCAGCGTCCTATGACGATAGTCCGCTCGCGATCGGTCTGAACGCTGAGTATGTGCTGGACTATCTGAAGACGTACAAGAACGGCGCATCCATTGCGATGCAGGCGCGCGACCCGCAATCAGCCGTGTTATTCACTCCTGCACAGGATGACGATTACGTGTGCAGGGAAGTTGTGATGCCGATGAGACTGTGATGTTTCCTCCCTACCTCCCCCGGTTTTTACTTTGATGGAAACAAAAGGAGACTAATTATGAACCGCCACGCCTGGGACGTACTCTTCGCCACGCTCACCATCCGGTCCGCGGGTCCGCGCGAGCGGTTCCACGGTTCCGTCACACTCGTCTGGTGGTTGCAGGAGTGCATAGGGATTCACGCCCAGCTCGCCCACGGCACGCCCGTGTGGATGAGGAAGGATGAGCCGCCTGAGCGTGAGCTACCGCCATCTGCACAGAACAAGACTAATCCGTTGCTGAGCGGCGCACGCTACACCGGCTCGGCCGCAAACGAAACGTTGTATTAACTCAGGAGGAATGTATCTTGCACGCGTCCGCACACATCCAATTTGGTTCACCATCGGACAGAAGTGAGGCCCATGAATCCACGCAATAATCACGAGTTACGTCCGCATCCCCATCGCGCCCTGGCCGCAAAGCTCACCCCGCACATACACGGGTTCCCCACGCGGATGACCGCCGTAATCGGCGCAATCCTCAATTACGATTACGGCGTACGTGAGCCAGATGGCGGCAAGCTCACCTACATCCACATCACCAAATCAGGCGACGTTGTTTCGCTCTGCACAGGATGCACTCAGCCGCTCGTCTACATCGGTCCTGTGCAGACGCTAGAGCAAGACATACGCACGCTCACCAAACGCGCCAAACTCACCCAGACCGAAATAGAGGAGTTCGAGCGAGTGTACAGATTACGAGTTAAAGACTGGAGGACGAAATGATCGAATGGACCGAATACACCATAGACCTAACCGAGCTCACGCGCCTCAAACGGGATCACCGCTCGCCCGCCGAGATCGAATCCGGACGAGATCCGTGGATGCGCAGGCTCGCGCACGCCCGCGAATGCGCCCTAACCCCGACGCCCCTCTGGTGCCGCATCAAGCGCTACGCCCGTGCCTGGTACGAGCGCCACGTGTGCGCGGATTACCCGTTCGAGGGGGAGATGTGATGCAGGATCACGAAGGACGCGAACGCTGCAATCCTGATCCTGATTGTCCCTGGTGCATGGGCGCAGGCACGGTAGACTCAGGCGGATTCACTCCCTGGGACGCCCCGATAGGCGTGGCGTGCTCATGTACGTATGTAGACACGTCAAGTTTTATTGGAGGAAAACTTGACAAGAGGGAGATGTGAGAAGACGCGAATGGGTTTGCACAGATTCTACGAGTGAGATGGGGTTCGTCCTATATGAAGTAGGCGACGAGATTCAGTCTGTGTCTCTAAAAAACGTGCCGCTTGACTACTACGAAGGACGAGAGGACGAATACGAATGACCCTCTCCGAGCTGGTCCCGCTCTACCTCGCAGCCGCGCAATCGTACCTCGAACCGTCCACGCTCGCGTGCTACTCCTCACTCGCCCGCACCTATCTCGCCTTCTGTGCAGATGAGAGGGACATACGCGAGTGGAACGCACCCGAGGCCCAAGCGCTCATGGAATGTATCGCGCGCTCACGCCCGCTATCCCGCTCGACTCTCTCGCACATCCGCGCATTCTTCTCCGGCGTCTTCGCGCACGCAATACGATCGGGACACGCGGACCGCAACCCTATGGAGTACGTCCGGCTCCCGCGCGGCGCCGAATCACGCGAGACGCACGCTTATACGGAGGCCGAGGTCCGCGAGATGTTGCGCGCGCTTACCGGAATCGAGCCGGCCTACTCCGCCGTCCTCATCGCGGCGTACACGGGCCTGCGGGCGAGTGAGCTGCGCGGGCTACAGTGGCAGGATTATGACGGCGCGAACCTACACGTGCGACGCAAGGTCTGGCGCGGCCACACCGGAACGCCCAAGACTCGCGCGAGCCGCGGGAGCGTGCCGTGTGTAGCGATCCTACATGAGCACTTAGTAGATTCACGTCCGTCAAGATATACGACGGTGCCCATCCTCGCCAACTCAGCCGGCCGCCCCGCGGATCTCGCTAACCTGTATCAGCGCACGATGGCACCTGTGTTCCGCTCTGCACAGATCAAATGGACGGGATGGCACGGATTCAGGCGCGGCCTGGCGACCCGCCTACACGCGCTCGGAGTGGATGACTTGACAATCCAGCGCATCCTTCGCCATGCTTCTGTGCAGATCACGCAGAAGTGTTACATCAAGACGTTGGATGAGTCAGTGAAGGAGGCAATGGGTAAGTTATGAGTATTATCGATCCAGCAAAAACATTCATTCCCGAAGAAGACATCGAAAGAATCGCACGGCGAGTCGTGGAGCTTTTGGATCAGAGAGAACGCGCACCCGTGTGCAGAAATTGCGGCAAGCCACAATTCAAGTCTGACTATTGTGTTTGTGTTGATGGCTTCCGCCCGCGAGAGGATGTGTTGAAACGAAAGGTGTGAAAGACCGTAAGGTAACCTCTCTCGTTACCTTCGGCTAGGTACCTTCTTCCCACGTCAAAAGACAGATTGCTTAACATATTAAGAATTGGCATAATTCATGACATCGAGAGACACACGACGCAAGCGATCTCTCGGTTTCCTCCCCCGACCCCGAGGACTATGAGTGCTATGAGCGCCACGAAGAGAATTGCGGTACGGATCAGCGCAGCAACGTACACAAAGCTCGAATCCTACGCCCGAATCATGAGCAAGCCTTCCTCACACGTTGTCGATGAAGCCCTCGCGGACTGGCTCGATACGGTAGCAGAGGCCAACCTAGAGAGAGTGGCCGGCGTCCCTCTCCCTGACTTCACGTTGCTCGCGTCCGATCTCGAACACGCGATTCAGCCGCTCGAAGAGGCAGTAGCTCGCGCAGAAGACCGCTCACGCTCACACATGTCCTAGAGGTTTCAGCTCTCCCCCCGCAAGCCCTGGATTTCCGATCCGGGGCTTTTTCTTGCGCAATGGCACGAATGGGCCAGAGTTTTGCACAGAAGTTGCACATTACCTGCTAAATCATTGATTCAAAGGGAAAGATAGGGGATTGACTAACGCTAGTGTTAAGACGTATGCTGCCCCCATCAGCATCAATGAGAGAGTCAACACAAGGAGAACAACAATGCCACGAGGCCGCAAGAAGGGTGCGTCTAAAGCCAACAGCGAAGCGTTATCACTCACCGACGTGAGCCTGAGCACGGTCCGGGTGCCCAACCTGAGCAAGCTCACTTGGTGGAACGAACTGAGTCCGTCCGAGCAAGCCGAGGTCGAGGATCAAAGTAAGAACTTGGCAATCGCGCGAGTGATGGAAGGTCAGTCACGCCTGCGGATGGGCCTGCATCTCTCCACGCTCAAAGATATCCTCGAACCGCACGGAGTCTACCAGAAGTTCATCAAACGCTACTTCAACTTCAGCCTCAAAACTTCGTATCGCTACATCAACGGCTACAACAACGCGAAAGCCCGTCTGCCCGAGAACGTCCTCAAAGCTGCGATGGCCCGCGGGATGCAGATTGTGGGCGACACACGCGAGAAACCACTCGGCATCTACACCGCGCCTGTCAAGAAACTCCCGCCGCCAGTCGAGGCCACAGAGGAGCAAGCCAATCAGTATCTGGATCAGCTCGAAGCGGTCCGGCGCCAGCAACGCGCGAAGGACTCAACGCATGAGGAGCCGCTCCCTCAGATCGACACCGAAACCTTCCTGCGGCACGTTGTCCACTTCGGGGCGCACCGCTTCAACATGCTCCCCCACACGAACAAGGTACGCTCCGCCGCCGCGCATCAGTGCCTGGCGATGCTCGCGATGAAGTTCGGGATCCGCAACCCGCTCCAGCTCACCCCGATCGCCGTACCTGATTCCCTAGAGATCAAACGCGGTCGGCCGCCGCTGCCCCGCTCGCAGGAGGCCCAGGCGGAAGCCTGATATGTCAATCTGACACGGGGAGAACCCTAATCTCCCCGAGATGTTTGTCGCAAAATGAGAATTTAATTCTGCTGAATTACGTTTATCCACAGCTCTGCACAGAAAAGGAGTCTTGACGCCCCGTAGCGCTTTTGGGTAGTATTCCGCCCGTCTCGTAAGCCCTTTCCTTTCACCCTTTCGTAACACTTCTAGTACTTTAGTTATGCCTCGACAGCAAACTTTGAACCGAGTGTATAAACACCACATCATATGGTAGGTACTAATCATCCGTCTACGGTATATAGCAGCGATCCGCAAGTTCGCAGAAGTTACTTTCCAGAAAACAGGTATAAAACCCAGTAAAACTCGGAGATATGCCTTGACCTCATGTCTTTCCGGGTTGATATATGCTCAGTCCACCAAAATTCACTCGAACGCTGATTTGGGGCGAGGAATTTTCTCTCAAGTTTGCTCTGCGGGCCGGAGATACCGGCTGCGTCAGGGCCTGATTCTGTGGAAGGAACACGAACTATGGCCGACTCGCGAGAAGTCATGAACATTCGCCAGGCGTCGCAGTACCTGGGAGTGAGTCCGGACACGCTCTACAAATATGTAGGGGAACAGAAAATCCCCGCTTTCAAGCTTGGCAACCGCTGGCGCTTCAAGAAGTCGAGGCTGGACCAGTGGATGGAAGAGAAGTCGAGCCAGATGGAAGCAAAAGGCAAGAGGAAACCGAAGGCGGCTGCCAAAGCCGCTGGGCAACAGTAAAAGGCGGGCACATGTTTGGATTCGGATCGAAAACGATTGTTGGTCTGGATGTGGGCTCTTCCAGCATCAAGGCGGTGGAGCTGAGGAAGGGTCGCAATGGGATCGAAGTGGCGCACCTCGGTTTGGAACCGCTGGCTCCAGATATTGTCGTGGACTCCATGATTGTGGATTCCGGCACCGTGTCGAGCGCGATTTCGAAGCTGTTCACTGAGAACCAGATCAAGTCCAAGAGCGTGGCCACGGCGGTAAGTGGGCACTCAGTGATCGTGAAGAAGATCTCGCTGCCTTCGATGAGCGATCAGGAGTTGGCCGAGACGATACAGAAAGAAGCGGCACAGCATATTCCCTTCGATCTAGCCGATGTGAACCTCGATTACCAGATCCTTTCCGAAGACGCCGGCAACCCGCAAATGGATGTTCTGCTGGTCGCCGTCAAGAAGGACAAGATTCTCAACTACACCAACGTACTCTCGATGGCGGGCAAGACACCCGCTATTGTGGACATCGATGCCTTGGCGCTGCAGAACTGCTACGAGTACAACTATGAACCTGCGCCGAGCCAGGTGGTGGCTCTGTTGAACCTGGGCGCCAGCGTCATGAATATCAACATCGTGAAGGGGACAACGCCGTTGTTTCCGCGCGATGTCAGCGTGGGCGGGCACCAGTATACGGACTCCTTGCAGAAGGAACTGGATCTCAGCTTTGATGACGCCGAGTCGTTGAAGCTGGGCCGCAAGGTCGGCACCGTCAGCGAAGACGCCAAGACGCCCATCTTGCAGCAAGTGACCGAGATCATCGTGCTCGAGATTCAAAAGACATTCGACTTCTTTCGCGCCAGCGCGGCTGGCGAGCACATCGAGAAGATCTACCTGGCGGGGGGATCCTCGAAGGTCCCAGGACTGGTCGATGCCCTACGGCAGGAATTCTCGCTGCCGGTCGAAATCTTCAATCCATTTCAGAAGATTGCGCCTCCGGTGGAAGGACCGGGGATAGAACTGATCGAGCAGAACGCTGGCCAGTTGGCAGTTGCCGTGGGTTTGGCCTTAAGGAGTTTTGAAGACCTATGATCCGAATCAACCTGCTGGGAACGTCGAAATCAAAGGGCAAACGCGGCAGCGCTGCTTCCTCCGCGCCGGTCATGGAAGTGGGTGATGTTGGCTCACCAAAAATGAAGGTGCTGCTGGTGCTGGCTCTGGTAGCTGCACTCAACCTCGTCTACTGGTACCGGTTGGACAAGCAAAAACAGGAGATTGCCTCGCAAATGAAAGTTGCGGAGCAGAAGAATCGGGAATTGGCCGATGTGAAAGCGCGTTACTTGGAGCGGCAGCGTCAAGCCGAGAGCTACAAGCGCCGCGTCGACGTGATTGATCAGCTCCGGGCCAATCAGGCCGGTCCGGTGAACCTCCTCAATACCATCGGCACCACAGTCAATGGCACCGAAGCCGTGTGGCTGAACTCGATGAAGGACTTGGGCGGTAACGTCGATATTGAAGGCATGGCATTGAGCACCGATGCCGTGGCTAACCTCATTGCCAACCTGCAAAAGACGGGATATTTCCGCAATATTGAAATCAAAGAGACCTTCCAGGACGATACCTTTAAGGAATTGCAGGCCTTCCAATTCACTCTGACCTGCGAGAAGGCGAAGTCCTAAGGGCGAAAAATTATGGCGAACTTCAACGAAATGTCGGGTCTCAAACAATGGGCAGCCCTGCTAGCAGGGGCGGCACTGATCACCGGCGGTCTGTACTTCACCCTCTTCAAGTCCCAGCGGGAAGCGAACGCGGTCGCCCAACAGAATCTGGAAACCAAGCGGCGCGAAAACGCGGAACTGGAAGCGTACCGTCCCAAACTGGCTGAAATCGAGCGCCAGTTGGCCAGCCTCAAGCAGCAACTCGAGATCGAACGCAAGATCGTTCCCGACGAGAAGGAAGTGGACGGCTTCATGAAGATGATGGATGCAGAAGCCATGAAGGCTGGCATCGAGCTCCGGCGCTATACCGCGAAGCCGCTGGCATCGAAGGACTTCTATACGGAATTGCCTTTCGAGATGGAACTGGATGGCCCCTATTACTCGATGTTGAATTTCTTTGACCGCGTAGGCAAGTTGGAGCGCATCGTGAATGTTTCGGGCTTGCTGGTGGCGAATACCAAAAAGCCCACGGATGCGAAGGCGAAGCATACCTATCAGTACGCGCCGAATGAGAGCGTTGTAGCCACCTGCACGGCGACCACATTTTTCAGTCATGACATGGCACCGCCTGCAGCAGCCGCGCCGGTCAAGAGATAGAGGAGCTTATGAAGCTGACGACTGGAATTCTGGTATTAGGAATGGCGGCGGGAACTGCCTGGGGGCAGAACCCGGACGTCATCGAAAACACGAAGAACACGGTCAACAACGTCGAGCAGAAAAAGGCGATGAATGAGAACGCCGCCCTGGCAACCGCGCCGGCCACCAAACCGGCGGCGCCTGCTACCAGTAAGGGCCAAGCCGTCAGTAAATCAAAAGCCGCGCCGGTTGTACACGTGGCCGCCCAGCCCAAGGTAGTCGCGAAGCCCACTGCAGGCCACGGCAAAACCAAGGTCGGGGCCGTAAAGAAGACGTCACAACCGCAGCAGAAAATCGCAGTCGCGGACCAGAAGAAACCTGCCGACCCAAAAAAGGAAGACACCAAGAAGATCAACTTGACCGGACAGCGGGATCCATTCGTCAGTCCGGTGGTGAATCGCAGCATGTTGGGCTCGGGCTGTAATACCGGGGGCAAGCGTTGCCTAGCGATTGACCAGATTAACCTCAAGGGGGTGGTCAAGTCGGATACGGGCATGATCGCGGTCGTGGTCAATGCCCTGGATAAAGCATATTTCCTGCATGAGAACGACCCCGTCTTTAACGGATACGTGGTGAAGATAACGGGGGACTCCATCATTTTTAAAGAGACGTTTCAGGACAAGCTGGGCAAGTCATTTACGAAGGAAGTGACCAAGAAGATTACGACGCCGGCAGTTTAGGCGGCAGCAAGCAGATTGGTCAATCCGATCTGGCAAAAGAATTCTGAAAGAAAGATCACGGGGCGAGCCGAAGCGCAACCGTGGGGAGAAGGGAAATGCGAAAGCAACTGCTGAGTGTTTTTCTACCGCTGCTGATTCTAGTAATGATTGCAGCCGCGGCTGAGACGCCGAGCACGGGCACCGAGACAACCAAGAGCTCCGCACTGCAGAGAGTGAACGTGGTCCGCGGAGTTGACGGGATCAGCGTGGAGGTCACGTCTCGCGGGCAAGTGACGCCACAAGTGAGCACACTGGACCGTCCCGCCCGTTTGGTGGTCGACCTGCCCAACACCGTGGCGGCCACTTCCAGAAGCCAGATCAATGTGGACAGCAACGGCGTGAAGGACGTGCGCGTTGGCATGAACGGCCGTACGCCTCCTACCACGCGGCTGGTGATTGATCTGGAACACAAATGCCGGTACGAACTGGTGCCAGGCGTGGGCAATACATTGGTTCTGAAATTGCACTCCGGCTCTACTCTTGCCAAGGCAAGCCCGAAGCCCACGATTCCAGCCATCCACAACACCACAACGGCTGAGGTTGTGACGCCGAAGACTGCGACGAAGGAAGTCGCAGAAGTCCCCGCCAACCAGACTACTCTGGTCATGGCCTCAGAAAAGAAGCCGGCCCCTTCTTCTGCTACCGATTTTGTGTTTGTTGAACCTTCCTATCAGGCGAAGGACGCATCGACGATCGAAGCTGCTAAGCAAGCTGTAATCGAGCCTTCGGCTCGGGCACAAGCCGCTGCCGAGAGATTCTCCGAGAAACCAGATGGCAACTTGCTACCCCAGCCGAGTGCGGCTATGCAGGCCCAGGCCAGCAACGCGGCCCCGCAACCCGCGGTCAACATGGCTGCCGAGCAGAAGGCGCAGGCCCAGCAGCAGCCCGCCGCCACCGGCCCCAAATACACGGGTGAGCCGATTTCGGTCAACCTCAAGGACGTAGATCTCAAGGACTTCTTTCGCCTGATCCACGAGATCAGCGGATTGAATGTAGTGCTCGATCCCAACGTCAAAGGCACACTAACCATCGTTCTGGATGACGTGCCATGGGACCAGGCCCTCGATATCGTCTTAAAGAACAACGACCTGGGACGGCAGCTCGAAGGCAATGTGCTGCGCGTCGCCACCGTAGACACCATGCGAAAGGAAGCTGAGTCAAGGCGCGCCGAGCAAGAAGCTGAGGCTATGGCCGTGGAAAAGCAGACGGTCACCCGTTTCCTGAGCTATGCCCATTCCAAAGATGTGGTGCCGACGGTCAAGAAATTTCTCACCCAGCGCGGAGATGTGATCGCCGATGACCGAACCAACGCTTTGATCATTTCGGACATTCCGATAGTGATGCCAGGGATCGACCGCTTGTTAACACAACTCGATCGCAAAACCCAGGAAGTGGAAATTGAAGCACGCGTGGTGGCTGCGACCCGCAGCTTCGCACGAGACCTGGGCACTCAGCTAGGTTTCGGCTGGGGCAATGGGCACACTGCTGCGGGCGGTGCCGGCGCCGTGGGAACCTCGCCTCTGTTTACCAATGGCCTGACCCCGGGCTATATAACCATCGGCAGCGGGTCCACAAGTCAACAGATTCCGCTGTTCTCGAATCTGGGAGTCGCTGCGCCTACCAGCGGTCTGAGCTTCATCAATGCCAGCAACAACGTGCGAATTGACGCCATTCTGACCGCGGCCGAGTCACGAGGACTGCTCAAGATTCTGTCCCGTCCGCGGGTTGTAACCCAGAACAACATTCAGGCGCTGGTTCGCCAGGGCGTCAGGGTTCCGATCGTGACCCAGGCGCAGTTGGGCGGTCCGCCCACTGTGACCTATGTCGACGCTTTCTTGCGGCTGACCGTGATACCGCAGATTACGTCGGAGAACACAATCTTTCTGAACGTGGATGTGGAGAACACGACCCCAGACTTTGGCCGCACCGTTCAAGGCAACCCCACTCTAATCACCCAACAGGCAACCACCCAGGTGTTGGTCACGGACGGCGGTACAGTCGTAATCGGCGGCGTGATCCAGACCCAGAATTCAGTCAATATTGCTCAGGTGCCGTTGCTGGGTAACATCCCGTACCTGGGAAATCTGTTCAAGCACCAGACCGTCAGCACATCAAACCAGGAGCTGATCTTCTTCATTACGCCACGCATTATTCAGACCTAGGGCTGACCCTCCAGGAGCAAGTTAGCAGTAAGACGGCCGCCGGATACCTGAAGAACCTGTCAGGACCGGCGGTTTGGTTTTTGACCAAAGCTCACGCGAATCATAGTCAAAAGCACCGAGGGAGCAGCCTGCTACACTCGGCCTGAATGGATCATGTAGGACGCCAGCAACGTCTTCAGGAAGGCCTATCTGGCCAGCGGTTGGATCTTCTGTTGATCACGCATCTACCTAACATCCGCTATCTCTGCGGATTTTCGGGCAGCGCCGCCGTACTTCTCCTCACTGAATCTCAGTGCGTGTTTTTGACCGATGGACGATACAGCGCGCAAGCCCACGCCGAAGTGCAGGGAGCACGGATAGTTATTGGGCGCAAAAGCCCCCTCGCTGCGGCTGCGGAGTACTTAAGGTCAAATCGAAGGGGCCTCGGCCGTAAGGCACAGTTCAGGACGGGGATCGAGGGAGAGCACTTAACTGTTGCTCATCGCCGACAGTTGGCTGAGATGTTGCCGTCTAAATTCAGACTGCAGGAAGCACCACCTCTCGTCGAACAGGCCCGCATGGTGAAGGACGCCGACGAGCTTAATCTAATTCGCGCCGCGGTCGTCTTGGGAGCGAGTTTGTTTGACGTCGCGCTAGAAGTGATCCGCCCTGGTGTTCGAGAAACCGACGTGGCCGCTGAAATGGAGTACGCGGCGCGAAAGGCTGGCGCTTCGGAGATGTCATTCCAGACGATCGTCGCTTCCGGTGAGCGTTCTGCTTTGCCCCATGGCCGGGCCTCAGAAGCTGCCATTCCGGCTCGCGGATTCGTCGTCTGCGACTTCGGTGTTATACTCGGAGGTTATTGTTCGGACATGACCCGCACTGTGCACGTGGGCCGTCCTACGCGCGAAGCCCGGCAGGCTTACCAGGCGGTGCGGGACGCGCAGCAAGCGGCGCTTGCAACCGTCAGGTCTGGCGTGGGGGTAAGCGAAGTCGATCAGGCGGCACGCAAATTATTGCAAGAACAAGGTTTAAGCAAGTATTTTACGCATTCAACCGGGCACGGCGTTGGCCTGGAAATTCACGAAGCGCCGCGCTTGGCCGCGCAGCAGTCCGAGCTGCTTAGGCCCGGAATGGTTATAACGATCGAACCTGGCGTCTACATCCCAAGGAAGTGGGGCGTTCGGATCGAAGATATGGTTGTGGTCACCGAAGCAGGGTGCGAAGTCTTAACGCCTTCCAGCAAAGAACTGATTGTGGTTTGAGGTTTTCCTGACCGGGCATGGAAAATGACGCCCGGCAGTTGCCGTGCCTTCCAGGTCGGCGCGAGAAGCAGAAACCGGTCCTCCCGCACGATGAACCAAAAAGAACTGAAGGAACTCATCGATTTCTTAATTGAGAAGGACATCGCGGAGTTCGAACTGGAACGCGGTGACGTGAAGGTGCGCATTAAGCGCGCCTCGGAACCGTCCGGCCCGGGGCCCGACACCCGCTTTATTGCGGTGCATGCCGCGCCTCCTCCAACACCGGAGCTCGGTGCTGTTCCGGCCGTGACCAGCCCATCCCCAACCCCTGCGGTTTCGAAAGAAGGTGTAGCAGCCTCCGAGGAAGGCTTGCACATGGTGCGTTCGCCCATCGTGGGGACGTACTATGAATCGCCATCGCCAGGATCTCCACCTTTTGTGAAGCCAGGAGATACGGTGGAAGTCGGACAGGTGCTGTGCATTGTCGAAGCCATGAAGTTGATGAATGAGATCGAGTCCGACGTGGCCGGTGAACTTGTGAAAAAACTCGTTATCAATGGCCAGCCCATTGAGTATGGGCAGGAGCTGTTTGCCATCAGGCCGAAGAAGTAAAGAACTGGGAAAGCTTAAGGCGCGTTGACGCGCCTTTTTGTGTCTGGGGAGCTGTGCTTAGTAGCAGTCGATGTTCAAAAAAATTCTGATCGCCAACCGCGGCGAGATTGCCCTGAGAGTAATCTGCGCCTGCAAAGAACTGGGGATCCGCACCGTGGCCATTTACAGCGAAGCGGACCGCAATTCGCTGCCCGTCCGCTTTGCCGATGAAGCCATCTGCATTGGCCCGCCCCAACTGGCGCTGAGCTATCTCAATATCCCTGCCGTCATCAGCGCGGCAGAAATCGCCAACGTAGACGCCATTCACCCGGGTTATGGATTGCTCGCAGAGAACGCCAATTTCGCCGAGGTTTCCGAGGCCTGCAATATCAAGTTTATCGGGCCACCGCCGGAAATTACCCGGCTCATGGGCGAAAAAGAGAAGGCACGAGCGGCGATGAAGAAGGCGGGCGTACCCATTCTGCCGGGTTCCGAAGGAATCCTCGCCAACGACGGCGAAGCGCTGGAATGGGCGCGCCAGGTCGGTTTTCCGGTGATCATCAAGGCGTCGGCCGGGGGCGGCGGCCGCGGCATGCGCATTGTGCGCAGTGAACAGGAGCTCCCCAGCCTGTTCACAGCGGCGCAATCGGAGGCCGCTGCTGCCTTCGGCAATGGCGATCTCTACATGGAGAAGTTCATCGAGCGTCCACGGCATATCGAGTTTCAGATCCTCGCCGACCAATATGGCAACGTGGTGAGCCTGGGCGAGCGCGAATGTTCCATCCAGCGGCGTCATCAGAAGCTGCTGGAGGAATCTCCTTCCACGGAGGTGACGCCGGAACTCCGCGCCCAGATTGGGCAGGTCCTGTGCCAAACCCTCTCCGGAATCGGTTACGTCAACGCCGGCACGGTGGAGTTCCTCATGGACGAAGACCGGAGGATGCATTTCATTGAGATGAACACCCGCATCCAGGTGGAGCACCCGGTCACGGAGATGGTCACCGACGTCGATTTGGTGAAGAGCCAGATTCTGCTGGCCGCTGGCGAACGCCTCGAGAACGTTCTGCATGGCCCCATCGTGCATCGCGGACACGCCATCGAATGCCGCATCAACGCTGAGCATCCGGAGAAGTTCACGCCGTCGGCGGGCAAGATCACGTCTTTTCATCCTCCTGGCGGAACCGGGGTGCGTATCGACACCGCCGCCTATGCGGAAGGAATCATCCCGCCTTACTATGATTCGCTTATTGCCAAGCTCATCGTGCGCGGCAAGGACCGGGGAGAAGCGGTTTCCCGCATGGCCCGTGCCCTGGAGATGTTCATTGTGGAAGGCGTGTACACGACGATCCCACTGCACCGAAAGATTCTTGCCGATCCCGATTTCCGCGCCGGGAGAGTGGATACAACGTTTATTGAGCGCTTTCTGTCCAAGCAGGGGAACAAGAAACCAGCAGCGTAGGGTTACCTCGCCGAAATCCCTCGCCAAACTCGCCCGCCACAGGCCGAAACGTGTGATGAGCGCTAACGCTGTTAACGCCATTTGGGACTAACACTCAGCGTAGAATTAACGATTGCTTTGTGAGATTCTCTGGATCGGACTGGCTGCGTTAGAAAGGGCAAAGCACATGGCAAACCTCATACTGGTTACCGGCGCCGCAGGCCGCGTCGGCGGGACAGGGCGTACCGTCACCGAACTGCTGTTGCAGCAAGGCAAGGCAGTGCGTGCCATGGTGCGAAATGAGGACGAACGGGCGCGGACATTGCGCGACATGGGTGCAGAGGTTGTGGTCGGCAATCTGCTCGACCTCGATTCGATGCATCGGGCGATCGACGGCTGCGACACAATGTACTTCGGGATGTCGGTTTCGGATGACTATTTGGCCGCGACCGTCAACACGGCGGCGGTGGCGAAGCACCACGGCGTGAAGGCGTTCATCAATATGTCGCAGATGACGGTCTCTCAGATGAGCATTACCGAAACTACTCCGAGCCCGCAGCACAAGCTGCACTGGCTCGCCGAGCAGGCGCTGAACTGGTCCGGTCTGCCGGTTGTGCACGTGCGGCCGACAGTGTTTCTCGAAGGCTTCTTCCTGACTTTGACTCCGGATTCAGTCAGGGAATCCGATCAGATCAGGCTACCGTTCGGGGAGGGCAAGACTTCGCCGGTGGCAGCGGAAGACGTTGCGCGGGTGATCGCCGCGCTGCTCGCCAATCCGCAGGCGCACATCGGCAAGATCTATCACCTGACCGGTCCGCAGTCCGAGAACATGCATTTCTTTGCACAGGAGTATTCGAAGGCGCTGGGCCGCACAATCACCTTTCAGGACATTCCCGTCGAACCGTGGCGGGACGAGCTGCTCAAGCGGGGCTGGCCGGTTCACGTGGTGAACCACCTGGCGGCGATGGGCGATCTGCATCGCGCGGGGCGCTTCGACCGACTGTCGGACGACGTGCGCGCACTGACGGGGCAAGGGCCGCTGAGCGTGCAGGAGTTTGTCCGAAAGAATGCGGCGGCATTTACCGCGGCGGCAAAAGCAAAAGAGGCCTAAGTGTCTGCGGACAAATGAGGAGACAGAAAGAAGGCTTTGCTGTCCCTAGCGACGCCGAATAGAGCACTTATGATGTGATTCTTCTGAGTTCGCGACTAGGTGCTCGTCCGAATCCGCTTGCAAATTGGAAACACGGGCCACGCGGAAGTAATGGACACAGCGTAAAAAGGCGTTTAGACGGTCAGGGTCTCGTTTTTAGTTAGAACTGCAAAAGCTAGCAAAGCCTGCTCCGACCCTCAGACGATCTGACTCTTTCCGTCCGACTTGTAAGCCTTTCTCTGATTGTGAATGCAAACCGCCGATTGGAGCAGTGAGGGAGTTGGTGTGGGCGGCGAAGGATTGTGAATTGGACGTGAGTGGCTTAGACTTCCGGCGAATTGGGGAGGGGACTATGCAGACGCGGCGGAGTTTCCTGGGGTCGGTGGCGACGGCGGCGGCTTTGGGCGTGGCCGGGCGCGCGGCATTTGGTGGAGAGGCGGCAGCCGCGGAGGACGGAGCGAAGAATATGGACGATGCCGAACGCGGCAGCGCGGATTCGGCGGCGGCGGGCGAGAAGATGCTGTTTTGGGTGGCGGTGTCCACGCCGTGCGACAAGAACCTGAACTTTGATCCTGAGCTGTACAAGGATTTGCTGGCGTACTTGAAGGCGCAGGGCGCGGATGGCGCGGTAGTGCTCGGAACGACCGGGGAGTTTCCTTCGTTTTCGTTTGCCGAGCGGAAGAAGGTTGCGGAGACGGCGCTCAAGAACCGGAATGGCTTGAACATCATCGTGGGGCCGGGAACGTCGAACTTCCCGGAGACGATCGAGCTGTCGAAGCATGCGGAAGAGCACGGCGCGGACGGGTTGTTGATTGTGCCGCCGTTTTATTACAAGCGTGTGGGGCAAGAGGCGCTGACGAAATATTATTCGATGATTTTCGAGCAGGTGAAGATTCCCATCAACCTGTATCACATCCCGTTTGCGAGCGGCGTGGCGATTTCGCATGAGCTGCTACACAGCCTGGAGCACTATCCCAACCTGGCGGGAATCAAGGATTCAGTGAGCGATCCCGAGGTGTATCACCGTTTCGTGGCAGAATTCCCGCGACTGAATATGCGTACGGGGACGGATGTGAATTTGAAGTACGCGCTGGAGCACGGAATGGGCGCGATTCTGGCGGAGGGCAACAACTTCACGAAGCAGATCGCGGCGGTGCTTGCGGCGAAGCGCGCGGGGAAGGACATCGACGCGCCGATCGCGAAACTGAATGCGGCGTTAAAGCTGCTGCGCGCGGGCGGCGTGGATGAGTATGGGCCGATGAAGTATGCGCTGAGCTTGCAGATGGGGACGCGACAGTTTTATCAGCGGCCGCCCAACTCGGATGTTACCGAGGAGCAGAAGACGAAGATCAAGGAGGCTTTGGAGGAGATTAAGCGGATGGGGTGAGGGCGACTCTTACCAATGCCCAGCCAAGAGTGATTGGGGAGAAAGGCCTCAGGCCTAAACGGCAGGCCTGAGCTACAGGGGGAGGGGTCGGAATGTTTCAATGGAACAAAAAAGGATTGGTGCGTTGGTGCGTCATCGGGAGCGTGTTGGCAGCGCTGCCGATGGTGGCTGGGGCGCAGTGGAAGGCTAAGGATACGGAGTGGGCTAGCTATGGGGCGGACTTGGCGGGGACGCGGTACCGGCCACTGGATCAGATCAATGCCGCGAACTTCAACGATTTAGAGATTGCTTGGCGGATCAAGACGGACAATTTTGGGAACCGGCCGGAGTACAAGCTGGAGGGCACGCCGCTGATGGTGAACGGCGTGTTATACGCGACGGCGGGTTCGCGGCGCGCGGCGATTGCGCTGGATGCGGTTACGGGTGAGTTGTTGTGGGTTCACGGCGAGCATGAAGGGGCACGCGGAGGCGCGGCGCCGCGGCAACTTTCCGGGCGCGGGCTGGCGTATTGGTCGGACGGAAAAGAAGAGAGGATTTTGTATGTGACGCCGGGGTATCAATTGATTTGCCTGGATGCGAAGACGGGGATGCGCGTGCCAGGGTTCGGAAACAAGGGCGCGGTGGATTTGAAGCTGAATGATGATCAGGAGATCCTTCCGGACTTAACGACGGGCGAGATTGGAATTCAATCGGCACCGGTTGTGGCGAAGGACACGGTAATTGTCGGCGCGGCATTTCGCGAAGGCATGACGCCGAAAAGCATGCGCAATAACAAAGGGTACGTGCGGGGATTTGATGTGCGCACGGGGAAGAGGCTGTGGATTTTTCACACCATTCCGAAACAGGGTGAGTTTGGGTATGACACGTGGTTGAACGGTTCGGCGGAATATACGGGAAACACGGGAGTTTGGACCCAGGTCACCGTGGACGAGCAGCTGGGCCTCGTGTACCTGCCGGTGGAATCGCCGACGAACGATTTTTATGGCGGGCACCGGCCGGGGAACAATTTGTTTGGCGAATCGCTGGTGTGCGTGGACCTAAAGACCGGGCAGCGGAAGTGGCACTACCAGTTGGTGCATCACCCGCTGTGGGACATGGATATTTCCTCGGCGCCGATTTTGGCGGACATCACGGTCAATGGAAAACCTGTGAAGGCGGTGGCGCAACCGTCCAAGCAGGGATTTCTTTATGTTTTCGACCGCGTGACGGGAAAGCCGGTATGGCCGTTTGAGGAGAAGGCAGTGGAAGTTGGGACGGTGCCGGGCGAATGGTATTCGCCGACGCAGCCGATTCCGTCAAAGCCGCCGGCTTACAGCCGCAACGGCGTTTCGCTAGACGATCTCGTGGACTTTACGCCGGAGATCAATGCGCGAGCGAAGGCCATCGCGTCGAAATATCACCTAGGACCGGTGTACACACCGCCTTCGGAAAGCAAGATTGACGGGACGCTGGGGACACTGACCACGGGAACGGCGTCGGGCGGGACGAATTGGCCGGGCGGATCGTACGATCCGGAGACGCACATGGTGTATGCGTTTGCGTGCAACGCTTGCGCGGAGCCGATTGGGTTGGTGCGCGCACCGAAAGAAGTTTCGGACATGAATTACATCGCGGGTACGGCGGGAGAAGAAGTGAAGATTCTGCGCGGGCCTGGCGAAAATGCGGGAGCGGACTCGCCCATGCCGGCGAAGAAGAGAGCGGGCAGCGGGTATGTGGCGCTGAATGTGGACGGATTGCCGCTGCTGAAGCCGCCGTATGGGACGATTAGCGCCATCAATCTTGATAAGGGGGAAATTGTCTGGCAGA
>Ga0307477_10001646_pt1 | contig 18413 bp, 21 predicted proteins | sample atmos_gasesECM2C_FD_203316 | JGI IMG/M metagenome (GOLD analysis project Ga0307477, IMG submission 203316) | Hardwood forest soil microbial communities from Morgan-Monroe State Forest, Indiana, United States - atmos_gasesECM2C_515 | ecosystem: Environmental > Terrestrial > Soil > Temperate...
GGATCGAACCCGATCAAGCCGGGCAGCCGGCCCGTGCCGCGGTTCACCTCATTGACGATTTCTTCGTAATTGATGCCTTCGAGGAGCTGCCGCGTGAGCGGCACCCCGGCCTGCTCGCACCGCTTCCCGATCTGGTCGAGGAAACTGTCGGCGATGAGTTGGAGGCCCTTCTCGATCAGCTTGTCGTGGATCTTGCGTTGCTTCTTGATTTCCTCGGGCGTCTGGAAGCGGGCGGGGAGCCCGGTCTCGAGCTGGCGAAACCGGACGTCGTGGAGGCGCGCCGCGTAGACGTGGTTGCCGGTGATGCGGCCGGTCGAGTGCCGGCAGAGCTCAATCGCGCGATCGACCGTCCAGTCCGAGTGCGGCGAATTGTCGACGGGAACGAAGATCTCGCGGTACACCGACACCTCGCGCGCTAGGGTGCATGCCGTGCGCACACGACGGTCTCCCCGAGCCCAGGAGCAGGCTCGGTCCTATCGGGAAGACGGTCGGTGTATGCTCGACAACTGCAAGCGGCGGTCAAGCCGCCGCGGGCGATCGGGGCTCGAAAAACTGCCGGCGAGTATGTCCCGAGTGGCGGGCCCTGTCAAGTCGCCGGTTCCGGATTGCTAGGGACGAGCTGGCGGCCGGTCTCGTCCCAGACTGTAATCGCGTCGACCGGGCACGCGTCGCAGGCCCGCAGCAGGCGCGTTCGCTCCACGATCTCGGGCTCGAGGAAGACCACGACGCTCTCACTGTCCAATTTGAACCCTTCGGGCGCCTCCTGCACGCAGTCCCCGAATCCGACGCACTGCTCACGGTCGATCACGACGCGGAGCCCATGGACCATGCGCTCGACGACCAGGCTCACATCCCCTCGAGACCGAGTTCGGTGCGGGCCGTGTCCATGACGGCGGGCGTAATGACCGCGATCCCGTGCTCCCGGGCGTAGTCGAGGTAGACCCGTTTGACCATCCCCCGGACAAATCCCGGTACCCGGGTGAGCCGATCCTCCGCCTCGGGAGACCAGCGCACCCGCCCCTGGCCGTCGGGCTCGGGGTGCTCGGAGCCGTCGGCGAACGCGTCGGCCCGCCCCGTGGCGACGGCGCCGCGGATGGTCTCGAGGGGCTGTTCGGGCACGGTGCGGCCCCCGATCTTTACGCCGAGAGAGGACACGAGCTGGGTTTCCATCGGATTGGTGAGAAGTGCAACGGCCCGTCCACAGCGGGGACAGCGGAACGCGGCGGCGAGCGTCCCGTCACCTGGCAGAGCGCGTTCCTCGAAGCTCATCTGCTCGTCGCACTCCACACAGAGGAACTTCATAGTTGGCCGGCGAGCGCGTCCCAGGCGCTTGGCAGGGGGTGGAAGGGAAGGCGCGCGAGGACGGGTATATCGAACTCCTCGGCCAGCGCCTGGGCGGCGTCACCCTGAAACTGGTCGCCTACCATGTTCTCGACCACGCCCAGCCCCCTGCCCCCCTGCTCCAGGGCGGCCCGGAGGGCGCGCCGCACGGCGGCATGCGCTTCGGGCGTTGGGATCGTCACGGTGAGCACAGCCGGCGGGGTTTCGAGGAGCTCCGCGAGTTCCTCGAAGCGCGCGAGGCCCGGCGGCAGGTCGACGAGGAGCAGATCGAGGGTCCCCCAGGCGACGTCAGCCAGAAATTCGCGCAGGGCCGCGGCTTCCAGGGCCCCGCGCCACACGAACCGCTCTCGAGCGGGGCCGCGAAACGCGAGCGGGTGTCCGTCCGCGAGCAGCAAGTCCATCGAGACCAGGCGTACGTGGTCCGCCCCGAGAGCGGGGACCGCGGCGTCCCCCTCCACGACCAAGGCGGCGCGGTCGGCGTCGAGCAGCCGGGCGGCGGTGGGCCCGTTCAAGTCGGCGTCGAGCACGCCGACCTTGCGGCCGCCGCGCGAGAGCGCGCGCGCCAGGTGGGCGGTGACGAAACTCTTCCCCACCCCCCCCTTCCCGCTCATGACCGCCACGACCCGGCCCACGTGGGCGAGCCGCTCCGCCACCCGGCGGCGTTGCGCGCCGATCTGTTCGGGAAGCCCCGACTTGTCGGGCGCCGTCAGGTCGTAATAGGTCCGAATATTCAGTGGCACAATCGTAGAATTATGCCTAGCTTCCGCCCTGCCCGCTATGCTCGACGAACTGAAGGCGAAGCTGCAGGCCGAGGTCGAGCGCCTGAACCACGAGATCACCTTTGTCTTGCCAAAGGAGATCGAGAAGGCGCGGGCGCATGGCGACCTGCGGGAGAACTCGGAATTCAAAGCGGCGCTCGAGCGTCAACAGTTTGCGCAGGCGCGTCTGTCGCACCTCCGCGCCCGGTTGGCCAAGCTCTCCAATGTGTCGGAACAGGACATTCCCCACGACCGCATCGGGTTTGGGTCGCGCGTGACGGTCCAGGATCTCGACACGAAGGAAACCGAGACCTATGCGCTCACTCTCGGCGAGTTCATCGAAGGGGGCGAGGACACCGCGGATGGGATTCCCGTCTCCATGGCCTCGCCACTCGGCAAGGCGTTGCTCGGTTGCAAGAAGGGGCAGGCCGTGAGCCTGGCCCTGCCCGTCGGGAAACGGCGCCTCAGGATTGTGCAAGTCCTGACGGTGCACGATTTAGCAGCCGGCGCGCCCGGCGGCGAGCGCCGCGCCTGAGCCGCGGCCACTTGACGCCAGCGCGGCGCAATATCACTTACGATGTGTAGAGTTTCGCCCGGCTGCCGGGGGGCACCCCACCGGGCCATCGACCATGCGCGGGGGACGAATGGCATGTCACGCCGAAACTGACGAAGAACGCTTCTCGTTTGCGCCGTTTAGCAGGCATCCTTTCTTCACCGAGGTCAACCGCTGGATTGTAGAGCGGGTGATGTGCACGAGCCGCCGCACGATCGTGGACCTCGGGTGCGGCCCTGGTGCGGTGACCCAACTCATCCTCGACCAATTGCGCCATCGCCAAGGCGCGCGCGTGATCGGCGTCGACCCCTCGCCCTCGGCCCTCGAGAAGGCGCGCCACGCGATCCGCTCCCGGGTGGCCGAATTCATGGAGGGGAGCGCCGAGTGGCTCTCGCGCCTCGTCCCCTCCGCCGATGCCGTCATCTTCTGTAACGCGATCCACCTCGTCCCCGACAAAGCGCGCGTCATCGGGGAGATCCGCAAGATCCTCAACAGCGGCGGCGTCCTGGCGTTCAACACGACCTTTTTCAACGGCGCCTACGTCGAAGGGACCACTGGGTTCTGGCGCCGGTGGGTCGTGCGAGCCGTGCAGGCGCTCCGCGAGCACGGCATCGAGGTGCAGCACGACGGCAAGGCGACGGCGCGGGCGTTCCTCACCCCGGAGGAATACGCCGCGCTGTGCGTGCAAGAGGGATTCCAGCGGCCCACGGTCGAACTGGTGCGAGTCGAGATGACGCCCGAGAGTTTGGAGGACATCGGGCGGTTCTCCCTCTTCATCGAAGGCGCTCTGCCGGGAGTGCCCCTCGCCATCGGAGCCGAAGCGCTCCGCGAGGGGCTCCGCCGGGCGCTTGCCGAGACGGGGCTCGCAACGATTCCCCGCAATTGGCTCGAGTGCTTGGCGGTCGCCGCCTAGCGCTACCTCTCCTCCAAGACGAACTGCAAGCGCCCATGCGCGGCGCGCAGCGCCCCTTCGACCGCTCGGGCGGTGGGGCCGCGCGCGAAGATGAATCCCGGGTACCGGGCACCCTCCGGCAGCGGCACGAGGCGCTGTCCCTGATGCACGCTGATCACGACGTCCTCGACCTGGGGCACGGCGCGCGCGGCGTCGAGCCCTTGGACCGCGCGTAGCACGCCCGCCCCCGGCACCGGGATCATCATCACCCCGGCCGCCTGAGGCTCCCGCTCGACCGATCCGAGCTCGAACCCCAGCGCGTGCCGGATCACGAGCTCCTCGAGCGACACGAGCCCGCCCCCTTGGCTCGCTGGGGTCACGAAGCGCAGCACGGCGCTGCAGCGGCCCCCGATCGGGCGGGCTGCGAGGTCGATGACCCAGGGACCCCGCGCGTTGTAGCGCAGCTCGATATGGAGGGGACCCTCCCGCAGCCCGAGCGCGTCGGCCGCCGCCTGCGCGGTCGCGGTGAGCGCGTCCACAGCGGCCCCGGGCAATCGCGACGGCGTGACGTAGATCGTTTCCTCAAAGAACGGCCCGTCCAGCGGATCGGGTTTGTCGAAGACCGCGAGGACCCTGAGCCGCCCCGCCACGAGCAACCCTTCGAGCGCAAACTCCGGGCCCCCGATAAACTCCTCGATGAGGAGCTGGCGGGCGGGCTCGCCGCAGGCCGCTACGTCCGGCTCAGCGAGGATCGCCGCGACCCGGTGGAACGCCGCGACGAACTCGGCCGGCCCGTTCGCGCGAATGACACCGCGCGAGGCGGCGAGCCGCAGCGGCTTGAGCACGCACGGATAGGGGAGCGTGTCGGCGAGCAGCGTGGGATCGCGGTCGATGCGCTCAAGCCGGAAGGGCGGTACCGGCACGCCGGCGCGCGCGAGCAGCTCGCGCTGGCGGTGCTTGTCGCGGGCCGCGAGGGCCGCAGCCGGTGGGTTCCCCCGCACCCCGAGCCGTTCGGCGATCGCCGCTGCCACCACCGCGGTGTCATCGTCCACCCCCACGACACCCTGCACCGGGTGCTCGCCCGCGAAGATCGCGGCGGCGGCGGCGGCGCGCGGCGGGGTTCCGAAGTCCAGGGTGAGGAGTCCCTCGGGCTGGCTGCGCTCGAAGGTGCTGGGCTGGTCCGATGCCACGGTGAGGGGCACATCCAGGCGTCGCGCGGCGTCGACGAAGGCCGCCGCCCGGTAGCTCGTGGACGGCAGCAGCAGCAGGAGGCGTGGAGCGGGCAGGCTTACTTCTTGGCGGCGGCGAAGTAGGGGTTCGAGCCGGCGGTGTGATCGGTGATGTCGACGATGCCCGTGACGTCGGGGACGTGCTGGTGCAGCATGGCCTCGATGCCCTGGCGCAGCGTGACGTCGGCCATGCCGCACCCCTGGCACCCGCCGCCCATCCGGAGCATCACGACTCGATCTTGGACGTCGATGAGCTCCACGAACCCGCCGTGTCGCGCGACCATGGGATTGACCTGCGTCTCGAAGAGCTGCGCGACCCGCTCGTAGAGCGCCTCGTCGTCCGCGGGCGTGCCCGGCTCGGGAGCCCGCGGTGCGACGGCGGGGCCACGGCCGGTGAGGGACGTGCGAATCGCGGTGCCCACGGCGCGGCCCACCGCGGTCCACGGTGTCGGGCTGCGCTTGACGACGGTGACCAAGGTGCCGGAGACGACGACCTCGACGATCCCCGGGATCGCGAACAACGCCTCCGCGAGCGGCGACCCCCGGGCCTCCTCCAGTGACGCGAACCGCCGCACGCCGCCCGCGTGCACCGCCTCGCTCACGATGAACTTGCAGCGATCGCCGTCGATGGGTTCGGCGGTGATGCGGATATCGCCGGACATGGAGCGAAGTATGCCGCGCGCGCGATCGCGGGTCAACCGCGCGTCAGGGCCGGACTCGCCGCAGCCCGCATCTCCCGCGCCGCCTGGACCATGTTGCGCAGCGCGGCCAGCGTTTCCGCCCAGCCCCGGGTCTTGAGGCCGCAGTCGGGGTTCACCCAGATCTGGCGATCGTCGAGGACCTCCCGCATGCGGGTCAACGCCGCGACGATCTCCTCGGCGCTCGGCACGCGGGGTGAGTGAATGTCGTAGACCCCCGGCCCGATCTCGTTCGGGTAGCGGTACTCGTGAAACCCCTCCAACAGGTCGGACCCCGACCGGGCACTCTCGATCGAGATCGCGTCGGCGTCCATGCGCTCGATCACGCGGATGACGTCGTTGAACTCGCTGTAGCACATGTGCGTGTGGATCTGCGTCTCGTCCTTGACGCCGGCGGTGGCGAGGCGGAACGCATTGACCGCCCAGTCGAGATAGGCCGCCCACTCCGCGCGACGCAGCGGCAGCCCCTCGCGCAACGCCGGCTCGTCGATCTGGATGACCCGAATCCCGGCAGCCTCGAGGTCCCCGACCTCGTCGCGGATCGCAAACGCGAGCTGCTTCGCCGTCTCGGCGCGGGGCTGGTCATCGCGTACGAAGGACCATTGCAGGATCGTCACGGGGCCCGTCAGCATCCCCTTCACGGGCTTCGACGTCTCGGCTTGGGCGAACGTGCTCCAGCGCACGGTCATCGGACGGGGGCGTGACACGTCGCCGAAGATGATCGGCGGCTTCACGTAGCGCGTCCCGTACGACTGGACCCAGCCGTGCTCGGTGAACGCGAACCCTTCCAGCTGTTCGCCGAAGTACTCCACCATGTCGTTGCGCTCGAATTCGCCGTGGACGAGCACGTCGAGGCCGAGCTCTTCCTGCAGCCGCAAGGTCTTGCGGATCTGGTCCTCGATGAAGGCGTCGTAGGCCGCGGTCGTGAGCTTGCCGTCGTGCAATTGGCGGCGGGCGGCGCGCACTTCCGCCGTCTGCGGAAAGGAGCCGATGGTCGTGGTGGGGTAGAGCGGGAGCGCCAGTTGCTGGCGGCGCCGCGCTGCAAACGGAGCCCCGCGCCGCAGATCCCGTTCGCCGATGCGAGCGACCCGCTGGGCCACGGCGGGATTGTGAATACGCGGCGAGCGTGCCCGCGCGGCGAGCGCGCGGGCGTTCGCGTCGAGCTCGGCGGCCACAGCGGCCCGCCCCGCCACGAGGGCCCGCTTGAGTGTCGCCACCTCCCCGAGCTTGTCCGTAGCGAAGGCGAGCCACCCCTTGAGCTCGGCGTCGAGGCGCCCTTCAAGCCCCAAGTCGCCCGGCACGTGGAGCAGTGAGCATGACGGCGCGACCCACAGGTGCTCGGCGCCGATGCGAGCCTGCGCGCGCTCGAGCAGGGCGAGCGCGGCTCCCAGATCGGCTTTCCACACGTTCCGCCCGTCGATGACGCCGAGCGACAGCACGCGCGGCGGCGCCCACGCTTTGAGCAGCGCGTCGAGTTGCCGCGGGGCGCGGACGAGGTCCACGTGCAGCCCGTGGGTGGGGAGCGACAGTGTCGCCGCCAGGTTGTCCTCGAGGCCCGCGAAATAGGTGGCGAGCAGGATTTTCGCCTGCGGCACACGCTCCGCGAGGAAGGCATACGCCTGGCGGTAGGCCTCGCGCTCGGCATCGGTGCGGTCGAGCGCGAGGCAGGGCTCGTCGAGCTGCACCCAGGTCGCCCCGGCGGCGACCAGACCACTCAAGACCTCGGCATAGACGGGGAGCAGGCGGCTCAGGAGCTCCAGGCGATCGAAGCGCGCGATGCGCGTCTTCCCGAGGAGGAGGAAGGTGACCGGACCAATGAGCACCGGCTTCGTGGTGACGCCCGCCGCCCGCCCTTCCAGGAACTCATCGACGGGTTTGGTCGACGCCAGGCGAAAGGCCTGATCGCGGTCGAACTCCGGGACGATGTAGTGGTAGTTGGTGTCGAACCACTTCGTCATCTCCATCGCCGTGACGTCCCGGCCGCCCTGCTGGGCGCCGCGCGCCATGGCGAAATAGGTGTCGAGATCCACCTGACCGCCGCGCCAGCCGTAGCGTGAAGGAACCGCGCCGACCAGCGCGCACGTGTCGAGCACCCGGTCGTAGAAGGAGAAGTCATTCGACGCCAGCAGATCCATCCCGGCGGCACGCTGCAGGTCCCAGTGCGCCCGGCGCAGCGCGGATCCCACGGTGAGGAGCTCGGCCCGGGAGACCTTGCCTGACCAGTAGCCCTCGGTCGCCCGTTTGAGCTCCCGGTGGGCGCCGAGGTGGGGGAAACCAAGAGTGTGAGCAAGCGGCATAGGGGAGGGAATGTAGCCAGGGGCGGAAGCATCGGGAGTGGGGCCGGGCCCCACACCGTCAGGGCTTGTGGGCTTGGCCTTTGCCTGGGGGGCTGTGGGGACCCGTGGGTGCGTGCCCTGCCCCGCGACTGAGCCCCTCGGCCGCCGAGGCAGGCGATGCCCCGCGGGCCATGGCGCCCTCGACCTGCTGGGGGAGATCGAGGAGGTCGCCCGGCGCGCTACCAGCGTCGAGGGCCTGCTGCACGAGGCGCACCGTTTCCGGGGCCGGCACCCCCAGGGCGACGAGCGTACCCGCGACGCGCAACGTCGCGGCGGGGCCGTAACGCGCGGAGCTGTGTCGCGCGAGCGCAGCGACCGCGTCGGCACTGAGGCCCGCGTTGAGGGCGAAGGCCCCTGCCTCGATGGCCTCGGGGTCCGGTCGGGCGAGGCCGGCGGTATGCATCGCCGTGGCGGCCTCATCGAGGCGCCCCAGGGTCGCCCGCACGGCCGTCACCACGCGTTCATCGGGCACGCCCTTGGCCCCTCCTTCGATCGCTTTCTCGATCAAGGGTTCGACCGGCAGTCCGCGCCCTGCCGCGCTGTCGGCGAGCCGCTCGACAAGTGCGGCGACGGCCGGGGGGACCCGCCCGCTCAGGCGGGAGGCCACGCCTTGGGCCCCCACGGAGGTGGCGGCGAGGACGCCGAGCAGCATGCCCAGTGCGCCCGATCTCACAAGGCCCGCCCCTTGCCGTCCGCGCCCGTCACGGCGAGCACGCTGTTGCGCCGGCCGAAACCATCGTCCACGGCGGGCGCTGCGGGGTCCGCGATCCAATGCGCACCGTCGACGAGGAACGCGTACTGGTGCTGGCCCGGCGGTAGGGCGAGGGTCGTCGTCCACACGCCGGGCGCTGCGGTTAGCGCGAGCGGCGAGGCGTGCGGGTCCCACTGATTGAACGTCCCGGCTACGGCCACGGTACGCGCGCCGGGCGCGTAGAACACGAAGCGCACGTAGGTCGGCTGGTGAGACGGCGCGACCGAGCCCGCCGGCCACAGGACGACGAGCGCGATGGCCGCGGCGGTGGCGAGGCCCACGACCCAGGGGCGCACGCGCAGCCGAATGTCGACGTCCCGCGAGGACGCCAACCACCGCCACGCGCGGCTTAGGGGAGACCTTGCGTGCCGTCGCACGCGCGCCATGACGCGCGCTTCGACCGCCGCGGACAGGGCGACCGGCGCGCGCTCCACCGCGCCGAGCCAGCGGAGCGCTTGCTCCGCTTCGGCTCGCAACGCCGGCGGCAAGTCGGCCGGCGACAGCTCGCCGTCGAGCACCCGCTTGATCAACACATCGTAGCCCGCGTTCATAGCAGCTCCTTCAGCTCGACGCGCAGCCGGTCATACGCTCGATGCATCCGCATCTTGAGCGAGGGCACCGACGCCTGGACGAGCGTCGCGATCTGCTCGTACGATAGACCTTCCACGTGCTTCAGCACGAACACATCGCGCTGCTCGGGCGTGAGGCGCGCGAGCGCTCGCTCGAGGGCCCGCCGATCGTCGGCCCGCTCCGCCCGGCCCTCGGCGCGCTCTACCCCCGCGATCGCCTCGTCGTGGGCCCCGAGCGGCCGCGCCTCGCGCTGGCGCCGGCGCCGCTCGGCAAAGCAGCGGTTGCGCAGAATCAGAAAGAACCAGCCGGCGAACCGCTCCGGCTCGCGACACTGCCTCAGCTGGTCGTAGGCGCGCACGAAAGCGTCCTGCACCGCATCCTCGGCCGCATCGTAGGACCCCAACATCCGCGCGGCGTAGCGCGCGTACCGGTCGCGGTAGCGCCGTACGAGCACCGCGTACATCTCCACCTCTCCGGCCAGCACCCGGCGCACTGCCTCGCCGTCGCTCGGGCTCTGTCCAGAGCTCACGGTAGCCACCTCGCCCACAGGGGGTCGGCGCCCCGGGGCCGGCCGCTCGCTGGCTCGGATGCGCCGCTCCCCGATGCTAGGGGCTCGGGAGGGGCACGGCAACCTCGTGACAGCATAAAGAGTGCCCCCCGCGGACGATGGTAACGCGTGGCGGGGGTGACACTTCCGCCCACGGGGCCTGGCCTTCCCGTGGCCTTGGGCCGGGGTAACGTTCCAGGCGCGATGCCACCATTCCCGCGCCTCGTGCCGCTTCTGATCCTTGGCGCTCGCACGCTCGCGGCGCAAGGCGACGTCACCTTGGGCCTCGGGGCCGGGACGGTTCGTTACACGGGCGGCGCGAGCTTCAGCACCGCTTCCGTGTCCCCAGCCGCGCAGTTCGAGTCGCCGACCCTCACCGCCGCGGGCAGCGCCTCCCTTGCCTCGCTGCCGCAGGGCGTGTGGTCGACCCAAGGGCGAGGCGACGTGTGGGCCGCAAGCGCCCCGTTCGCGGCGCGCCTGCAGCTCGCGGGCGAGGTGCTCGCTGCGGGCACGACGCGCGGCGACGGCGGGTGGAGCGCGGCCGCGCACGGGATCGGCGAGGTGCTCTGGGCCGCGCCTCGTTGGGGGGTGGCCTTGGGGGCGGGTCCGTCGGCCGGATGGATCGAGAGCACGCCGTCGGTCACGGCCCTGCATCTCCGGGCCCGGGGATGGTGGCAGACCGGGCCGACGATCGCCGCAGTGGCGAGCGTGGAGCCGACATGGTTTCTCGGCGCGTGGTTCACCGACGTCACCACTGGTCTCACCGTGACGCGCGGGAGGGTGACGGCGTCCTTCTGGACTCAAGCGCGCCTGAGCGCCGCGTACGGCTCCACGGCGGCGGGGAACGCGCTCCTGCAGGCCTTCCTGACCCCGGCCATCGCCATCGAGCTCGGCGGCGGTAGCTACCTGCGCGATCCCTATCAGGGGCTGCCGCGCACGGGGTACGGCACGCTCGGCGTGCGCCTGCACGCGCGCCCTCCCATTACCCGCCCCCCCGCCCGGTGGGCTCCCCTCATTCCGACGCCGCGCGGCGACACTCTGATCGTGCGGTTTCGCCTGAGCGGCGCCCGGACCGTGGCGATCGCCGGGGACTGGAACGCGTGGCAGCCCGCCCCGTTGCGCGCAATGGGCGGCGACCTGTGGGAGGGTGTGGTGACCATGCGGTCCGGTCTTTATCACTTCAATCTCCTCGTCGATGGAACCGAGTGGGTGGTCCCGCATGGCGTGGCCACGGTGAGCGACGGGCTTGGCGGGCTGGTGGGCGTGCTCACCGTCCCGTAGCGGCCTTCGGTCAGGCGCCCACGCCCTGCGCCCCCCGGGGGCCGGAATGCAAGACGGCGTACGCGAGGGGACCGAGCGCGCCGAGGGCCAGAGCGATCGCGACTCCCGGAACGCCGATCGTGCGGCTCTGGAGTTCGAGGGCCACCGCCACCGCGATGAGGGTGAGGGGGAGCGAGGCGAGGGCCACCAGGACCCCGGTGCCCACGGGCAGGCGGAACGGCCCCACAAGCTCGGGCTCGCGGTGTCGAAGGCGGATAAGGGCGGCGAACTCGAGCGCCAACGCCGTCGAGTAGAGCAGGACGTCCGCGGCCAGCAGGCCACCGAAGGAGAGGAGCGCGAAGGCCGAATACGCGACGGCCGAGAGGAGCACGGCGGTGCGTGGCGTGTGGCGCGAATCGATCGCGGCCAGGCCCCGGGGGAAGAGCCCATCCTGCGCGAGCACGAGTGGGATCCGCGAGTAGGCGAGGAGTAGCGCATTGAACAGAGCGAAGGCGCTCACCATCCCCGCCCCTGCGAGCCAGCGGCCGAGCCCTGGGCCGACGAGCGCGGCGCCGAGCGCGGGCCACGCGCCGTCCGACCACCGGGTCCACTGGGTGAGGGCGAGCACGGGGATGACCGCGAGGAGGTAGACCGCCGTCACGAGGGGCAGGGTCCGCCCGACGGCCCGAGGGTAGGTCACTGCCGCGCGATCGATTTCGCCGCCGATGGTGGACGCGTTATCCCAGCCGCTGTAGTTCCAGATGCTCTGTGAGATCCCGATGCCCAGGGCACCGGCAAACGAGGTTCCCGGCGCATGGAACGGCCGCATGGGGAACGGAGCGGGCGGCGACCCCCCGAGCCATTGGCGGAGCGCGGCCACGCTGAGAACGGCGAAGGGGGTCAACACGACCACCACGGACCAGCCGGACGCTCTCCCCACGATCCGCGTGCCGCGCAGGTTCAACCACGTGGCGCCCCAGATCACGACGAGCGCGAGGAGCCAACTCTCGAACCGGCTGACGCTCGGGGCGAAGAACCGCAGATACTGCACGAACAGCACTGGGTAGATCGCCATGTCGACGAGCGAATAGGTCCACGACAACCACCCGTTCCAGAACCCCCAGAAGGGGCCGAACGCCCGCTTGACCCACTGGTAGTAGCCCCCTTCGAGGGGGAGCATCGAGGCGAGTTCCGCGATGAGGAGCGCCTCGGGAACGCTGTAGAGGACCGGGGTGGCGACCAGTAACAGGAGCGCGAGCCCAGGTCCCACATCGCCCACCAGGCCCTCGAGACCGAAGGGGCCCCCTGAGACGGTGAAGAACATCACCGCGACCAGGGGGCCCAGAGAGAGGCCGCGCCGCGTCAGGCGCGTCACGGCCCGCTGGACGCTCCGTGGTGGCCGACGCTCCAGATGATCGCGGGGTCGTCGCTCGCGAACGCTTGCACGTGCACCATCCAGCCGAAGATCCGAGGACGGAACCGCCCTCCCACCGCGTCGCATGCCGCGCGGGTCGCGATCGGCGACGCGGGGCCAAAGACCGGCTGGCCGCCGCGGCGTTCGCCCCAGCGCGCGCCCTCCCCGCGGGGCGGCAGGCACCAGTTCACATGCTCGTGCCAACGGGCGATGCTGAGTGGGATGCGCCGGTCGAGGTCGTCGGGGCTCGCCCGGGCCGGGGCCGTGTACATGGCGCCGATGAGGGTGAAGTGCCCATCCGCCTCCCGCCGATAGAGGAGCGATGTCGGCCGCGTGGCATCGAAGCGGAACATCGCTTCGACCGCCCAGCGCCAGTTCGTGAAGTGATAGACCGGTTGCTTAACGCCGGGGAGGAACTGGCGGAAGCCGTCAGCCTCGGCCACGCTCACATCTCGGTACTTGTCGAGCGCGCGCCGGATCGTCACGACGAGGTCGCGCGCGCGGCTCGAGTCCGCCGCGGTGCCCACCCGGAGCGGCGTGAGGCGCATATGCGGCGCGTTCGCCATCTCGCCGCCCATCGCCCGGTGCGCAGCGGCCGCCGCTGGGCCGTCGGTTGAGTCCATGGCGCCCATCTCGACAGGCTTCTGCCCCGGCGCCCCCTGGCCGCGGGAGACGGGCGGCCACGCGAGGCTCAGGGTGGCCACGGCGATCAGCGGAACGCGCGCCATCGCATCCTGCGCTCAGTGCATATTCATCATCAACATCATCGCGCTGCCACCCGCGTCCGTGCGAAGGGTCGCCGCGAGGTCGCGCTGATACAGGGTGTCGCGAGGGTCCACCGTTGGCCACTCCACGCCGCGGTCCGGCACGAACAGTCCCCCGACGGCACCCATCGCCCCATCGGGGATGAGGTGTCCGGTGGGATTCTCATAGACGGCGGTCACCCGGTACCGATGCGTCGGGACGATGTGAATCCCGAGCCGGTGCCAGTTGTACAGGTGGGTGACCGGGATCGAAAGCATGTGCCCAGCTCGATCCCGTACGAGCGTCGCGTTCCACACCACCTCGCCACTCGTCACATCCCGGAGCTCGAGACCCACGGCGTAATCGTGCAGGTGGCCCCCGAGCCCGACGATCGTGCCGGGCACGGCCGGGCTGCTTTCAAAGGCGCGCTCGGTCCGGCCCGGCGGCAAGTCGAACGCCTTGCTCCCGTCGGGGCCGTGGCCCAGGGGGAAGAGGACGTCCATGACCCACGGGTAGGCGGGGAAGAGGGGCCAGATCTCGTCGACGGGCTCGTAGCCCAGCGCCAACCGTACGCGGACTTGGCGGTAGGCCGCGGTCGTAGTGTTCGCAAGCATGGCGCTCGTGAGCAGCCGTTGTCCGCGTCGCAGCGGCAGCCCGAAGACGAAGCGGGGGACTGCGACGGCCGGTGTCTCCTTGCTCGCCGCCATCAAGTGCAGGGCGATGGGGAGGAACAACTCTCGGCGCCCGGGATCGGACAGGTTGAAGTGATGCAAGAACTGTTGCGACAGCGTGTCCCCGGCGCTGTCCACGAGCTCGATGCGCGCGCGGAAGATCGCGCCACTCGCGGGAATCTCGGCCACGCAGACGGGGAACAAGACCATCGCCATCTCGCCCCCGGGCGGTCGAGCAGGCAGGTCGGCGGGCGGCAGCTCGATGACGATTTCCCGGTGCGCGGAATCGACCGCGACTCGTGCCGACGCCAGTCCCTCGAACGGCCCTCCACCGCCCGCGACGTGAAGGAGGCGGCCGATCAGTAGGGCGAGACCGGCGACGGACCCGAGCATGGGCTACCGAAATACCCTCCCTCGGGCGATCTGACAAGCGGGCGCCCGCGATGCGCGCCCTCCGCCCGCGGCCGACCCCGGCAGGATTGGGCGTGCTAGGCGCCGGGTCCCCGCTGGCGCACGCTGGCCACCGCCTGGGACAGCGCCTCCGCGTTCAGGACGTCCGCCATGACGCCGATTTGCGCCTCCCACACCGCTGCGGGAATCTCCGCCCGAACGGCGGACTCCAACACGTGATAAACGGCGAGCCCCAACTGGGCTCCGGCCAATGGACCTGCGTAGGAAGGATCGCCGAGGACGACCGTTTCGGCCGCGATCTCAGCGCTCTCCGGGTCCGGCGCACCGAGCAGCACGAGCACCTTTCCCCTCCCGTGCTGCTCCGCGAGCCGTCGAATCGCTTCCTGGCTCTGCACGTCCATGGCTCCCGATGCCGTTCAGACGAAGCACTCCGTGGCGATGAAGGCCACGGACCCGCCGGCCGCCGTGGCACACGCGGCGATGGCCGGCCCCGAAATGCCGTCCCGTTCCCCGAGCGAGATGATCACCTTGTCGTTGAGCATGCTCACTAGCCTCCCTCCGTTCCATGAGCGTCCAGGGTGTGGTCGAGCCATTCCGTGAGGCGGGCCGCCGTGAGATCCGGCTCCGCGAGGCGCCCGATCTCGCGCCCGTCCTGAAACAGCAGAAACGCCGGCAGTCCCATCACCCGCAGCTCGATGCACAGCCGCCGCGCCTTGCTACTGTCGAGCTTCGCGACGCGGAGCTCGGGCCGCGACTGGGCAAGGCGCTCAACATCCGGCATGAGCGCCAAGCAGGGCGCGCACCGCGGTCCCCAGACGTCCACGAGCACCCGCCCCGTGGATACGAGCTCCCGAAAGTTCTCCTTCGTCACCTCGGCGACCGCTGTGGACACCGCTACCCTCCGCGTGGATTGCGCTCGAGCAGGACCGACATCCCATCGGACAACTGGCACATCCGCCCCAAGAAAAGACTGCCCTTCGCGATCAGCATCGCGCGCTCCGCCCCACCGCCTGCGAGGCGGCGCAGCGCGTGGGGAAGATAGCAGAGGGCGGACGCGAGGTGCCCCTGGGTCGGCGCGAAGCCGGGCATGCCGCGGGCGTGCACGAAGCCGTCGAGCTCGTCCCGAGTGATGTGGCCGCAGCGCACCGCGAGCGCCGCGATGGTGCGGTAGTTCCGCTCGGCCACGTCGCCGGCCCCCGCCGCTTCGGTGATCTCCGGGTTATGAAGCTCGGTGGCGTAGTCGTCCACCGCCGTGAGCGGCAACCCCACGCGCGCGAGCGGCTCGACCACCAGCGCCTCCATGATCTGGGGGTTCGAGCCGCCGGCCGCCACGGGATGCCGCCCGACGGCATCGAGCCGGATCCGCGGCGCGACTCCGTCGTCCGCTTCGACCAATGCCGCGGCCCCCCCGATCACGTCCTCCAGGACCGGCAGCCCCTTGGCGAGATGGCCCTGAAACTTCATGCCGAGTTTGGGCAGCGACCCCCCGGCGACGACCGCAACCCGGCGAAACACGCCCGCGGATACGAGGCTCGCGGCCAGGACGAGCGCTGGGACGGGCGCCGCGCAGAAATCCTTCACGTCCGCACCGGACGCCTGCGTCAATCCCGCGGCCTGGGCCACGGCTTTGGCGAGATTACCGCCGCCCCGCTGGTAGCGATCGCCGATCGCCTCCTCCCCGCAGCCGAGCACATAGGCGATCGACGCGGGATCGATGTCGTAGCGCTCGAGGAGGGTGAGCAATGCGAGCGTCGCCGTCGCTTTGCCGGCGAGGTTCTCGAGCAACACCGCGGCGGCTAGGGCCTCGTCCTGGTCGTGGGCGCGCCGGATCGCCCCCACCGGCCGACCGCCGATCGACAGCGCGAGCGCCCCGGCCCCAGCCGCGCCGTTGCCGCGTGCCGCTTCGAGTCGCGCGAGGTCGAGGCGGGCCGCGAGCGGATGGGCGGCCAACGCAGACGCGGCCGCGTCCGCCGCGTCGGGCGCGAGCGTCACCAAATCGAACTGGTCCACCGCGGCGAGGAGCCCGAGGAACTCCCGTTCGGGCATGATCTCGCCGTCCGGGCCGAACCGCGAGCGGGCGGGCCCGGCACGGCCCACCCAGGGCCGCGCGGGCAGCGCCCGCGGGTGAAGCGCGCCGAGATACGCCTGATGCGGGCTGTAGCTCACGGCCTGCTCGAAGGTCCGGAGCGCCGCCGTGAACGCGCGCTCCACTGCCGCATCTCGGGGCAGTTCCCGTGCGGGCTTGGAGCCGTGACGCGCGAGCCCGGGCGTGTGCGCCAACACCTGGGTCGCGGCCGATAGGACGGGGAACTCGCTCACGTCACACGGCCCGCTCCGCGCCGCCCCGGAACACCGTGGGCCCGCTCACGGAGGTCGCGATCGCCGTGAGCGCCCGGCGCAGGAGCTCGCGCCGCCAGGCGCGCTCCTCCGCCGCGGGGAGCGCCGGATCGCCGGTCGGGTAGGGGATGCCGCGCGTGGGGACGATCCGCGGCGCGCCGACGCGCTCGGCCACCGACACGAGGTTGCAGAGTAAGGCCGTCGGAATGCCCGCCCGCTCCAGCTCCTTTGCCAGCGTTGCCCCGCAACGCGTCCCGGTCCCTCAGGTGGCGGTGAGGATTGCGGCTTGGATGCCCGAGCGCCGCAGCTCCGCCGCCCATTCGACGCCGAAGCGCCGGGCGTTCGGCACCGTGGTCCCATTGCCCGTCGTGGCGAAGTACTCACCGTAGAGCGCGCCGACCGCTCCCTCCCGCTCAAGCTCCCGCGCGACGTCGAGCGGCAGGATGCGATTCGGGTCCTGGTTCGCCCAACTCGTGGAGAACCCCCCATGCACCGACGCGTACTCGCTGGGCGAGGCCGCACTCTTCCCCGCGATATCGTAGCGGAGCCACCGCGTCGCGCGCGCCGACTCCAAGCGATCCGGGTTCCCGAGGGGCACGAGGCCCCCTTCGGTGAGCAAGGCAACGGTCGCGGTCCTCGGGTCCGCGACCGGGGACGCCGGGGCCACACTGTCGAACGGCGGCAGCGACACTTCTGCCACAGCGTCCCGCCCCGCCAGGCGTGCGAGCAACAGGTCGACGGCGCGCACCGCGCCCGGGCGGTCCGCCAAGGCGTTTTTCCGTGGGCGCTTCCCGATCCGGCCATCCCCGTCCGTCAGCACGTCGCCCGCGAGATGCTTGCGGACGGCCGCGGCGAGCCGTTCGAGGGACGGTGCCATCTCGCGCACCGACGCTCCGCTCCCGATGACCACGCCCGGCGCTGCCTCGTCGAGCCCCGGGTTGTCGGGGTGCATCGCCGCAATCGCGGCGATGCCGGCCCGCGTGGCGGCTGCCACCACCCGCGCGCAGGCGACGCCGTAGCGGCCGCTCGTGAACGCGGGGCCTGCGACGAGAATGTCCGGGTGCTCCCCTGCCGCCAAATCGAGGATTGCCGCCACGACCTCTGGGCTCGCGACGGCGCGATCGTCGCCACAGTAGACTGTCGCGATGATGTCGTAACCCTGGCCCAGAAACTCCTGCAGCTTGCGACCCGGCCCCAGGGCGCCGCGCCGCAGTGCGGGCGGGGCGTCGGCGGCTGCTTCACCACCCAGCCCGGCGAAGAACTGGTTGAGGTAATGGACGACGCGGGTCATGCGACCTCGCGGCAGGTGAGCCGTCCGGCGCCGAGCGGGGACAGGGAGCAGTAGATCATGGCGGTCGGCACTTCGAGCTCGGCCGTTGCGGGAGCGCCCACCACGTCCACCGTCGTTCCGCCGAGCGCCCGAGCGACGGCCGGCAATTGCACGACCTCATCGTAGTTCCCGGTGCTGATCATCGCGCTACCGCGCTCCGGAGGGACGACCAGCGGGGGTGCCGTACCATCCGCGCCCGCCATCTCGGCGAAGAGCCCGACGGGGGCGACGCCGAGCTCGGCGAGCGCGTCCATTTTGAGGGAGATGTCGGCGTCGGCGTTGCCACCACCTTCCTTCGTAATGATCACGCCGTCAAAGCCCGCAGTGACGCAGAGTCGCGCGGCATGCGCGGCCATGAGCTCCTTCTGCTCCATCTCGACCGGCTCCGGCGAGAGGACGAGGCCCGCGAAGCGCAGATCCTGACCGTCCCGCCGCCGCAGTTCCGCCATGACCGGATGGTTCTGGTGGAGGTATGTCGGATTCTTGAGCGCCGGGTGACCAAACTGACCGCTCACGATGGCCCCATCATGAAGCTCGTTCGGATCGATCAGCGTCGGCAGGGCACCTGCCA
>Ga0307477_10001647_pt1 | contig 18413 bp, 18 predicted proteins | sample atmos_gasesECM2C_FD_203316 | JGI IMG/M metagenome (GOLD analysis project Ga0307477, IMG submission 203316) | Hardwood forest soil microbial communities from Morgan-Monroe State Forest, Indiana, United States - atmos_gasesECM2C_515 | ecosystem: Environmental > Terrestrial > Soil > Temperate...
TTTCATGTCCCGGTGGTCGCTTTGACGACCGCGTTCTGCTCATGGCGCGGAGAGCAGGATACCGAACCGTCGCAACGAGCCGCCTTCAGGCAAACTCCCCAACATCCGACCCCTTTGCTCTGGGACGGGTCGCGATCCTGAGAGATATTCCTTTAAGCGATTTTGCCGCCATTTGCGAGGGCACCAGCCTGACCCGCCTTAGAGTGCAGACGGCAGTTCGCGAAATTGCCAAGCGGCTCCTCGGAAACTCTGTTTACGATCGCGTCCGCGCCCGAATATTGCGATCGGGCCAACGGCGAAATATGTGAAAGTCTTCTATTTGGCACGATTCAGGCGAGCAATTAGAATTGACTCTGGCTTGGAGAGGAGACTTTCAAGCGTGGCCCCAAAAAAGTTTTATTTTCAGTGTTTTGCAATCACTGCGTTTAGCATGGCCTGTGCTGCGCAGATCCCTGTTAATACCGATACAGCCCCCGAAAAAAAAAGCTGTGTGCCAGGTCCCTACTGCGCTCGAACTGACCGAAAAATTGAGGTTTATCCGGAAAAAGCGCCGGCGGTGGGCCCCGCTGGATCCATCATCACGGATCTGGTCTTTGGCTCGCGCATTGTGCGGGTTACCGATCGGAACACAGATCGCGTTGAGACTGGCCGCTCGGTGTACTCACCATCTTCGGCCGAGCAGAACACGTGGAACAAAACTTCGACGATGTTTTATGTGACCACCGATGGCGGATCTTTTCTCCTCTTTCACTTCGATCCCAGTACGATGAAGCCCCAGATTGCCGAAACACCCACCCTACATTGGGGGCCAGAGCCGCAATTCAGCTTCGCACAGAACAATATTCTTTATGGCGTGCAACACCAGGAAGCTACCATCGAGCAATATGACACCGCCAGCGGGAAAGTAAGTGAGATCAGCAAGCCATCAAAATGCGTGAAGCTCGGCGCAGGTGATACGGCCAGTGTGATTTCGGTAAGCGCTGATGATAGTCGTTTTATCACGATTTTAGGTCCGGGCCAGAACAGGAGCTATCTCGTCTACGTTTATGAACGGAACCACGGGTGCCGTTGGTACAACACTGAAAGCGGAGAGATTGGCGGCGACTGGGGACCAAAGGGAACCATCTCGGTTCCCGACCGGTTTTTGGTCCATAACGCTCGAATTGCAAAATCCGGCAAATTTGTCTATGTGACTCGCGGTACAAATTCGAGCCCCGGCCATCGCTGGGTAGTGTGGCAACTCGACACTTTAAATGTAAGCGTATGCGAAAAGGCCTGTAGCGGTCATCATGTGATGGGATATTCCCATATCTTGGGCACGTCGGGCTTTCATCATCCCATGGAAGTATTATTGCGACCCCTAGATCATGTGGAGGAGTCCAGATCCATGATTGAGGGATTGGAACAGGGAAAAAAAGAGTGGTACGACTCCCATTTCTCCTGGAATAACGTCGATCCGGACGACACGGCCCCGGTGTGCTATTCAACGTTCTTGTCCAGCAATAGCGCGGCTCCGGGCACCGCTCCCATGGTCACGGGTCCTTGGGAGAATGAGATCGACTGTGCCGAAACTGACGGAAAGGGTTCGAAGGTCTGGCGGTTCGCCCATACTTACAGCTCGGCGAAAAATGGCTTCTGGTCCAGTCCGCGTGGCAATGTTTCTCAGGATGGCCGTTTCTTCGAGTTCACCTCCGACTGGGAAAACCTGTTGGGAACCGGACCTAAAGGCAAAAATCGGATGGACGTATTCATTGTGGAGTTGAAGTGATGCATCAGGGGTACAGGAATACGTTGTCCGCGGCGGATGGCTGGTAAGCTCTCCCAACTCCTAACAAAAATCGGATGAAGCACGCTGAACCATGACATCGACGACTCAGACTCCAGACCTGCGCAGCGAGGCGGACCGCCTGATCTTGCAGGGAACGCCGGAATTGGCATCGGCTTGCCTGAGCGAATTTTGGCGCAAGAACGTCGGTACGGCTGCCGCGCCGTTTGTGGTCTCGCGCTTTGAACAGCTGCGCGGCAAAGTTCCTCTGGTTCCCTTCCGCCTCGTATTCCTACGCTCCTTCACGGTGGAGCCCGTGATTCCCCTGCTGCGGGCGGAGGCCTTCGTGCGCGGCGTCGATCTGGCCACAAATATCGGAGAGTTCAACGCGTTCGCGCAGGAAATCCTCGACTCGAGTAGCGCGCTTTACAAATTCGAACCGAATGCCGCCGTCCTGGCCGCTCAGACATCGGACGTAGCCCCCGATCTATGGAGTCCATCCGCGCAGCTTTCGCCGTCGGCGGTACCAGAAATCGTTCAACGAGTTTCCGAGAGCTTCGCGCAATGGATACGCGTGTTTCGAGAGCGCAGCTCCGCCGCAATGATCGTGCATTCTCTCGAGCAACGGGCGTGTCCGAGCGCAGGTGTCCTCGACGCTCAACAGGACAATGGGCAGTCCGCCGCGATTCAGCAGATTAACCGCGAGTTGGTCAAGATCGCGTCTCAGCATCGCAATGTTTACATTCTTGACTATGACGGATTGGTGGCACGGCACGGGCGCTTGCGCTGGCGGGATCAACGCAAATGGCTGATTGCCCGAATGCCCGTTTCGGCCGATCACCTGATTTATCTCGCTCGGGAATGGATGAGGTTTCTGGTGCCGCTCTCCGGGAAAACCGCCAAGGTGCTTGTAACCGATCTCGATAACACGCTGTGGGGCGGAATTATCGGGGAAGACGGGATGAACGGAATCAAGTTGGGGCAGGAATATCCCGGCGCGGCCTACCAGGAACTTCAGAGAACGATGCTGGATCTTGCCAGGCGCGGAATTCTTTTGGCAGTATGCAGCAAGAACAATCCCGACGATGCCATGGAAGCTCTGAGAAGCCATCCCGGAATGCTGCTCAAGCCGAAGGATTTTGCGGCCATCCGCATTAACTGGAGCGACAAGAGTCAGAATCTGCACGAGATTGCAACGGAATTGAATTTGGGTCTGGATTCGCTGGCATTCACTGACGACAATCCCTTCGAGCGCGAACAACTGCGCCAACTGCTTCCTGAGGTCCACATTATTGATCTGCCGGAAGATCCGCTGGGCTATGCGGCAGCCGTCCAAGACTCTCCCTTATTTGAGCGGCTGGCGCTGTCTGAAGAAGACCAGCAGCGGACCACAATGTACGCAGCGCAACGAGAACGCGCGCACGCAGAACATAATTTTCAGTGCAAGGAAGACTTCTTCCGCTACCTGGAACAGGAAGCTGAGGTCGCGCCCGTCTCGCCTGCAACACTTGCAAGGGTGGCGCAACTCACGCAAAAGACGAATCAATTCAATCTGACGACCCGGCGATTCACAGAGCAACAAATCACGGAGATGGCGGCAAGACCGGAATGTCAGGTTCTGTCGATCAAGGTGCGGGATCGATTCGGTGATCATGGCTTGGTGGGGGTCGCCATTACCAAGGATGAAAACGAAACCTGCAACATTGATACACTTCTGCTAAGTTGTCGGGTGATCGGGCGCACCGTGGAAACAGCATTGCTTTCGCAACTCGCGACGCGAGCTTTGTCTCGGCGATGCAAGCGGCTCTGTGGATGGTTTTTGCCCACCAAAAAGAATGCACCTGCTCGTGACTTCTATTCTCAACATGGTTTTGAACTTGCCCAACAGAACGGCAACGGATCTCTTTGGTCTTTTGATCTCAGCCGGGGGAAAATAGCCGCCCCGGAATGGGTTAAAGTGATCGCGGCAAATGGAGGCAAACGTTGACTTCGTCCATCTTCGATCAGATCCGCACTCTGGCGTCAGATCTGTTCGCCATCCCACCCAGTCAGATCGACAACGCGTCTTCTCCGGAAACGATTGAGAGCTGGGACTCGGTTCAGCACCTCAACCTGGTTTTGGCCTTGGAGGAAAAATTTCATCTGCAACTCATGCCCGAAGAGATCGAGCAGATGAAGACCATTGGTGATGTGGTCAAGCTGGTGGAAGGCAAACTGCAGACCGCGCCGAGCTAGTCTTGCCCATCTCGATTCAACCTTACCTTCGCGAACATGAGCCGGCAGTGGTGGAATTCAACCGCAGATTGCAGGCAGGAACGAACGATCCTAATTTAGTCTTCCCGAAAAGTGCGGTCCCGCGCTGGCTTCCGCCGCAATCCGGTTCCCCCGTTTGGAACGATTTTTTTGTCGCCGTGGAGGGATCGGCAGTTCGAGGAGCGTACGCCATCAAGCACGAACGACTCTTCATCCGGGGCAAAGGCATCGTCAACATTGCTTGCTACCATCATTCGCTGGCGGAAGGCATTGTTGATCGTTCGTATGCTTCGGTCGGAGCCTTGCTGGCCCGGGATGCTCTGGCGCGCCAGCCGCTGCTTTATGCCCTGGGAATGGGCGGATTCGACAGCCCCATCGCCAGGATGATCAAGGCCCTGGGGTTCAGCCTCACGCTGCTGCCTTTCTATTTTCGGGTCGTCCACCCCACAAAGTTCTTGCGCGAGATGCAGGCGTTGCGTGCACAGCGTTGGCGTGCAGTGCTCCTGGATTTGGCGGCAATCACAGGGACGGGATGGCTAGGGATCAAAGCTGCTCAATACTTTGGTAGGAAGCATCGCGGTGCAACCGATTTTGTCGCCGAAGAAGTTAACGAGTTCTCCACTTGGACCGACCATCTGTGGGACCAAACCAAGAGTTTCGTCACCATGGCGGCCGTACGGGACAGCGAGACGCTGCGCCTGCTTTATCCGCCCGACCAGAACACTTTGACACGCATTCGCGTGAGCCGCGGAAATCAAGTGATTGGATGGGCAGTCGTGGGAGAGCGGCGCAAAGATGAAAAGTTCGGCACCATGCGCGTCGGCTCAGTGATTGATTGTTGGGCGTCCCCGGAAAACGCTGGAGCCGTGGTCCAGGCTGCAGCAAAAGCCTTGGAGAAGCGTGGAGTCGATCTGATTGTTTCCAACCAGGCTCACGAGATGTGGTGCCGTTCGTTTGAACAGAACGGATTTCTGAAGGGTCCCTCGAATTTCGTGCTTGCTCTATCGAAAAAACTGACCGAGCTACTGCAGCCGTTGCAGGAAACCCGGCCGTCTTTACACGTCACTCGCGCCGATGGTGACGGTTTGCCGAATAACTTCTGAGCCGATCAGTTCTGCACGTGAGCAACGTCGGCGCTTCTCTGACTTTCGCTGCTAAGGAGATAGCCGAGCCGCGTCATGATCGCGCCCCAGGCAGTCTCAATCTCCTTTACGGATTGCGAAGACAGAACTGATCGCCAGTCGCCGGAAGCAGCTTTGCGGACAAAGGCCTTGTCCTGGCGCGTGTAGCGGGTCTGCACCCATTTATCGCCCTGAGTACTTTCCAGCTTCTTCATCCGGTCGGCGGAACTCAAGTCCACAGCGCGCGCGAGCCGCTCGGGCGCGGGCTCAATCCCCAGCAGCCGGGCAACCTTGACGAGTTCTGCCTGAGCATTCGCCAGCAGGTCCTCGTATCGCAGGATCACAAAACTGTCGCGCCCTTGCCGTGTGCTCAGCCAACTGGTCACGTGGTCTCCCCAATTGGCCAGCCGATCCCAGTAGATTCCTTCGATCCACCGGGGAACGAATTGTTCGATCGGATACTCATCCTGGACTGACTTCTGCTTCATTTCCCAGTGGTATTGCGAGACGGCAACATCGCGAGGATCTCTCACGATGTAGATCACGCGCCTGTAACGAGGATCGAACACCTCGTGACTTTTTAGAATGCGTGGCCGGGGCAGATTTCGCATGTACCGGTCGCTGTGTTTGTACATGTCGGGAACCAGGCACTCGACATTCAGAAATGTGACTGGCTCTTCCGTATGCACTAAATTTCCCACGAGAAAACGTGTCCACGTGTTTCCGGATCGGGGATAAGAGGTCAAAAAAACGTCATCGGGAAAGATGGTTATGTCGCGCTCGATGCGTAGCTTGCGAAACAACACATCACTAACCCGCGAAAGGTGCTTTACACCTCGTTTTAGCATGTCTCTGCCTCAGGATATGCCATCAGTTCACTGAAAATTGCCTTGCATCCAGTTAATCTTGACAAGGCGGTGCGCGCCAATCTTACTTACCCAAGATCGCCCCCTTTATATGCGGCGGTCTGCAACTTAAGCCTCGGTCGTGGGGCTGGAGCCCTCGCCATCAGCCGTTTTTCGCCGGCTCTGCAACCAGCCTTGGAACTGTTGTTTTTTTGCGAAGAGTGTCTTCGCCTGCCCGCGTAGTGTCGAAAGCAAGCCGAAACGCGACTTAGTGAACCATGGCACGCGGTGCGGCACGCAACCATACTTCTCTTTGTAGGTGCCCTCCCCGCCCCAGTCGTAGACTTCGACGCCGCGGCGTTTCCAATAGAGCATCACGTACCAGTGGATCGCCTCGTTGGGGCGCAGGTTCTGGCTGGCACGGAAGCTGGCATTGCCCCAGAATTCGGCGATTTTGTTGAATCCGGGAAATATTCCGCTGGCAATGCACTTCCCTTGTGGATCGCGGGCTCGCACCAACAAAACGCGCCCCGCCGGTTCCAGATTGCGAATCAGTGCCCGAACTCTTTCCAGCGGATAGGTCGGCACTAAACCTTGCTTTGCGAAGACCTCCGTCAATTGTTCGTAGTATTCGTCGGCGAATGCCGAGTCGTGGGCCTCTTCAATAGTGACTCCACTTTTTTCCGCCTTGCGCACGCAGCGGCGGCAGGCGCTATCCATGCTGTTGAAAATTTCGTCTTCGGTCTTGGTGAGGTCGCTGCGATAGGAAACGTAAGCTTCGGCTGCGAATCCATTGTCCACTCCGTCCTCAGGCGAAAAGAACGGGTCGGAGACTTCCATATGCAGGCATTTCAAACTATCCCACGCGACCTGCTCGATGGCAGCCAATGCGGCTTTGCGCGAGGCTCCGGGGACCAGGTTGAAGCCCATGTAAGGCGTCGTCCACCCCGGAAATGAACTACCCAGTATGCGAACTCCAAAACGCGAAAATAGTAGTCCCGAAAAGTATCCGACGCACTGGCCGCCATCACTCAATTCACAAATGACAATCCTGGCGCGCTGCGTTTGGTGTACGAATTGGAGCCATTCGCGCGTCTGAAAAACGGTGCGGTCGGCGAAAGCGTCTAAGCGCGCCCAATCGACTTGCTCGGGATTGATGATCTTTGCTTTCATGCTTGGAAACGGTGGTTGGTGGTCGGTAGTCAGCAGTCAGTAGCGGGTACAGATCGAGTCACTGACTCCTGTCTACTGACTACTTCTTTCACCAGCAAATTCCTTGATATGACGTACCATCCACTATAGGCCGAGCACTTACCGCCAGATTCACCAGATCGACGATGATCTGCTCGCGGCTGAGGCTGGCAGCGAGTTGGGCTTTATCAATTTTGGTTGCGATCACGACGACTTCTCCGCTCTGCACCACAGATTCCATGTCGGAGGACAACAGCGAGCCGATATGCGGAATGACTTCCTCGATGTACTGGCGGTTGGAACCTGTCACTCGTCCCAGGGACACATCGCGGTCCCAAATACGGACTTGGTATCCTTCGCCCAGCAAGCGCTTGATCATCTGCACCTGCGGACTCTCGCGCAGATCGTCAGTGCCGGGTTTGAAGCTCAATCCCAGAAAAGCAATCTTCCGTTTGCCGCAGCGCAGCACGGCTTCCACGGCACGATCGATGTGCAGGGTGTTGCTGGGAAGAATCGATTCCAGCAGAGGCAAAGTCACATCCAACTCCTTGGCGCGATGGCTCAGCGCCCGCAAATCCTTGGGCAGGCACGATCCGCCGAATGCGAATCCGGGAGAGAGATATGCCGGAGAAATATTCAGCTTGGTATCCGAGGTGTAAATCTTCGTCACCGCCTCGGCATCGACATCAAGGCTTTTGCAGAGTGTTCCAATTTCGTTGGCGAACCCAATCTTCACCGCATGGAACGCATTGCACACGTATTTGACCATCTCCGCTACAGAGATGCTGGTCTCGAACATGGGGCCGGAGACTGTCCTGTAGAGTTCACGGACGGTGGACAGATGTTCTCTTTGCTGCGCCCCAAGCACGGTGTAAGGAGGCTGCATGAAATCGGCAACGGCGCTGCCTTCGCGCATAAACTCCGGGTTGTAGCAGACGGTGAAAGCGGTGCCGGCACGGGCCCCGCTCGCCTTCTCCAGAGTCGGGATCACCATCGATTCGGTAGTGCCCGGGAGCACAGTGCTCCGCAGAACAACAAGGTGATGGACATTTTTCTTCTTTAGAGCGTCGCCAATCTGGTGAACGACTCGCTCGACGTATCCCAGATCGAGCTTGCCACTGCGCATGCTCGGGGTACCGACACAAACGAAAGAGATATCAGAGTTGCAGACTGCTTCTTCCGGATTGGTTGTGGCATGGAGCAGCCCGGCGCGATGCCCTTTTTCAATCAACTCGGCCATGCGGGCTTCCACGATGGGCGTACGCCCGGCCGCCATCGCTTCTACTTTCAGCGGGCTTACATCCACGCCGATCACTCGGTGTCCTAAGTCGGTGAAGCAGGCGGCCGATACTGATCCCACGTACCCCATTCCAAACACGCTGATGGATAGACCCACTCTCGAGCTCCTGAGCACTTAATCAAGCAAGATTGCAGTATGCCAGTTCCCAAAATGCGCTGAAGGTTACCTAAGTTTCGTCTCTTAGGAATGTTTTTGCTCTCTTGGAGTATACCGGGAACTTGAGGATAAAATCTGGTTGTGCCCCGAGCTGCGCGTAGACGATTGTTCCGCCTATCCCGCATGAGTTGGGGCGAACTTGAGCCCGCCTCGGGCAGGAAGTTTCCAAGCGGCTCGACCTCACTCTCAGCCGGATTGGCCTGCAGCCTGCTACATCCGGAGTTATCGAGAGCAGCTGGAGCAGGCGGTCGAGAGTCACTTGATGAGCGACGCGCCGCTCGGAGTCTTTCTCAGTGGCGGGGTTGATTCCAGCACGGTCGCTGCGCTCATGACCAAAATCCGCCAAAGCCCGGTCGAGACTTTCTCTGTCGGATACGCGGAGGGCGCTCACAGCGAACTACCCTACGCCCGCATCGTTGCCAAGCACCTGAACTCAGTTCACCACGATGTTCTCGTCAGCTAGCAGGGTTTCTTTGAGGCCTTGCCGTTTCTGATCTGGCATGAGGACGAGCCCATCGTTTGTCCTTCGAGCGTTCCGCTGTATTTCGTGGCGAAGAGCGGGCGGGTCAGCGTCGTTCTGACGGGCGAGGGTTCGGACGAAACTCTGGGGGGACACACGCGATACGAATTCACCTTGAAGAATGCGGCTTGGGACCGGACCTACCGGCGTATGGTGCCTGGCAGCGTACGCCGAACTATTCGTGGATCGATCGCCAACTCGAGGTGGATCGGGGCGACAGTCCGGCGCAAACTGTCCCACATCTTTCTCGCACGCGACAGCGACTCGTGGGCGTCTTTTATTTCGATAATTTCTTTTCCGCCTTCGACGAGGCAGATCAGGCGGGTCTGCTAAGCGACGAGGTGCTGCGCGAATGCACGCAAGGCTCGGCATACGAAAACGTGCTCGAATATTGGGAACGCTCTTCTGGCGAGACGTTGCAGCGGCTGCTCTACACCGATATTAAGACCTATCTTGTGGAACTCCTGATGAAGCAGGACAACACGAGCATGGCAGCGTCGATCGAGAGCCGGGCCCCCTTTCTCGATCATCCGCTGGTGGAGTTTGCAACCAACATTCCGCAGAAACTGCAGGTCCGAGGACTGGCGGGCAAACATATTCTCGAAGAAAGGCATGGAAAACCTCCTGCCGCATTCGATTCTGTACCATCCGAAACTGGGCTTCACGCCTTGGAAGCCGGTCGCTGGAAGGGTCGCAGCTGAAGATCGTTCGCGATCTCTTGCTGGAGGCCCGCTCCACCGAGCGCGATTTATTCAAACGGGACGCAGTGGAAAAACTTTTCGAGGAACACCGGGCAGGGTATCGCGACCATTACGATCGCATCTGCCGACTGCTAAATTTGGAGTTGTGGCACCGCGCGTGTTTGGAACAGGAAAAGTACAAGCCGGTGGCGATGGGAGTGCAGTAGGAGGTACGACTGGAGTCGCATTGTTTTAGGCACTGACCAGACGGATCGAGCCGATGCGGAAAAAATCCCCCGCGGTCGAGAGCGCCGTTCGGTATACGAATCCTTCGACCCCGCATTCCGATTCGCTCCTCGCGAATCGAAGCGCTACGCTCCAGCATGAACACGGAATGCTGCTCGCGAGAGTTGTTCCCGAGCCTGCTAGCGCGCTCGGGCGGTAGCTAACTCAGAATAGAGGTCGCAATACTTCTCGCGGATTCGCTCGAGGCTGAAGTTGCCCTCCGCGAATCGCCGCGCCCGGAGCGCCGCTTCGCGCCGTACGTTGGCATCCGAAAGCAGCGTCTGGATGGCTACCGCCAACGCTTCGTCATTGTTTGCAGGAATGAGCAGGGCACGATCATCGCCGCCAAGTTCGACGTTTCCACCAACAGAGGTTGCGATCACAGGCACGCCGGCCGCCATCGATTCCAACATCACATTCGACAGGCTCTCAGATGACGAGGCGACGACGGAAATGTCCATGCTGGCCAGGATTGCCCCGATATCTCGGCGGTCTCCCAAAAACCGGGTCTGCCGCTGAATTCCGAGATCGCTTGCTAACTTTTCCAACTCTCCTCGAAACGGACCATCTCCCACCAGGAGAAACTCGGCTTCTGGAAATTTCGATCGTAAGCGGGCGGTGGCTCGCAAGAATGAATCCTGATTCTTGGCCCTTATATTCATTCGGGCAATCATTCCCACGCGCAGGATCCCGTCTTGACGTGGCAGAACTGCGGCAGTCTTCGCGAATGCGTCAGGAGGCAGGCCGTTGCCAATGACCACGAGTTTCGAGGCACGCAATCCCGCTTGCACGAGGCGGTCTGCGGCGGCTTTGGAATTGCAGACGACGCGATCACACCAGCGGAACACCTCCAATTGGGCGCGAGACTGCGCCCAAGTGAGCAGGTCCCCAAGCTGGCGTTGGCTTCCAATGACAGGAACGCCTGCCATCTTCGCCGCCGGGACCATGGTCAGGTTCACGTAGAAGTCGAAGGAATGGGCAACGGCTATCTCTAGCTTGCGCAAATGCCGCATCAACTGCCAGCGCGCCTTCCAGGACTCAAGACCATACAGGCTGCCACCCGTATCGAAAGGCACCAACTCCGGAAACCCAGAGCGTTCAAGATCCTCCAGAAAAGGACCCACCTTCTGTAAGCACCCGAGGTGAACGGAACATTGAGCGGATTTCAGCGAACCGGCAAGTTCGACAAACTGACGCTCGGAGCCGCCCCGCTCGAGGCTATTGACCATCAGAAAGATGGGCTTGGGGAAACCTGGCCACTGATTGTTTGGAGAGGCGCATGAGGCCGCTTCAGACGCGGATTGATTCTGCGTGGGCGTGCTCATCTCCTGGCCCCGACCAGACTGGGAATACGGGAAAAATCCGGCGCTTTTTCGAGGAAGTTGCGGTGCCATAGCTCCAGCATCAGCAGGGGCCAGATGGGACCAGAGTGATCGCGGTATCCGCGCAAATGCTCGTCAAATAACCGCTGCACCGCTGTCGGCTTGAAGTAGCCACGCATGCGTCGGATCAGCTCCGGGTTCAAGAAACCGTCGGCACGGGTTGCACCGTGCCGGCTACGCCACACACGGGTTCACCTTTTCGCACTGGACGGGCGTGACTATTCTGGAAATCAAGTGAATCCGTATCATCGCCAATGCCGGCCAACCGGAGATGGCTCTGCAGGTCGCCGCTGTTCTTGATTACGAACCGAATCTGACGCAGATCGCAGCTTTGAAAAACCAGTAGTGTTGCGATAGGCCATTTCTTCTGCCAATTGCCCTTGCTCTTTAGCAATGGCCAATAAAACCGACGTGTATGCCACCGCAAAATAGGGGTAGAACTGGTAGGCCTCGGGCCCAAACAAAGAACCTACCAGGAATCCGGTTAAAGTTCCGAACAGAGCCCCGGTAAACAATGCCATTTCAGGATCGTAATCCGGGATACTGCGGAGCTTTTTCAAGTTTTGAAAGCCACAACGGAAGAACAACAGATAGAGCACCAGGGCGCCAAGGCCGCCTTCAGAGCCCATCTGCAGATAAGACACGTGCACTTCGTGCCAGACGCCGGAGGCAATAACGAAATTTCCCAGCCCGATTCCCCAGGGATAATGCACGATCGATTTCACGCTGTCAATCATGAGGGAGCGGCGCGCTTCGTAGGACTCGTAGGCCATCACGTCGACGTTGTCCTGCAGATCTGTACCGGAAATCGCCCGAAACCGATCCTTAAGTTTGGCTCCCCCAAGCACGCCCGCCACAATAACCACCAGCAACGCGCCCGCAACCAAACGTGGCCTCTTTCCTTTGACTCCGAAAATCCACAGGCACACCGCGCCGGTGACGATGAGATCGATAAAGCCGGCGCGCGAAGCGGTCAAAAACAGTGCGGCACACATCGCCAGCATGGCGAAAGCCCAGAACATTTTGCCCAGAATGCTGCGCGTCCTCAGAAGAAAGGCGAAGCAGAACGGGAGCGATAGAACAATCGAGAAAGCCAGGTCGTTTGGATTGGAATAGATTCCCCCAATGATGCCTTCGAGCCGTGGGTGAGACCGGCCTTTGAGCACGGAAATAATTGTTATGAGAGCGACCGAGCCGCACTGGATAAAAATAATGCGTCGCAATCTCTCGAAGTTCGTGATTACGAGGAAGGTCAGCACCCAGGCGACGAGGATCTTGGAGAAATCCAGCAACTTGAAAAACGCCCCGCCCTTCCAGACTGGCGAAAGGACCGCAGCCAGCAACAAGAAAAGGATGATGCCGAACAGGCAATAAGCTTCGCGAGGCAGATTCCGGAAACCGCGCTTGGTGCGACCCACCGCGAACAGCAGACCCAAGAGCGCGAAAATTGCGGAAAGCTTCGCCAGAGGCAAGATGCCAATGCCCGGAATCCAATCTTCCGGCCGGGCACAATACACAAAGTAAAAAGCGCTCAAGCAGAAGAATACGCCCGCCTGCGGCTCGCGAACTTCGGCGAGCGCCCGAGTCCAGCGTGTGCGGGGCTGTTCGTTTTGCAAAACCGGCATTGCCTCTCCTCTCTGATTTCTTTATGACGTCTGCGGGCTGCCGCTGAAATTCCGTTCGGATCGCGTCTGATGATGAAGGAGAAGATTTGAACCCTGACGGGTGACGCTTTCCAGGATTTCGGCGAACTTTGCCGCGATGACTGGCCAGCCGTAGTAGGAGACGAGCGCTGCCGCCGCATTTCCCAGACGGACGCGAGCCTGCTCATCCTTCATCAAACGAACTACAGACTCGGCAAATTCCTTGGGTTTGTCCGAGAGCACGATGTCCTGCCCTTGGTGGACGTCCAACCCCTCGGCCCCGACCGTTGTAGAAACCACCGCCTTCGCAGTGGCCATGGCTTCGTAGATCTTGATGCGGGTCCCGCCACCTACTCGCAAGGGAACCACAACCACTGCAGCTTCTCGAAGATGGTCCACAACGGAAGGAACTCGGCCCGTGACTTCGATCGAAGAACTCTTGAGCGCCTTGACCCGGCGGTCAGGATTCCGGCCGACAATACGAAAGCGTGCCTGCGGCACCTCTGCCACGACCGAAGGCCAGATCTCGGCGCAGAAGTATTTCACCGCATCGACGTTCGGTTCCCAGTCCATGGCACCAACAAAGATGACCAACGGCTTCTGCCGTACACTGTTATCGGGGCAGAACTGTTCGGTATCGACGCCAGTAGGAACGACGCTGATTCGCTGTGGCTCCGTCCAGGCGCTCATGAGTTTTTTGTCGTGATCGGAGACCGCGATAACATGGTCAAATCGCGCTAGCGCCTGCTGCTCGTAGCCCAGCATCTTTCTAAACTCCATGCGGTAGACGAGTTTCTTGACTCCGCTCAAGCCGTTACTGGCGTTACGCCGCCAGATTTCGCTTTCCACGTTGTGCTGGAAGAGAACCGAAGGAATTTGCGCGTGCTGGGGAAAGTTAATGGCCGCATCCAGGAAATCACATACGGCAACGTCAGGACGTTCAGATAAGCAATGATTGAGAGTTGCCTGTACGGTTCCAGAGGCAAATCGGCTGACTGCATACGGAACCGCGTTCGGCAATCGGCGCAGATAATCGAATCCCCGAGCCACGACTGAGCCTTGCTGCTGCCCAGTGCTCACACACACGGCTCCTGGCAGTTCGCGTTGCAAATTGGTTTCGTAGTCGGCATCCCACGGGCCGTCATAATACGACAAGAACGTCACCTGGTGGTGCCTTGCCAGCTGCCGCAGAATGTTGAAAGAGCGAAGATCTCCCCCGCTGTGCACCGGTAGAATTTTGTTGGCTTTGACCCACAGGATCTTCATCGCAGGTGGACCTCCACGGGAACCGTCGCATGCATCCAGACGGCTTTCTGTCCGGTGATGAATTTCGAAAACGCGACCAGAGCAGCGGCGTTCAAGGCAACAAATTTGTAAGCGATATCACTCAGCCTTAAGAGCGGTCCCAGTTTCCAGCCGGAGAATCCCAAAAAACTAAAACCATAGAAACCCACTTGCGTCCAGAACGCCGCGCGGTAAACGGTGAAAAAGATGACTGTCAGTCTTTCCGATGCTGCTGTGGCGCCAAACAAAATAAAGCTGGCGCCTTCGAATAGATAAAACGGCGGTGGCCAGTGCAGGATGGCAACCGCAGGGTATTGCGCATAATACGTATTGGCATACTGAACGGGATGCCTAAGCGGCAGGTCGTGCAAGGCGTGGGCTACGAATAGACCGGTAACGGCGTGTTGAGCCTCATCCACGTTGAAATCGAATTCGCCAACGCGGATGTGGCGGGCAGCGATGTGGCGGGCAGCAATGATGCACACGAGAGCGACTGCGCCTACCAGCAGAAACCATCGGATCTTTTGTTCGTTACGAGTCGAAGCCTCTGGCTCTCGGCCTTTAGGCATCGGCGGCGGCTCTCGTTTTTCCGCTCTATAGAACGCGTTCAGCGTGTCCATGTTGTTCGTCTGCCCGAAACAAAATTAGCCAGAGCCACGACTGCGGCGCTATTCAATAACACAAAAGTTCCGGCCGCATCGGCAAAGCGTGCCAAGGTTCCACCCTCGAACCGGCGCGTTAACGACAGGACGCTCAGGGCATAGAACGTCAATTGCAGCACCAGCACAGTGCTATAGAACGTGCCGGATAATGCAACGCACGTTAGCAGAAGCATCGCGAGCGCGAAAGGGACCGCCAAACGCAGGAGCTTGTGACTCACAAACTCAAATCGAATTGGGTTGTCGCTCCTGAGCAGCCAAGGTGCCAACTGTATCAGTTGGTAGTTTCCACTCAGTGTGCGGACCTTTCGGGAAAATTCGCGTGCCCCGCCTAAGCTCGGCCTGTCCCAAGCCCGTGCGGTTGAGTCGAAAATCGCACGTTTTCCCCTCCGCACGATGTGCATCGGTATGTACACATCATCCAGTATGGTTCCTTCGGGCACAACACCCAGCACGTTGCGCCTAACCGCATAAATCGCACCGGTTGCTCCCACAACCGAGCCAGATGCAGATTCCAGTTCTCGAATCTTCTTTTCGAGCCTCCAATACAAGCCGATTCCTTTCCCAGACTCTCCCGAGTCCGGGTCGCCCAAAATCAGCGCACCACTCACGCAACCCACATTCGGGTCGGCGAAATTCTCGACCAAGAGGCGCAGAGCACCAGCCTCGATTCGTTGGCGTGCATCCACGAACATGATTACCTCTCCATTCGCAAGAGTCAGAGCGTCGTTCAGTCCGCACGCCTTACCACGCCCCAACTGTGTGAGAAGGACACGTATTCTGGGATTGCGCGACTGATCGCGCAAGATTTCGTCCGTTCGATCGGTCGAGCCGTCCGAAACGACCACAACGTCATAACGGTCGGGTGGATAGTCCATTGCAAGGAGATCTTGCAACTTCTTCTCTAACACCACCTCCTCATTTCGTACGACCATAACAACTGATACGCTCGGCTCGTAGGTTCCCCTGTGCACCGGACAAGGGCGCATACGCGCCCGAAACCATAACCATCCCAAGTACCCAAAATATGTGTAGACGATGAACGCAACCGCCCCCCAAAAAAGTAACTTCATTTTGCCCCCCGCCCCAGAAGAACAATCTTGATCGTTTGAAACATGATCCAGAAATCCAGGCCCACGGAAGCGTTCTTGATGTAGAAGAGGTCGTACTGCAGCTTCTCGCGAGCATCTTCCACCGTGTTGCCGTACTTGTATTGAACCTGAGCCCACCCGGTAATCCCAGGCCGCACTGTGTGACGCACGCCGTAGTACGGGATGACTTTGCTCAGCGACTCCACAAATTCCGGGCGCTCGGGACGAGGCCCAACGAAATGCATGTCCCCCTTCAGCACGCACCACAACTGCGGAATCTCATCCAGACGCGAGGAGCGCAGGAATTTCCCCACCTTCGTAATCCGCGGATCGTTGTCAGTGGCCCACGTAGCGCCGGTATCAGCCTCGGCATCCTTGCGCATCGTGCGGAACTTGTAGCAATAGAAGACGACTCCCCCCCGCCCAACGCGCTTCTGGTGGTAGAGAATCGGGCCCGGAGAGCTCAACTTTACGGCGAGGGCGACCAGCGGGAGAACGGGCAACGCAAAGATGAGACCGATCAGGGCAGCGGCAAAATTGAGGCTCCGCCGGATCAGGCGGTTGAAAGCGCTGAAACGAAAGCCTTCGGCGAAGATCAGCCAGCTCGGATACAGCTGGTCAACCTCGATTCTTCCGGTAATCTTCTCCAGCCACGATGTGGCTTCTTCTACCTTTACACCCTTTAAGCGAAGATCAAGCAATTCTTCCACTGGAAGTGTGCCGCGACGATCGGGCATGGCTACAATTACGCGATGCACGCCTCCTTCCTGGGCAAGCGAAGACAAGTGCGTCGCTACCGCCTCTCGCGTCAGTTCTCCTTCAACATTCCCCGTCCAGCCTACGACTTCGATCCCCTGTCCGCTTTGTTGCCGCAAACCGTTCAGCAGTCGCTGCGCGCGTGCTCCCGTTCCCAGTACGTACACTCTCTGACGGAAATAGGGCTGATGTACGATCCACGAGTACACGAAACGCCATAAGAAGAGTGTGAACATCAGGATGATGATTCCGGTCCGCAGCGATCCATTGCCGGGAAGGAACTGGGGAAACACAACTCCGACTGCGGACAGACCGAGAGCGACAAAGCCCAGCACCAGTAAAATGCGGAAGATCTGGTCCCACTTGGCCCCTAGCATCGACGTGTCGTACAAGTCGAGCCAGTGGGAAATCAACAGCACGATTGCGGTCACGCCCAGAATCTTCAGGTACCCGCCCTCCACGTTCAGCAGAAGCCACCAGTTCTCCTGGTTCTGAAGGGTGGTCGCCACGACGAACGACAACCAGACAATCAGGGCTTCTACCGCCAGCAGCACAAGAGCGCGAAGCGGGTAATAAACTCGGAAGAGCCGGATCACTGAATTTCTCCCTAAGACTGGGTCGGGGGCACTTTCTTCTCGTACGACTCGTAGTAGTAGCGGGCGTACTCTGCTTCATCCCGGTCAGTGCCGTTCAGTACAACGCCCACCAGCATCTGGTCGGGGAATTCCATGCGAGCTTTGCGCGCCACATCGGAAGGCGTCGAGTTGGAACGCACGACCATCAGCACTCCGTCACACACTTTGGCCAGTACGCTGGCGTCGGAAACCGGGATTGCCGGAGGCGAATCAATGATGATCCAGTCAAACACCGGTTCGACACGTTGCAAGAGCATTTTCAGCTTGCTGCTTGCAACCATCTCTGCCGGATCCTCAATGGACTCACCGGCCGCGATGAAGAACAGTCCCTCCATTGGACCACGTTGAATCACCGACGCTTCATCGGCCTTTCCTAATAGGTACTCTGCCAGACCGGGGCCCTTCGGCGCGCCGAGCATCTGGTGCAGGCGCGGTCCCCGCAAATCAGCATCGATGAGCAATGCCCGCCGGCCATGCTGCCGGACCACGACTTGCGCGAGATTTGCCGAAGTGAACGATTTGCCTTCCTTGGGAAGAGCGCTGGTTACCAGCAGCTTCTTGAGCAGCATCTTTTCCCGTATGTGATACAAACGGGATCTCAGCGTGCGGTATTCCTCGGTTCCCTTCGCACTGTCGTTGCCGTTCATGAACAGCATGGTTTGCAGATCTGGACTCCACCCCGTCTGCGGACAACGGGCCAGCAGCGTTTCCAGGCTGAAGGGGCCACCAAGCTCCGGCATGCCTAACTTGGGAGGAACCCGATTTACTTCGATGTCCTCATAACCCGGGACGTCGGCCACTGGAGTTGTCGCGTAGCTGGACGGAACTCTCTCCCCTTGGGTACTCG
>Ga0307477_10001649_pt1 | contig 18394 bp, 20 predicted proteins | sample atmos_gasesECM2C_FD_203316 | JGI IMG/M metagenome (GOLD analysis project Ga0307477, IMG submission 203316) | Hardwood forest soil microbial communities from Morgan-Monroe State Forest, Indiana, United States - atmos_gasesECM2C_515 | ecosystem: Environmental > Terrestrial > Soil > Temperate...
AGGCAAGGCGTGGACGACGTTTCGTGGTCGTCGCCTCCTGGTCGTGCGGGCCGCCGCCGTCGAAGGCTCGCTGGCGCCAGGAGTCCTCGAGGCGACCACGGTCGGCACAGGTGACGGGCTTCTTCAGCTCCTCGACGTGCAGCCCGAGGGCAAGGCCGTGCAGTCGGCCGGCGCCTGGCGCAACGGTGCCCGCCCGGCCCCCGGGGAGCGCCTGGGCGCAGTGGGCGAGCGCGGGGGGTGAGGGGGCCGCCGCCGACCGCTCGAGCGGTCGCCCTCGAGGCGCTCGGCCGCATCGAGGAAGGCGCCTACGCCAACCTCGTCGTTCCTGCCGTATTGGACGAATGCCGGCTGGCCGAACGCGACCGGGGCTTCGTGACCGAGCTCGTTTACGGGGTGACGCGACAGCGGCGGGCGTGTGATTGGCTGGTCGACCGATTCGTGCTTCGCCCGCTGGACCCGGCCGTCCGCGACGTGTTGCGTCTCGGCGCGTACCAGCTGGTCTTCCTGGGCACGCCGCCGCACGCGGCCGTGTCGGCGACGGTGGCCGAGGCCCCGCCCCGGGCTCGGGGCTTGGTCAACGCCGTCCTGCGTCGCGTTGCCTCAGCCGGGGCACCGACAGACGCCGGCTGGCCCGACGACGGCACGCGGCTGAGTTATCCGGACTGGATCGTCTCGCATCTGAGGCGGGACCTGGGGCCCGACACCGCCGACGTAACGCTCGCCCAGATGAACATCGCCCCCGGCGTGACCACCAGGCCGGACGGGTACATGCAGGACCTGGCGTCACAGTGGGTCGCCGCCCACGTGGGAGTCGAGGCGGGTGACCGGGTGGTCGACCTGTGTGCCGCCCCCGGCGGAAAGGCCACCTGGATGGCCGGTAGCGCGGACGCGCTCGTCGTCGCCCTGGATGCGCGCCCGTCACGGGCCCGACTCGTGCACGAGGCTGCCGGCCGGCTGGGCTGCCAGCGCCTGGTCACGATGGTGGCGGATGGGCGCCGCCCGCCGCTCCCGGCGGGGTGGGCGGACCGCGTGCTGGTGGACGCGCCGTGCTCGGGGCTGGGTGTGCTCCGGCGCCGGCCGGACGCCCGCTGGCGCGTCGACCCCGGCGACGTGGCGGTGCTGGCCGGTCTGCAACGGCAGTTGCTCGACTCCGCGGCGACGTTGGCGCGGCCCGGGGGCACGGTGACCTACAGCGTGTGCACGCTGACCGCCGAGGAGACCACGGCTGTCGACGCGTGGCTGGCCGAGGCGCACCCCGACCTCGAGCCGCTGCCCGCTCCCGGGCCGCCGTGGAAGCCCGTCGGGCGGGGCGCCCGGCTGTTGCCGCAGACCGCGGGCACGGACGGCATGTTCGTGTGGTCGGGCCGGCGAGCTCGTTGAACCCCGCCGGTAGGATGCGAGGTCGTGGCCGTGCGCGTCGCTCCCTCGATTCTGTCGGCTGACTTCGCCTCGCTGGCCTCGGCCATCGATCTGGTGGCGCCCGAGACCGACCTGCTTCACGTCGACGTCATGGACGGCCACTTCGTGCCCAACCTGACCATCGGACCGCCTGTGGTCAAAGACATCAACCGCCATACGGATCTCGAGCTCGACTGCCATCTGATGATGGACAACCCCGGTCAATATCTCGAGGCGTTCCGGAAGGCCGGGGCCGATGGCTGCACGGTGCACGTGGAGATCGGAGGCACGGCGGAGCTGATCGAGCAGATGCGCAGCCTCGACTTGCGGGTGGGCTTGGCCGCCAACCCCGACACGCCGTTCGACGCATACGAGTCATTCATCGACCAGGTCGACCTGTTGCTGCTGATGACGGTGTTCCCCGGGTTCTCGGGCCAGGCTTTCCACCCCGAAGTGGTGCCCAAGATCCGCCAGACCGCCGAGGCGGTGCGAGCCCGAGGCGCAGCGGCCGTGATCGAGGTGGACGGGGGCATCAATCAGTCCACCATCGGGGCCACGGCCGAGGCGGGGGCGCGGGTGTTCGTCGCGGGCAACGCCGTGTTCGGATCGGAGGACCCGCGGGGGGCGACGCGGAATCTCCGAGAGCTGGCGACCGCTGCTATCGCCTCGTGACCAGCCGGGGGAGCGGGTGGCGGGCCAAGGTGGTCACGGTCTCGGACGGGGTCGTGGCCGGCACCCGGGAGGACCGGTCGGGCGCGGCGCTCGTGGCTCGTCTGGGGGACGCGGGGTTTGAGGTGGTCGAGCGCCGCACGGTCCCCGACGGGGTCGACTCGGTCGCGGCGGTGCTCCGCGAGATGACTGCCGGCTTCGCCGGCTTGGTGGTGACCACCGGCGGGACCGGCTTCGCGCCACGGGATCAGACGCCCGAGGGAACGGCGGCCGTGCTGGACCGGCCCGCGCCGGGGCTGGCCGAGGCCATGCGCCTCGTCAGCCCTCTGGGCCGGCTGTCCCGGGCCACGGCTGGGACCGTCGGGCGGGCCATCGTGTGCAACACGCCAGGTTCGCCCAGTGGGGCGGTGGAGTGTCTGGAGGCCATCCTCGAGGTTCTGCCCCATGCCCTGGCTCTGCTGGCCGAGGAGCCCACGTCCCACTGAGCCGGGGGCGGCGGGCCCGCTGGCTGGGCGGCGGGCCGGCGGGCTGGGCGTCGGGCCGGCTGGCTGGGCGTCGGGCCGGCTGGCTGGGCGGCGGGCCGGCGGGCTGAAGGGCGGCTGGCTGATGGGCGGCTGGCCGGATCTGGTACGATCGTGGCCGTGGCGACCACCGACGCCCAACGCATGCGGCGAGCCTTGGAGCTGGGGGCCGCCGCTCGGGGCTCGACATCGCCCAATCCGTGGGTCGGCTGCGTTATCGAGACGGCGGACGGGACCGGGTTCGAGGGCTCGACGCAGCCGCCCGGTGGCCATCACGCCGAGGCCGCGGCCCTGGCCGCCGCCGCGGGGGCCGACCTGCGCGGCGCCGTCGTGTACGTCACTCTCGAGCCCTGCTCGCACTGGGGCCTCACGCCTCCATGCGCCGACGCCCTCATCGCGGCCGGAGTGGGCCGGGTGGTCGTGGCCTTGGAGGACCCGGACCCGCGGGTGCGAGGCCAGGGATTGGCTCGCCTCCGCGACGCCGGCGTCACGGTGGAGACGGGTCTGCTGGCCGCAGACGCGCGCGCCCAGTTGGCGCCGTACTTCAAGCACCGGCTCACCGGACGGCCCTTCGTGACGCTCAAGCTGGCCGCCACTCTGGACGGACGCACCGCGGCGGCCGACGGCACCAGTCAGTGGATCACCGGCGAGGCGGCGCGGACCGACGCCCACCGCCTGCGGGCCGAGGTCGACGCGGTGCTGGTGGGGGCAGGAACGGTTCGCGCCGACGACCCGTCCCTCACCGTGCGCCACGTGCCGGGGCGGGACCCCCAGCGGGTGGTTCTCGGGCGCATCCCTCCGGGCGCCAAGGTTGCCCCGGCGTTGGAGATGACGGGCCCGCCGGACGCGGTCCTCGATGATCTCGGCCGCCGTGGGGTGCTGTCGGTTCTGGTAGAGGGCGGCGCTACCGTGGCCCACGACTTCCATCGGGCCGGCGTGGTCGACCGCTACATCGTCTACCTCGCGCCGGCCCTGGCCGGAGGTGACGACGGGCTGGCGATGTTCCGCGGCCCGGGGGCGGCCACGGTCAATGACCTGTGGCGCGGCCGGATCGTGGACGTCCAGCAGGTCGGTGGCGATCTGCGGCTGGAACTCGAGGCCTAGGTGTTCACCGGAATCGTCGAGGAGCTCGGCCGACTACGACGCCGGGATGGCAACCGGTTCGAGTTCTCGGCCGGTGTGGTGCGCGCGGGACTGGGGATCGGTGACTCGGTCAGCCACAACGGCTGTTGCCTCACGGTGGTCGAGCTGGGTGCGGGCTGGTACGCCGTGGACGTCGTAGAAGAGACCCTCGCTCGCACCAACCTCGGCGCCCTTGCCCCTGGGGATCCCGTCAACCTCGAGCGACCGGTGCGCCTGGCCGACCGCCTCGGGGGCCATCTTGTACAAGGTCACGTCGACGGCGTCGGCGTGGTTGTGCAGCCCGCGCCCGAGCTTGAGGTGCGGGCGGCGGACGAGGTCCTGCGCTATCTGGTCCCGAAGGGCTCGGTGACGGTCGACGGGTGCAGCTTGACCGTCGTGGCCGTGGGCCTGGACTCGTTCACCATCGCCGTGATTCCCCACACCGCGGCTGTTACCACCCTGGGAACCAAGGGTCCCGGCGACGAGGTCAACCTCGAGGTCGATGTGGTCGCCAAGTACGTCGAACGCCTTCTCAGCCAACGTGGGGACTTCGTCCCCGGCGCAAGGAGCTAGCCATGCCGCTGTCGGATATCGACAAGGCCATCGCCGCCATCGGGCGGGGCGAGATCGTCGTTGTGGTCGACGACGAGGACCGGGAGAACGAGGGCGATCTCATCATGGCGGCGGAGTTCGCCACTCCGGAGAAGATCGCGTTCTTCGTGCGCCACACGTCGGGGCTCATCTGCGCTCCGATCACCGAGGCGCGGGCGGACGAGCTCGACCTGCCGTTGATGGTGTCCGTCAACACCGAGGCCCAACGCACGGCGTTCACCGTCACCGTTGACTACCGCCACGGAACGAGCACAGGCATCTCTGCCGCCGACCGCTCCTCGACCATCACTGCCCTCATCGACCCGGCCAGCAAGCCGTGGGACTTCAACCGGCCCGGCCACATCCACGTGCTGCGAGCCAAGGACGGCGGCGTGCTCAAGCGGGCCGGTCATACCGAAGCCGCTGTTGATCTCGCCCGCCTTGCGGGCCTGTATCCCGCCGGCGTCCTGTGTGAGCTTGTCACGGCCGACGGACTCGAAATGGCTCGACGTCCAGAGCTGGAGCGGTTCGCCAAGGAGCACGGGTTGGTCATGATCTCGATTGCCGAGCTCGTGCGCTACCGCCGGCAGAGCGAGAAGCTCGTACGCCGCATCGCAGAGGCGCGTATCCCCACGCCATGGGGCGACTTCACCGCGTATGCCTACGAGAACATTCTCAACGGGGACCAACACGTGGCCCTGGTCAAGGGCGCAGTCCAGGGCGAGCACAACGTGCTCGTGCGCGTCCACAGCGAATGCCTGACCGGCGACGTGTTCAGCTCGATCAAATGTGATTGCGGCGAACAGCTGGACGCCGCCCTGCGCCGCATCTCCTCGGAAGGCCTTGGGGTGGTCGTATACCTGCGGGGCCACGAGGGCCGCGGCATCGGCATAGGCCACAAGCTGCGGGCCTACGCCCTGCAGGACGAGGGCTATGACACCGTCGACGCCAACGTCGAGCTTGGTCTGCCCGTCGACAGTCGCGAATATGGGATCGGCGCGCAGATCCTCGTCGACCTGGGGATCACCACGATGCGGCTCATGACCAACAACCCGGCCAAGCGGGGGGGCCTCGAGGGGTTCGGCTTGGAGATGGTCGAACGAGTGCCGCTGGAGACACTGCCGACCAAGGAGAACATCGCCTACCTCCGCGCCAAGAAGGAGCGCATGGGCCACCTCCTCGACGGACTCGACGGAGTGGACGATGCCCGGTGATCCCCGGTTCCCGGTCCTTTGAGTCCTAGCCTGATGTCATGACCGTGACGTACGCCGGCCGTCTCGACGGCCATGGTCTGCGGGTGGCCGTGGCCTGCGGGCGTTTCAACGATCTCATTACCGATCGTCTGCTGGCGGGCTGCACGGATGGCCTGCTGCGCCACGGGGTCGACCCTGATTCCGTCACGGTGGTGTGGGCGCCAGGCGCATTCGAGTTGCCGTTGGTGGCCAAGCGGCTGGCGGAGTCCGGCGAATACGACGCGGTCATCTGCCTGGGCGCAGTCATACGCGGGGCCACCGGGCACTACGACCAGGTGGCCAACCAGTGTGCCGCCGGATTGCAGCGGGCGTCGCTGGACACCGGCATCCCGGTGATCTTCGGCGTGTTGACGACCGACACGATCGAACAGGCCGTCGAGCGGGCCGGCACCAAATCCGGCAACAAAGGCTTCGAGGCAGCGGGGACGGCCATCGAGATGGCGGACCTGCTGCGGCAGCTGCCCAAGCCGTAATCGGCCCGCGGCCGCCGAGCGTCACGGGCGGCGGGTAAATCGGCGCCTCGCCCCGTCGGGCCGGCCACTACCTTGGCGACGTGCTGCGTCTGGTCCTACCCAAAGGCTCGTTGGAGCGAGCCACCCTCGAGTTGTTCGCGGGCGCCGATCTTTCCGTCAGCCGCAGCTCCGAGGTGGACTATCGCGGCCTCATCGACGACCCGCGCGTCGCCGAGGTCAAGATCCTCCGTCCCCAGGAGATCCCTCACTATGTCGCCGAGGGGTTGTTCGATCTGGGCATCACCGGCCGGGACTGGATCGAGGAGACCGGCGCCGATGTGGTCAGCCTGGGCGAACTCCATTACTCCAAGGCCACGGCCCGCCCCATCAACGTCGTGCTGGCGGTGGCCGAGGACTCGCCGGCTCAATCGGCCGCGGATCTGCGCCATGGAGTCCGGGTCTCGACCGAATACCCGGAGCTCACTCGCCGGTTCCTGGCGGCCAAGGGGGTCGACGCTGACGTGCGGCTTTCATACGGCGCCACCGAAGCCAAGATCCCCGACATCGCAGACGCCGTCGTCGAGATCACCGAGACGGGACGCGCGCTGCGGGCCGCCAAGTTGCGGATCATCGACACGATCCTCGTTTCTCACACCGAGCTCATCGCTCACCGGGCGAGCTACGAGGTGCCGGACAAGCAACACGCCATGCACCAGATCCGCACCCTCCTTCAGGGCACACTCGAGGCGCGAGGCAAGGTTCTGGTCAAGCTCAACGTGTCAGGGGAAGCCCTCGACGCGGTGATCGCGCTCTTGCCGTCGATGCGCTCGCCCACGGTCTCCAAGCTGTTCGGTGAGGACGGGTACGCCGTCGAGACCGTCGTCCCGAAGGCCGAGATCAACACTCTCATCCCGGCGCTGAAGGATCAGGGTGCCACCGACATCATCGAACTGCCCCTGGCCAAGATCGTCCATTGAGCATGGATGGCAGGGTCGTACGCTTCGATGCGCACAAGGGGTACGGATTTGTGCGCAGCGCCGACGGTGAGGAGCTGTTCTTCCACTGCACCGCGATCACCGACGGCTCGCGCACCGTGGAGGTGGGGACCGAGGTCGAGTTCGAACGGGTGGCCGGACACAGCGGCCGTTACGAGGCGATCAAGCTGTCGCCGCGTTCTTGATCTGCACGAAGGCCACTCGCAGCTGCGCCAGGCCGTCCTTGAGGGTCGGCTCCGCCGCGCCGAGTCGCCCAACCAGTCCTTCGACCAGCGTGCCCAAGGCATCGATGGCGAGCTGGGCCTGCTCCAGCTGCGGGGGCTGAAGGCTGAGGTGCAGCGCGGCGAGCTCGAACAGCCCGAAGGCGTGGTTGGCGATGACCACGTCGACCGGCGTCTCGGCCAGCTGGCGACGGAGGGCTTCGACGTCAGCTTCCGACAGCTGATCCTCTGGCTCATCACCGCCGCGCGGCGGCGGTCGACCGGCCGGAGGCTGACCAGGCGGTGAGCCATCCGGCGGGGGAGACGGCTGGGGTCGCCCGACGGGACGCTCGCCCCCTGGTGTCCACAGACTGCTCATGGTGTTACCCTAGGCACAAACTGAACACGGAAAGCGGGGCGCGGGAGACCGCATCCCCACCCGGCTACGAGGACCAGATCGGTCCGTCGTACGTCCGGGTCGGATGGCCGCCACGAAGGCGGGCGTTGCTTTCCGACGCCCGTCTTTTTTCATGCAAGGAGTGATGCCGAATCGCCGCTACCCCCACCGCTGACGAGCATCGGATCAACGAAAGGATCCGTGCCCGTGAGGTCCGCCTGGTCGACCCTGACGGCAAGCAACTAGGGATAAAACCCCTGCCCGAGGCCATGGTGATTGCTCGAGAGATGGACCTCGACCTCGTCGAAGTAGCCCCGCTGGCCAACCCTCCGGTGTGCCGGATCATGGACTACGGGAAGTTCAAGTTCGACGAAGCCCAGCGAGCCAAGGAGTCCCGGCGAAAGTCCACCAACGTCAGCCTCAAGGAGATGAAGTACCGGCTCAAGATCGGGCCCGGCGACTTCGACACCAAGACCCGCAAGGTCGCCGGCTTCCTGGCCGAGGGCCACAAGGTCAAGATCACGATCATGTTCCGCGGTCGTGAGGTCGAGCGTCCCCACCTGGGCAAGGACATCCTTGACCGGGTCGCCGACAAGGTGTCGGCGGTCGGCAAGGTCGAGACCATCCCTCGCCTGGACGGCCGCAACATGGTCATGGTGCTCTCTCCGGACAAGCGGGCTCAAGCCGCTGCCCACGCCGCCCGCCATGGCGGCCCGACCGATGAGCCAACCGACGAGGCGCTCGCCGAGGCGCCCGCCCAACCGGCCAGTAGGGCGGCGGCGAGGGCCCAACGGACGAGCGCTACGCCCGCCGTATCCGCATCCGCCGCCCCTTCGGCGCCGGTCGACCACCCGGTTGCCGCCGCCCCCGCCCAGGAGACCTGAGTTGCCCAAGATGAAGACCGACAAGGGAGCCGCCAAGCGGTTCAAGGTGACCGGCACGGGCCGGCTGCGCCGGCGCCACGCATTCCTCAACCACATCCTCGAAAAGAAGGCACCGGGTCGCAAGCGCCGGTTGGCACGCGAAGGCGATGTGCATCCCGCCGACGCGCGCCAGATCCGCCGCCTTCTCGGCATGTAACCCAACCACCGCCCACTCCGTCTCATTCGAAAGGACTTCTCATGGCCAGGGTCAAGCGCGCCATTCATGCCAAGAAGCACCACAAGGCGATCCTCGAGCGCGCCCAGGGTTACTACGGGAACAAGAGCCGCAGCTTCCGGTCGGCCAACGAGCAGGTCATGCACTCCCTGCAGTACGCGTACCGCGACCGCCGGGCCCGCAAGGGTGACTTTCGCCAGCTGTGGATCCAGCGCATCAACGCGGCAGCTCGCCTCAACGGCATGAGCTACAGCCGCTTCATTGCCGGCCTCAAGCTGGCCGGGGTGGATGTCGACCGCAAGATCTTGGCCGACTTGGCCGTCACGGACCCGGACGCCTTTGCCGCCCTGGTCAAGGCTGCGTCGGACGCCCTCGCGCCCACCTCCCCCGCCCACTAGGAAGCGCGAACCGCTGGCGGCCCTCACCGTCAAGCACGCCAAGGTCGTCCGGCTCCGCCGGCTCCTGAACCGCCCGAGCGTGCGGCAGGCCGAAGGCGCTTTCGTGGTCGAGGGGGCGACGGTGCTGGGGGAGGCCATAGCCGCCGGGGCCACCATCGAGTCGGTGTTCGTGGCTCCCGAGCACAACGAGGCGGCCAACGGCGTCGTATCCGCGGCCGTAGGCGTGGGGGCACGGGTGTACGAGCTGGCTCCGGGAGTGCTCCAGCGGGTGGCCGACACGGTCACACCCCAACCGGTGTTGGCGGTCGTCCGCAGTGTGACCGTGGCCCTCGACGCGTTGGCGTCGGCCACGTTGCTGGTGGTGTGCGTCGACCTACGTGACCCGGGCAACGCGGGCACGGTCCTGCGTTCGGCCGAGGCCGCGGGGGTCGGCGGGGTAATCTGCTGCGACGGCACGGTCGACATCACGAATCCCAAATGCGTTCGGGCGTCGGCCGGGTCGCTGTTCCACGTTCCTGTGGTGGCCGGAGGCGACGCTGTGACGGTGCTCCAACACGTTGGCGCCTGGGGACTGCGTCGTCTTGGCGCTGTCGTGGCCGCCGGTGACCCGTACACAGAGACCGATTTGCGGGCCCCTACGGCTTTCGTGCTCGGAAACGAGGCCCATGGGCTGCCTCCTCACGTCCTCGGCACGTTGGACGCCAGCGTGCACATCCCGATGGAGGGCCGGGGCGAGTCCCTCAACGTCGGGATGGCGTGCGCCGTGCTGTGTTTCGAGGCCGTCCGCCAGCGCCGGGCCCCGGGGCCGACGCCGGCGGGGCGGTCGCCGGGCCCCGGGGCCGACGCCGGTGGGCGGCCGCCGGTGGGCCCCCGGTGAGGCCATGAACGCGACCGCAGCGTGGGATGGCACCGGCGACCAGCCCAGGCTCGTCGACCTTCTTCCCGACGCCGTGCTGCGTCTTGACCCGGCTGGGCGCATCCACGACGCCAACCAGGCGGCGGTCGAGCTCACCGGCTACCCCCTGGCGACCCTCATCGGCTCGGTCTGCGCCGAGCTGCTTGACCCCCAGACGGTCGACGGCCACGCCCTGCTGGCCGAGGGCCTGCACCGTTCCGCCTCCATCCGATCGGTGCGGGCCATCCCCGAGCAGCAAGTCCGACTGCTGAGCGCAGAAGGCGCCGAGATCGCCACCTTCGTCACCGGCTCGTACCAGCGGGACGCCTCCGGGCGCCTCATCGGAGCGACGCTGGTGCTACGGGAAGCGGGACGGCGCGCCCATCAGGCGCCCTCCGGGATGGAGATCGTCTCCACCGTGAGCCATGAGCTGCGCTCACCGTTGACCTCGGTCAAGGGCTACACCGGATTGCTGCTGTCCCGCTGGGAGCGCCTCACCGACGACCAGAAGAGGGAGATGCTCGAGCAGGTCAACCATGACGCCGACCGCGTCAAGCGCCTGATCGACGAGCTCCTCGACATCAGCCGCCTCGAGACAGGCCGCCTGCACCTGCGCCGGCAGATGGTCGCCCTCGACGAGCTTGTTGCCACGGTCGTCGAAAAGGTCGGGATGGAGTACCCGTCTTTGGACGTGACGGTCACGTTCCCCGACGAGCTGCCCGAGGTCTACGCCGACTCCGACAAGCTCACCCAGGTCCTGACCAACCTGCTCGAGAACGCGTGTAAGTACGCCTCGCCCGTCGGGCTCGTGGTCGCCGCGGAGGCCGACGAGAGCGAGGTGGCCCTGAGCGTGTCCGATGCCGGAGAAGGAATCCCCGAGGCCGACCTGCCCAAGGTGTTCACCAAGTTCTTTCGGCGTGACCTGGGCCGGCCCACGGGATCGGGCTTGGGCCTCTGGATCAGCCGCGGCCTGGTGGAGGCCCACGGCGGGGAGCTCACGGCGTCCTCAATACCGGGCAGCGGCACCACGTTCCGGTTTACCCTGCCCTTGTACGCCTTCGAGGAACTCCACCCCCCGCTCCCCCAATGAACACTGATGCGATGACGCTGGACGTCGCCGCCGTTGAGCTGATCGAACGCGAGGCGACCGAGGCGCTGCAGCGCGCCTCCAACCCCGACGAAGTCCGCTTGGCGACCGCGGCGGCCATCGGCAAGCGCTCAGCGTTGGCCGCCCTCAACCAGTCACTGGCGGCCATGGACCCCGATCAACGCAAGCGGGCCGGCGCCGTCCTCAACGAGGTTCGCGAGCGCCTCACGCGGCTGGCCGCGGAGCGCCGAGCGGCGTTGGATGACGAGCAACGGGGCCGCCGGGCCGACGCCGAACGACTCGATCTCAGCGAGACGCTGCCCTGGGTCCGCCGGGGTTCTCTCAACCTGGTTCAGCAGACTCGTGACCGTCTCGAAGACACGTTTCTCGGGATGGGGTTCTCGGTGGCCGAGGGCCCTGAGGTGGACAGCGACTGGAACACCTTCGACGCCCTCAACATCCCGCCGGCCCATCCGGCCCGTAGCAATTTCGACACCTTGTACGTCGACTTCGGGCCTCCGGAGAGCACCCTGTTGCGTCCCCATACCTCGCCCGTCCAGATCCGCCTGATGCAATCGCAACCGCCGCCGATCTACTCGGTCATGCCCGGACGGTGTTACCGCAAGGACACCCCCGACGCCCGCCACATCCCTGGCTTCAGCCAGATCGAAGGGCTCGTGGTCGACCGGGGCATCACCTTCGGCGACCTGGCCGGCACCATCGACACGTTCACGCGCGCCTATTTCGGACCCAACATCGGCTCCCGCCTGCGCCCGGCCTACTTCCCCTTCACCGAACCGTCGGCGGAGTACGAGATCACTTGCGCGATCTGCGAGGGCGCGGGCTGCCGCACGTGCTCTAACACCGGCTGGATCGAGCTCGGCGGTTGCGGCATGGTCCACCCGAAGGTGTTCGAGAACGTCGGCCTCGATCCGGAGGAGTGGTCCGGGTTCGCGTTCGGCTTCGGGATCGATCGGCTGGCCCAAATGCGCCATGAGATCCCCGACATGCGCGTGCTCCTCGACAACGACCTCCGCTTCATCAGACAGTTCTAAGGCCGCCACGTGTTCGTCCCTCTGTCCTGGCTACGCGACTTCGCCCCCTTCTCGATCGAGGGGCGCCGCCTCGGCGCTGTCTTTGACGACCTCGGCATGGTCGTAGAAGACCTGCGTGCGGTGGGCGAGGGCCTCGATGGCGTCGTCGTGGCGCGCATCGTGGACATAGCCAGCATCGAGGGAGCTGACAAGATCCGCCGGGTCGTGGTCGACGCCGGAGGTGACGCGCCGGTCCAGGTGGTGTGCGGCGCGTGGAACTTCGCGGTCGGCGATCTCGTGCCGCTGGCCCCAGTGGGGACGGTGTTGCCCGGCGACTTCGTGATCACCCAGCGGAAGATGAAGGGTGTGGTCTCTGACGGCATGCTTTGCTCAGCGTCGGAGCTCGGCCTGGGTGACGACGCCGCCGGGATCCTCGTGCTCGACCCCAAGAGTGGCCCGGTCGGACGGGCCCTGCGTGACGCTCTCGGCCTGGAGTCGGACGTCGTGTACGACCTGGCCATCGAGGCCAACCGCCCGGATGCCATGTGCGTTGCCGGCGTGGCTCGCGACGCCGCCGCCCGGCTGTCGCTGCCCTTCGCGATCGAGGAGCCCCCAGCGCTGTCGGCGCATGAGTCGGTGGCCGCCTGCTCGGTCGAGGTGCAAGCCCCGGACCTCTGCCCTCGCTTCACCGCGATGGTCCTCGAGGGCGTCACGGTGACCGACTCGCCCGACTGGGTGGCCCGGCGGCTCACCCTGGCCGGGATGCGCCCCATCAACTCGGTAGTGGACGCCTCCAACTACGTCATGTTGGAGCTCGGCCAGCCGACGCACCCGTACGACCTGGAACAACTGCCCGGCCAAGGTTTCACGGTGCGGGCCGCTCGCCCCGGCGAGAAGCTCGAGACATTGGACGGGGTCGAGCGAGTGCTAGGCGACGGTGCCTTCCCGGACTGCCTGATCTGTGACGCCCTCGGCCAACCCGTGGGCATCGCCGGGATCATGGGTGGGTCGTCGTCGGAGATCTCCGCCTCAACCACCAAGGTCGTGCTGGAGGCGGCCAACTTCACGCCGATGGCCATCGCCCGCACCTCCAAACGCATCGGCTTGCGGAGTGAAGCGTCAGCCCGCTTCGAGCGAGGGGTCGACCTGGAAGGGATCGAGCGAGCCGTCCGGCGCTTCGTGGAGATCGTGGCCCTCACCGCGCCCGGGCTGCTAACCGGCCCGTTGAACGATGAGCGCTCGCCGGCGGCGGTGAGCGGCCCGCCCATCCGCCTGCGGACCAGTCGCGTCAACGCCGTGCTCGGCACCGCGCTGACCGACGACGAGATCCGCCGCTATCTGGCCCCGATCGGATTCGCGGCGGTGCCAGTCGCCGCCGGTGAGCATGAGGTGACCGTCCCGAGCTTCCGCCCCGACGCGACCCGGGAGATCGACCTCGTCGAGGAGGTCGCCCGCCACCACGGGTACTCCAACGTCACACGGACCGTCCCGCACAGCCCGGCCGTCGGCCGGCTCACCCCCTACCAGTCGGCCCGGCGCTTCGTCCGCGAGGTGCTCGCCGGTGCCGGTCTGTCCGAGGCCGTGTGCGCCCAGCTGGTAGGCCCGGGCGATCACGCCCGCTCCGGTTTGGCCGAAGACGGCATCATGGCTGTCGACCCTCTGGTGCGCGAGGAATCGGTGTTGCGGACGTCGCTGTTGCCGGGCCTGTTGCGCGCCGTCGCCTTCAACAGCGACCGTCGCAACGGCGACCTTGGCATGTTCGAGATCGGCCATGTGTTCTCGCGTCCCTCGGACCTGGACGCCGTCCTCCCGGACGAACGCGAGCGGCTCGGCATCGTCTTGGCCGGCACGGGCGTCGCCGCCGTCGGACAGGGTGCCCCGGGCGTGGTTGTCGCCTGCCGGCGCCTCGCAGATGCGTTGCGACTGGCCTCGTTCGAGCTTGTGGCTTCGAGCGCGGCCGGTCTGCACCCGGGACGCACCGCGTCCGTGCGAGTGGACGGGGCCGCGATCGGCTCAGTGGGCGAGGTGGACCCCGAGGTCAGCGCGGCGTGGGGGATCGAGGGCCGGGTCGGCTGGGGTGAGCTCGACCTCACGGCGTTGCTGGGGGCGGGCCGCCGCTCGGAGCTGGCCGCGCCGGTCAGCCGCTACCCGTCCACCGACATCGACTTGGCCTTCGTCGTAGCCGACGAGGTGCCCGCCGCCGATGTGGCCAGCACGCTGGAGGCGGTCGCTGGCCCCACCCTGGAGCGTCTCGAGCTCTTCGACGTCTACCGGGGCCAAGGCGTGCCCGACGGGAGTCGCAGCCTGGCCTACCGGCTGCGGCTCTGCGCGCTTGACCACACCCTGACCGAGGCCGAGATCGCGGCTACGAGGACGGCGGCCGTCCAAGCCGTGGCTGAGGCCCACAAGGGCCGGTTGCGCAGTTGAATTTCACCTGAGGCGTGGTTTTAGGCCTTCGCTCGCCGAAAAAACACGCCTCAGCTCGCACTCGACGCCCGTCGCCGCATGAGTATGCAGGAACATGTATGATCACGCGATGGCGGTCAAGGTCGCGATCCTGGGGGCATCGGGCTACACGGGAGCAGAGCTGCTCCGGTTGTGCGCCGGCCATCCCGACTTCGAGGTCGCCTACGCCACCGCCGACACCCATGCCGGCACTCGGGCCGCCGACCTGTACCCGAGCGTGGCGGGCGCCTACCCGAGCCTGACCTTCGAACGGTACGACCCGGCCGCGGCCCGAAGGATGGACCTCGTGTTCTGCGCCCTTCCTCACGGCGAGTCCCAGCACATCGTGCCTGAGCTCAAATCCCAGGTCGGTCCCATCGTCGATCTGGCCGCCGACTTCCGCCTGCACGATCCGGCCCTCTACCCGGTGTGGTACGGCGAAGCCCACCACCACCCCGAGCTTCTGGCCGAGGCCGCCTTTGGGATACCCGAGCTCTTCCGCGACGACCTCGGCGGGGCCGCCCTGATCGCCGCCGCCGGCTGCTACGTCACCGCCGCCGCGCTAGGCCTCGCCCCTTTCGTACGGTCGGGCGCCATCGAGACGCAGGGCGTGATCGTCGATGCCGCCAGCGGGGTCTCCGGCGCGGGCCGCGGCCTCAAGCCGACAACCCAGTTCGGCACGGTCAACGAGGACTTCGTCGCCTACGGCCTGCTCGACCACCGCCACACCCCTGAGATCGAACAGGCCACCGGCGCCCAAGTCCTCTTCACCCCCCACTTGGCCCCGATGACCCGGGGCATCTTGGCCACGTGCTACGCCCGCCCGGCCGCGGGACGCCCGCTCACCACGTCAGCGGCCCTCGACGTGCTCCGCGAAACCTATGCCTCGGAACCGTTCGTCGTGGTCAGCGAGACGTCCCCGTCGACCAAGGCCACTCTGGGTTCCAACTGCGCCCATCTGAGCGCCCGGGTCGATCCTCGAACCGGGTGGCTGGTGGTGCTCGCCGCCCTCGACAACCTGGTCAAGGGGGCGTCGGGACAGGCCGTGCAGTGCGCCAACCTCGCCCTCGGGCTGCTGGAGACGACCGGTCTGCCACTGGTCGGCGTGTATCCATGAGCGTCACTGCCGCGCAGGGGTTCATCGCGGGCGGAATAGCCTGCGGCATCAAGCCGGCCGGGGCACCCGACCTGGCGTTGGTCGCCACCACCGACCACCGGCCCGCCCCCGCCGCGGCCGTGTTCACGTCCAACCTGGCCACCGCCGCGCCCGTGCAGATCTCCCGCCTTCACCTCCACCACACCCACGGTTACGCCGCAGCCGTGATCCTCAACAGCGGCAACGCCAACGCCGCGACCGGCGCGCCCGGGCGCGACCACGCCGCTCGTATGTGCGAGCTGACCGCGACCGGCCTGGGCTGCGACCCGACCGATGTCCTCGTTTGCTCGACGGGGCTCATCGGCATCCCCCTGCCCATCGAGGCCATTGCGGCCGGGGTACCTCGATTGGTCAACCACCTCGACAGCCAAGGCGGCGGAGAGCAGGCAGCCCGGGCCATCATGACCACCGACACCCACCCCAAGCAGGTCGTCGTCACGGGCGGATCGTTCGTGGTCGGGGGCATGGCCAAGGGGGCGGCCATGCTCGCGCCCAACATGGCGACGATGCTGGCCGTGCTCACGACCGACGCCGCCGTCGACCCAACCGCACTCGGTGCCGCGTTGAGCCACGGCGTGCGCGACTCCTTCAACGCGCTGTCGGTTGACGGCTGCACCTCGACCAACGACACCGTGATCGTGCTTGCCAGCGGACGCTCGGGCCCGCCCGACCCGACCACATTCACGGATGCGCTGGCCGAGGCCTGCGCTGATCTCGCGGGGCAGATGGCGGGCGACGCCGAAGGCGCGACCAAGGTGGTCCGGGTGCGGGTGACGGGCGCGGCCAGCCCGTCCGAGGCCGCCCGCGCCGCACGAAAGGTGGCGCAGAGCCAGCTGGTGAAGTGCTCGCTCTTCGGCCAAGACCCTTACTGGGGCCGCGTGGTGAGCGAGCTGGGGTCGGCGGGCGTGGCCTTCGATCCCGACCGGGTGGCGGTGACGTACGGCGGGATCACGGTGGCCCGCGCCGGCGTCGCCTGCGGGCACGACGCCGCCGCCCTAACCAAGCACATGGCGGGCCGAAACATCGACCTCGTCGCCGATCTGGGCATGGGCGACGGCGAGGGCGTCGTGTTGACCAACGATCTCAGCCACGCCTACATCGAAGAGAACGCACGCACCTCGTGACCGACCTCCGCGCCCTCGAGGCCCCGGTGCGGGCGAGCGTGCTCGTCGAGGCGCTGCCGTACATCCAGCGCTTCCGCGGCGCGGTCATCGTCATCAAGTACGGCGGCAACGCCCTTGCCGGGTCCGACGGTGACACGGCCAACGCGCTGGCCTCTTTCGCCGCCGACGTGGTGCTCATGCGCTCGGTCGGCGTGCGACCGGTGGTCGTGCACGGTGGCGGCCCGCAGATCGACGAGCTGATGGGGCGCCTCGGCAAGCAGGCGGAGTTTCGCGACGGGCTGCGAGTGACCGACGCCGAGACGCTGGACATCGCTCGCATGGTCCTGCTCGGCAAGGTCAACCCAGAGATCGTCAGCGCCATCAACGTGCATGGTCCCCTGGCCGTCGGGCTGTCGGGTGCCGATACCCGGCTCATCACTGCTGTACCACGCAACCCCGGCCTGGGCTTTGTGGGCGACGTCGCGGCCATCAATCCTGTCGTCCTGGGACAGCTCCTCGACGACGGGCTCATCCCGATCGTCGCCACCATCGGTGCCGACGCTGACGGCCAGGCCTACAACATCAACGCCGACACGGCCGCGGGCGCCATCGCCGACGCCTTGCACGCGGAGAAGCTGATCTACCTCACTGACATCGAAGGGTTGCGAGGCGACGCCTCCGACCCGACCACACTGCTGTCGCGGCTCAGCACCGACGAACTCGATCAACTGCTGGCCAGCGGGGTCGTGGCTGGCGGCATGATCCCCAAGGTGTCCTCGTGCCTGCGCGCCGTGCGCGGGGGTGTCCGCAGCGCTCACATTCTCGACGGTCGCGTTCCTCATGCCTTGCTTTTGGAGATCTTCACCGCGGAAGGTGTCGGCACCATGGTGACGGACCAATGACGCAGGTTCTCATGCCGACGTACGCAGCGCCGCCGGTGACCTTCGTCCGCGGCGCGGGCACCGAGCTCTGGGACACGGAGGGACGGCGCTATCTCGATTTCTTGTCGGGCCTGGCCGTCACGTCCCTGGGTCACGCCCACCCAGCCGTCGCCGATGCGGTGGCCGAGCAAGCGCGCACGCTCTGGCACGTGTCGAACCTTTTCGGCAACGTCGTCGGCCCCGAGGTCGCGACCACTCTCGACCGGCTTCTCGGCGGCGGCGGACGGGTCTTCTTCACCAACTCCGGCGCCGAAGCCAACGAGTGCGCCATCAAGTTGGCGCGGAAGTTCGGCGGCCGCGGGCGTCACGTGGTGGTCAGCGCCTTCGGGAGCTTCCACGGACGGACGCTGGCCACCCTGCACGCCACCGGCCAGCCCAGCAAGCACGAGGCCTTCCAGCCGCTCCCGGAGGGCTTCTGGCACAGCGCCTGGAACGATGCCGCCGACCTCGAACGCCTCCTCGACCCGTCCGTGATCGCCGTGCTCGTCGAACCGGTGCAGGGCGAGGGAGGCGTCCACCCGGCGACGCCCGAGTACTTCCAGGCCGTGCGCCGGCTGTGCGACGAGCGGGGCCTGCTGATGATCGTCGACGAGATCCAGACCGGGCTCGGCCGCACCGGTCGCTGGTTTGGCTTCGAGC
>Ga0307477_10001650_pt1 | contig 18386 bp, 14 predicted proteins | sample atmos_gasesECM2C_FD_203316 | JGI IMG/M metagenome (GOLD analysis project Ga0307477, IMG submission 203316) | Hardwood forest soil microbial communities from Morgan-Monroe State Forest, Indiana, United States - atmos_gasesECM2C_515 | ecosystem: Environmental > Terrestrial > Soil > Temperate...
GCGTTGTGCCGGCACAGGGAACGGCTGGCCCGGCTGGCCATCTGCGCGGCCGCGCTCGCCGGGGCCGGCGGCCTGGCGGCGGCCGGTACCGACAGCGCTGCCCAGTCGGTGGTCGTGCCCCCATCCACGCCCCCCGTGGTCCCCCGGCTCCTGGTCGGGATCGGCGACGAGCAGCCGCGCATGTTCACCAGCCCGTTCTTCGAGGCGCTGCACGTGCACATCGCCCGGGTCACCGTGTCCTGGGACGCCGTGATCAACCATCGCTCGGACCTGGGCCGGACCGACGCCTGGGTCGCCGCGGCGGAGCGGGCGGACGCCGAGCCCCTCATCGCGCTCAGCTATACGCGTGGGTGCTACACGTCCAGCGGCACCGTTCCGCATCTCGCCAAGTGCAAGTTGCCGAGCGTGGCCACCTACAGGCGAGCGTTCATTGCGCTGCACCAGCGTTACCCCCAGGTGCGCGACTGGTCGGTGTGGAACGAGGCCAACCACCGCTCGGAGCCCACCTACAAGGATCCTCGCCGGGCCGCCGCCTTCTACAACGTGGCCAGGGCGAACTGCTCCGGGTGCATGATCGTGGCCGCCGACGTGCTCGACCAGCCCCACTTCACCGGTTGGCTGCGGCAGTTCCTCCGGTACGCGACCCGGCCCCGCATCTTCGGACTGCACAACTACGAGGACACCAACGGACACACCTCCAAGCGCACACGAGCCATGCTCGCCACCGTGCCCGGTGAGGTGTGGCTCACGGAGACGGGGGGCATCGTGAAGTTCCCCCACCGGCCCTACAACCCGAAACGGGCCGCGAGCGCGGTGCGCTACATGTTCAGGATCGCCCGGCTCAGTACCCGGATCAAGCGGTTGTACGTCTACCAGTGGACCGGGGCCCGGCGGCGAGATCGTTTCGACGCCGGCCTGACTGATCCCAACGGGAGGCCGCGGCCCGCCTACTACGTGGTGAGGGGTTACCTGGCCGGCCATCCCCAGCCGCTGTTTCCGGAGGGTCCGACCGGGCCCACCGGGCCCACCGGGGTCACCGGACCCACGGGCCCGTCCGGGCCGTCGGGGCCGTCGGGGCCGTCGGGACCTTCGTCGGTGCCATGATCATTCGTAGCGCGAACGGCCCCTCGGGCCAGGGGTCCGTGACACTCGACGTGCTCGCGCTCTAGAGTCGGTCGTGAAGCCCGCCCCCCAGGGCGGGCGTACCGAGATCACTCCCACCCAGACCCCCGCGTGCTTCCGCCCGCCCTGTTTCACCGACTGCTTCACCCGCTGCACCGGCTCCTCCATCCGCACCTGCACCTGGGCCGGCACATCCATCTGCGGTCGCTGAACCTGACCGTGAGCGCCTGGCAGCTCGTGCTGTGGGCGATGATGATCCCCGCGGGCTGGCTGATCTACCGGTACTTGTACCGGCGCGGGGCGGGCAGCCGCCGCGTGGCCTGGATCATGCTCGGGGCCGTGGTCTGCTTCCAGCTCGCCGCCTTCGTCAGTTTCGGGATCTGGCGTGACGCCGACGTCCTGTTTGCCCTGTTGTGGTGCTCGCTGCTGGCCTTCCTGGCCGGCGCGGCCCTGATGCCCGCCCTGCGCTTCCGCCCGCCCCGCCAGCCCGGCCGGGCCAGCACCGCTCCTCCATAGGAGGCGAGGCGGCCCTAGGAAGGACCCTCCCCGGAGTCGTCCGCCTCCCCGGATCCGCTCGACCCGCGGCTGCGCTGGTGGGCGAGCAGGTAGTCGATGTACACGGGCCGCAGGGCCTCGTCGAGCTTGCCGCCCCGGCTGACGAAGTCGTAGAGCCACGAGCTGGCCCGAGCCACGTCCTCCTGTCCCTCCCCCGGGTTCCCGCTGACCGCCTCCGCCTCGGGGATCATGCGGAAGAGCTTCCAGAAGAAGCGTACGTCCAGGCGCCGCTCGGCCAGGCGTACCGCTCGCCGGTGAAGCTCCTCGGACGGAAGCCGATCGAGCTCTTCGAACGTGCTCAAGCCCGCCCTCTCACGACCCCGCGTGCAGCGTGCGAGCGGTCTTGGAGCGCGGAATGGCGCGCTGATCGGGGAGGGTGCCGATCACCCGGTCCCCGACGGTCGAGGTGACCCCGAACCAGTAGCGCTCGTTCTTGTAGTGGTGAAGGCGGTGGTTGCGCCAGATCGACCGGAAGTACCGGCCACTGGGCCGGTAGGGGCTGTGGATCAGGTAATGGGTCCACTCGTACGCTCCCAGGATGAGGTAGCTGGTGAGAAGCCCGGTGGCCGCGCCCGCGACCCGGTCGCCGCCGAGCAGGGCGTGGATCGGGAACGACAGTCCCCACACCGTGCCCACCATCATGAACAGGAAGATGACCACTCCGTAGGCGGGCAGCAGGACCCCATCGAGCACGGCCGGAGCCAGGTGATGCTCACGGTGCTCGCGGGCGGTGGGAAGCTCGAGCCGCCGCCCCCTCAGGCGCAGGGGTGGCGCGTGCAGCAGGTAGACGTGGATGGCCCACTCGGCGAAGGGGGTGAGCACCACGATTCCGATGGCCACGGCAGCGTCACGCCAGCTAAAGCCGCCCAGGAGCACGCGGGCCCCCGCAGCCAGCACGAGCGCCGCGGCCAGGATGCGGGGAGAGGCATGGCCCCAGAACGAGCGCCAGCAGTCGCCCAGCGAGCGGTGCTCGCCCGGGCTCCGCGAGGGAACCGACGACGGGGGAGCGGTGAGCGGATCGGGCAGCATCGAGCTTCAGCGTAACGCTCGCTTGCGCACCGCCGCCCCGCAGCGGACGATGACCGACTGATGGCATCCACCGCGCCGACCTCCCTGCCCCCGGATCGGCTCGAGCACGAGATCCGGCGGGTGGGCCGATCGCTGGCCGCGGAGTTTCCCGCCCCTCTGCGCCATCCGGTCAAGGCGCTGGACGACCGGGCCATGGGGTACGCCGCCGAGGATCAGGCCCTGCGCGCCGCCCTGTTCCGCTTCGTCGATGTGGTGCCCGCCTGCCGGTCGCTGGACGAGCTGGCCCGGCACCTGACCGGCCTGCTCGACGAGGTCCCCGCGCAGCCGCCGCCGGTGGCGGTCGCCAGACGCATGGGGACGCACCGGGCCGGACGGGCCGCGCTGGGCGCCGCTGCGGTGGCGGGCGTCCGCCACATGGCCCACCGGTTCATCGTGGGGGACGGCGTGGAGGGCGCCCTGGGGACCCTCGGGGAGCTGTGGGAATCGGGCATCGCCAGCTCAGTGGACCTGCTCGGCGAGGCCACCCTGACCGAGTCCGAGGCCGACGCGTACGCGGCCCGTTGCCACTGCGCCCTCGACGTCCTGGCCGGGGCTGCTGCCGGTTGGCCCGCGCGCCCCGTGCTCGAGACGGACAGCCTGGGGCCGCTGGCCAGAGCCAACCTGTCGGTCAAGGTCACGGCCCTCACCCCGCTCTTGCGTCCCCACGCCCCGGAGCTCGGTGAGCGCGACGCCGCCGCGCGCCTGCTGCCGCTCCTGCAACGAGCCCGCGACCGCGGAGTGCACCTGCACATCGACATGGAGTCGCTCGACACGCGGGAGGCGGTGCTGGAGGCGGTCCTGGAGCTCCTCGAGCGCCCGGAGCTGGGCGACGGTCCCTCGGCGGGAGTGGTGATCCAGGCCTACCTGCGCGACTCCGGCGAGCAGCTCGAACGGGTGCTGGCCTGGGCGGCGGACACCCGGCGGGGTCCGCCGCTCGTGGTCCGCCTGGTCAAGGGGGCCTACTGGGACCACGAGATCGTGGAGGCGCGCCAGCACGGGTGGGTGGCCCCGGTGTTCGAGTCAAAGCCGGAGTCCGATCGCAACTTCGAGCTTTTGACCCGGCGCCTGCTCGCCGCGCGACCCGTGGTCCGGGTGGCGATCGGGTCCCACAATCTGCGCTCCATCGCCCACGCCATCGCCTGCAACCGCCTTCTGGGCGGCGACGATCGCGATCTCGAGCTTCAGGTCCTCCGGGGCCTGGGGGATGATCTGGCTCAGGCCCTGGCCGCCCAGTCGTTCCGGGTCAGGGCCTACTGCCCGGTGGGCGACCTGATCGCCGGGATGGCCTACCTGATTCGCCGCCTGCTCGAGAACACCAGCAACGAGTCGTTCCTGGCCCGCAGCGCGCGGGGCGAGACCCTCGAGGCGCTGCTGGCCCCACCATGATCGAGGCTCGGATCGAGTTTGCCAACGAGCCCCAGCTCGAGCTGCGCCGGTCCAGCGTGCGGGAGCAGCTGGGACCCGCTCTGGCCGCGCTCGATGCTCGCACTCCGGTCCGCGTGCCGATCCTGATCGGAGGCGAGCGGGGAGCGGACGATGGATTGCCATCGACGGATCCGGGCCAGCCCGACCGTGTGGTTGCCGTGGCGGGCCGCGCCGGGCCCTCGGACGTGGACGCAGCCGTGGCCTGCGGCGCGGCGGGGGCTGCGGTCTGGTCCCGGGCGGCGCCCGAGCACCGCGCCCGCTGCCTCCTGGGAGCGGCGGCCTGGCTGCGCCAGCGGCGCCTCGAGGTGGCCGCGCTCGAGGTCCGCGAGTGTGCCAAGCCGTGGCCGGAGGCCGACGCCGACGTGTGCGAAGCCATCGATTACCTGGAGTACTACGCCCGCCACGGGCTGGCGCTCGGGCGCGGCGCCCCTCTGCTCCAGGCTCCCGGGGAGCGCAACCGGTGGCGCTACGCGCCCCGCGGCCTGGCCGCGGTGGTGACCCCGTGGAACTTCCCGGTGGCCATTCCCATGGGGATGACCGCGGCCGCCCTGGCCTGCGGCAACGCGGCCGTGCTCAAGCCGGCCGAGCAGGCGCCCGCCTGCGGGCTGACGGTGGTCGAGGCTCTGCGCGCCGGTGGCGTCCCCGCAGACGCGATCGGCCTGCTCCCGGGCGAGGGTGAGGCCGGCGCGGCTCTGGTGCGCCATCCGCGGGTCAACGTGATCGCCTTCACCGGGTCGGCCCCGGTCGGGCAGGAGATCATGACCGCCGCGGCCGAGGTCCGCCCGGGTCAGCGTCACCTCAAGCACGTGGTGGCCGAGCTCGGGGGCAAGAACTGTGTGATCGTGGATTCCGATGCCGACCTCGACGAGGCGGTGCCAGCCATCATCGCCTCGGCCTTCGCCTACGCGGGGCAGAAGTGCTCGGCCGCCGCGCGGGTGCTGGTGTGCGATCCGGTGGCGGACGCGCTGGCCGAACGCCTGGCCGGAGCGCTGATGCGCCTGGTGGTGGGGCAGGCGGCCGAGCTCGGCACCGACGTGCCGCCGGTCATCGAGGGAGCGGCGCGCGACCGAGTCGAGAGCTACGTCACGCGCGCCGCCGGGGACGGCCGCATCGTGGCTCGCCACGGCGGGCACCCCGGTCCCGGATGGTTCTGCCCGCCCACCCTGGCCGCCGATCTCGACCCCGGGTCTCCGGTGCTGGCGGACGAGGTGTTCGGTCCCCTGCTCACGCTCGAGCGGGTGGGCGACGCGGAGGAGGCCTGCGACGTGGTCGAGGCGCTGCCCGTGGCCCTGACCGGAGGGCTGTTCTCGCGTGATCCCGCCGTGGTGGAGCGGGTGGTCGACCGCCTCCCCGTCGGGAACCTGTACGTCAACCGGGCCATCACCGGGGCCATGGTGGGCCGCCAGCCGTTCGGAGGCGGGCGCCTCTCGGGCACGGGCGCGAAGGCGGGCGGGCCGGACTACCTGCTGGAGTTCGTCGAGCCTCGGGTGGTGTGCGAGAACACCACCCGCCACGGGCTCGTGGTCTAGAGGGCGGGCACGAACCCGAGGACGGGGAGGTGGATGGCGATCACCGCCACCGTGAGCACGAGCGCGGCCACGCGCAGGCTGCGGCCGGTGGCCAGGGCGGCCAGGGGCAGGATCCACACGACGTACCAGGGCTCGAACGAGGGCACCGCCAGCACGGCGCCCAGGAAGGCCCAGCCGGCACAGGCGATCCACACATCGGCCTGGCGCCGGCGCCACCAGGCCACGGCCAGGGCGATCACCGCGAGCACTCCCGCCGCCACGATGCAGCCGGTCTTCAGGGCCGAGTCCTCGGGCGTGCTGAGCAGGCGCGCGAGCCAGTACGGTCCGCTGAACTGGGCCGGTCGCTGATCGAAGGTGGCCGAGATCATCTTGCCCGGATGAGCGCCGAAGGCGAGCAGGGTGACGCCGGCCATGACCAGCGCGGCCAGCGCGAGGCCGAGCAGTACGCTGCGCCACCGGCGGGTGGCCGTGAGCAGATAGGGGGCCAGCAGCGCGGCCGGCAGCTTGACCGCGATGGCCAGGGCGGCAACCGCCCCCGCCGCCAGCGGATGCGGGCCGGCGCGCCGGTCCGGCCGGCGGCGGCCGCTGAACATGGTGGCCCAGCCCCCGGTGTCCCGGCGCCGGGGGCGCCGGTAGGTCGCGGGCGCGGGCCGCGCCGCCTGCCAGAGGGGCCCGGTGACCGGCCCGAACCCGCGCTCGGTCCCGAGGACCACGACCACAGCCGTGATCAGCAGGGTCATGATCAGGTCGTTATGGGCGCCCCCCACGGCGTATACGATGGTCACGGGGTTGAGCCCGACGAACAGGGCGGCCCGGACGGGGGAGCGCCCGCGCTGGGCGGCGCCCCGCCAGACCAGGGCCACGATGCCCAGGCTGGCCGCGGCCGCCAGCCCCTTCAACGCCCACAGCATGCCCTTGGGGCCGAGCGATACGAGCGGGTAGGTCAGGAGCGTGAACAGCGGCCCGTACGGGGTGCGGGCGTGGCGCCAGAAGATGTACGGGAGGATCGGATCGTGGGGGGCCGCGCTGATCGAGGACAGGTACGGGTTGAGCCCGTCGACCGTCCCGAGGCGGCCGAAGGCGATGTAGCCGAACACGTCGGCGGATAGCAGGGGCGGCGCCAGGGCCAGGGCGATGTGGGCGGTCACGATCGCCCCGATGGCATAGGCGGGAGCCACGAACCGCGAGGCGGCCAGCACGGCGAGGAAGGTGACCAGCATCACCAGCAGGGCGACGCTGAACCCGTCGGGGGTGAGCGGCGAGGCGATCCCCTGCAACGGTCCCGAGACCCACCCGGGCACCGGCGCTCCGCTCGTATCCACCGCGTACCGGCCCGCCGCCGCCGAGGCGGCCAGCCAGGCCGAGGCGGCCACGAACGCGGCAAGCGCGAGCAGCACCCCCGCCTCGATCGCCCACCCCTGCGGGAGCAGGCGGGCGCCACGGGGAGCCGCCCCTCCCGCGCCCCCCGGGCCGCGCGCGCGGTCGGTCGCGCCCGGAGAGCCGGAGCCGGACGCCGGCTTCTCCCGCCCGGGCGGGGTCAGCACCTTCGACTGCGGGTTGGCGGCACCCACCGGACACGAATAGTGAACGCCCCGGCGGTCCGATGTCGCCCCACTCGCGGCGGGCGCAAATGCGCCCCACCCCAGGTGCACATCGGGGCGGCCCCGAAGCTCTCCCATACGATGGTCGTTGCCGGATGAGGCGGGCAACAGCTTGCACCCACCCCCGCGCCCTGTGGCTCGCCGGCGTCCCCGCCTGGGCCAGGCAGTGGCCCTGGCCGAGCTCGGGAGGGCCCGGTGCCTGAGCTGACGATTGGCCAGGTGTTTCACGGGCATCGAGTCGAGTGCGTCATCGGTCGAGGCGGGATGGGGGTGGTCTACGAAGCACTCCACATCGAGCTCGAGCAGCGGCGGGCCCTGAAGGTCCTCGCCCCGGAGCTGGCCGAAGATGAGGACTTTCGCCGCCGCTTTCGGCACGAATGGCAGATCACGGCCTCGATCGACCATCCGCACGTGATTCCGATCTACGACGCCGGCGAGTACGAGGGCGTGATGTACATCGCCATGCGCTACGTCGCGGGTACCGATCTGGCCACCGAGATCGCTCGCGAGCACCACCTCCAGCCAGCTCGGGCCCTGAGGCTGGTCCGCGATGTGGCCGAGGCGCTCGATGCCGCGCATGCGCGTGGGCTGGTCCACCGCGATGTCAAGCCCGCCAACATCCTCATCGAGTTCGACGATCGCGTTTATCTAACCGACTTCGGGCTGACCAAGGAGATCGGCGCCAGCTCCGGGCCCACCCGGACCGGGTCGTTCCTGGGCACGGTTGACTTCGCCGCTCCCGAGCAGATCAGGGGGGAGCGGGTGGACGCCCGCACCGACGTGTACGCCCTGGCCGCCGTCCTGTGCCAGGCGCTCACCGGAGAGCCGCCGTTCGAGGGAGAGAGCGATGTGAGCAAGATGTTCGCCATCCTGTCCCAGCCGCGGCCGGTGCTGTCCGAGCGGATGCCCGGATTGCCCCCCGAGCTCGACGCGGTGATCGCCCGCGCCATGGCCATCACTCCGTCGTACCGATACCCCTCGGCTGGGGACTTCGCCCGCGCCGCCGCGGCCGCGGTGGAGTCGCGCCCGGTGGTGGTCCCGGAGCGCGAGGTTGCCTCCGGCCCGGCCGCCGCCAGCACCGCTGCCCCCGTCCTCCCGCCCCCGCCGGCGCCCGCCCCAGCAGGGGCAGCGGCGCAGGGCACCGCGGGGGTCGCCCCACCCCGCCGCAGCCGGGTCCGCGGCCGGGCCCGGGGCCGAGGCCGGGCAACCAAGCGCACGCTCATTCCCGTCGCTGGACTCCTGGCCGTGGCCGGCGTGGGCGCGCTGATCTCCGTCATCGCCGCCGGAGGGGGCGCCACCCGAGGCTCGACCCGCGGGGACACGAGTCCGGCGCCGCCCTCGCTCACCCTCCATCCGGCCGGGGCGCCGCTCTCGTTCGCCTATCCGGCCAGCTTCAGGACCACGGGCCTGAACGTGACCATCCTCACCGGCGCCAACGGATTCGCCGGCCTGGGGCCCGATGACTTCCTAGCCGCCAGCCAGATCGACGTGGCCACCGACACGCGCGGGCTGCGCTCCAACGGGATCCCGTTCACCCAGGCCGAGGAGACGCACGCGGGGCTGGCCACCCAGGTGGTGAACTACGACGCCACCGACACCACCACCAACGCCCGCTATCACGAGCGCGACTACTACTTCCTCATCCGCGGCTTGAGCTGGGACCTGACCTGCGCCTGGACCGCCGCCCACGCCGCCCAGATCGAGCCGGCCTGTCTGCGGGCCATCGACTCCGTCGTGGTCTCCTAATCGGGCGTCGATAGATTCAGCCCATGCCCGCCAGCGCCCCCCGCGACTCGACGATCGCCGTGGTCGGGGACGGCTTCGGATCGCTGATGGTGTTCGCCACCGCCATCTACCTGGGCTTCGGTCCCGACCAGGTGACTGTGTACGGGCCCAACCCGGACCCAGTGCGCACCTATTCCCAGTACGCCTACAACCTGGGGCAGACGGTCCTGCGCTCGGAATCCGAATCCCACTTCCTTCCCGCTGACTGGCCCACGTTTGCCGAGCTCGATGCCTGGTCCCACCGCTCCCTGGCCCCTCTGGCCCGCTCGGTGCGCCGTCGCTACAACCCCGGGGTCAGCGAGGTTCTGACCGAGGCCAGCGTGGTGGCCCGCGAGCTGGACTGGGACGGCTCGCGCATTCCGGCCCGCGTGGGATGGCTCCAGCGCCAGGGCGGCGACGCCCCCCACTTCGTGCTCTACGACGAGCAGGCTGGTTACCTGGGCCGGGCCCGGCACGTGATCCTGGCCCTGGGCCACGGTCCCCTGTCGTTCCCCCCGGCCCTGGCCCGAGCGCGCGAGGACCCGGGGCTCGCGGCCCGGATCGTGCAGGCCTACGAGGCCAAGCGCTACGCCCCGGACGGGCGCTACGTGATCATCGGAGCCGGCATCGCCTCCATCAACGAGTGGGCCAATGCCCTCGACGCCGGGGGGGCCGTGGTCGCCCTGCGCCGCCACCCGGCCCCGGAGGAACAGGATCTGAACGTCCCTCGCTGCTTCTTCGAGGCCCAGGGCATCGACCTGTTCCAGGGCCTGCCCTTCGAACAGCGCGTCGCCTTCCTGGGCGAGGTGCTCAAGGGGACCTCCCCCCAGCGGCGCTCGTGGGTGGAGCGGGTGCAAGCGGGTCGGGCCCAGGGGCGCTTCGAGGAGGTGATCGGCGAGATCGACGCCGCCGAGCCCGGTCCCGCGGGTCTGCGCGTCCACATCTCGTCCGGATACGGCCCCGACCCGGGATGGCTTGACGTAACCGGCGTGGTGGCCGGGACCGGCTTCAACCGCTCGGTTCTGACCGTCCCGCTGCTGCGCCGGCTGGTGGAGCACTATCACCTTCCGGTCGCGGACGGACGCATCCCCCTGCGCACCAACTGCGGCGTTCCCGGGCTCGACCGCGACGACTCGCGGCTGTGCATGATGGGCCTGAGCGCCAACAACGTGATCCCGCACGGGGACACGATCGCGGGGTTGAAGTACATAGCGAGAAGGTTCGTGTCCGACTGCGCTCGGGCCGAGCGCCTCCGTCGGCGTCCGTTCCCGGACCGGGTGCGACTCCAGCTCACGCTGGCGTCCCGCACCGCCCAGGCCCTGCGACGGGTCCACCGGACCGAGCAGCTGGCCTGATGTGCCCGACCGTCCTGGGCCGGGTGGAGACGCGCACCGCGATCCTGATCGGACCGGCCTTGCTGGGAACCATCCTCTCCGTGGTCACCGGCAACGCGGGTTGGATCGTCCTGATCGGGATCTTCCTGCTCCAGGGGGTGGCGCTCGACGCCCTGTTCTATCCGTACGTGATCAAGTGGCAGCCGCCCTGGCTCACCTTCGTCCTCGGGGTGGGCGAGTTCGTGATCGTGTTCGTCCTCGGGCGGTTGGCCAACCTCCACCTGAGCGTGATCGACGCAGTCTGGTTCTTCTGGGTGAGCTGGGCCATCGCGACCGCCACGCGGATCGTGGTCCTCCCGCTGGTCTCCCTGAGCTGGATCGAGAACGGGGGCGAGTTCCGGACCACCGGCTGGAGCATCCCGCCCGAGCGCGAGCCGCTGCCGGCCGTGGGCACCGCCGAGGTCCAGGCCCACGCGGAGGTTCCCCCCTTGGTGCGCCAGTTCTCCGCGGTCCATCAGGTCCCGAGGGAAGTGCGCGAGGTCCCCGCTCCGTCGGGGGTGCATCGGATCCCCGAGGAGGTCGCCCGCTCCTGACCGGCGGACCGGGGCGGCCCGTTTCGGTGAGGCTGACTCGGAGGGTGCCGGACCCGGTCAGCCCGATCTTCCCAGTCCCGTCGAGGACCAGGCGAACCGGGTGACGTCGCTGCGGGTGGCCAACGCTCCGGGGCGTTGGCCCCGGCGGACGAACAGGATCGGCGCGGGAGCGGCCTGGGCGATCTCCGCTCGGGTCGGACCGAGGCCCTCCCGGCGCCAGCGGTCGGACAGTCCGATCACGAGCAGCCCGGCGCCATCGGCCGCGGCCACCACGCTCTCCCGCCCCGGCTCGGCGATGATCGGCTCCGACTCCACCGCGGTGAAGCGCTGGACGAGCAGAGCGGCGTCGGCCAGCAGGCGCGACGCGTCTCGGTCCTGGCCGTCGGTCTCAGCTCCCAGCAGCTTCAGGGGGGCGCCGTTCACGCTGGCGATCCACGCGCCGAGCTCGAGCGCGGCCCAGTCGTGCTCGGCCCCGCCGAAGGGGACGAGCACGGGCCGGTCGGGACCGGTGACCACCGGCTGGTCCTCGCGGGCCACCAGCACCGCGACATCGCAGGGAGCCTTCTCGAGCACGGCGCCCACGCTGCCCCGGGGCACGCCCTGGCCGAGCAGCGGGCGCCGGCCGTCGAGCACGACCAGGTCCACCCCCTCGTTACCGGCCAGGCGGACCAGGTCGGCCCCGGGGTCGACCGAGGTGAAGGCCACCGCCCGCGCTGGCACCCCTCGCTCCATGAGCTCGCGCCGGAGGCGCCGCAGCAGGGCCGAGGTATCGCGCAGCGCCCGCCGCTCGGTCTGGAGGCCCCCGCGCACGGAGGCCGCTCGCGGAGGCTCGAGCGAACGGACCAGGATCAGCTCGCGCGGCGGCTCCGACCGCGTGAGGGGCTCGGCCAGGGCCAGGAGCTGCTCGACCACGGCATCGGACTGCGGGGCCACCAGCACGGATCGCTCCGGGAGGGGGACGGGGGACTCGGCCACCGACTCGCGCCGGGCCGCTTCCAACTCCTCCTCCAACGGGGCGCTGAGGCTGCGCTCGAGATCGAGCAGGCGCAGCAGTGGTCCGGCCATCAGGGTGGTGACCAGGGCCATGAGCACCAGCGCGGTGAACAGGGCCTGGGTCATGAACCCCTTCTCGAGCGCGAGGTTGAGCACGATCAGCTCGGTCAGTCCGCGGGTGTTCATGAGGACCCCGATCACTCCCGCCTCCCGCCAGGGGATCCTGACCAGGCGGGCGGCGAGCACGGCCCCGCCGAACTTGCCCGCCACGGCCACGCCGATCAGGGCCAGGGTGAGCCACACCAGCTCCGTCCGGCCGAGCAGGCCGACGTTGGTACGCAGGCCGGTGTACGCGAAGAACAGCGGAAGCAGAAGGGTGACCACGAAGTCCTCCACCCGCCGTGTGATGTCCTCGGTCAGGCCGGCGTGGCGCGGCATGACGGTGCCCATCACGAACGCCCCGAAGATGAGAGCGATCCCGATCTCCTGGGTGGCGTAGGCCGACAGGAGAACGCCGGCGAAGATGGCGGTGATCCAGGACCCGGGAACGCGGCCCGCCTCGTCGAAGGCGACCGAGGCCCGAGCCAGGAGCGGCCGCACGCCGAAGGCCATGACCACCGCGAAGGCGACGGCGAAGCCGACGGTCTGGATCACGCCCGAGGCCGAGCCGGCGGCGGCCACCGCGCTGGCCACCGCCACCAGGAACCAGGCACTCACGTCGTCCACGGCGGCCGAGGCCAGGGCGATCGCCCCCACCGGCCGCCCCAGCAGCCGCCGCTCCACGATGATCCGGGCCAGGACCGGAAAGGCGGTGATGGACATGGCCACCCCCATGAACAGGGCGAAGCCCGCAAACGTCTTGCTCGGCCCCAGCAGGCGGTAGATGGGGAGGGCGATCAGCAGGCCGCCCATGAGGGGAATGAGCACGCCCGAGTTGGAGATCGCGATCGTCTGAGCCACGCGCCCGCGCAGCTGGCGCGTGTCGAGCTCCAGGCCGACCAGGAACATGTAGAAGATCAGGCCCAGGTTGGCGGCCACCCCGATGACGGGGACGATGTCCGTGGGGAACAGGGCGTTCTGGGCCGAGGGAGAGATGGCGCCCAGGACCGTGGGTCCGAGGGCGATGCCGGCCACCACCTCGCCCATCACCCGGGGCTGGCCGAGGCGCCCGATGGCCGCCCCGAACAGGCGGGCGGTGACCATCACCACCGCGGTGGCGATGAAGAACGCGGCCAGGGTGTCCTCGAAGGAACGGGTCTTGGTGGCCACCGCCTCTTCGAAGGCGGCGGGCGAAGCCCGGGCGGTGGGAGGCGCGGGCGCGAGCTGGAGCGTCAGCGTGCGGTCCGCGGCCTGGCCGGTCAGGCTCCTCTGGGTCCCGTCCGCGCACGTGACCTGGCCGGTGATCGATCCGACCCGGTTGTCGTAGCGCAGATGTCCGGCCACCCCCCGCGACGCTGCGCTCACGCCTGGAGCGCTGCCCCCTCCAACCGTCAGCGTCCCGCCCAGGCAGCGCGAGGAGGGGGTGATCGAGTAGCTCCCGGCCAGCGAGCCCGGGACGGTCGGCTTCAGGGCGCCCGGGGGCGGGGGCTGGCGCCGGAAGACGAGATCGAGGGGCTGACCCCCCACCGAGCCCACCAGGTTCAGACCTCGAACCTGGGCGTCGAGGGGCGCCGTGCCCCCGCCCACGCAGGCAGCCGATCCGGTCAGGCGGGTTCCCTCGAGCCGCAGGTGCCCCGACACGCTGCTCTGAGCGTTGCCCAGATCGACGAACTGGCCGGACTGGGTCAGGTCGACCTGGCTCCCGACGCAGGGGCTGCCCTGAGCCACCTCGTAACCGCCCGCGATCGGCCGGGCGGCGTGCTCGCGGCCGCCGTGGATCATGACCAGGGTGATCACCGCCGCCACCGCGATCAGCAGCGCGGCGTAGTAGACGATCAGCCGCCGGATAGGGGTGGGCGGGATCGGGTCGCGAACGCTCATGCTTCGAGGGCGAGACGGGATCGGCCTCTGCCGCGTCGCCGGACCGCCTCGTTCGGGCCGGCTGCCGCCGCGGGGACCTCATGCCCCGGAGCTATCCTGCCCCGGTGCAAGACCTGACCCGCTCCGATCGGCCGCAGCTCGATGTCGGTCGGCAGCTCGGACCGTACCGGATCGATGGGCTGGTCGGAACGGGCGGAATGGGGGAGGTCTACCGGGCGGCGCGGGGACCCGACGCGTCCCCGGTGGCGGTCAAGGTCATCAAGCCGCGCTTCGCGCTCGAGCGCACGGCCGTGCGGCGGTTCCTGCACGAGGCCCGGGCGGCGGCGGAGATCGAGCACGAGCACCTGCTCGGAGTGATCGACACCGGGGAAGCGGACGGGATCCCGTACCTGGTGATGCCCTACGTGGAGGGACGCACGCTCGAGCAACGGCTTCGGGCCGGGGAGACCCTGACCGTGGAGGAGGCCAACCGGATGGCGGCCGAGGTGGGGTCCGGGCTCGACGCCCTGCATGCCCACGGGCTGGTCCACCGCGACATCAAGGCCTCGAACATCATCTTCCGGACCGATGGGTCCGCCGTCCTGATGGACTTCGGGCTGGCCAAGGGCAGCGGCTACTCGGTCCTGACCACTCCGGGGCAGCTGGTGGGGACGCTCGATTACATGGCCCCGGAGCTCATCCGGGATCAGCCGGCGACCCCGAGCAGCGATCTCTACGCGCTTGGGTGCGTGGTGTACGAGAGCCTGTGCGGCCATCCCCCGTTCGCGGGGGCGGGCATCTTCGCGGTGGGGATGGGCCACCTCGAGCGTCAGCCCGGCGATCCCTGCGCCGGCCGCGCCGATGCGGCCCCCGGTTACGGCCAGGCCGTCCTTGCGGCCCTGGCCAAGGACCCCCAGGCCCGTCCGGTCACCGCGCGCGAGTACGCCGACCGGTTGACCACGGCGGCGCACGCACCCGCCTGAGTCGATGGCCGTCCTGACCGCACTCACGGGACCGCTGGCCGGCGAGCGATTCGAGCTTGCGGGCGAGCTCGTGATCGGACGCGAGTCTGCGGACATCCGCGTCCCCGACCCCGAGGTGTCCCGCCGCCACGCGGAGCTGAGGCCGGTGCCGGGCGGGGTCGAGGTCACCGATCTGGGCTCGCTGAACGGGACCTGGATGGATGAGCAGCGCATCGCCCGGCCGGTGGTGGTGCGCGACGGCGCCGTGCTGCGGGTGGGGGAGACCAGCTTTCGGGTCAATGCCCAGGATCCGCCGGCCCTCGCCACCGCGGACGCGCCCGTGCGTCCGCCCGGCGCCCAGACCGCGGCCAGTCCCCCGGTGGGGGGCTTCGCCCCAGCCCCCGGCCCCCGGGCCCGGCGGAGCGCGGGGGCGGCCACTCGCCTGTGGATGCCGGCGGCCATGAGCTTCGCGGCGATAGTGGCCACCGCCATCGCGCTGCTGCTCTACTTCGCCGTGCGCTGAACCGCCCGGGACGCCTCTCGGCCGATCGCCTCTGGCGCGACCTCCTGGAGCGCGACCTCCTCTAGCGCGATCCCAGGTATACGGCCACCACGAGCGCCACCAGCACGAGCACGGCGAGCGGAGCGGTACGGGCCTGGAGCTTGGTCCGGGTGTCCATCAGACGCTCGAGCTCGCGCGGGGCGGCGTCCTCCGGCGCGGGGAGGGGCTCCAGGTAGCGGGGTGGCTCCGGGGCGGCGGCCAGCGCGGGGGGAATCGGGCGCACGGCCGAGGGCCGGCGGGCGACTTCGGCCGCCTCGCGCAGCTCCACCACGGTCACCCCCACGAGCAGATCGTCGCCGGGCCGCAGCTGGGCCGGACCGTGCAGCTGGGCCCGATTGATGAAGCTCCCGTTGGTCGAGCCCAGGTCCTCGACCACCGCGACACCCCCCGGCCCGGGAGCCACTCGAGCGTGATGGCGGGAGACCTGATCGTCGTCGAGTACCAGCCCCGCGTCGGGGGCGCGCCCGATGATCACCGGCTGAGCCAGGGACACGCGGCGACCGGCGCCCGGTCCCTCGACGATCTCCAGCACCAGCTCGGCCATCAGGGCCCGAGAGCTTAGAGGCCGTCGGCTCCCGGACCGGACGACCCCGACGGCCACGCGGAGGGCGACGGGGCGCCCGCGGGAGAGGGAGACCCGGTGGCGGAACCACGCCCGCAGCACCTCCGAGCTCCCCTTCAGTCGACCCACCATCATTCCGCTGATCGTCACCCCATCGGCCGCCTCCCGCTCCGTGCCGTCCGCCTCCACGAGCAGGTCGTCCCAGCGTTCGGCGAACTCGTGCAGGTAGTCGGCGATCGCCTCGGCCCCCACATAGATCCCGACATGGGACACGTCCGCACCGTCGCTGCCGTCGGTGCCGGCCGCGGCATCGCCTCGATCATCCGCAGCGAGCGCCGCCAACAACCCCGCCGCGTCGCCTCTGAGCAGTCCGCTGCTGTAGGTCTGGCCGATCGAGGTGCTCGCCTGCCGGCGGGCGCGCGGCCAGCCTGGGCTTCCCTGCATAGCCATCGGTCCTCCGTTACCGAACGGGTCATCCCCTGACCCTGCCCTGGTCGTACCCGACCCGGCGCTCGGCAACCGCGGGTGGACGAATCGATGTCGGTGGGCCACGCAAACCCCGCCGAACCCGTGCAATCGCGGGCTCGCGCCCGCTTACACTCGCCGGGTGCGTCGCCTTCCCGTCTGGCTGCGCCGGCGCATCTTCCGCATCGGCCACTTTGTCCTGCGCCCCTACTGGCTCGTGGTCCGGCCCCGGGTGCGGGGGGTCAAGTGCGTCATCTGCCGCGGAGGCGAGGTCCTGCTCGTGCGCCACACGTACGGCCAGCGCCGCTACTGGGAGCTGCCCGGGGGGGCGGTCAAGCGCTGGGAGGAGCCGCCCGAGGCGGCCCGGCGCGAGACCGCGGAGGAGCTGGGGGTGGACATCGCGCAGTGGACCTCGCTGGGCTCGCTTCCGGCCCGGCTCTACCGACGCCGGGACACCCTGTTCTGCTTTGGCGCGCGGGTGGACGACATCGATCTCCACATCGATGCCGGTGAGATCGCGGAGGCGCGGTGGTTTCCGCGCGACCGGCTCCCCTCTCCGCTCGGGCGCCACGTGCGGCGCATCGTGGCCCTGGTCGGTTAGGCGTGCCGGGTGTCGCGCGCGCGATCGCACCCGACCGCCCGGCCGGGGGAACGGGAGGGCGACATTAGGATTACGGGGTGCCTGAGCCGCTGAGCCCCGGCCGGACGTTCGGGGAGTACGACATCCTCGACCTGGCTGGTACAGGCGGGATGGGCGTGGTGTACCGCGTGCGCCAGCGCTCGCTCGAGCGCACGGTGGCGCTGAAGCTCATTCGAGGCGAGATCTCCGGAGATCCCGGGTTCCGGGAGCGCTTCCTGCGCGAGGCTCGTCTGGCGGCCGCCGTCGATCATCCCCACGTGGTCTCGGTCTACGACGTGGGGGAGCGCGACGGATACCTGTTCCTCGCCATGCAGTGGATAAGGGGGCAGGACCTGGCCTCGATCCTCTCGCGCGAAGGCGTGCTGAGCGTCCACCGGGCGGTGACCGTCTGCTGCCAGATCGCCGGCGCCCTCGACGCCGTGCACGGCGCCGGCCTGATCCACCGAGATGTCAAGCCGGCCAACGTCCTGGTGCGCAGCGTAGGGGGCGGCGATCACGCCTACCTCACCGACTTCGGGGTGGCCCGGGCGCACGAGCCCGTGGCCGGGCTGACCGAGGCGGGCTACGTGGTGGGGACCGCGGGGTTCATGGCCCCCGAGCAGATCCGAGGCGAGCCGCCGGGCCCGTACAGCGACCTGTACGCGCTCGGGTGCGTCGCCTTCCAGTGCCTCACCGGCCGGGCCCCGTTCGAGGCCTCAAACCCGGTCGCCCTGATGTGGGCCCATGCCCACGACCCGCGGCCCTCGGCCCGGGCGCTCAACCCGGCCGTGGGCGACAGCTTCGACGCCTTCCTGGCCACCGCGATGGCCATCGAGCCCGGGGACCGCTACGACGACGGACAGGACTTCGCGCGAGCGATGAGCGACGCGGCTCGGGCCGCCCCGCTCGGCCCCGCCCGGGGGGCTGGGCCCACGGCTGGGCCCACGGTGGCCGCTCCGGGCGGGGGCGGAGCGCCGCCGCCGCTGCGGCCGCCACCCCCGGCGACGCCCACCCCGGTGCTCGAGCCTCCGGCCGCCGCCACCAGGGCGGCCGCCACCGATGCCCCCCCGGTGGCGCGGGCCCCCCAGCCGGAGCGGCCGTACCCCTCGCGGCCGGGCCGCCGTGGTCGCCTGCCGCGACCCCTCCTGCTCGCTCTGGGCGGGATGTTGGTGGTGGGCGCCGCCGTGGCGGTCCTGGCCGCCACCGGGGTGTTCTCGGGGGGCGGCGCTCATCCCCCACCGCCCCCCAACCAAACCGCCAGCCAGCAGCGCGG